>Ga0182744_1001141_pt1 | contig 23766 bp, 17 predicted proteins | sample eDN3rd30CKraftMG_FD_128525 | JGI IMG/M metagenome (GOLD analysis project Ga0182744, IMG submission 128525) | Enriched Miracle-Growth compost microbial communities from Emeryville, California, USA - eDNA 3rd pass 30_C Kraft MG (version 2) (version 2) ...
CGATGCGCGAGCGATATTCGTCGTCCGCATCGATGGACTTCCCGTCGATGTAGATGCTCCCCGCATCGGCGCGGGTGAGTCCGAGTATGATCTTTATGAGCGTCGTCTTTCCCGCGCCGTTCGGCCCAACCACCGCGGTTACGCGTCCGCTGCCGATGTTCAGGTCGAGGCCGCGCAGTACCTGCAGCGCACCGAAGCGCTTCGCGAGCCGGGTGACTTCTATCATGAGATCCTGTGCATGGCTGGGCGTGGGTCGTTCACCCCGCTGGGCGTGAGCACCGGCAGCACACGTTCGGCGGCGTCGAGCAGTTCGACGAAGGCGCTCCGCAGCAGAACGAGCGACGGCTCCGCGCGCGCGGCAAGAAGGGAAAAGAGGCGAACCGGCATGTGCGGCACATCTCCCACTCCGTCGCGGTCCAGGTCGTAGCCCTTGTAGCTGTCCCAGTAGTTACCGGCGAAGGTGCTGCTGATCTGACGGCTGTCGGTCACGACGTCGAAGGTGTTCCCGATGAAATCGTTGCGCGTGAAGCGGCCGTCCTGCGTGCTGGCCGCGAGCTTCACCGCCCAGCCGTTCGAGAGGAATTCGTTGTGTTCCACCTGCAGGCGGTTCGCGCCTTCCGCCAGGAGCGCGGTAGTATTCCGCTCGAAGACGTTCCCCTCGAGCCGGCTGTCCGCGATCTCCTTGAGGAGAAGTCCGTACGCGGCGCCGCCCCAGTTTCGCTCGAAGCGATTCCCCTTCATCGTGACGTTCTTCGCGTACATCACCGCCACGCCCGAACCGTTGTCGCGGAAGACGTTGTCGGTGTAGCGGCAGTCGTTGGAGTACATGAAGTGCAGGCCGTAGCGCAGGTTGCCTTGGCTCACGTTCCCGCGGATGTCGCTCCCGTGCGAAAACTCGAGATAGATCCCGTCCCGGTGACCCGTGATCCGGTTGTCGGCGATCGTGGTCCCGCGCGACGACCAGAGATGGATGCCGTTGCCGGAACCGGCTTCTCCCTTCGTGATGGCACGGAGCTCGTTGCGCTCCACCACGCAGTCAGTGGCCTCGGCCAGATAGATGCCGAAGAATGTGTCGTCGAAGCGATTGTCGGAGATCGTGCAGCTCTTCGCGCCGGCCACTCGGACGGCTGCGCGGTCCTCCACGTAGCTCGTTCCCACGTGCACGAAGTGCAGGCCGCGCACGATCACGTCGTCGGCCGCAACCGTCATGATCTGCCGCTTTCCCTCGCCATCCAGCACGGGGAGCCCCTCACCCTCGATCTCCACGCCCTTGTCCACGAGGATGGTGGGTTCGCGGTACGTACCGGGCTTCACCAGGATCCGGTCGCCTGCGGACGCACGCCGTATTCCCTCGGCGATCGTCCGCACAGGACCGTCCGGGCTCACCACCACGGTGCGCTGCGCCGCGAGCGCAGTCGACAGCGCGGCCAGCGCGATCGCCACGCTCAGGGAACGGAGGACGCTCCCGCGCAGCAGTTCAGTGCCCGTGCGCATCGGCCGCTCCAGCACGCACTCCGACGCTCGAAGAATCGGCACCCTGGAGCGGCTTCACTCCCGGTGCCAGACCTTCATGCGCGACCAGCTCCACCACCTGCCTCCAGTTCAGAGTTTCCCCGGCCGGCACGCCTGCACTGCCTGCTTCGCTCCCAGCCTGCAGAGCGAGGAGGCCGCGACCCATCGGGCTTCCGGGGCCGGTGTGGTGGATGTACAGCGCCTCGCTCGCCGGCAGGAAGGTCCCCGGTTTCAGGTAGTCGCTCACCCAGAGCGAACGGACGCTGGCGCTGTCGTGCAGAGTCGAGTAGAACGACGCGAGACATTCGATCGAGTCGAACTTGTGCACCTTCCCCGTGCGCGTGATCAGCTCGGCGCCGTACCGCGGGTCGCTGATCTGCATCCTGCAGAAGTCGCAACCGTCCTGGTCGTACGCGATGGGCACCGGGCCCGCGCTGCACGCGGCCAGGGCGAACGTGAAAGCGAGCGTCGCGAGCAGCCGCGGGCGTTGCCGCCGCATGCCGACACGGGGTGCGGTGCGCTCGTGCATCAGTGGCCTCCGGCCGGCTGCAGTCGGGGGCTGGTCGCCTGCGAAGCGGCATCGTTCGCCGCGCTCGAGGCAGTACCCTCTTCCATACGGGCGGCGCGAGCCGCCCGCACGGAATGGAAGAGTGCGTACGCTCCGATGAGGAACGCCACTCCGAGAAGGATCGTACCGAGTGCCGGAAGCGAGATCGCCGTGAAGTTGAGAAGCTGCTTCGCACCGATGAGCGGCGGCTCGTACGTCATCCCCGGCACCTTTATTATCGCGTTCTCCATGTCGAGGTTGCGTCCGTAGTCGCGCTCCCACTTCCAGAACTCCATGAGTCCGAGAGCCGCTGCAACGGCATATGCTCCGAGCCAGGCGGCGAGGAGCTTCCGCCGCCCGGCCAGCGCCACCGCCAGCGCTCCCACGACCAGCGCGCCGAGTACCCACGGCATGATGTGCAGCACCGGTATCGCTGCCGGGTCGATCGCCTTCATCCCGATGTAGTGGTTCAGGGAGTTGATGCTGGCGAGATCGTTATGGCCCGCTCCACGCACGGTGTTCACGTGAATGAGGAGTCCCAGCCCTTCCGGGTACTGCGGTGCCAGGAGGCGAATCTGCCAGAGCGGTACGGCGAACGCGCCGGCCATGATGAGCGCCGCGACTGCCGTGAGTACTCGCGCGATGCGTGTCATTTACCGTTCATCTGGGCGAGGGTTTTTTTGCTGATGTTCGCCGTGAGCGGGACGTTCGATCCCGCGGGCGACACGCGAACGTAACCCTGCATTTCCTGGTGCAGCGCCGAGCAGAAGTCGGTGCAGTAGAAGGGGTAGACGCCCGGTGCCTGCGGTATCCACTTCAGCGTCCGCGTCGCGCCCGGCGCCAGGATCAGCTCCGCGTTGTTGGCGCCGAGCACCGCGAACCCGTGCACGATGTCCCAGTCCTGCTCGATGTTCGTCACGTGGAAGTAGACCGTGTCGCCCACCTGAACGCCCTCGAGGTTGTCCGGCGCGAAGTGGCTGCGGATCGCCGCCATCTTCACGTCCACGCGCTTGCCCGAGCGCGTGATCCCGCCTTCGCTCTCGGCCTTCACGACGCCGGGGTTCCGGTTCTCGGAGAGCTGATAGTACTTGACCTGCTTGTCCTTCAGCACCTCGGCTGGCAGCGCCTGCGCATAGTGCGGCTCGCCGATGGTGGGGAAGTCGAGCAGCATCTTCATCTTGTCGCCGCTGATGTCGATAAGCTGCGCCGACTGCGCGAGCTCCGGCCCGGTGGGGAGGTAGCGATCCTTCGTGATCTTGTTGAGCGATACGAGATACTTCCCCCAGGGCTGCTTGCTGTCGCCGCCGGGGATCATGAGGTGACCCACCGAGTAGTAGATCGGGATCCGGTCCAGCACCTCCCACGTTCCGAGCTTCCACTTCACGATCTCGGACGAGATGAACATCGAGGTGTAGGCGTTCCCCTTGCCGTCGAACTCCGTGTGCAGCGGACCGAGCCCCGGCTTCTGCACCTCGCCGGCGATGGTCGCGGTGTACTGCAGGATGGGGATGCCATCCACGTCGCCGTCGTACGCCTTGTCCGCGATGGCCTTCTTCATCTTGCTGAAGGAATGCACGGGGATCACGGTGGCCAGCTTCCCGCTCGCCACGATGTACTCGCCGCTCGGATCGATGTCGACGCCGTGTGGCGACTTCGGGGTGGGAAGTAGGTAGACGACTCCCTCGCAGTCGCGCGGGTCGAGCACCTTCACGCTCGTCTTCAACTCGCTCTTCGCGATGTGGGTAGCCTCATCCTTGAAGTTGTGCGCGTACTTGACGGGCATCGAGCGAGCCTTCCCGTCCTTCACGCACGCTTCGGCGCGGTGGTAGTCCACGGCCGCGATGACGTCCTTGTCGTTCTTCGATGCGTTGAGCTCGAGCTTCTCGTACGCCTGCTCGGTGTTGTACGTGGTGAAGAAGAACCAGCCGTCCGAGGGCCCCTTGCCGGCATGCGCGAGGTCGTAGTTGTAGCCCGGCATGAGTATCTGGAACGCGATGTCCATCTTCCCCGGCTGGTCGGCCGAGATGAACGAGAGCACGCCCTTGAAGTTCTTCTTGTACGTGTCGATCGCCACGTCGGTATTGGGAACCGGCACGCTGAAGCGCGTGGCGGACACTATGTACTTCGTGTCGGGGGTGGTGAACGGCGACGCGTGACCGCCGGCCGCGTTCGGGAGCTCGAGGATCTCGGTTGTCTCGAAGAGCGAGAGGTCGACACGTGCGACGCGCGGCGTGTTGTTCCCGTTGATGAAGATCCAGCGGCCGTCGGGAACGCCGTCGGTCTGCGACAGCTCGGGGTGGTGCGAGTCGTCCCACGGAACGAACCCGTAGCTGGTGCGCAGCATGTCCTTCGTGTTCTCGTCGTAGCCGTAGCCGGTTTCAGGGAACTGCGAGAACACCGCGATCTGCTTGATCAGCCGTCCGGAAGGGAGCGTGTAAACCGAGATCTGCCCGCTGTAGCCTCCCGACAGAAATGCGTAGTACTCGTCGTACGATCCGGGCGGCACGTAGACTGCGGATGCTGCATCGCCCGTGACCAGGTTGCCGCCCTTCGACCCCGTTGCCACGCAGGCATACAGGGTCGCGCTAACGGCGAGGGCAGCGCCCGCGCCGAGCACCAGCTTGCGTGTGATGTCCGATGACATTGCGGTCTCTTCTGCGAGAGGTTGAGCCGGTACGCCTCGTTGGTGTGGCAGTGGGTCGGATGGCCGTTCGGCATCCGTGGCCGCTCCATCGATGGAGCGGTTCCACTTCCACACTCGCGAAGCTACGACTCCCACGAGTGACCGAAAATCAGGGGAATTGCGGAATCTGGGTGAGACAATCGACCCCGCTCTTGTCGGCGTTTACCCGACGCCGAGCGGGCGCGCGGCTGCCGGAACCGACACGATCAGTCGTCGGTGGATCGAGACTCGCGCCCCTCCACCTCGTCGACCTTCATGCGCAGGATCACCGAGCGATACGGAACCGGGTCTGCGTCCGTGAAGCTCTCGGGGATCAGCCGGCGGAGCACTTCCACTCCCTGTCTGTACGCCTCTTCGTGCGCCTCGGTGCCGCCAGGGGTCAGTTCGTAGACGGTGCTGTGAACCACGACGCTGCGCCAGTCGAAGGTGTCGTCCACCTCATCGACCTCGAATGCCACCCATGGATGGCGAGCCAGCGTCGTGAGCTTCGTTCCCGGCCCGGTGCGAAGGTATATCCAGCCGTCGTGATACACGTAGTTGATCGGTTCCACGTCTACCCGATCGCGGAAGGTGTAAGCGATGCGACCCACCGAATGCCGCGCGAGGAGTGCGTCGATCTCGTCGCGCTCCAGCGTGCGATACACCGGCTCAGGAGTTCTGCTCATCGCCCTCTCTCCTCTCCGCACGTTCGGTTTCGGCGGACGCTTCTTCCAGGCGGCCGCGAGCCACGAGCACGGGGCGCTTCGCGGAGCGTATGACTTCGCGCGCCACGCTCCCGAGCAGCGCCGCGCGGATGCCGCGCGAGCTGCTTCCCATCACGATCAACTCCGCATCGAGTCGCTGGGCCGCGGCCAGTATCTGGTCGGCCGGATCGCCCGCCTTCACTTCCGTCTTCACGCCGGAAGCATCCAGCCCCGCATCCGCCGCCAGGCGCGCCAGCCACGAACCCGAATCCATCTCGGCGTTGGTGAGCACGTCGTCGGGGACAGGCATCATCACGCCCGACACCACCGCGCCCGCCGTCATCAACTCGTTGAGCATCGTGGAACTGACCACGTGAAGGAGGGTGACCTCCGCACCCGGTCTGCTCGCCAGGCGCGCGGCCCAGTCGAGTACGATCGGAGTCGCGGCCGACTCGTCCAGCGGTACCAGTACGCGAAGCGGATCTCCCTCCCGGGGATTCGCCGCGAGGAGTACCGTGTGTCTGGACTCGCGCAGTATCTTCTCGGCCGTGCCGCCCGGACGATCCCAGATCCCCGGCCGTGCCCCGTGCGGGCCCACCACGACCACGTCGGCGTCGTACTCGCTCGCCACGGAGTCGATCTGTTCGGCTGGATCACCCTCGCGGATCTCCAGCCAGATGCGCTCGGCGCCGAGCGTGGTGCTCAGCTCGCGCAGCCTGCGGTCGGCACCCTCGCGCGCGGTTTCGACGAGCGTCTCGCGCGGGGGAAACTTCCCTCGGAAGAAACGCGGAGGCTCGGGCACCGCCACCACGTGAACCAGCACCAGCTCGGCGCCGGGAGCGAAGTCGCGGGCCACCCACCGCGCCGCGTCCTCCGCCGGCTTGCTGAAATCCATCCCCACGACGACGCGATTCAAGCGCATGAGATTCCGGGTTCGGGAGCGTGCTCCGGGGAAGCTTACATGGCGGGCGCGGTTTGCGCACGCCAGGTCCACACGCGAGTATGAATGCCGATGACAGTGATCAAGCAACATACCACCATGGGAAACATGCCAGAACATTCGCCGGCCCGCAGCGTATTCCGTACTGTATCGAGCGCAGTGCTGCTCGCGATGCTCGCGCTCGCCGCTCCGGTGCGCGCGCAGACTCATGCCGCTCCGACCGTCGATCCGGCCGCCACCGCCGACGCGGGCCGCCCCATTCCCGGTCCCATCTTCGAGATCCCGGGTTTCACCAGAGCGGTGGAGAGCGGAAGCCGCACCCGCTCCGGCAGTCCCGGTGCGAAGAACTGGGTGCAGTACGCGCGGTACAGCATCGACGCGCGCCTCGATGCTGCGAACGCGAGGCTCGAGGGACGGGAGAAGGTCGTGTACATCAACAACTCGCCCGATACCCTCGCTACCATCGCCGTCCATCTCCGGCAGAACGTCTTCGCTCCCGGGAATCCTCGGCGATCCGCCGTTCCGATTACCGGCGGCGTGAAGCTCGGGCGCGTGGCGGCTGCGGGGAAGCTGCTGCGCAGCGCCGCCAGCAGTCGCGCGCTCCGGTCGCTGCGTGATGGAGGCTACACGGTGGACGGCGCGGTCATGTGGCTGCGACTCCCGACGCCGCTGCTTCCGCATGACAGCACCAGTCTCGAGTTCGCCTGGTCTTACTCGCCCGCGCCCGCTCCCTCCGATGGGCGGGAAGGCCGCGAGGGAAAGAATCTCTACTTCATCGGCTACTGGTATCCGCAGGTAGCCGTGTACGATGACGTCAACGGCTGGGTCGCCGATCCGTACATCAACGGCGCCGAGTTCTACATGGATCCGGCCGACTACGACGTTCGGGTCACGGTGCCGCATGGGTGGCCGGTGGGTGCCACGGGCACGCTGTTGAATGGCGACTCGGTCCTGTCGCGGCAGACGCGCGACCGCCTCGCGCGCGCTCGGACCACGCGCGAAGTCGTTCACGTACTGACCGCGGCGGATCGCGCGAACGGATCGGGCTTCGCGGGGAGCGGGAAGGAGGCACGGTGGCACTTCACGGCGAAGAACGTACGCGACTTCGCCTGGGGCACGAGCAGCCAGTACGACTGGGACGCGACGATCGCGCTCGTCGACGGAGCGCGAGCAGGAACCACCGATACCGTGGCGATCAACTCGTTCTTCCGCGTTCATCCTCCGGCCGCGGCGTGGCCGCTGGGCGGTGCGCGCTTCACGCGCGATGCGATCGAGAAGCTGTCGGACTACCTCTGGTCGTATCCCTGGCCGCAGATGACATCCATGGAGGGCGTGATAAGCAGCGGCGGGATGGAATATCCGATGATGACGCTCATGCAGTCCTGGCCGGATACGCTGTCGCTCGCCGGCGATCTGATGCACGAGACGGGGCATATGTGGTTCCCGATGCAGGTGGGCTCCAACGAGACGCGCCACCCGTGGATGGATGAGGGGCTCACGCAGTACGATGTCGCGCAGGCGATGCGCGTGATCTACGGCGAACCCCGCAAGGGCGGTCGTCCCAACGACTCGGAACCGGGTCAGCGCAGCGTCTATCTGCAGCAGGCGCGCGCGGGACGCGAGATGGCGCTCATGACGCCGGGCGAGCTATCCGATCTGGATCTCTACTTCGTCATGTACTACAACAAGACCGCGCAGGTACTGAGCGCGCTGCGCGCGGTGCTCGGCAACGACACCTTCCATCGAGCGCTGCGCGAGTACGGGAAGCGCTGGATCGGCCGCCACCCGTATCCGGCGGACTTCTTCAACACGATGAGCGACGTGTCGGGACGGGATCTCACCTGGTTCTGGCGGAGCTGGTTCTACGAACCGTGGTCGCTGGACCAGGCGATAGGGTCGGTGCGAGCGAACGGAGACTCGGTGGCCATAACGGTAGAAGACCGAGGCCTCGCAACGATGCCGGTGATTCTCGAGGTGAAGCGAGTGGATGGCACAACCCAGCGCGTCGAGGCTCCGGTGGATGTCTGGCTGAAGGGTGCGCGCAGATGGGTGGCAACGGTTGCGGCATCGCCGGCGATCGCGAGCGTCGAGATCGATCCCGAGGGGCTCTTCCCCGACCTCGATCGCGGCAACCAGCGCTGGACGCCCTAGAAGCTGGAGACTACCGAAGTCCGCTTCTCCAGCGCTTCACGTGCCTGCTGATCCGTGATCACTTTCACGTCGCCGGTGGACACCGCTCGCACGTCGATGATGCTGGCGCTGGCCGCGTAGTCGGGGCGAAGGCGCGCGTTCCACGTGAAGTGCCGCTTCCACGGCTCGCCGGGGTTGTTGCCGTTGGCACCCATGGCGGGAGTGCAGCGGACGGGCGTGGTGAATAGCTGGAGGAGCGCACCATCGGCCTTATAGACACCGATCACCAACCCCGCGCAGAAGGGGCTCAGCTCATCGCGGTTCTCGTAGTCGATGGTCGCGGCGAGCATTCCCGTGGAATCCATGCGAACCACGACGTGCACGTTCTGCAACGTGGGCTGGGCGGGCATCTCGAAGGTGTAGTCGAACAGTGATGCCTGCCCGGCGGCCGCCCGCGGTGCGACGGCCAACGCCATCGCACCACCCATGAGTGCTGCGGCGGCGCACAGCAGCCGCGCCGCGCCGCCGTGCACCGCCTTCCGACGTTCGGTCACACGCTCTCTCATCATCTCGAAGCGCGCTCCTCCGGTGGGCCGAGCAGCGCCCGCACCCGCGCCTGCACGCGCTCGAGCTCCGCTTTCAATTCCTGGTAGCGCAGAACGGCATCGCGGCCGATTCGCTGATCGGCGCTGGTCGTCATGCCGTACAGGTACTGCAGTTGATCCACGAGCTTGGGTTGTGAATATCTGATCGGCTCAGTGCTGAGCGCCGTATCGACCAGGACGAGCTGCCGGAGCGAATCGGCCGCACTGCCCGTCGCACCCGACATCCTCTTCAGCGCCGCTTTCACACGCGCGGCGGTGCGGCGAGCTTCACTCACCGCGTCTCGTACGCGCAGGTTATGGGCGAGCTGCTCCTCCATGTCGCGCTGTGTGACGCCGGCGTTCACGATTCGCGGATCCGCGCGCACTTCGAGCTCCCTTGTCGCGGTCAAAGGCTCGCTCGAAGAAGCGGTGTTGACCGTGAGCTTCAGTGTGTATTTCCCCGGAGCCACCATCGGGCCACGGCCACCGCGCCCGCCGCCAGCGCCGCCATCGCTCCAGGGGCCGGGATAGCGCAGGTCCCAGATCACGCGATGCAGACCGGGCGTCGTTTCGAGCTCGTCATCGCCGCCGCGACGTGCGCGTCCGTTGCCCGCGTCGTCGCCCGCGCTCCGTTCGGGGGCGCTCGACAGGCTGCTGACCAGCGCACCCTTCGCGTCGCGAACCTCGAGCGTCACGGCGCTCGCGCCACTCGCGCCGATCGAGTAGTCGATCATGGCGCCCGGCGGGGGAAACTCCGGAGCCGCCGGCCCCGAGCCCGCGCCGCCGCGGTAGCGGAAGCGATACGCGGGGCGCGGAGTGAAGAGGTGCGCCCCCGCCGACGCGAGCTCGCTGGTGAGCTGCTCGAGCGGCGTGATGTCATCGAGGATCCAGAACGAACGCCCCTGGGTCGAGATGACGAGGTCGTGCCTGATGATTCGCATGTCGGTCACGGGAGTCACCGGGAGTCCGAGCCTCAGCGGTTTCCAGTTCGCACCATCGTCGAAGGATACGTACGCGCCGAACTCGGTTCCGGCGAAGAGAAGCCCGGCCCGGCCCGGGGCCTCGCGCACGACGCGCGTGGGCTCGTCCGCAGGGATGCCGTTGCTTCCCGTGGTGAGCAGCGTCCAGTGCTTTCCGTAGTCGTTGGTGCGATACAGGTATGGACGAAAGTCGCCCAGCATGTAGCGCAGGACGGCGACGTACGCTGAGCCCTTGCGGTGCGGCGACGGCTCGATGTTCTGCACGCGGCCTCCGGGCGGCAGCCCCTCCGGAGTCACATCCGTCCAGCTCTTCCCGCCGTTTCGCGTGACGTGTATCGGACCGTCGTTCGAGCCGGCCCAGATGACGCCGCTCTCCAGCGGAGACTCGCGGATCGCGTAGAGCGTGCTGTAATACTCCTCTCCGGTGACATCGCGAGTGATGGGACTACCGGAGATCACCTGCTTGTCCGGTTCGTTGGCGGTGAGATCGGGACTGATGCGCTCCCACGTGACGCCGCCGTCGGTCGTGCGATGCACGTACTGCGATCCGAAGTACACGATCCGCGGATCGTTCGGCGAGATCTCCATCGGCGAGACGCGCTGGAAGCGGTACTTCAGCTCATCGGGCTTGAATCCATAGATGTACTGAGCGCCCACCCAGTAGTTCTGTTCCTGGCCCGTGCGAAGATCCATTCGCGTGAACTGGCCTTTGCATCCGCCGTACACGGTGTCCGGATCGAGCGGGTGAGGCATTATCGGTCCCGTTTCGCATCCCGGACCGACCTGCCAGAGCTGCATCGGATCGTCCACGGGGCCGCCCGGCGGGAGACTCGGGAGTATGAGCGTCGTGTTGTCCTGCTGCGCTCCATAGAGGCGATACGGGAACTGGCTGTCCACGGCGACCTGATAGATCTCGGCGGTTGGCTGGTTGTACTGTGTGGACCAGGTATTGCCGCCGTCGAACGAAATGTTCGCGCCGCCATCGTTCGCCTGGATCATGATCCGGCCGTCGTGGGGGTTCACCCACATGTCGTGGTTGTCGGTGTGCGGCGTGGAGAAGCGCCGGTACGTCTTTCCACCATCGGTCGACTTGAAGAAGCCCTCGGCACCAGCGTAGACGACGTCGGCGTTCGTCGGGTCGGCGGCGATCGTCGTGTAGTAGAACGGCCGGGTGATGAGCGACGCCTGCGAGCTCACGCGCGTCCACGTGGCGCCGGCGTCGTCCGAGCGGTACATCCCCTCACCCGGCTTCGCTTCGATGAGCGCGTAGACGCGATCGGGATTCGCTGCGGTGACCGCGAGGTTTGCCTTGCCGAAAAGCTGGTCGGGGAGGCCGCCGCCCAGCCTCGTCCAGTTGTCGCCGCCGTCGGTGCTCTTGTAGATCCCTCCCTCGTGGGCGCCGCTGATGATCGTCCACGGAGTGCGCTGGCCGCGCCACATCGCCGCGTAGATCACATTCGGGTGACCCGGCTGGATCTCCAGATCGACGGCGCCGGTGCTGTCGGAAATGAAGAGCACCTTCCGCCAGCTTTTTCCGCCGTCGCGCGTGCGATACACGCCGCGCTCGGGGGAGTTCACGAACGGATTTCCCACCGCGGCCACGTAGACCACGTCGGGATTGGTCGGGTCCACGCGCACCGCTCCGATCTGGCCGGTCTCGTGCAGGCCGATGAGCCGCCAGCTCTTCCCCGCATCGTCCGAGCGATACACACCGCGGCCGATCGAGATATTGCTGCGGAGACTCTCGGAACCGGTTCCGACGTACACGATGTTCGGATCGGATGGGGCCACCTCGATCGCGCCGATCGAACCCACTGCGAAGTCGTCGTCCGAAACGGGGAGCCATGTCGCTCCGGCGTCGGTCGTCTTGAATACTCCGCCGCTCGCCGCACCCATGTAGAAAGTCCGAGGCTCGGAGCCGACTCCCGCTACGGCTGTCACGCGTCCGCCGCGGCTCGGGCCAACCATCCTGTAGTGGAGCGACGCCAGATAGCCGCTGTCGTACTTCACATCGGGAGGCGGGTCACCGGCGCGCTGCGCAGGGAGGGCCATCGCCATCGCGAACATGGCCAGCGCGAGCATCGCACCGGATATGTCGTAGCGGTGGGGTAGCTTCGAGCGTACGGCTCGCATCATCTCGTCCGTTCCAGGGTGGGAGTGCCGAAGGCAGGTCGCGACGCCGGCATGCCCGCACGGCGCTCACGAAGGGTGCTCTCAATATGAACGTCCGCACCCGCCGTGTCGTTGTCGCGTCCGGCACGGCCCGCCCCGCGCCACCTCGGGAAGCACGACGCATCGTCGCGCTCCGCGGCCGCACGCTCCGGACGTGGACAGTGCGGCCGCGCAGCGGCACGCCTATGGCATGATCGAGAGCGTTCCCTTTTTTCAGGAGACCTGTATGCCTCTCAGCAAGAGTCAGCGCCAGCATCTGGAACATCGTCTGCTCGAGGAGCGGCGTCGCGTTCTCACCGATCTCGGCGCGTACACCGAATTCGCCGAGTCCACGGAACGCGAGCGCTCCGGCGACCTCACTGTCGTACCGCTTCACGCCGCGGACCTCGGCACCGACGCGAACCGCGAGGAGCTCGCAGCCGCCAACGCATCGCGCGAGAGCGCGGAGCTGGAGGAGATCGACGCGGCTCTGGAACGCCTCTACCACTCGCCCGAGCGCTACGGAATCGACGAGGCGAGCGGCGAGGAGATCTCGTTCGAGCGCCTGGACATCATCCCATGGGCGCGTACGAACGGAAGGTCGGGCTCGAGGCGCTGACGCGCCGGCGGCGGCGAACCTCTCGCATCCAGCCCGCGCGCCACGTAGGATGAAGGATGGGTGCGACCACGGTGCAGGCACCGTGGCCGTCCGACGCCCTCACACTTCCGGCCAGACATGGCAACCTTCGTTCGAACCACCGACATACCTCTCGGACGCGAATTCACGCTCCCCGGCGAGTACTTCACATCCGCCGCGATCTTCGCGGAGGAGTGCGAGAAGATCTTCGCTGCTCGCTGGCTCTGCGTGGGGCGCGAGGAACAGCTCCGATCGCCCGGCGACTTCATAGTCCGCTCCGTGCTCGGCGAGAGCATCATCATCACTCGCGACGACGCGGGCGAGCTCAATGCGTTCTACAACGTCTGCCGCCATCGTGGATCGCGGATCTGCGAGGAGAGGGAAGGGACTTTTCCGGGTGCCATCCGCTGCCCGTACCATGCGTGGACGTATGCGCTCGACGGCGAGCTCCTCGGTGCGCCCTCGGCGGCCGACATTCCCGGTTTCCATTCGTGCGACTACCCGCTGCGGAGGGTATCACTCGCGCGGTGGGAAGGATTTCTTCTGGTGAATCTGGCCGACGCGCCGGCGCGCATCGAGGATGCGTGGGCGCCGATCATGGGGCGCTTCACCCGCTTCGGCATGCAGCGACTCACCGCTCTGCGCACGATCGACTACCAGGTACGCGCGAACTGGAAGTTGACATTCCAGAACTTCTCCGAGTGCTACCACTGCGGGCCGGTCCACCCCACGCTCTCGAAGGCGACGCCTCCCACGAGCGGCGAGAACGATCTCGTGGAGGGGCCCATCACCGGCGGCTTCATGGTTCTCAACGCGGGCTATGACAGCATGACGCTGTCCGGGCGTGTTTGCGGGCTTCCGGTGGGCGATCTACCGGCGGCTGACACGCGTCGTATCTACTACTACGCGATCTTTCCCAACCTGCTTCTGAGCCTGCATCCCGACTACGTGATGTATCACCTGGTTCGGCCCGAGGCGCCCGACCGCACGACGGTGAGCTGCACCTGGTTGTTCAATCCGGAGACGCCGGGTGATGCGCGGTTCGATCCCGCGGATGGAATCGCCTTCTGGGACAGGACCAACCGCGAGGATTGGGCGATCTGCGAGCGAAGCCAGCTCGGAGTTGCCTCGCGCGCGTACGTGCCCGGGCCGTACTCCCGGCGCGAGACGCTACCGGCGCAGTTCGATCGGGAGGTGCTGAAGGCGCTCGGGCACTAGCGGACGCTCTGAACCAGGCGCGGGCACCGGGGCTCTACCGCCCCGGTGCCCCGGCGAGCCCGTCCCCCCCGGAACGGACCGCCGGTCCACCGTCACGGCCAGTAACCGGCCGCTTCGGTAATCGGATCGAAAGTCACCACGGACAGCAACTGACAATTGAAGAGGTCCACGACGGCCGAAGCGAGCAGCTCCGGGCCGCCGCGCGTTGCCGCCATATATCGGACTCCGAGCGTCCAGCCACCCGAGTCGGAGTGCGGTCTCGAAACGAACGTGCTCACTGCTACGCTGGCTTGCGCTGCTACGGTCGATACTCGGGGATCGCGCTCGGCGATCCATCTTGCCTTGGCCAGCGCCGCTTCGAGCGGCAGCGGCCGCCGCACCGACTCCGCGAAGCGCGAGACGGCGGGATCCAGCGGGATTGCGAGCGAAACTGACATCGGGTGCTCCGGCTTGTCGTACACTCGAATTGCCGGCTTCGGGGCCCGGGTAGCCGGGTCGCGACGCCGAGACCTGGACAGGCGGAGATGCGACATGGTCCTCCGTTTGAAGTCACCGCGACGTAGGGGCCGCCAGACGCTTCCATCGGGCGACCGCCGCGCACAATATGGATACGCGGCGCCAGCGCTCGACCTCCTCGCTGACGTCCGTAAGGACGCGCGGTAGATTAGTTCGAGTCGCTGAACACGCCCTCAATCGCGTCTCAATTGCGGCTCAACCGGAGCAGAATGTTCAAATTGCAGACCTTCGGTGGCCTCTCGCTGACGCTCGACGGGCAGCCATCCGATCGCTCGCTGATACAGCGACGACAGTTAGCGCTGCTTGCAGCTCTCGCTTCCGCCGGCTCTTCCGGACTGAGTCGCGACAAGCTGGTTGGCCTCATGTGGCCCGACCGCGCTAACGACCGCGCGAGGAATCTTCTGGACCAGGCGCTCTACGCTGCCCGGCGCGTGTGCGGTCAGTCGGTCTTCACGGTCACGCAGACGGCCATTGCACTGAACGCCGCGGTCCTCGCGAGCGACGTCGGGGAGTTCAACGAGGCGATCGCTCGTGGAGACGCGGCCGCGGCCGCAGCCATCTACTCCGGGCCATTCCTCGATGGGCTCCTCCTTGCAGACGCGGCGGATTTCGAGCGGTGGGCGAGCCTGGAGCGCACTCGCTTCGCTCGCGAGTACCAGGAGTGTCTCGAGTCGCTTGCGACCGCCGCTGAGGCACAGGAGCAATGGCACGATGCGGTTCGCTGGTGGCGGCGCGCCGTGGACGCTGATCCGATGGGGAGTCGCGCGGCACGCGGGTTGATCGAGTCGCTCGCACGAAGCGGCGATCGTGTCGGGGCTCTGGAGTTCGCGCGCGTGCATGCGGCGCTCGTGCGGCAGGAGCTGGGCGCCGAGGTCGATGCCCGGATCGCTTCTCTGGTGGACGCGGTCCGCGCGGGCGAGCTCCCGACGGTGGCTCGCCCGGCGCGCGCGCCGGCAAACGTGAGTGGAATCGGGAATCGATCCGCTTCCGCTGCTCCCACCGTGGGAGGGCCACCCTCGGTGTACTCGGGCGGGGCCGGGGCGTCGCCAGTGGCTGGATCCGACTCGCAGCAGGCCGGAGCGGCGTCCTCGACGGAGCTGGTCGTGAGGCCGGAACACGCCGTGCTGCGCGAGGTGGATTCGGAGGATGGAAATGCGGGAAGTGTCGAGCCTCGTCCGCGCCCCGGGGTATGGCGACGGCTTCGTCCAGCGCTGCTCGCCGCCGCCGCCATCCTGCTCGTGGCCGTCGGTTTACGCTGGTGGAGCAATCACCGCGTGATAGTGGAGACCGATTCTCCGGCGCGGTCGCTTCCTTCGATAGCCGTACTCCCGTTCCGCAATCTCGGCACTTCGCCGGCCGACGAGTACTTCTCCGATGGAATGACCGAGGAGATCATCGCCGAGCTCTCGCGTCTGCAGGGAGTGCGCGTGGTGGCGAGGACATCCTCGTTCGCGTTCAAGTCGAGGCCGATGGACGTGAGGGACATCGGGAGCGCGCTGAACGTCTCGCACATCCTCGAGGGCACGGTTCGACGAATCGACCCCGCGCCGGGGTCGAAGACCGCGAGGCTGCGTGTGACGGCGGAGCTCGTGGACGCAGCCACCGGCTACCAGATATGGGCCGAGCAGTTCGATCGCCCGAGCGGCGACGCGCTCGCCATCCAGGATGAGATCTCCGAATCGATAATGCACTCGCTGCAGCGGGAGTTCGCGGCCGGCGCCCCGGGGCACGCCACGCACTCGCCGCCGTCGCCCGCGACGTACGATCTCTACCTTCGGGGACGTTACGCGTGGCACCAGCGAACCGCCGAGGGACTGCACCTGGCCGTGGATCTCTTCTCGCGGGCGATACGCGGCGATCCGGATTACGCGTCCGCGTACTCGGCGCTGGGAGCCACCTACGCCGTGCTTCCGCTGTACGATCCGCATGCGGGTGTGAGCGAGATGTATCCGCTCGCATACAGCGCAGCCAGTCGGGCACTCGCGCTCGACAGCACGCTCTCGGAGCCGTATGCGGTGCTCGGCCTGGTGAACGCTCGCCGTTACGAGTGGCGACAGGCGGAGCGTTCGTATCGCCTCGCGCTCGCGCGAAACGGCAACGACGCGACGGCGCACCAGTGGTTCGGCAAGGCGCTCGCGCACCAGGGTCGCTTCGCCGAGGCGGAGGCGGAGATGCGCCGCGCGCTGGATCTCGATCCGCTGTCGGCAGTGACCCGCTACAACCTGGGGCAGGTGCTGTACGGCGAGGGGCGGCTCGAGGACGCGGCCTCGGAACTCATGCGGGCGATCGAGACCGCTCCGACCCTGCGCGCGGCGCACGCCACACTCGGCTACGTACGTCTGAGCCAGGGGCGCGCCGACGCGGCGCTACGCGAGTTCGAGTTGGCGGCGGGTCCGCCGGAAGGGCGGGCAGGCTCCGACATCGCGGTGCTGGCTTATGGCTACGCATCCGCGGGTGAGCCCGATACGGCTTCGAGGCTGCTGACGGCGGCGCTTCGGGTGCGCGCGGCCGACCCGTCCACAGCGGCGGGCACTTCCGCGTCCGACATCGCGATAGCGTACATGGCACTGGGTGCGCGAGACTCTGCCTTCGTCTGGCTCGAGCGGGCGCGCACGGAGTACGACTCGGATCTGCAGGCGTTCTTCGCCAGTCCAGTGCTCGACCCGCTCCGCCAGGACCCTCGCTACGTAGAATTGCGCCGGCGTATGAACCTTCCCTGAAGGTTGGTGGCGAGGCGGCGCGGCGGGACGGTACCCGAGACGGTACCTGGTACCGTCTTCGTCATGGGTGCCTTTTCAGCACATCATTTAGTATCCTTTTTGGTATGCCACGAGCGTAGCCGCAACCCTTCTCCTCCGACTCCCCACTCCCATGCCACCCGCCCGATTCTCCCGCAGGGCATTCGTACCTCTCGCCCTTCTGATCCTCGCCGCTTCCACGGCCAGGCTCGTGCAGGCGCAGCAACCGGATCCAGCAGCGGCTTTCGACAAGCGGGAAGTCATGATCCCGATGCGCGATGGCGTGCGGCTCCATACCACGGTGTTCGTGCCGAAGGAGCATCGCGGCGCTCTCCCGGTGATCCTCACCCGCACTCCGTACGGGATCACCAACGCCGATCGCAACTTCGCCGGCTACTACAGGACGCTGGCGGAGGACGGCTACATCTTCGTGTTCCAGGACATCCGCGGCCGCTTCGGCTCGGAGGGGAAGTTCGTGATGCAGCGCCCGGTACGCGATACCACGGATCACAAAGCGATCGACGAAAGCACCGATACCTACGACACGATCGACTGGGTCCTCAAGAACGTGGCGGGCAACAACGGGCGTGTCGGAATGCTGGGCATTTCCTATCCCGGGTGGCTCACCGTGATGGCGATGCTCGATCCGCATCCCGCGCTCGCCGCGGTGTCGCCGCAGGCATCGCCCGCCGACATGTTTCTCGGCGACGACTTCCATCACAATGGCGCCTTCAGGCTGAGCTACGGCTTCGAGTACGCCGCGATGATGGAAACTTCGAAGGAGAGCGACCAGTTCTCCTTCGATCGCTACGACACGTACGACTGGTATCTGGACCTCGGCCCGCTCTCGAACGTCAATGCGAAATACCTGAAGGGGAAGATCCCGACCTGGAACGACTACGTCGAGCATCCCGACTACGACGAGTTCTGGCAGAAGCAGACGATGGTGCCGTATCTCACCCGTGTGACGGTGCCCACGTTGAACGTCGCCGGCTGGTGGGACCAGGAAGACTTCTACGGACCGATAAAGATCTACGAGACGCTCGAGAAGCACGACAGCCTCGATCTCAACTACCTCGTGGTCGGACCGTGGAACCATGGCGGATGGGCTCGGGCGGACGGGAGCAAGCTGGGCGACATCAGCTTCGGAAGTCCGACGTCGAAGTACTTCCAGGAAAGCATCCTCGCTCCATGGTTCCATCACTTCCTGAAGGACCCGACCGGCACGAAGCTCGACATTCCGGAGGCACGCACGTTCGAGGCGGGAAGCAATGTATGGAAGTCGTGGAACACGTGGCCGCCCAAGGCGAATACGACGGCGCGGAGCCTGTACTTCCACGCGAACGAGGAGCTCTCCTTCTCGCCGCCTTCCGGCGAGAAGAACGACCGCACCGCCGACAGTTACGTGTCCGACCCCGCGCATCCGGTGCCGTATCGCCACCGGCCCATACAGGCCACGTATTTCCCGCACGGCTCCAACTGGTATACGTGGCTTCTGGAGGACCAGCGTTTCGTGGATGATCGCGACGACGTGCTGAGCTGGGAGACGTCGCCGTTGCAGGAAGACGTGACGATCGCGGGCGACGTCGTCGCCAAGCTCTTCGTCTCCACCACCGGCAGCGATGCGGATTTCGTGGTCAAGCTGATCGATGTCTATCCCGAGGAGTATCCCGCCGACTGGTCGCTGTCCGGGTGGCAGCTCATGGTCTCGAACGAGGTCTTCCGGGCGCGGTATCGTGACAGCTTCGAGAAGCCGAAGCCGCTCTCACCCGACCAGGTGACGCCGCTCGAGATCGGTCTGCACACGCAGAACTACACCTTCAGGAAGGGACACCGGATCATGGTGCAGGTGCAGAGCAGCTGGTTCCCGATCATCGATCGGAATCCCCAGACGTTCGTCCCCAACATCTTCGAGGCGAAGGCGTCGGACTACCGCAAGGCCACGCAGAGCGTCTATCGCTCCGCGCGCTATCCCTCGCACGTCACGGTCTCGGTGGTGGGACCAGTGCACCCCTAGGCCAGTGCGCGCGACGCGACTCGCGCGCTCTCGGCAAGCACGGCGGCGCCGACGAAGATGCTTTCCTCGGCCGCATGGAAGCGGGGCGAGTGGGCGGGGATCTGCTCACCGCCCCGTTCGCGCGCGCCTATGCGCATGAAGCATCCCGGAATTCGCTCCATGTAGTGCGCGAAGTCCTCGCCGCCCATGTTGAGTGTCCCGAGCGGTACCACTCCGCTCTCACCGAGTACCGACACGGCCGCCTCGCGCGCCCACCCGGCCGCATTCGCCGGATTCACGATCGGCGGCGGTCCCAGCGTGAGATCGACCCTGGCTTGCAGGCCGTACACTGCGGCGATGGTCTGTGTGATGCGGCGCAACTCCTCGTGCACGAAACGACGAGTGTCAGGGTCCACCGAGCGAATCGTGCCCGACAGAGTCGCCCTACCCGGTATCACGTTGTGCGCCGAGCCGGCGTGGATCGTTCCGATGGTCACGACAGCGGGGATCGCCGGATTGAGACGTCGCGACACGATGGTCTGCAGCGCGCCGATCAGCGCTCCGGCGCCTATGATGGGGTCGGACGACTCGTGCGGTCGGGCGCCGTGCGCGCCGGCGCCGGTGAGCTCGATGTCGAAGGAGTCCGCTGCGGCAGCGAGCGGACCAGCTTCGGCCACCACCTGGCCGACCTCGAAGCGCCGGTCCACGTGCCCGCCGAATATCGCGGCCGCGCCGTCGAGCGCACCCGACTCGATTATCACCTGCGCTCCCGCGCCGGTCTCCTCGGCGGGCTGCAGCACCACGATCACATCGCCGAGCGCGGGATCCGCTGCAAGGAGATGCGCGGCGCCCACGGCCCATGTAGCGTGCACGTCGTGGCCGCACGCGTGCATCACGCCGGCGTTGCGCGAAGCGAAGGGGAGGCCAGTGTCTTCCTGGATCGGAAGCGCGTCGATGTCTCCACGCACGGCAACTGCCGGCGCGGAAGCGCTGCGGCCACGTATGCGCGCGATCACTCCCACACCGGTGACTCCGTCGGCGGCCCCCACGCGAAAGAGCTCCGCAGGCCGCAGAGTCTCCAGCGCCTCGTAGAGCTTCGTCGCGGTGCGCTCCTCCCGTCGCGAAAGCTCGGGGTTCTCGTGGAGATCACGTCTGAGCGCCACGAGTTGCGTACGGAGAGCTTCCGGAAAGAGAGGAGCGAGCCTCTCGAGTTTCGGTGGGGCAGCGGTAATGGCGCTCATGCTGTATGGAGGAATAGGGAAGTGACGCCTCGCCCGACGCACGGCGAGGGCCGTGTGAGGGCTGAACGAGTCTGCAAGCAGGTCGGTGCGATCAGGGGTTGCGCTTCCCGGGCCCCATGCAGGTCTGGACAGCGCACTCTCTGGAGAGCAATATGCAGCGCGAATCGGTACACCGCATCGTACACCAACTGGAGAGCAGATGCTGGAGGTGACGAAGATGTCTTCCGACGGTCGCCCCGCTGCCACCAAGCGGGCCAGGAGAGGCGATCGGATCGCGCGCACGTACGAACAGTTGCGTGAGCTGATCATCTGGGGCAGGCTCGCCCCGGGTTCCCGCGTGATCGAGAGCGATATCGCCTCCCGGCTCGGAGTCAGTCGCACGCCGGTGCGAAGCGCTCTGCACCGCCTGCAGCAGGAGGGCTACATCTCGAGCATCGGCAGGCGAAAAGAGCAACGTCTCGTCATCGCCCCCCTGACCCAGGAGGACGCTCGCGAGCTGTTCGACATCGTCGGTGAGCTCGAGGGACTCTCCGCGCGCGGGCTCGCGCTGCGCGAGCCCGAAGCTCGTTCGGCGGTGGTGAGCGAGTTGCGCCAGCTCAACGGGCAGCTCGCGCTCGCAGCCGAGGCGCCGCGTCCCGATGCGCTCCGGATCTTCGACCTGGATACCACCTTCCACAGACGCTACGTGGAAGGTGGTGCCGGCCCGCGGCTTCTCGCGCTCCACGATGCGGTCAAGCCGCAGGCCGAGCGCTACGTGCGGCTCTACACTAGCGCGCTGGTCGACGAGCTGGCGAAGTCGGTGGAGGAGCACACCGTCATAATCGACCGGATCGATTCGGGAGGCGCCGACGGCGCGCAACGCGCGGTGATCCGCAACTGGCGCAACGCCGCCGCGCGTCTCAGCCGCGTGATCGCCACGCTCGGCGAGCGGGGGAGCTGGTAGGACGGCGCTCGTCCCCTGTAGTGCCGGCGCCGCGCGCTTGCGGTGCCGGCGTTATCATTTGCTGGAAGCTCGAAGTGGTGTCAGCCTCCCTCGCGCCGTGCCGAGTCCGCTCGGTACCTGGCAGTGTGTGGGGGGCGCACGAGCCATACGAGTGCTCCGATAGTCGGAGCGCTCCCAGCCAGCATCGCCGACATGCAACTGCACTCACGCAAGCTTTTCGTCGTCGCGGCACTGGCCGCGATGGTATCCACCGCGGGCGCGCAGACTGCGCGCAGGGCGAGCGGAGAGACGCTCACCGCCGATACGTCCATCTTCGCGCGCCTCACGGGTCTCCCATCGCCCAACGAGTACCGGCTCGCATCCGGCGCTCCCGGCCCGGCCTACTGGCAGAACCGCGCCGACTACGACATCCACGCCACCCTCGACACCGCGAAGCACGAGCTGCGTGGCGAGCTCACGCTGCATTACACCAACAACTCGCCCACCGCTCTCGATCACATCTGGCTGCAGGTCGAGCAGAACGCCTTCACCGACAGCTCGCTGAACGCCTACATCTATCCGCAGAATTCGCGCTTCGGTGCGCGCGGATTCGAGGGAGGCGATCGGATCGAACGATTCGATCAGCTCGGCGGCGCCAAGGGAAAGTCGAAGGGGAAGCGAACAGCTCTGAAGACGCGTGTGTGGGACACGATGCTCTTCGCCGAGCTGGCCGAGCCGCTCGGGCCGGGAAAGTCGGCGGACTTCGACATCGCGTGGCACTTCGCAATCCCCGAGCACGGCGCCGACCGGATGGGCCGCGACGGCTCGCTCTACGAGCTGGCGCAGTGGTACCCGCGCGTCGCCGTATACGATGATGTTCGGGGGTGGAACACCGATCCGTACGTGGGCCAGGGCGAGTTCTATCTCGAGTATGGCGACTTCACCTACGACGTCACCGTGCCGGCGGGTTACATCTTGGCGGGTACGGGCACGCTGACGAACGCCAGGGATGTTCTCACCGCCGGCGAGATCGCCAGTCTCGCGCGGGCCGCGAAGTCTGACAGCACGACCCACATCGTGACGGCCGCGGAACTGGCGGCGGGCGGTGGGCGTCCGCGCGCCGATGGGACTCTCACGTGGAAGTTCCAGGCGAAGAACGTTCGCGACGTGGCGTGGGCAGGCGCACCCGATTACAACTGGGACGCGTCGAGCTGGAAGGGAATCGTCACGAACGCGTACTACCGCCCGAGTGCAGAGGCCACGTGGAAGGATGGCGCCGACATGGCGCGTACGTCCATCGAAGGGTACTCCACTCACTGGTACCAGTATCCGTACCCGCAGATCTCCGTGGTCGAGGGCCCCATAAGCGGGATGGAATACCCGATGCTCGCCATGGAGGCCCGCGGCGAAGACAAGTACGATCTTTACAACGTCATCACGCACGAGATCGGGCATAACTGGTTCCCGATGATCGTCGGCAGCAACGAGCGCATCCACTTCTGGCAGGATGAAGGGATCAACACTTTCATCAACACCTTTTCCGAGGCGGAGCGATATCCGGAAAGGGGAGATCAGATGCAGCGCGCCGCCGAAGAGCGCTCGCTGATCGAGCAGACCCAGGTGCGTGACCTCGACATTCCGGTGGACATGCCCGCCGACCGGATCGATCCCGGTCTCCTCGGCTTCACGGAATACGTGAAGCCGTCGGTGGGCCTCCAGCTTCTGCGGCAGGAGATACTGGGCCCCGAAGCCTTCGACGCGGCCTTCCGCGCGTACATCCGCCGCTGGGCGTACAAGCACCCCACACCGTCCGACTTCTATCGAACCATGGAGGATGTCTCCGGCCACCACCTCGACTGGTTCTGGCGCGAGTGGTTCATCGAGGATGCGCACTTCGATCAGGCGGTGGACACCGTGGTCACGCGCCGGGTGGGCGACACGACTTACGTGGCTGTGGGCTACGGCAACCACGATCGCGGTGTGTTCCCCATTCGCGTACGCTTCACGTTCGCGGATGGGAGCAGTCGCGACTTCGACTATCCCGCGGAAGTCTGGAGCATGGCCGGGGAGATGTACGTCCGCCGCTACGCGTTCCCCGGCGCGGCGCTCGCGAGCATCGAGCTGGATCCCGATCACCGGCTGATCGACGATGACCGCTCGAACGACAAGTGGACGGCGAGCTCGGTAGCGGCTCCAACCCGACGCTGAGAGAGTGCGTACCAACGACACCACCACCCGCACACGATGACCAGCTACGAAAAGCTCGGAAGCTTCTACCTCGGGAGGGA
>Ga0182744_1001142_pt1 | contig 23761 bp, 18 predicted proteins | sample eDN3rd30CKraftMG_FD_128525 | JGI IMG/M metagenome (GOLD analysis project Ga0182744, IMG submission 128525) | Enriched Miracle-Growth compost microbial communities from Emeryville, California, USA - eDNA 3rd pass 30_C Kraft MG (version 2) (version 2) ...
GAAATGCGGCCTCTGCCGGATCTCGGCGTAGCGGCGTTCGGCATCCCCGTCGTTGCGTTCGCAGCGGCGGATTATTGGAATCATTACTATGTCGGCCGTCCATGGTATGCGCAGCGGAACCGCTGGTTTGCCTACAAGCCACGTCCGCGTCCGGGCTGGCGTGCACCGCCGCCAGGGCCGCGCCACGCCGGTTGGTGGCGATCTGGCGGTTATCGGGCTCCGACCGGAATGAAGCCCCCGCCGGACAAGGGTTGGCGTCCGCATCCGCGCGGTGGTGCCGCCCATCCCGGCGCTGCCCCCGGTCGCCGTGATGATCATCGTCGTGACGACCGCCGCCACGACGACCGGCGAAACTAACGTTGACGAACTCAAATTATTCGCGCGTGGGAACATTGTTCTCACGCGCGTTTTTTTATGTGCTCGCAGAGTGCGGTTCGCGCAGATTTTGCGGGCTAACAACGGCACGAGCACAACAACGGGACATTATTTTGCCCCGAAACTTCGGACTCCTACCGCCAGCGGGAAATCGATACCGGGCACGCGCACGGAAGGTTAGTCATGTCGGTTCCGCTTCATCACTTATCCATTGAGCCGCATTATTCCGAATTCGACGAGCCTGAGTCTTATGATGACGGCTTTGTATTTTTTCCGGATGAGCGGATCGGCGGCCCGGTTACGCGCAAGAGCGATATCTACGCGTGGGGTGTGGCAGCCGTCGTGACGATCGTTTCCTGTTGGATGCTGCTCATCGGACCGGACGCATGGCCGAAATGGCTTCCGGAGGTCGCTGGTCGTATTTCGACCGCGATCGTGCAAGCTACGGCGGCGTCAGACCAAGCGGCGGTCACTCAACCCCAGCCCTTGCAGGAGGTGGCGCAACTTCCGCCGTTGACCCTGTTGCCGTTGCCGCCGCCCGTACAGACAGCGTCGGCACAAGCCGTGCAGCCCCAAACGTCGCCGCCGAACACTCCAGAGGCGACCGAGGCACGAGATGCAGCGCCTGAGTCCGATCGGAAATCGGCGGCCGTCGATCAGGAAGACGTATCTGACGAGCCCCGATTATCGCGCGAACAAGAAGCGGACGCGGAGCCCGATCATAAAGCTGAGAGACCGTCCGACGCATATCGGCCCGTGGGCGATGGGAACCGGACGCAGCCTCGCGATGCCATGCAAGCGCGCGCCGAAGCTGTCGGCTTACATCCGGATTTTTCGCGCGCCGTACTGGGACGATTTTCTCCGGCCGATTTCCGCAATGCGCGCGTTGCGATTCAAACAGCGATAAAGAAGACGCCAGACAAAGGCACTTTCATCTGGCCACGCCAGCGAGAGCCGGGGCGGGCGCTGTTCAAGGTTCACTTTGTGGCCGGTGCTCCCTCCGACTGTCGCCGGTATGTCGTGAGCGTGACGATGAACGGCTGGACGACGACGGCGCTGCCGATGGAGCGGTGCGGGATGAGGCGAAGATTGGCGCATCGGAATTAAATCTATCGGATGCGGGCGAAAAGAAGCGTGGCGCAACGACAGCGGTCGCGCCATGCACGATATGGCTTTTTCAGCGGATTAGAGTTTGCAGAGCGTCGCGGAACCGTGGCACTCCCAGCCCACCACGCCGCCCTGTTTGCAGCGGTATGTGCGCTTGCCGAACGAGTAGCCCGGCGTCGTGCCGCTGGCGACGTACGTGAAATAGATGTTCCAATCGGTCGCCTGCAGAAGCATCGCATCGACCTGGAACTTTGCGAGGTTTTGCGTCAGGGCATCGCCGATCGCGGCCTTCTTGAAGCACTGCTTCGCCTCGGCTGGTGATCCGGCAAAGACGGCCGCGAGAGCAGCGGCGGCAATCAACGAACGCGGAATACGGCGCATTTGGCTGAACTCCCCAATGGTTGCAGAAAGTCGAGGTGCGGACCCTGCCACACCCTCTTTCCGATGACGCGGCCTAAATTGCGCACGCGTCTCGTTTTCCACTGGATCGCGGCATTACGGCACCGCCCACGCATCAATCAGCCGGCGTCTCGTCGTTTCGCTACTGTGCTTTTTGCAGAATGATCCGACCGCGAGACTTCGCTTTTTTCGGGCGTGCCGCAGTTGGAGTAGCCGCCGGCGGTGTGGGAGCGACCACAGGCACCGGCGGAGGTGCCGGCGGCGCAAAGACAGGCGTCAGACCCGAGCGGCCATTGCCGACATTCCCCGCAGTTCCGCTGCCGAGAAATCCGGAATCGGGCAACATCATAGGATCGGATCTCATTGTGGGACCGAGCCGGTCAACGGGCGCCGAAAGGACGCCGAAGCCAGCGACGCGCGGTCCCGACGACGACCTGTACGCCGCGGCCGGAGAAACCAGCAGTCCCTGAAATGTGATGACTGCCGCTAGGGCCAAGGAAAATTGAATGGGTTCGCTGCGGAAAAATCCGCCACCAAATGATCTATCTGCGTGACGCATGGCAGACCTCCCGATGCGGCAGCTTCCCGTCGAACCGTCGGGAAGCAAGTTCTGCCGGGAACACGTCACCGTCAACGACATTCGTCGCTGCAATGCGATTGCAGTAAATCGCGGAGCCGGACGCGCTCCGGACCCGCATCACCTGCGGTTATCGATGAACCGCCGAGCATGGGCGACGATTACGAATTTTCAACCTGAACGGACGACCAGATTTTTTGATGCTGCGGGCTACGCTACACTGGCGTTTGCGGCCGCTTGGCTATTTTCCAGGCACATTACGCAAACATGACATTCGAACTCAAACCGCTTTCCAGCGTTTTAGCAGTGTTAATCCAAAGCGGCCACGGGTAGGACGAGATGGGTAAGAGTGACCAGAAGTCTCGGAAGTCTGACGACCCGGAAATGCTCGATTGGACCGAGTCCATTTCATCCGTCATCGCCTTCGAAGGCACGGGACGTGCCGACGACATTCTGAAGGAAGTCGTCGAGCGTGCACGGCGCAGCGGTGCCGCTCTGCCATTCGCGTCGAGTACGGCGTACATCAATACCATTCCCTTGCGCGAAGAAGCGAAGCATCCGGGCGACCGCGATCTGGAACGCCGGATCGTTTCCGCGATCCGATGGAATGCCGCCGCCATGGTCCTTCGGGCAAACAAGGACTCGGGCGGACTTGGTGGTCACATAGCCAGCTATCAGTCGGCGGCGATGCTTTACGAAACCGGGTTCATGCATTTCTGGCATGCGCCATCGGAGGATCGCGGCGGCGATCTGATCATGTTTCAGGGACATTCGTCGCCCGGAATTTACGCGCGCGCATTTCTCGAACGACGCCTCGATGAGCAGCGGCTGATGGATTTTCGCCGGGACGTCGGAGGTCATGGCCTTCCGTCCTATCCGCACCCCTGGCTGATGCCCGACTTCTGGCAGTTCCCGACGGTATCGATGGGCCTCGGCCCGTTGATGGCGATCTATCAGGCGCGGTTCCTCAAATATCTCGAAGATCGCGGCATCGCAGAAACCGAAGGCCGCAAGGTGTGGGTCTTTTGCGGCGACGGAGAAATGGACGAGCCGGAAAGCCTCGGCGCCATCTCTCTTGCTGGCCGTGAAAAGCTCGACAATCTGATTTTCGTCATCAACTGCAATCTCCAGCGTCTTGATGGACCGGTGCGTGGCAACGGCAAGATCATTCAGGAACTCGAACGTAATTTTCGTGGCGCGGGTTGGAACGTCATAAAGGTCATCTGGGGAACGCAGTGGGATGATCTTCTGGCGCGTGACACGAGCGGCAAGCTCCGTCACTTGATGGAAGAATGCGTCGACGGCGAATACCAGGTCTTCAAATCGCGTGACGGCGCCTACATCCGCGAACATTTCTTCGGCCGCTATCCGGAAACGGCGGCACTGGTCGCCGATTGGTCCGACGAAAAGATCTGGCGCTTGACGCGCGGCGGCCACGATCCTTCGAAGGTTTATGCCGCCTATCATGCCGCCGTCTCGCATAAGGAGCAGCCGACGTGCATCCTGGCAAAGACCGTCAAGGGCTATGGCATGGGAAACGCGGGCGAGGCGACGATGCTCGCGCATCAATCGAAGAAAATGGACGTGGCGGCGCTGCGGCAGTTTCGTGATCGCTTCAGGGTTCCACTGGATGACGACAGACTGGAGGAAATTCCGTTTATTCGTTTTCCAAAAGGTTCGCCCGAAGACGATTATCTGCATAAGACTCGGCGCGCGCTAGGCGGTTACCTTCCTTCGCGCAGACAAAAATCGATTTCTCTGCCCGTACCGGCGCTTTCGGCGTTTGAGCCGCAGTTGAAAGGTTCTGAAGGTCGCGAAATTTCGACGACGATGGCGTTCGTTCGAATCCTGACGACGCTGATGCGCGACAAGGAACTCGGTCGCCGCATTGTTCCGATCGTACCGGATGAAAGCCGCACCTTCGGCATGGAGGGCATGTTCCGGCAGTTCGGAATCTTCAGTCAGGTCGGTCAGCTTTACCGGCCGCAGGATGCCGACCAGCTCATGTTCTATAAGGAAGATAAAACGGGACAAATGCTGCAGGAGGGCATCAACGAAGCGGGTGCAATGGCATCCTGGATGGCTGCCGCGACGAGCTATTCGACGTCGAACGTTCCGATGGTGCCCTTCTACATTTTCTATTCGATGTTTGGATTTCAGCGCGTGGGCGATTTGGCGTGGGCGGCGGGCGATGAACGTTGCCGTGGCTTCTTGCTCGGTGGCACTTCGGGCCGCACGACGCTCAATGGCGAAGGCCTGCAACACCAGGACGGTCACAGCCATATCCTGTCGGCAACCGTCCCGAACTGCATCTCGTACGATCCAGCGTTTGCTTACGAGGTGGCCGTCATTATCCAGGACGGCTTGCGACGCATGCTTACGGATCAGGAGGACGTCTTCTATTATCTGACGCTGCTGAATGAGAACTATGAGCATCCCGCGCTCCCGGAAGGTGTTGAGGAGGGGATTGTCCGCGGCATGTACCTTTTCCGGCGCGCGCCCGAGACGACGAAAGGCAATAAGGTCCAGCTGATGGGGTCCGGCGCAATCCTGCGCGAGGTGATCGCGGCAGCCGAGTTGCTACGCGACGATTGGGATGTGGCCGCCGATATCTGGAGCGTCACGAGCTTCACTGAGCTGGCGCGCGAGGCTTACGACATCGAGCGATGGAATCTGTTGCATCCCGAGGAGCCGCCGCGCGTACCCTACGTGACGCAAAATATCCGTGAGCGTGGTGACGGCCCCGTCATTGCCTCGACTGACTATATGAAGCTCTACGCCAATCAAATACGTGCATCTGTTCTCAACCGCTATCGGGTGCTCGGCACTGACGGGTTCGGCCGCTCCGATTATCGCCGCACGCTTCGATCGTTTTTCGAAATTGACCGCTATTTCGTGACGATTGCCACACTCAAAGAGCTCGCGGACGAGAATCGAATTCCATCGAGCAAGGTCGCGGAAGCCATCCGGAAATACGGCGTTGATCCCGACAAGCCCAATCCCGCGCGAAGCTGACAACGGACAGGCCCGCAAATGCCACTCGTAGATGTGAGGGTGCCGAACATTGGCGATTTCGAGAACGTTCCGGTTGTCGAGATACAGGTGAAGCCGGGTGATGAGGTGAAATCGGATGATCCTCTGATCACGCTTGAAAGCGACAAGGCGGCGATGGACGTACCCACGCCGCAGTCGGGTAAGATCGCCGAGATCCTTGTCAAGATCGGCGATAAGGTGAGCGAAGGAAGCGCCATCATTCGCCTCGACGTCGCTGGCGGTGAAGATAAGGACGAGCCGAAATCAGCGAATGGCAAAAGGCAAGCCCCGCACGCCCAACCCTCCACGAATACCAGCAAATCACCGCCACCAGAGGCAGCTCAATCGGAGGCACAAGAAGAGAAACTGCCGGCTTCACACCCTTCCGGGTTGGTGCACGCCAGCCCATCGGTGCGCCGCATCGCGCGTGAACTGAACGTCGACCTGACGAAGATCAAAGGGAGCGGAGAGAAAGGCCGCATCACCAGGGATGACGTTAAGCAGTATATCGCGCGCAGCGAGTCGGGCGGGGCTGTGACTTCCGGAATTCCCGAGATTCCCGCACAAGACTTCGCGAAGTACGGTCCCATAGAAAGCAGGCCGATGTCGCGGCTGAAACGATTGACCGGCCCAAATCTGCATCGCGCTTGGCTCAACGTCCCGCACGTCACCAACGCCGACGAAGCCGACATCACCGACCTTGAAGAGTATCGCAAGAGCCTCGACGCATCGGCCAAGGCAAAAGGTTATCGCGTCACGCTCGTCGCGTTTCTTTTGAAGTCTGCGGTTTCGGCGCTGAAAGAATACCCGGACGTCAATGCGTCGCTCGCGCCAACGAAAGACGCGCTTATCCTCAAGCGCTATTACAACATTGGCGTCGCCGTCGATACGCCCGATGGACTGGTCGTACCCGTCATTCGTGACGTCGATCGCAAGGGCATTCTGGAGCTAAGCCAGGAACTCACCAGCGTATCGGCTCGCATGCGCGAAGGCAAAATTACGCCGACCGATATTCAGGGCAGCACGTTTTCCATTTCAAGCCTCGGCGGAATCGGCGGCACGACATTCACGCCGATCGTCAATGCACCAGAGGTCGCAATCCTTGGCGCGATGCGCGCCAAGATGCAGCCCGTGTGGGACGGCGCCGCCTTTCAGCCGCGTCTGATGCTTCCGCTGTGTCTTTCCTATGATCATCGCGCCGTCGACGGAGCGCTCGCGGCACGCTTCCTCCGCAAGATTTGCTATGCGCTCGCCGACGTACGTCAGCTTGTTTTGTAGCGGATCGGAAGTGCGGAAATGGCCAGAAAGGAAATTCGCGTTCCCAATCTCGGCGACTTCATGGATGTTCCGATCGTCGAAATCCACGTCAAGCCGGGAACAAGCATTGCGGCCGAGGATCCACTGGTCACGCTGGAAAGCGAAAAGGCGGCGTTCGATGTTCCCGCTCCCGTGGGCGGCATGGTCGTCGAAGTGCTCGTCAAGGTCGGTGACACCGTCAGCGAAGGCGCTCCGATCCTCGTTCTCGATCCGAGCGAAGATGATGCAACTCATGAAGCGACGCCGACGGAAGCTCCAGCTCATGCGCCCTCCCAAAAAGAGGCGGCGACTTCCGAACATTTTGACGACGAGGCCGATCACACGTGCGAAGTCCTCGTGCTTGGAGCCGGACCGGGCGGCTATTCGGCGGCGTTCCGCGCAGCCGATCTCGGTGCGAAAGTCGTTCTTGTCGATCGCTGGCCCGTGCTTGGCGGCGTCTGTCTGAACGTTGGGTGCATCCCGTCGAAGGCGTTGCTGCACACAGCCTTTATCTCAGAAGCGGCGCAGGCATTGGCGAAGCAAGGCGTCGAGTTCGCTGCACCAAAAATCGATTTGAAAAAACTCGCAGCCTACAAGGACTCGGTCGTCGCGAAGCTGACAGGCGGACTCGCGGCGATGGCCAAGACGCGCAAGGTCACGACCTTGCAAGGCACAGCTATGTTCATCGACCCGCATCGCTTACGCGTGACGGATGAAAGTGGCCGCGAGACGATTGTTCGCTTTGAGAACGCGATCATCGCGGCGGGATCGGAAGCAGCGACATTGCCGTTTCTGCCGGATGATCCGCGCATTGTCGATTCGACAGGCGCACTGGAGCTTCGGCAGATTCCAAAGACAATGCTTGTAATTGGCGGCGGCATCATCGGTTTGGAAATGGCGACGGTGTACTCGGCGCTGGGAGCCCGGATCGATGTTGTGGAACTGCTCGACGGCTTGATGCTCGGCGCCGACCGCGATCTCGTTCGCGTCTGGCAAAAAGCCAACGCCCCGCGCTTTGATCGCATCATGCTGCAAACAAAAATCACCGGAGCGGAAGCGAAACAAGATGGCATTTACGTGAAATTCGAAGGCGCCGATGCGCCTTCGGAACCGCTGATCTATGATATGATACTCGTTGCGGTCGGGCGAAAGCCTAACGGAAAAGCCATCGGCGCGGAAAATCTCGGCGTGCTCGTCAACGAGCGCGGTTTCATACCAGCCGATAAGCAGATGCGCACGAACGTGCCCCACGTTTTTGCGATCGGCGATATCTCGTCCGAACCGATGCTGGCGCACAAGGCCGTGCACGAGGGGCACGTCGCTGCCGAAAACGCAGCGGGGAAGTCGAGCTATTTCGACGCCCGGCAAATTCCGTCCGTCGCCTACACCGATCCCGAAGTCACATGGGCTGGCGTGACCGAGAACGAAGCGAAAACACGTGGATTGGAGATTCGGAAAGCGGTCTTTCCCTGGGCGGCGTCTGGCCGCGCCATTGCTAATGGCCGCGACGAAGGATTCACCAAGCTGCTGTTCGATGCAACGACGCAGCGCATCATCGGCGGTGCAATCGTCGGAACCGATGCCGGCAATCTCATTTCCGAAATCTGCCTCGCCATCGAAATGGGCGCCGACGCGATCGATATCGGCAAAACGATTCATCCGCATCCGACGTTGTCTGAATCGATTGGCATGGCCGCGGAAGTTTTCGAAGGGGTATGCACCGATCTGCCGCCGCCAAAAGCGCGGTGACATTGCGACGGACATTTAGCGTTCTGCATCCGTATCGTGCTCGTCGCTTGGATCGGTGGCGGGATGTCGCGTCTCCGGCATGGCCAAGGCATAGACGATAAATGCAGAGAGGCCGATCGCCGCGAGCATCATGAAGGCAGAGGGAACTCCGAAACGATAGGCCACCGCGCCGCCAAGTGTTGTGCTGATCGCGGCTCCGACGCCCATAGCGATGCCCGTGATGCCGAGCGCAAGATTGAAGTTTCCGGACTCGCGCGTGATATCCGCAACGGAGCTGGCGACGAGGACGCCGATTGCAGCGCCGGAAATGCCATCGAGAAGCTGTATTGCGACAAGCACCGTCGGATTGGAACTGAACGCCAGAAGAGCCGCCCGAACAGGCAGAGTGGCTAATCCGATAATGAACAGCGGCCTTCGACCATGCTGATCGGCCCACCGGCCGATGCGGGGGGAAGCCAGCATTACGACAATCTGCGGGCCAATAATGCAAAGTGCGACAAGCGCGGTCGCCGTATCGCTGGCGCGCAACGTGATGATGTTGGCGACGAGCGGAAGAATGGAGGCATTTGCGAGATGGAATAGGCACACCGACGCCGACAGGATCAACAGCGTTCTGTTTGTCGCAAGTTCCACCAACGCGGATCGGAGATTATATTCCGTTTGTTTTCTTCGTCCAATGGCATGCCGGCGCAGATCGTCGGGCGAAACGAATTGCAGCGCGATGAGTGCCGGAAAAACCATCGATGCGGCGACGAAGAAAACCGATTGGCTTGACAGATAATAGCCGCAGGCCCCCATCGCGGCCGCCGAAACGATGCTGCCGGCGGACGCAAAGCCGGCATTACGCCCCAGACGTTCTCCAATCAGGCGATGCCCGACGAGACGTAAACTGATCGCCGCCAGCGCCGGCCCTATGATCACGCTTGCCCCGCCATGCAGAACCTGAGCCAAGAGGACCAACGAGAATTGCGGCCAAGCGCCGATTGCGAAAGCGCTAAGGCCGATCGCCGTCATGGCGAGACTGGCCAACAGCCGCTCGCGCCGCACGGCATCGACAAGAGCGCCGGCGGGAACCTGACCGATGAGAGCAATGACGCTGCCAACGGTAAAGATCAGACCAATATCGGCATTGGTCCATTTTTCCGTTGTGAGATAGACCGTCAGGAAGGGGCCGAACCCCATCTGGACGTCGGCTACAAAAAACGAAAACCAGTCGACGCCGATATCGCTTCGTCGCGATGAGACAAGGAGATCGGGTTTTCGTTTCCCGCCCGCCAATTGCATCGCTCATCGCCAGGAATGGGTGCAGAGCATGGCGCACTCATTTCGCTGCGGGCGCCTTGGGCGCCGAAGCTGAAGGAGTCGAAGTTTGAGCGTGCTGTGGGCCAACAATGACAATCGGTTCGTTGGCGCGGTATTCGGGCGTAACGCGTAATTCGTCGCGCGTCATGTCAACGACGATCGAGCCGGGTAGGAATTTCAAAGCACTCCAGGCAACGGCGACTTTGCGGCTCCCGACACCGAGAAAGCCGCCGAAATCGATGACTGCTGCACGGATATCTCCACCGCGACCGACGATCACATCGGTAATTTGTCCGAGCTTTTCGCCTGCCGAACTGTTGACTGCGCGGCCAAGCAGGTTCTGGACCGTGTTGTCGTCGACGACGACCGCCGGCGTACCGTCTTTGGACGCGGGCGTGTCTTTCTTTGCATCCGCGTCACTTTTTGCGGGGTTTGCTGTGGAAGGCGGGAGTTGCTGAGCTTTGTCCGAAGCCATCCCAGGAACGGCTGTGTCGTTGGCCGCAACGCTTGGCAACGCGAATACTAGAAGAAATATGCTGGTCAAAATTACGAGCACGCTCGGCATGGAATGATCCCCTTTCCCTCTCACTACAGATTCCCCCACAGCGTCGGCCTCCTATAGTACCGCGATCAACGATGGCCGCCGCCCGAATGAAACGCTCCCGCACGGGGCATGCTGTGGCTGACAGAACTTGTCCCCGCGCCGACACTTGGAACGCCGCCTAGCATTGGAGATGTTGATTGCTGGGAGCTGAATCCGCTGGAGCCGAAGGTGGAATTGGGTTCAACAACAACTCCAGCATGTGTTCCGAAAGGCGTCGGCTGTACCAGCGGTGCAGGGTACGTGCTCGTCGGGTAGGGCGTCGGCGGCGTGGTTATCGCGGGCGGATAAGGGCTTTCTGAGAGAGGCGAGGGAGTGGGCGCCACGCCAAGCCCGGACGATCCGGAACTAACGCCATTGTTCGATGGCGTTCCTTCGGTAAGGGCATTGTAGCTTTCACCTGGTGCGGCAGGGTCCGATGAGGTTGTGTCCGGATTGCTGGCGACCGAACCGGAACTGCCTCCGTCGATCTGCAGTCGGTAGCGGCTCGGAGCCGAAGGATCGAGCCTATTCTGTTCGATCGGCGACGGGGGAGCGGGCGGCGGAGCCTCCGACGAGCCGACGGCACCCGAGGTCGTAGTCGACGTGGCGTTCGTCGATGGCGCTGGCGGCGGCGTGGTTCCCGAGTTGGCTGTATTGGCGGGAGGAGTCGGTGTTGTAGAGTCGGATTGCGTCGTCTGCGCTTGAACCGGGGAGGCAACGGCGAGCACGGCGGCGGCTAAGAGGAATTTGTTCATATGGTGTTTCCTTCATCCCCCACCACATCGCGTAAACTCAGATAGGGTTTCGAAGTTCCGTCTCCGGCAAGGCGTAGAGGCTCCCGCGTCGCGCCGGCTGGCATTAAGCGTGCTTAAGAAAACGCGGCGCTCTGGAACGACGCTGTGGCTGCCTTTGGCTCTGCGCGATTTGGCCTATGAGGGCGCGCAATCCGAAGGAGGCTAGGAAACAACGACATAAAAAATTGTCAGCATGCGTATTGTATGAACCCGGTTCATGGCGATCATTATCGCGGGGGCCGGCAACTCTTTCCTCCGTCCGCTTCGACGCGTTGCCTCGTATTCGATATGAGAGCGAACATATTTCTCGATCGCTCGGCCCCTCTTTCTTCTTAGCCGCACGTGCATATTACCGTAGGCATTCTGACATTGCGATTTTGATCCTTCAGGGCCACTGAACCCAGAGCCGACATCATGTCCAAGGCAGCGGAAAACACAACGTTGCTTCCGGTGCAGTCCGCCGACCCTGCCGCTTCGCAGGACGTCGATGGGATGATTGCCGAAGCCAAGGCGGTCGATGCACATTTCGAACGCATGCGATATCGCCCATTGAACTTTGCGTTCGTTGTTACGGCGTACCTGTTGCCGCGCGCAGACCTTCCAAAAGCTGATTTGGACCGTTCCAGCGACAAGCCCTGCGGCTGAAGCCGCTCGCCCGTAGCAATTGTGAGCTTGGCGCGAGTCCTGCTTTCATCAGCCGCTGGTCGTATGCCTTGTCGATTCCGAGCGACGCGAATCGCGCGAGAAACCATCCGGCATAGGCCGAATGATCATCTGCCATGCCTGTAGACCGATAGGCGGATGGCGCCCATGCCTGTATAGAGGCGGCGCCTGAAATCTGCTCGCGCGTCGCCCCATCGTCGGGCGTCCACGAGCCCGACTTGGGAATATCGCATGGAATACGTAAAACTTGGAAACACGGGCCTGGAAGTCTCCAAATTCTGTCTCGGCTGCATGAGCTATGGGCAATCCGACAGTGGCGTCATGAAATGGGCGTGGACTCTCAGCGAGGAGGATAGCCGGCCGTTCATCAAGTCGGCGCTCGAGGCTGGCGTGAATTTCTTCGATACGGCCAACGTCTATTCGCATGGCGAAAGTGAACGGGTGCTCGGGCGCGCCCTGCGCGATTATGCGGCGCGCGACGACGTCGTTGTCGCCACCAAGGTTTACATGCCGATGGGGCAAGGTCCCAATCGGAAGGGTTTGTCTCGAAAGGTCATCTTCTCGGAGATCGACAACAGCCTGGAGCGGCTGGGTATGGACTATGTCGATCTCTACATCATCCATCGCTTCGATTACGACACGCCTCTGGAAGAAACGCTCGAAGCCTTGAACGAGGTTGTACGTTCCGGAAGGGCGCGCTACATCGGCGCTTCATCGATGTTCGCTTGGCAGTTCATGAAGGCTCTGGGATTGCAGCGTGCCTGCGGCTGGGCGCAGTTCATCTCGATGCAGAACTACTATAATCTCCTCTATCGTGAGGAGGAACGCGAAATGATTCCGCTTTGCCGGGCGGAAGGCATTGGGCTGACGCCGTGGTCTCCGCTTGCACGGGGCAAACTCGCGCGGCCCTGGCAGGATGAAGCGGAGACGGCGCGTGCTAAAACCGATGCATTCGCGCAGAAACTCTACCCCAAAAGTGCCCATCTCGATAAACCGGTGGTCGATCGGCTGATCGAGGTATCGAAGGCGCGCGGCGACTCGCCGGCGCAGGTCGCACTCGCCTGGATGTTTCAAAAGCCCGGAATGACATCGCCGGTCATCGGCGCCACAAAGGCCAAGCACCTGGACGATGCCATCGGAGCGCTTTCGATTAAACTCTCCGACGATGAGATTGCCCAGCTGGAAGAGCCATACCAGCCGCACCACGCGCCGGAGGGGTTCTCTTGATCTGAACGCCCAGTTTAGTCGAAGCACCGCCGCGCTGGGCGGCGGTGCGATCAAACGCGCTTATGACAATCTCGCAATTAAACAAACGCGTGATTTGGCATTGCGGCTGAGAACCAAAATGGAAACATGGGAGTTAGAGTGAGGCGTTCGATTCGGAGCGCTGCGGATCTTCTGAAATAAGGCAATGTCAAAAAGCAAATTCGCATTGGCCCTCGGGGGCGGCGCCGCACGCGGATGGGCCCACATCGGCATTTTGCGAGCGCTGGAAGAAGCCAATTTGACGCCCGACATCGTCGTCGGCACCTCCATTGGCGCCATCGTCGGCGGACATTTCGCCGCCGGTCGCTTGGACAGGCTCGAGGAATTTGCACGCGATCTCACCCGCCGCCGCGTGTTTGGTTATTTGGATCTGAGCGTTTCCGGGTCCGGACTGATTACCGGGCAGCGGCTGTTCGACCGCTTCGACGACCATCTGAGCGGCCTCCGGATCGAGAATTTGCCAACCCGTTTCGCAGCAATCGCGACCGACCTCGCGGGCGGCCATGAGATCTGGCTGCGGCGCGGATATGTCAACGATGCGGTGCGAGCCTCGTCCGCCATCCCTGGGATCGTCCGCCCCGTCCGGCTGAACGGCCGCTGGCTGATCGACGGCTGTCTCGTCAACCCGATCCCCGTCTCGGTATGTCGGGCACTCGGTGCGAGGACGGTCGTCGCCGTCAATCTGACGAGCGAATTCGGTCGCGGTGGTATTCTGGTCGATGACGAAACCGAGGACGTTGAAGCGCCGGTAATAGAAGAGGAAATCGCGCCCATAACCCGCTGGAACGGTCGCGGCGCCTTGCAGCTCTTGCACCGTCAAATCTTCGGGCATCAGAAAGAGACGGCGCCGGGCATCACATCGGTCATCTTGAATTCCTTCAGCATCTTTCATGATCGCATCGCGCGGTCGCGATTGATGGGCGACCCGCCAGACCTGTTACTATCGCCAGATCTCGGGCATATCGGCGTCCTGGACTTCCACCGCGCCGACGAGATGATTGCCGTCGGCCGGGCGGCGGTCGAGCCGCATATCCCGATTATCGAGCGTTTTATGCGCGATTCAGAGCCCACCTCCGTCCAGGCGCGTGTCCTGTCTCCGTGAGCGTTCGGCGGGAACTCCAGCCGGGTTCGCGGGCCTACTCTGCTGCTTGCAGGTTCTGAGCATCGATGATCGTTTTGATTTCGGCGCGGCAGGAACCGCAATTGGTCCCCGCCTGCAATGCCTCTCCGATCGCCGGCACGGTGCGGCAGCCGCGGCTGACAGCCGAAGCGATTTCGTTCCGGCCCACTCCAAAGCACGAGCACACAGTTGCGCCCTTGTCGGCACTACCCGGGCCGGGCCGACCCGCGATGATCGCGAACCGTGTACGTGCTTGCGGATGTGATGCAGCGAGTTGTGAGACGGCCCAATCGCGCGAGACAGCCACGGGTTCCGGCGCCAGGAAGAGGGTGCCTATGAGGCGTGGTCCATCGAAGCACGCAAACCTGTAGTGGCCCGTTTCACGATCGTGGAACGCGATGCTTTCCGAATTTTCAGGGCCCCCGAAGAGCGTCGCCGCGAATGAAGCCCAGTCGTCGCGCGCGCCGGCGAAGGCGAGTTCAACGCGCCATCCGCCACGGCATTTTGCGAGCGCCCAATATTCTGCATCGATGTGGTGAGGCTTGTGCACTAGCGTGGCAAACCCGTAGGTCGCCGCAACGAAGCGTTCGATGCGAACGGCGATATTTTTCGAGGCCGGTTGGCCCGAAACCGGATCAACGTGCGACGGAACCACCGTATCGACACGTGCTTTCGAAGCAAACTGATCGGTCCAATGCATTGGGACAAAAATCGAGCCGCGTCGTTGGCGTGCCGAAACCAGCGCACGCACAATGATAGCCTTGGCCCCAGTCGAAACGCGAACCAGATCGGCATCTTCGATTTTATGACGCCGGGCATCGTCGGGATGGATTTCTGCGAATGGCTCGCCATAGTGTTGTGACAACCGCGAACTCTTTCCGGTCCGCGTCATGGTGTGCCAGTGATCGCGGACACGGCCGGTATTGAGCGTCATCGGGAACGCCGCTGACAGCGTCTGCAACGTGGTGATGGCCGTTGGCACGAACCGCGCTTTGCGATCCGGCGTGAAGAAATGCCCATCCGCGAACAGGCGGTCACTAGAGACGGAGTGTGTGGGTCGTGGCCATTGAAACGGGGCGAGGTGCTCGAAGTCTGCCGCGGAAATGTTCGCGCATCCACCGATATCGAAGTCACGCGCGCCGTCGTTTTCGAATGACGAAAGCGCGGCGTGCTCGGCAAAAATATCTGCGGGCGATGTGAAGTTGAATGCCGCGCCAAAGCCCATGCGCTTCGCCACTTCCGATATCATCCACCAGTCGGGTCTCGCCTCTCCGGGGAGCGGAAGAAACGAGCGCTGGCGCGAAATCCTCCGCTCCGAATTCGTAACGGTGCCGCTCTTTTCACCCCAAGCCGCTGCAGGAAGGCGAACACGAGCGCATCGGGTGGTGTCGGTCGCGGAAATGACATCGGAAACAACAACGAACGGACATCGCCGGAGCGCGTCTTCGACAGCGCCCGCGTCAGGCATTGAGACGACAGGGTTCGTCGCCATGATCCAGAGAGCCTTGATCCGACCATCTCCGACAGCGCGAAATAAATCCACGGCCTTGAGGCCAGGAAGCGTCGGCATCGACGGCGCTTCCCAGAAGCGCTGAACCCTTTCGCGGTCGTCCGGATTATCGAGATCCATATGCGCGGCGAGCGTATTCGCTAGTCCGCCAACTTCACGGCCGCCCATCGCATTCGGTTGACCCGTTACGGAGAATGGTGTTGCGCCGCGTTTTCCGATGCGACCCGTCGCGAGATGACAGTTGATGATGGCGTTGACTTTATCGGTACCTGACGAGGATTGATTGACGCCTTGGCTAAACACCGTAACGGTTTGGTCCGTCTTTGCGAACAGATCAAAGAACGCCTCAAGTTGATCCGTGTTTAGGCCCGTTCGTTCAACGACTGTCGATCTATCGATGGATCGTACGTTCTGAAGAGCTTGATCAAAGCCGGATGTGTGGGCCGCAATGTAGTGCCGATCAATCGATCCCGATTGGAAGAGATGGTTGAGCAGACCGGCGAAAAGCGCGACATCGCCGTCCGGTTTAATTGGCAGATGCAGATCCGCGATGTCCGCCGTCATCGTGCGGCGGGGATCGATCAGGACGATCTTCATTCCCGTGCGCTTCTCTTTCGCCGCAACGATGCGCTGGTAGAGAACCGGATGGCACCATGCGAGGTTTGACCCGACAAGAACGATGAGATCGGCAATCTCGAGATCTTCGTAACATCCCGCCACCGTGTCCGAACCGAATGCACGTTTGTGCCCTGCCACGGATGAGGCCATGCACAAACGCGAGTTGGTGTCGATGTTAGCGGAGCCGATGAATCCCTTCATCAGCTTGTTGGCGACGTAATAGTCTTCGGTCAGAAGCTGCCCGGAAACGTAGAAGGCGACCGAATCCGGCCCGTATTCGGAGATCGTGCGCGAGAAGCGTGTCGCGACAAGATCCAGCGCACCGTCCCAGCTTGTCCTTTGCCCGTTGACTTCCGGATAGAGCAACCGGCCTTCGAGATCGACCGTCTCGCCGAGCGCCGAGCCCTTTGAGCACAACCGGCCGAAATTGGAAGGATGCTCGGTATCGCCCCGCACGGCGATCTCGCCGCTCGGCGACACAGTCGCCAGGATACCGCAGCCGACACCGCAATAGGGGCATGTCGTCTTGGTGGATTGCGCCTCGCTCATCGGTTGGGATGCCTCACGCCGCGCGATCCGCTTCCGTCACGAGCGCGATGAAAAGTTTGTCGCCATCCACCCGGATGGGAATCGTGCGCACCGCGCCTTCGTCGGCGCCGAGTGCCTTTCCCGTTTCGAGTGAGATAACCCAGTTATGCAGCGGACACGTCACTGCCGCGCCGTGCACGATCCCCTGACTGAGTGGCCCGCCCTTATGCGGACAATGATCCTCGATCGCGAAAACGCGATCCTCAGCCGTACGAAATACTGCGATCTTTCCGATCGGCGTCTCCACGCAGCGCGCGCCGCGCTGTGGAATATCGTTGATGCTGCCAATGAATGCCCAGGTCATTGAAGTTACTCCGCCGCTTCCGCCATGCCGACCGTCGCCATCGGCTTGAATTCATGCTTGTGAAGCCCGGAGACGCGCTCCGACCACGGATCGACCTGTGCGAATTTCTGCGAGTAGACGAAACGGTCGAAATAGCCCTTGCGCTTTTCAGCGTCATTGAGAACTTGCCGCCGAACCTCGTCAAAAGTGATGCGCTTGGCCCATTTGTAGATGCGCTCGAGATAACGCGCTTGCTCGCGATACATCTGGACGAGCGCCACGATGACTTCGAGCGCTTCGTCTTCGGTTTTGACGAGACCCAGGACTTCAGTACCCTTGATGTCGAGACCGGCCGCGCCCGCGAAATGAATCTCGTAGCCGGAATCGACACAGATCACACCGACGTCCTTGCACGTCGCTTCGGCGCAATTTCGTGGGCAGCCGGAAACCGCCATTTTGACTTTTGCGGGAGTCCAGGAACCCCACATGAATTTTTCGATGCGGACGCCGAAGCCGGTCGAGTCTTGCGTGCCGAAGCGGCACCAATCGCTTCCGACGCACGTTTTCACCGTGCGCAAACCCTTGGCATAGGCATGGCCCGAGACGAATCCGGCCTTGCCGAGATCGGCCCAAACAGCCGGAAGATCGTCCTTCTTGATGCCCAGCATGTCGATGCGCTGGCCGCCCGTGACTTTGACCGCCGGAATGTTGAATTTATCGACAACGTCCGCGATCGCACGCAATTCGTTGGCGCTCGTCATGCCGCCCCACATCCGCGGAACGACGGAGTACGTGCCGTCCTTCTGAATGTTGGCATGCACGCGCTCGTTGATAAAACGCGACTGGTAGTCGTCCGCGTATTCGCCGGGCCAATCACACACGAGGTAATAATTGAGCGCAGGCCGGCACTTCGAACAGCCGCAGGAGGTTTTCCATTCGAGCTCCTGCATGACGGCGTAAATGCTTTTCAGCTCTTTGGCTTTGATCAGACGCCGCACGTCATCGTGGCCGAGCGCCGTGCACCCGCACATCGGCTGCACGGCGGCGGGCGCATAGCTGCCGCCGAGCGTCAGCGACAGGACCTGTTCGACAAGGCCGGTGCACGATCCGCAGGAAGCGGAAGCCTTGGTGTGCGCGCGAACCTCTTCCAGCGACGTCAGGCCCTTTTGCTTGATGGCGTTGACGATTGCGCCTTTGCAAATGCCGTTGCAGCCGCAGATTTCCGCATCATCTGGTAAGGCTGCAACGGCCGCCGTAGGGTCGAGCGGGGTCCCTCCCTGATAGGCTTGGCCGAAAATGAGCGTGTCGCGCATCTCGGTGATGTTGACCTGCTTCTTCTTCAAATCGTTGAACCAGCCACCATCACCCGTTTCGCCGTAGAGCACGGTGCCGATGATGCGGTTGTCTTTCAGAACGACGCGCTTGTAGATACCGGCGGCGGCGTCGCGCAGGACGATCTCCTGCCGATCGTCTCCGTCGGCAAAATCACCGAGCGAGAAGAGGTCGATGCCAGTGACCTTGAGCTTCGTCGGCGTGTCGTTGTGGACGAACGCCGCGCTTGTGTCGGCGCCCGAAAGATGCGCAGCGGCGACGCGGGCCATTTCGTAAAGCGGCGCGACCAGACCATAGACTTGGCCGTCAACCTCAGCACATTCTCCTAGCGCGAAGATGTCAGGGTCTGATGTGCGCATGTCGGCATCGACAACGATGCCGCGATTGGTCGTTAGGCCCGCGTCCTTTGCCAGCCAGGCGTTCGGCTTGATGCCGGCGGCCATGACGACGAGCGTCGCTGGGATGACGCGGCCGTCCGCAAGCTCGATCCCCTCGACTCTTTTGTCGCCGAGAATAGCCTTGGTGTTGGCCTTCGTGATGACCTTGATGCCGCGATCTTCGATCGCCCGTTGCAAAAGATGACCGGCTGCAGGATCAAGCTGCCGCTCCATCAACGTCGGCATGAGGTGCAGGACGGTGACATCCATGCCGCGCGCTTCGAGCCCGGCCGCGGCTTCGAGCCCCAGAAGACCGCCACCGATGACGACGGCTTTTGCGCGGGATTGTGCCGCCAGCAACATCGCGTTGACGTCGTCGAGATCGCGGTAGGACAGAACACCGGCGAGATTGTTCCCCGGCACCGGTAGGATGAATGGCACGGATCCGGTCGCAATAATCAGCTTGTCGTAGGGCGCGACAACGCCGTGATCGGAAGCGACGGTCTTGGCGTCGCGGTCGATAGCGACGATCTTATGCCCCTTATAGAGCGTGATGCCGTTCTTGATGTACCAGCCATCGCCATGAATGATGATTTGCTCGTAGCTTTTTTCGCCCGAAAGCACCGGCGACAGCATGATCCGGTCGTAGTTGACGCGCGGTTCGGCGTTGAAGATCGTGATTTCGTATCGGTTCGCTGCGGTCTCGAATAAATGTTCGAGCATACGGCCCGGCGCCATTCCGTTACCGATGATGACGAGTTTCTCGGTCATGGTTTTGTCGTTTCCTATTTTCAAACGCGACCGCTGATTGGGCGTAGGGCCCGCTCGGCATCAGAGCGTCTTGCATTTTCCGGATTGGCGGGTTTTTTCGTGAGCCGGATGGAAATGTGCATCCACAGCAGCAGAGCTATGACGATGACGAACAGCAGCATGAAACAGCTGCTCCAAAGACCGGACACTTGATTGACGAAGCCGAATGCGATCGGCAGGACGAAGCCGCCGAGTCCGCCAACCATGCCGACGAAGCCGCCGACGGAGCCGACGTTGTCGGGGTAATACGTTGCAATGTGCTTGTAGACGGCGGCTTTGCCGATGCTCATGAAGAAGCCGAGAATAACTACGATTCCGATGAAGACCGGTGGCGTGATCTCGAAATGCGCTGCAATCGCACCACGCATTCCATGCATGACGTAGTCGGTCGGCGGCAGCGACAGGGCGAATGTCGCAATCGCGGAAACGCCGAAGCACCAGTAGAGAACAGTCCGTGCGCCGATACGGTCTGAAAGCACGCCGCCATAGGCGCGGAATATGCTGGCAGGAATGGAATAGGCCGCGCCGATCATGCCGGCCGTTTCGATGCCGAAGCCGTAGACGCCGATCAGGTAACGGGGCAGCCACAGAGCCAGCGCTACGAAAGCTCCGAACGTGAAGAAATAATAGAACGACAACCGCCAGACGCGCAGGTCATTCAATAGCGTGAGTTCCATGCCGATGCTTTTGGTGCTGGCCCCGGTGCGTCGGCGTTCAACGATGACTGGATCGTCGCTCGTCGTGAACCAGAAGGCGATCGCCATGAGCGCCAATGCGGCCGCCCAAACCAAGGCAACGGTATGCCATCCCCAGGCCACGAGAACGAATGGCGCGATAAACTTCGTGACCGCCGCGCCGACGTTTCCAGCGCCGAAAATACCGAGTGCCGTCCCTTGCCGCCCTGACGGAAAGAAGCGGGAAACGTAAGCAACCCCGACCGCAAAGGATCCTCCCGCCAGCCCAACGCCAAGCGCCGCCACCAGCATCTGCGGATAGGTGTCAGCGAAAACGAGAAGGGCGGTTGCGGCGCTCGCCGCAAGCATATTCAGTGTGAAGAGAAGACGCCCGCCATAGCGATCCGTCCAAATTCCCAGAAATATGCGCGCCAAAGATCCTGTCAGGATCGGCGTGCCGGCGAGCAGCCCGAATTCCGCTTCGCTTAGCCCGAGTTGCTCTTTGATCTGAATGCCGATGATTGAAAAGATAGTCCACACTGCGAAGCAGGCGGTGAACGCGATGGTCGACATCCATAGTGCGCGACCGTCCGGGGTGCTCGCCTTGGGGATCGATCTGTCGTGATTGCGCATCAGTCGTCCTTGTCGCTGCGCCGAAACAAAAAAGCTGCCGGCCAAGCGCTCTCACCCCGCGAGGAGTAGGAATGCTTGATCGGCAGCTTTGCCTATGATGCGCCCGCCATTGGACGCGATGGAATCCTAAGAGCAGAAACCGTGCCACTTAGGCGAGTCGAGAATTACCCATTCAACTCAGATGGTTCGCTTACAGCTAGCGACAGCGGCATGGGCTTCGCAAGTCCAAACATTCGGCATTTTGGCGGCGGCGTGGCATAAAATTTGTGCAGTGCACGTTCGTCGCCGAGGCGCTCAGACCTTTTGTCTCTCGATATAATCGTCGAGCCTGTCGGGATCGAATAAGCCGCCATCGAAGAAGCCGTCAGGCCCGAGTGTGAGGCTTGCGCCAGAGGAGCCGACCGGCGTTTCGGCAGTCAGTGCGCCTTCGACCTTGGCGTTCGCGACAGGAAGCGCAACGCCGAGAGGCTTCAGTGCCGCGCGGTAGAGATCAGGACGGTAGGTCTCGCGTGCGAGACGTGTATGCTCGGCGCCGTGTATTGCTTGTCCCCAGCGGACCATCTGCGAGTAGAACCATAGTGCGTGGCTCTTCCACGGAAATGTCGCAGCCTTCGCAAACGGGACAAAGAAGTCAGCGACCGAAACGATCTCTCCGCTTCCAGCGGGAAGGCCTCCGCGCAAAGCCGGAAGCAACCAGTCGATTGGCTTTGCTAGGTAGGTTTTTTCGGCGATGATTTCCGCGAGATCATCGCGATTTCGAATATCCCCGCACCACTGCGAAGCTTTGCAAAGCGCACGCAGCAGGGCCGACAACGCATCGGGATTTTCATTAGCCCAGCGTGCGCCAGCACCCAGAACCTTTTCCGGACTCGACCGCCATAACGCGGCTTTCACGGTCGCGATATGACCACGGCCAAGCAATGCGGCTGCGGTGTTCCACGGTTCGCCGACGCAATAGCCGTCGATGGTTCCGCTCGCCAACGCGTCCAACATCAAAGGCGGCGGAACGATGATGATCTCGATGTCGCGAACCGGGTTGATGCCGCAAGCCGCGAGCCAATAGCGAAGCTCGTAGTTGTGGCCCGAATACGGATGCACCACGGCAAATCGCAGGGATGGCTTGGAGCCGACCATGCGTCTGCGCACCACGTCTTTGAGTGCGCGCCCAGCCGTCGCCGGATTGAAATCCGCCGTTGCGCCCACGGCGCTCATCTCGGCCCACAGTGCATTCGAAACCGTGATGGCATTGCCACCAAGGCCGAGCGCCATCGGCACGATTGTCGGAACGGCGAGCGGCGTAAGGCCAAGATTGCAGGCGATGGGCATAGGTGCCAGCATATGTGCAACCTGAAAGTGCCCGACGGCCAACCGATCGCGGATATTCGCCCACGATGTTTCCCGAACGAGCGTGAGGTCGACACCCTCCGCATCCGCGAAGCCTTTCTCCTTTGCTGCGATGAGCGTCGCGCTGTCGAGAAGCGGCATGAAGCCCGCGGTTATCTGGTGCGTGTCCGCCATCTCATGACTCCTCCTCGGGTGGGGCGAGAAGCCCGGCGGCGGTGATGAGGCTTTCGGCAATCTCGGAAATTTTTCGGTTCTGATTCATCGCCGTTTTGCGCAACAGAGCGTAAGCTTGCGGCTCCGAAAGACCACGCGTCGCCATCAGAATGCCCTTGGCGCGATCGACGAGTTTGCGATTTTCAAGTTCGGATCGGGCTTCGTCCAGTTCCCGGGCCATGCGCGAAAAGGCGTTGAAACGACTGATCGCCATGTCGAGAATTGGCTTGACTCGATCCTGCTTCAAACCGTCGACCACATAGGCCGACACGCCGGCATCGACCGCAGCCTCGATCGAGGCGCTGTCCGAGCGGTCGACAAACATGGCAATGGGGCGTTTAACGGCGCGCGAAAGCTGAAACATATTTTCAAGCATATCGCGGTTCGGATTTTCGAGATCGATGACGATGACGTCCGGCTCGATCTCCGAGATTCTTCGGGCAATACCGGTGACGTCGTGGACGACGGTCAAATTATCGTACCCCGCTTCGCGTAGCCCAGCTTCGATAATCGAAGCGCGCAGACGATTCTCGTCGATGACTAGAATGGAAAGCGGCTTCGGCGCGGCCGGCATCTCGGTATCCATCAGCGCGGGTGATATTGCGAGATCTGTACGACGTTTCTTCTATGGACGCGAAACCGGCGCCTCGGCGAGCGGCCACAGCCACATACGAATGCTTACGCACGGCTCGGTGTCCGAAAAAGGTATTCGCGAAGACCGGTTAAAATATAAACTTGCGGACTGTCATCTGGGATCGAACGCCGCAGCCATTCATTCCAGGGGGAGACCGGAAACATTGGTGCCGGCTGTAGGATTTGAACCTACGACCCCCTGATTACAAATCAGGTGCACTACCACTGTGCTAAGCCGGCGTTGGGGCGAGCGGGGCGCGGAAAGCGCCAAGCCGCCTATGGGCAAGTCATCTCGCGGGACACCTTGCGCATCAGATTTCCGTTGTCAACGGTGTGCTTTGATGGCCTGCGGCGCCTATCGCTGTCGGACGTTGAAAAAGCCTTTGGCTGACGTCATGCCCGAAAAAAAGAGCAGGGTTTGAAACCCTGCTCCCGTTGCTCAGAAGAGCAAATTAACGTCAGGGGCACCACCAGATGGAACC
>Ga0182744_1001144_pt1 | contig 23738 bp, 18 predicted proteins | sample eDN3rd30CKraftMG_FD_128525 | JGI IMG/M metagenome (GOLD analysis project Ga0182744, IMG submission 128525) | Enriched Miracle-Growth compost microbial communities from Emeryville, California, USA - eDNA 3rd pass 30_C Kraft MG (version 2) (version 2) ...
ATACGCAACTCCTTTTCCCTATCAAGAAAATTATTCGCCTTTTTCCTCCCTGGCTATCAACACATTCTGAAGATATATCCACTTAAAAACACGTGCGTATTTTTCGTGGCACTACTTTGCCATAGTTTGCTACTACACAAAATGCGCATCATGGAATTTAATCATGCATTCAACCTTGAATCCGGCGCCCATCGCGGGCAAAATGTCATCTGGATACGCTTTGATTATTCCCCAGAGGGCAACCGGTATATGCGCCAAATCAAAGCCCGTTGGAGTAGTTCACAGAAATCCTGGTGGACGCCGGACAACAGGCATTACCGCGAATTGTTTTCCATGCCGCTGCCCTCCATCGGAAAAGAAGCGCTCGCCAAAATTCATCCTGTAAATCTGCCTGCCTTCCAAAAACTGGAAGATACCCTGCGACTAAAGGCATACAGCTCCAGTACCCTGCGCACCTATTGTAATGAGTTCGCTCAGTTGCTCCATACCATCGGAGCGTTCCCCGTGAATGACCTTTCCCCTGAAAAACTACGCAGCTATCTGCTCTACTGCATGAAAGAATGTGGCCTTTCAGAAAACCTAATGCACAGTCGCCTGAACGCGCTGAAATTTTATTTTGAACAGGTGCTGGGTCGCGAGAAGTTTTTTGCTGACATTCCCCGTCCTAAAAAACCAGTGCTCCTGCCTAAAGTCCTGAGCAAAGAAGAAGTCGCCCGGCTTTTTGGCGTTGTTGAAAACCATAAACATCGTTTAATGCTGCAACTTTGCTACGGTATGGGCCTGCGTGTCAGTGAAATTGTAGCGCTGAAAATAGACCATATCAATAGCAGACGGATGCAGGTGCTCCTTGCAGGCGCTAAGGGTAAAAAGGACCGGTATGTACCCCTGCCGCAAACGGCATTGGAACAGCTGCGCGCCTATTACAGGGCTTACCTTCCAAAGGAGTATCTGTTTGAAGGCCAATATGGCGGGGCTTACGCCGTGCGCAGTGTGCAGGCTGTATTTAAAAAAGCCATGCGCCGTGCTGGCATCCACAAAGAAGTGGGTATCCACACGCTCCGCCACAGCTATGCCACCCATCTGCACGAATATGGCACCGACATCACCCTGATTCAAAAGCTACTGGGGCACAACAATCTCAAAACCACACTGCTTTACACCCACGTCAGCCAGAAAAGCATTGCCGCCGTCGCCAGCCCGCTAGACCGGATGAAATAACGCCCTCTTTTCCAATTATACGCCCGCTAAGTAGTCTTCAGGAGCCTTACCTCAGTTAGTTTGATTCATTATGTTTACCCTTTTTTTTGAACAGCCCTAGCCGGCAGCTTCCCTGCGGGAAGGACAAAGAACGCCTCAGGCCATCCGTTTACGGCAAAAGCCAACAATAGACCTAATTTGCCGGACTGTTTTTATTATCCTTCCATCCCTCCATCCTTCCATCCTTCAATCCTTCAATCCTTCAATCCTTCAATCCTTCAATCCTTCAATCCTCAATCCTCAATCCTCACCCCTCACTCCTGCTCATGCCCCTCCTTCGCCAATGGTCGCCCACCACAGATTCCCTTGCCGCCATCTGGCAGATTGAGGAGCACACCGAAAACGAGCTGTTTTTCTCCCGTTGGCGCGCGCGTGACCCGGAACCAAACGACCTTCCCAAACTGCCCCGCCGCCGCCTGGAGTTCCTGGCCGGCCGCTACCTGCTCTGGCAGCTGGAAAACAACTTCCCGCTCCACCAGATTGCCAAAGATGAACACGGCAAGCCCCGCCTGCCGGACAATGCGTTTCACTTTTCCATTTCCCATTCTTTTCCCTACATCGCCGCGCTAATCTCCCCGCAGAAAAGCTGCGGTATAGATATTCAGCGCTGGCACCCGCGCATCCGCTTGCTGGCGCCCAAATTTTTAAGCGAACGGGAAATGGGGCTCTTTGCGCAAAGCGACGAACTGCTTACCATGGCCTGGAGCATCAAGGAAGCAGCCTATAAATGGAATGGCAAAAGAGGAATTGATTTTATCCGCGACATTCAAATCCAGGATATCCGGGAATACAACTACGTCTTTGAAACACCGACGCTGCTTTACCCCGATATTGCTATAACTCCGCTGCACATTACTTCTTTGCTGGAAAAAGGCTTTTCCCTTTCTTTAGCTTGCGAATAAAAAAATGTGAGATTTTTTTCTGTTTTTCCTGAAAAAATAGCCGGAAACAGGAAAATAAGCGAAGTTTGCAAAAATATTCATTCGTTTATGGAATCGCTTCGCTTTCCTGCCATTCAGGACATCAACCACGAAGAAGAAAAAAGAATTAACCATTACCAGGGCAAGAAGGTCACTTCCTTTTTTGCCTCCCAGGTGTTCGGGCAGCGGCAAATGCGCGAGTGGCTCAGCGATGAGGCCTACAAAAGCCTGAACCATTCCATCAAAACCGGCGCCCGCCTGGAGCGCCGTATGGCCGACCAGGTGGCCGTGGGCATGAAGGCCTGGGCCGAGGACAAAGGCGTGACCCACTATTGCCACTGGTTTCAGCCCCTCACCGGCACCACTGCCGAAAAGCACGATTCCTTTTTTACCCTTAAAGCCGACGGCACAGCCATTGAGCTGTTTGACGGCGACACCCTCATCCAGCAGGAACCGGACGCTTCTTCTTTCCCCAACGGTGGCATCCGCGCCACTTTTGAGGCCCGCGGCTATACCGCCTGGGACCCTTCCTCCCCGGCTTTTATCATAGACAATGCCCATGGCCGCACGCTGTGCATTCCCACGATTTTTATTGCCTACAACGGCGAAAGCCTGGACAACAAGGCGCCGCTTTTAAAATCTATTGCCGCTATTGATAAAGCCGCCACAGAGGTCTGCAATTACTTTGACAAGAATGTGCAGAAGGTAACCGTGACCCTGGGCTGGGAACAGGAATATTTCGTGGTGGACGAAGGCCTGGCCAACGCCCGTCCCGACCTGCTGATGACAGGCCGCACCCTGGTAGGCCATGCGCCGGCCAAAGGGCAGCAGCTGGAAGACCATTATTTTGCCGCCATTCCCGAGCGCATTTTTGCGTTTATGCAGGATTACGAGCAGGAAGCCTACAAGCTGGGCATCCCGCTGCACACCCGCCATAACGAGGTAGCGCCCGGTCAGTTTGAATGCGCGCCTATTTTTGAAGAATGCAACATAGCGGTGGACCACAATTCGCTGCTGATGGACGTGATGAACAAAGTGGCCCGCCGCCACCGCCTGAAAGTCCTGTTCCATGAAAAGCCGTTTGCGGGTGTGAACGGCAGCGGCAAGCACAACAACTGGAGCTTAAGTACCGACACCGGCGTGAACCTGCTCAGTCCCGGCAAAACGCCGCGCACCAACCTGATGTTCCTGACGTTTTTCGTGAACGTCATCAAAGCCGTGCATGACCATGCCGACCTCTTGCGCGCCGCCATCGCCACCGCGGGCAACGACCACCGCCTGGGCGCCAATGAAGCGCCGCCGGCCATCATGTCTGTATTCCTGGGCAGCTACCTGGCCAAGGTTTTGGACGAGGTGGAAAGCCGCGTGACCGACCGCTTTAATGAGCAGGACGAGGTGATTCTGAAGCTGGATATCCACAAGCACATTCCTGAGCTGCTGATGGACAACACCGACCGCAACCGTACCTCGCCTTTTGCCTTTACCGGTAATAAGTTTGAGTTCCGCGCCGTGGGTTCCTCGGCCAACTGTGCCGGCCCCATGATGGTGCTGAACACCATTATGGCGCAAACGCTGAAAACCTTTAAGCAGGAAGTGGACACGCTGATTTCGCGCGGCGAAAAAAAGGAAATTGCCATCCTGCACATCCTGCGCAACTACATCCGCGAAAGCCGCAGCCGCCGCTTTGAGGGCGACAACTACAGCCAAAGCTGGGCGGAAGAAGCCGCCAAGCGCGGTCTGAGCAACTTTAAAGCCACGCCCGAGGCGCTGGCCGCCATCGTAACGCCTGCTTCCAAAAAGCTGTTCCTGGAAAACGGCATCTTTACCGAAAGAGAGCTGGATGCGCGTTATGAAATCGTGCTGGAAGAGTACGTGAAAAAGATTCAGATTGAAGCGCGGGTGCTGGGTTATATGATGACCACGCAAATCATCCCCGCCGCCATCGCTTACCAAAACAAGCTGGTGGAAAATGTAAAAGGCCTGAAAGACATCGGCCTGCATGAAGATAGCTTCCGCACCCAGCTGAAATTAGCCGGCATCATCAGCGGGCACATCCAGGTTATCAACGATTCGGTGAATTACATGGTGGAAGCCCGCAAGCAGGCCAATAAAATTGAAGACATGCGCGAGCGTGCCGAGATGTATTGCGACGAGGTGCGCAGCTATTTTGATACCATCCGCTACCATGCCGACAAGCTGGAAGGTTTGGTGGACGACAAGCTGTGGCCGCTGCCCAAGTACCGCGAACTCCTGTTTTTGCGGTAGTCTTTTCCGGAATTAAAACAGGCAAACACGGATGTTTCCACTTTGGCGGCATCCGTGTTTTTATTTTTAGCGATACGCGACAGGAAGGCGCCTTTCTTTTCGCATTCGCAGGTAATTATTTTTAAAATTGCTTTCTATTCCTGCCCTTGCCGGTGCTTGGTTAAAAAAGCGGTATGGTATAGCTTTACAAAAGCATCGCATCATGCGTGTTTTTCTATGAAAAAATATTTGCTCTTTTTCCTGTGCCTGCTGGGCACGGTTCCTGCCTTTTCGCAACAGCAACCCGCCGGCCCTGCGTTTTCTCCTTATACCCGTGTTTTCTTAAAGGAAGCAAAGACAGCGGCGGCAGCCGGTAAAGCGATTCCCTGCGCTACCTGCCGCGTGTTGGCAGACGGTCAGCTGTACCTGCCTGCGATGCTTAAAGTTTCAGACGCCGCACAGGCCGGCGCCAGCCTGCGCGCGATAGGTGCCCGTGTAGGCACCCGTGCGGGCAGGATATGGACGGCGCAATTGCCGCTTTCCGGCATCAGCGACCTTGCTTCGCTGCAGGGCATTGCTTACCTGGAGCTGGGCGAGCCGGCGCGTTCCAGCCTGGACAAGGCGCGCAAAGCCACGCGTGTAGATTCGGTGCAGGGCGGCTACGGCCTACCCCAGCCATATTTTGGCGATGGGGTATTGGTGGGCGTCATAGATTTTGGCTTTGATTACAACCATCCTACGTTCTACGACACCGCTTACGCTACCTACCGCATCCAGAAAGTCTGGGAACTAAACACCACGGGCACCCCGCCCGAGGGTTATGCCTATGGCCACGAAATGACGGATATGGACGACATCCGCGCGCAGGGCACCGATAATCCTGCCCAGATGCACGGCACTGCCACCGCGGGCATCGCTGCCGGCAGCGGCTACGGCAGCACACCGGCGCCCAACCGTTTCCGGGGCATGGCGCCGGCCAGCGATTTTATTTTGGTAGGCGTGCGCCGCGATACTATTGGCGAGCAATGGCTGCAGGGCACCTTTCCGGATTTTGTGGACGCCATCAGTTATATTTTTACCCAGGCAGATGCCGCCGGCAAGCCCTGTGTCATCAACATCAGCTGGGGTTCGCAAAGCGGTCCGCATGACGGCACCTCGCTGTTCAATGAAGCGACCAATGCGCTGACGGGTCCCGGCCGGCTGGTGGTAATGAGCGCGGGCAATGAAGGCGAAGAAAAAATTCACCTGGGCAAGACCTTTACCCCTGTTGATTCTTCCCTCAAAACCTTTGTAACCTTCAACAGTTATGGTGATTCGGTGTACCAGCGCACCTGGCTGGATGCCTGGGGCGACAGCGCCACCAGCCTTTGTGCTACCGTGAGCCTGTGGCATGAGGGCACGCTCGTCAGCAGCACCGCTGCTCATTGCATAGACGATGCCGTGACGGATGATTTTTTAATCAGCAGCACCGGCGATACCTGCCACCTGAGCTTTATCACTACCACGGCTGCTTACAATGGCCGGCCCCGCATGACCATCGATGTTTTTAACCAGACAACAGACAGCGTGGGTGTGGCTTACAGCAGCACTGCCGGCAAATGGGATATCTGGAACGAGTATTATTTTTTTGGTTATAAATATGGCTATCAAAGCGCTTTCGATTCGCTGGGGCAGCCCTGGGCGGTAAGTGGCAATACCACTTCCACGGTTAGCGATATGGGCAGCGGCGATTCGGTGCTGCTGGTGGGCGCCTATACTTCTAAAACCAGCTGGCAGGATATGGGCGGCAATAACTGGACCGTAGCCGGCTACGCGCCGCTGAACAAGCTGGCGCCTTTCAGCAGTCATGGTCCGCTGGCAGATGGCCGCATCAAGCCAGACATTACGGCGCCCGGCATGATGCTTTCCACCGCTACCAGCTCTTACGATACCAGCCGCATGCCTTCCGGCAGCAACAGCGCGTATGTGGATGCCCGCTGGGTAAGCCCTGTGAACGACACTTTTTATTATGCCGAGTTTAATGGCACCTCGGCCTCTGCCCCGGTGGCGGCCGGCATTGTGGCCCTGATGCTGCAGGTAAAGCCGGATTTATCGGTAGCGGAAATGAAAGACATATTGTTTCAGACGGCTATTAAAGACATACACACGGGCGCCCTGCCGCCTTCGGGCAACAACCTCTGGGGCCATGGTAAAATCAACGCTTATGCCGCCGTCCGGCAACTGGTATCTTCCCTTACCGTAGCGCAGCACAGTGGTGCGCGGCAGCTGGATTGTATGCTTTTTCCCAACCCTTCAGAAGGCAGTTTTGTATTGGACTATATCGGTAGCAAGGCAGAGCTGCTTAGCGTTACTGCCCTCGATATGGCTGGTAAAACGGTAGCTTCCTTTAACTGGCAGGTGGCAGCAGGCGCCAATCAAAGGCAGATGGTCCTGCGTCATTTACCGGCCGGCATCTATGCGCTGCGCGTGGCAGGAAAAGATGCCGCCACTGTTTTGAAATTTGTTATTAGAAAATAGCAATTACAGGCAGGAATGGCAATACGCTGTTAATGAAAAAAGCAAAAAACGGGGCTTTGCCGAAATGGCCCCATATTTGAGCAGGCTCTTTCCTTAAAAGAAAACCATGACCTTTTTCAAAAAACAAATTTTTCTCACCGCCATAGCCGCCCTGCTGCTTGCGGGCAGCGCACAGGCGCAGGGCTGGCGCGACGCGGCCAGTCAGGTATTCGGTAAAAAAAGCGGCAGCAACAGTACCTCCGGCAGCATCACCAATGCCGATGCCACCACCGCCCTGCGGCAGGCCCTGGATATTGCCGCCCAAAACGCGGGCGACCGGCTGCATGCGCTGAACGGATACTTTGGCAACCAGCTGATTAAAATCCTGATGCCGCCCGAGGCGCAGAAAGTGGAAAGCGCCCTGCGCGGCGTGGGGCTGGGCAGCGTGGTAGATAAAGCCATTGTAAGCATGAACCGCGCAGCAGAAGATGCCGCCATTAAAGCCGTGCCCATTTTTGTAGATGCAATTAAAGGCATGAGCATTCAGGACGGCCTGAGCATCGTGCGGGGCGGCAAGGGCGCTGCCACCAATTACCTGAAACAAAAAACCACGCTGGCGCTTACCAATGCCTTCCGCCCCGTGATTCAGCAAAGCCTGGGCAAGGTAAATGCCACCGCTTACTGGAAAGAAGTTTTTACGCTCTACAACCGGATGCCCACTACCCGCAATCAGATCAATCCTGACCTTACTGCCTACGTAACCGAGCGCGCGCTGAATGGTTTGTTCGTCACTATTGCCGACGAAGAAAACAAAATACGCACCAACCCTGCCGCGCAGGTTACCGATTTGCTTAAAAAAGTTTTCGGCAATATCCAGTAAATTGCCTTTCCGCCGCAGGCGGTAAAACGGTACTAAAGACTTATTTTTTCTTCTTCTACTTTGACCTTTGTTTATGGATGCCCAAGAGCGCAACAATGCCGCACCACTGCCCGAAGAATCCCGGCCTGATGCAATGCCTGATACACCCGCTAATATAGCTGAGGATACTGCTGCCGACACACCGGATGCTGCCGCCCCGCAAAGCCTGGAAGCATGGTGGGCGGCTGGCTTTCCCGAAAAAGAATTCCTGAACCTTTCGCCGGACGGCCGCCTGAGCCTGAAGGAAACAGCCTATTTCCCGGAACGCCAGCTGGCGGTGTTGCAGCCCGGCAATGCAGCAGGCGTTTTCGAAGAACTGCGCGCCAAATACCAGGAAGCCGCCGCCCGCGTTGAAAAGCTCAGCGCCGACTGGCAGGCTGCCGAAGACAATATGAAGCTGCAAAGCCGCGTGCGCGGTCTGCGCGACTACCTGATGCACGTTCCTGCCGCCGGAGATTTACAGCCGTTTTTTGCGCAGCTGGTTCAGTGGGAAGAGCAGATAAAAAGCCGGCAGGAAGGAAATGTGCAAAACCGCAAAGACCTGGTGGCTCAGGCCGAGCAACTGGCGGAAAGCAACCGCTGGAAAGAAGGCGCCCAACAGTTCCGCGATCTGGAAGAAAAATGGAAGCAGGCGCCCACTATCAGCCGGGAAGAAAACGAAGTCCTGCGACAACGCCTGGATACCGCAAAAAACAGGTTTTACGAGCGCCGCCGCCAACACCAGGAAGAAGTGGAAAAAGACATGGCGCAAAGCCTGGATCTAAAGCTGGAAATCGTGGAAAAAGCAGAAAAACTGGCGGCATCCGACCAATGGAAGGCAGCTACCGAAGGTTTTCGCGAGCTGATGGATCAATGGAAGCAAACCGGCAAAACTTTTTCTGATAAGCAGGAAGAACTCTGGCAACGTTTTCAGGCAGCCAAGACGGCTTTTCACGACCGCAAGCGCCTGCACCACCAGGAAATTCAGGGAGAGCAGGAAGAAAATTACACGAAAAAGCTGGCCCTGGTGGAAGAAGCAGAAGCCCTGCAAAACCAAACCAACTGGCAGGCCACAGCGAAGCAGTTTGAAAGAATCCAGCAGCAGTGGAACAAGATTGGCCGTGTGCCCCAGGAAAAAAGCGAAGAACTCTGGCAGCGCCTGCACAAAGCTAAAGACACCTTTTATGGCAACCGCCGGCAGCACAATGAGCAGCTGATTGGGCAGCTGCAGGAAAACCTTGCAAAAAAGGAAGCGCTCATCAAAAGGGCAGAACAGATAAGCCAGGCTACCGAATGGCGCGAAGGCACCGAAGAGATGAATGCGCTGATGGCAGAATGGAAAAAAATAGGCCCTGCCCCGCGCGAGCAAAACGAAAAAGTATGGGAACAGTTTCTGGCGGCCCGCAAGCAGTTCTTTGAACGCAAAGATGCCCACCGCGAGCAGCACAAGCAGCGCATGGCACAACAGCAGGATCGCCGCCTGCACCAAACACAAAACTTCCTGGCTACACTGGAGGGCGAGCTGAGAGAAGAAGAAACCAACCTGGCCGACTTCCGTGAAAGCCTGGGCAAGCTGACCACCGGTCCTAAGGAAGAAGAGCTGCGCCGCCACCTGCAGCACCTGATTGCACAATCAGAAAAGGCCATTGAGCGCCGCAACCGTAAGATTTCAGAAGTCCGCGAGCAGCTGGAAGACCTGCAAAACAGGCAACGGCCGGAGAAACGCCAGCCTGCCCCTGCAGCAACTCTATCCCGGCAACCCGAATCGGAACAGGCAGCTGAAAGCAGCGAAAGCATACCGCAAAGCCAGCAGGCAACGGAAGAAACCCCGCCGGCTAGCGGGCAGCAGCCTGAAGCCGGTGCTTCGGAAAACGAAACGCTTTAACCGGCAGAAAAAAGCATAAAGAAGGGGCGCAAAGCTTTGCTTTGCGCCCCTTCTCCTTCAAGGCATTCCGGATTAAACCATGCCTTAACGTGAATCTCGTTTTAGTTTTTATGTTTAGCAGCAACCTGCGCAAATTTTAGCCGAAAAAGACACAGCCTTGAATTTTTGCTTCTTTTGCTTCAAGGCAAAAGAAGAAATTAAAAACCCTCTCCAGCATTCACGTTGCCTCAATAACTGCTTTTCTGGTGAATCAGCTGAATCAGTTCGCTGGTTTTAAAGCCGCCTTCCTTGCCGGCCACCAGCTTCTTGTTTTTATCGTACACCACCATAAACGGTACCGAGCGGGTGCCGTAATAAAGCGGGAAAAAGTACTGGTAATCCTTTCCAAACCGCCAGTTTTTAAAATCCTGCAGCTTGTAATTCACGATGAATTCACTTAGCTCCCAGAGCGGGGTAAACGTAGCCAGGTAAATAGTGGCGTCATTCAGCGAATCGGCATGCGCAGCCAGGTCTTTGATGCTTTGCTGGCAGTGGTCGCACTCGGGGCTGAAATAAATAAACACCGTGGGCCGTCCCGGCTGAATGTTGTACGTGTTAAACACCTTGCTGCTGTCGGTGCTCAGCAGGTTGAAGGCAGGCAGCCCGGGGTCTTTGAGATAGGCGGGTGTGTCAGGAGTTTTGTTTTGTGCAAATGAAGCACTGCTTAGGAAAAACAGCAGCGCCAGGACGGTCAGCAAGCGTGGCATAGTATTCAAAGGTGAAAAAATAAATGGGAAAAAAGGGTGAATGTTTTAAAACCTGCCGGCAGGCGCCTCTTAACATGGCGCTATCTCCCTGCCCCGGCAATAAATCTTAAATTGCAGCTATTGTAAAAAGGTGTTTCCTGCTTTCAATTGCTGCCTGATTTATGCCCGCTGAATCCGACCTGTTCCAGACCCGCTACCAACAACTCAACGAACAACAACGTGAAGCCGTAAACGCCATCTACGGCCCCGTGATGGTGATTGCCGGCCCGGGCACGGGCAAGACGGAAGTGCTTTCCATGCGCATCGCCAATTTGTTGCGCAGCGAGGCGCAGGTGCAGCCGCAGGAAATTCTTTGCCTGACCTATACCGACGAAGCGGCCAATGCCATGCGCCGGCGCTTATTGCAAATCATTGGCGTGGCAGCGCAACGCGTGCACATCACCACCTTCCATGCCTTTGGCAACAACATCATTCAAAACCACCCGGAACTCTTCAGCTTTCGCGAGCTGGACCTCATGAGCGAGCTGGACCGGTACGCCCTGCTGCACCAGCTTTTGGATGAGCTGCCGCAGGGCCATCCGCTGCAACGAAACGGCGCTTCGGTTTATTATGACGCCAAAAGCCTGTACGCCCTTTTTGAGGTGATGAAGAAAGAAAACCTTTCTTCCGACTACATCAGCCAGTGCGTGGATGCCTACATTGCCGACCTGCCAAACCGGGAAAAGTTTAAGTACAAACGAAACGGTCAGGGCTACCAGAAAGGCGATTTAAAACAACACGAATTAGACGGGGAAGTACGCCGCATGGAAACCACCCGCGCTGCTGCACAGCTCTTTCCACGCTATCAGGAACTGATGTCGGAAAAGGGCTTTTACGATTACAGCGATATGCTGCTCTGGGTGCTCCGCGAACTCAAAAACAATGAGGCTTTACTGCAAAGCTATCAGGAGCGTTTTCAGTTTATACTGGTGGATGAATTTCAGGATACCAACGGGGTGCAAAGCGAGCTGCTGACCACACTCACCGCTTTCTGGGAAAATCCCAACCTCTTTGTGGTAGGCGATGACGACCAGAGCATCTATGAATTTCAGGGTGCGCGCATCCGCAACATCATTGATTTTTACGAGCGGCACAGCCGGGAGGTAAAAGTGATTACCCTGCCACAAAACTACCGCAGCTCGCAGCCTATCCTGGACAGCGCTACTGCTTCCATTGCCAACAACACGCAGCGGCTGGTTTACCAGCTCACCCACCTGAAGCTGGATAAAAACATTCGCGCTGCGCATGAGCGCTTTCAAAAAGAAGGCGAAAGCATAAAGCCGGATATCCGCGTGTATCCCAACCTGTTAGCCGAAGAAGCAGATGTGGTAAGCCGCATTGAACAATTACGGCAAAGCGGCGTGCCTTATCACGAAATAGCCGTGATTTATGCGCAGCACAAACAGGCGGAAAACATTCTTTCTCTTTTTGAGCGTCGCAATATTCCTTACCAGACCCGCAGGCCGGTAAATGCTTTGCAGGAACCTGTGATTGCACAAATCCTGCTGGTGCTGCGTTACCTGGCCGCCGAACGCACAGAAACCTTTAGCGGCGAGCCGTTTTTGTTTGAAATCCTGCACGCGCCTTATTATGAAATTGCCCCGGCCGACCTCGCGCGCCTGTCGCTGTTCATTCAGCAGCAAAGCAAAAAAACACCGGAGCTGCGCCACTGGCGCATGTTGCTGGCCAATGGCATGACGCTGCAAATTTTGAACCTGCGTTCAGAGGCCGCCCTGATACGCATGGGCCACAATCTGGACAACTGGCTGCAGGCAGTGAGCAATAATCCGCTGCCGTTGTTGCTGGAGAAAATCATTTACGAGAGTGGTATTGTCAACTGGCTGTTGCAGGGCAGCAGCTATGTGTGGGACATGCAGGTGCTGCACACTTTTTTCCGCTTCGCGCGGCAGCAATTTAGCAAACAGCCGCAGCTAAAGCTTCCGGATTTCCTGCGTTTGCTGGACAAGATGCTTTTGGAAGGCATTGGCCTGCCCGTGGAAAAGGTCATTCAAAGCGAAACCGGCGTGCGTTGCTATACTGCGCACAGCGCCAAGGGCAACGAGTTTGAACACGTGTTCCTGATTGGCTGCACCGACAATTACTGGGAAAAAAGAAAAGGAAATAACCGAGGTTTTTCCCTGCCGGACACCGTTACCTTTTCGGAAGAAGCAGCAGAAAAGCAAAATGAAACAGAAGTGGCCAGGCGCTTGTTTTATGTAGCCCTGACCCGTGCCAAAAAGCACCTGTACCTTTCCTATGCGCAGCAGGATATGGAAGGCAAAGAGCTGAACAATTCCTTGTTTCTGGATGAGATTTCCAGCCCCGGCGAACGCAGCATCCTGCACCCTGCTTCCGAAGCCCTGCTGCAGCATCTGCACTGGGCCATGGAGCCGGCAGACATCCTGCGCGTGGAACTGGCCAACCGCGACTGGATAGAACGGAGCGTGCAGCAGCTGACCATGAGCTATACCACGCTTTCCAAATTCCTGAATTGTCCGCTGCGGTTTTATTATGAATGCATCCTGAAAGTGCCTGGCCTGCCCGGCCCCGCGCTGGGTTTTGGTATTGCCGTGCATACCGCGCTGGAGCGTTTCTTTAAAGAAATGAAAACCACCGGCGCCTTTGGCAGCGAAGAAGATTTGATTCGCTTTTTTGAACAAAGCCTCTGGCACGAAAAGGAAAGCATGACCTCGGCGGAATATCAGCGTCGGCTGGAACAGGGCCGCAGCGTGCTGGCAGCTTATTATCAGCGCAACATCGGACACTGGCACCGGCATGTGGAAATTGAAGTAAAGGTGCCGCGCTTTTATCTGGATGGCATCCCTGTTACCGGTAAAATTGACAAGCTTGAAATAGGGGTGGGGGTGGATGGCGATACCTGCACGGTGATTGATTATAAGACTGGTAATCCGGGCAAAAAAGAACACCTCTTGCCGCCGAATGACAAGAACCCGCTGGGCGGCGATTACTGGCGGCAGATGGTGTTTTACAAACTGCTGCTGGAAAACAATCCCGACAAGCGCTACCAGGTGAAGCTCGGTGCTTTTGACTACATAGAGCCCGACCGCAAGACCGGCAAGCCGCACGATTTGGTGTATGTGCCGGTGTTTGAAAGCGATGAAACCACGGTGCGCCAGCAATTAAAAGACGCTTACGGCCGTATCATGAACCACGATTTTGATACCGGTTGCGGTAAGAAAGATTGCAGTTGGTGCCAGTTTGCGCGGCAGTACCGCATCATCCGCCAGCCAGAGGAAAGCTTTGTGGAGATTGATGATGTGTAAGCATACCTAACCAGGATGTTTCACTCGTTTTACGCGCATCCATTTGTCTCGTACTTTGTCATTCCCGCCGCGGCGGGTCTTGGAACAGCGCATGGCGCAGCCTTGCGGTACTTATAGATTCCCTGCGGGAATGACAAAGGACGGGCGAGCCACTAACAGGTCTGATAAGCGTTTCAAGCTAGCATTAATACCAATGTCTGTTTTTAATACTGGGAAACCCTACTCTGCTACCGTTCCCTCTTCCCCACACTCCGCTTCAGCGGATTCGCCGTTGCCTCATCGTAATTCTGGCGTTGCCGGATTAAATCAATAGCCTGGAATACCGCTTCGCGGAAAGAAGAGGGGTCGGCAATGCCTTTGCCGGCAATGTCAAAGCCGGTGCCGTGGTCGGGGCTGGTGCGGATGGCGGGCAGCCCGGCGGTGTAATTCACGCCTTCGCCTGCAGCGAGGGTTTTAAAAGGCACCAGGCCCTGGTCGTGGTACATGGCCAGCACGGCATCAAAATGAGTATAGTGGCGGCGCGCGAAAAATGCATCGGCGCTGAACGGTCCAATCACAATCTGGTTTTGCTGCCGGTATTGTTCCACCACCGGCCGGATGATGGTGATTTCTTCTTCGCCAATGGTGCCATTGTCGCCGGCGTGCGGGTTCAGGCCCAGCACCGCAATTTTGGGTTTGTCAATGCCGAAATCACGCTTCAGCGTTTGCAGCAGGATGTTGATTTTGCTGTGCAGGTTTTCCTCCGTAATGAGCGGCGCCACGCCGGAAATCGGCACATGCTCTGTGACCAGCGCCACGCGCAAATCCTGATAATACAGCAGCATCACCACGTCTTTGGCGCCAAACAAATCTTTCAGATAGGGCGTGTGGCCGGTGTACTTGAATTCCGGCGTGTGGGTGTTGTTTTTATGAATCGGCGCGGTGACCAGCGCGTCTATTTGTCCGTCTTTAAGGCATTGTCCGGCCACGGTAAGCGAGCGCACGGCGTAGCGGCCGCCGGTGTCTGTAAGCACGCCCGGCTGCATGGCCACGTCTTCATCCCAGCAGTTAAAAACATTCACCTGCTTGGGATTCAGCTTGGTGATGTCTTTGGTGTTGGTAAAGTTGAAAGGCGTTTCTTCCAGCGTCTTGCGGTAAAAATTCAGCACCTTGGCCGATGAAAAAATTACCGGCGTGCACATGTCCAGCATGCGGTTGTCGGAAAAGGTTTTTATAATCACCTCCGGCCCAATGCCGTTGAGGTCGCCGATGCTAATGCCTATGATGGGTTTGTCCATGGAGTTGAGAATGAGACTAAGACTAAGACTAAGACTAAGACTAAGACTGAGATTGAGACTAAGACTAAGATTGAAAGAGTCAGTCTTGTTAGGTTTGACTTGTGATTCTAAGAGATTTTATAATGCTGTTTAAAGCTGCAATAATCTGGTCTAAATGCTGAAGCAATGCGCTCGTCTGTTCTGGTGAGAAATATCCTACTGCTATCCCAGCTAGTAGATGTCCCTTTACTTCGTATGCACTGCCTCTTGAGAAGTAATAAAAATTTATTTTATCTTTAGGATGCCCTCTCCCAAACGCTTCCGCAATATTGCCCGTAATACTTGTAACGGCTCTGCGCAACTGACTGCATAAAGCATAATCCTCCCTTTTGGGTAATGTGTCCGTCAGATTATAGACCTCGGTTACAACACCTAACGCCAATTGCCAAACAGGCATCTCAGAGAAATCGTTGTAGCTCATAAAATGAGGCTGAGATTGAGTCTGAAACTAAGACTTAGATGGGCATAAACTTAATCTTAGTCTTAATCTCAATCTCTGTAATGGTTCAAAAAATCCAGCAGCATGCGCATTCCATACGCGGTGCCGCCGGTTGTGAGGTAGCCTTTTTTTGCCGTGGCGAAAGAAACGCCGGCAATGTCAAAGTGCATCCAGGGATAATCGGTGAAGTGTTCCAGGAATTTGCCCGCAGTGATGGCCCCGCCGGTAGGTCCGCCAATGTTTTTGATGTCGGCTACCTCACTTTTGATTTGCTCGCCGTATTCGTCCCACAGCGGGTATTCTACCAGTCGCTCGTATTGGCGGAAGCCGGCGGCTTTGAATTCGTTTTTGAGGTCTTCGCCAGCCGTGCCCATGCACACAATGCCATGCTCGCCCACCGCCACAGAAGCTGCGCCGGTCAGTGTGGCGAAATCTGCCACCAACGCGGGTTTATATTGTTTCGCGTAATGCAGGGCATCTGCCAGAATCATGCGGCCTTCGGCGTCGGTGTTTAAAACTTCCACGGTAGCGCCGCTCATCATTTGAATCACATCGCCCGGCACATAGGCATCTTCCCCCGGACGGTTATCGGTAGCCGGAATCAGCGCAATTATATGCAGCGGCAGTTGCAGCTTCGCAATGGCATACATCGCACCCGTCACCAGCGCCGCGCCGCTCATGTCGCTTTTCATGCGGTCCATGCTGTTGGGCGTTGGCTTCAGCGAAAGGCCGCCGGTATCGTACACCACGCCCTTACCTACCAGCACGATGGGCTTTTTATTTTTAGCTTTCTCCGGCTTGTATTCCAGGATGTTGAAAGTTGGGGGTTCCTTGGAACCTCTGTTTACGGACAAAAGCCCGCCCATGCCTTCTTTTTCAATAGCCGCTTTATCTAAAGTGGTTACTTTAAAACCGGCTTCCTTGCCCAGCGCTGCCAGTTCTTTGGAAAGCTGCGTGGCGGTAAGAAAGCTCAGAGGCTCATTCACCAGCGTGCGGGCTTTGTAAGCCGCGGCGGTCCAGGCATCCAGTTGTTTTAAATCGGCATTGGAAATGCTGCCTTTGGCAAAAGAAATTTCTTTGAGGGTATTTTCTTTTTTTCCTTCCCCGGTCTTGTATTTCAGGAATTGATAGTTGGCCAGTGCGGCGCCCTGCGCCAACAGCAAAGCGGCATTGGGGAAAGCGGAAGTAGCAATAAAATGCAGGGCGGTTTGCTTCAGGCGGTTGGCCGTTTCCGCCAGGCGGGCGCCGGTTTTGCGCAGCTTTTCGGCTGTCTGCCATTCCTCGCCCTTTGGCTTGATGTGGCAAATAAACACCTGTTGGGTATAGCGGTTCAGGTTAATAAGCGCCTCATCGCTTTCCATGGCTTCGCTGATATAATTGCGTTCTTCGTCTGTAAAAGCCAGGGCATCCAGTCCGGCAACGTTATCGGCCACGTACACCAGTGCGCTCTTTTCAGTCTTTGCGGTAATAGAGAATTTCATGGTTGGGCTCAAAAGTAGGTTGAATGCAGCAGAATTATGGATAGCGCGCGCCTGTGGCTCGTGCTTTATATAATCTATATTTGAAGCATGAGCAGGAGATATAAATTCCATAAACCGGAAGGAATGTATTTCGTCAGCTTCGCAATGGTGGAATGGATAGATGTATTCACCCGGGAGGATTATTGCCAAATCATCACTGATAGCCTGAACCATTGTGTTCAGGAAAAAGGCATGTGCATTTTTAGCTGGGTACTCATGAGCAATCACATGCATCTGCTGTTTAAAGCTGCTAAAGACAATCCGTCTCAATTGCTCGGGAAGCTTAAAGAGTTTACTTCCAGGGCGATTAGAAAAACCATTGCTGCCAATCCAAAGGAAAGCAGAAAGTCCTGGTTACTTTCCATCATGCAGCAGGCTGCAGCAAAAAATAGCAGCGTTTCCGAATATCAGTTCTGGCAACACCACAACCAGCCGATTGAAATATTTTCCAATCATTTTTTAGAACAGAAAATAAACTATATTCATAATAATCCCGTCAAAGCCGGCTATGTGTCGCAACCGGAGCATTGGCGCTATTCCAGCGCTATTGATTTTTATGGTGGAAAGGGATGGGTGCAGTTGGAGCCATTGTATGTTTAGTGGACACGGGCCACAGGCCCGCACCATCGTTTTGAAATATGGACCATAGGTCCGCGCTATCGTTTTTTTAAATTTTCAACTCTTTCCGTCATTGCGAGCGGGCTGCATGGTAATGATGAGTTACGATAATAGCCTTGCTGCAGCCCGTGAAGCAACCTGCACAAAACACAATTTCATAAACACTAGCGCGGGCCTGTGGCCCGTGCTCTACTTAACAATAAAGCCACTTTTAGCGGAAAAACCTGTTCTTTCTTTGTAATCCTTGAACCTTCTGTGGCGCACATATCGTTCTGCAGGCGTGCTTTGCCTCGCTGTCCTCATGCTGCTGCTGGCTTCCTGCCAGATGCGGCAGACCGTGCAGACCTATATCTCCGGTTCATCCGCACAACTGATTCATAAAGGCAAGGCTACCACCAGCTGTACTACGGCAGACCGGATGACGCAGGCTACGGCACAGCAGCAGGCGCAATCGCTGCCCGGACCTTTATTTTTTACGACGCTTCCTGCCCCGGTAGCTGCCGGCAGCAAAGCACCTTCCTTCTTCTCACGGCTGCCACTGCGCCACAACGCGCCGCCTTTTTATGTTTTGTATAAAAGCTGGAAAATACACCTGGCCTAAACCAACACACGCTGGTTTTGACCTTTCCTTCTTTTATTACTAAAACATAATTTTTCATGAGCTTTCCTGCTAATGAAACGCAGCCTTCCGCTGCCGTAGCTTCCATATCTGATACATACAGTCATTCACCTCACACTGCCACTTCTTACCGTATGGCAGGTCTGTTCACCTTCGCCCTGCGGCTCGTTGTGGGCTGGACTTATTTCTCTGCTTTCTGGCGCCGTGTAGCGCTGGAAAACAAACTCATCATGGACCAGCCGGGCTACATCGGCGAAAAGTTTAATCACTTTTTGCCCAATGCACTCGGCATCAAACCCTTGATTGAATATCTGGTCACCCATCCTGAAGCCTTGTGGTGGAATATGGTTGCTTTCACCATTATTGAAGGCATTGTGGGGCTGTTCCTGATGCTGGGCCTGTTTACCCGTGGCATGAGCATAGGTGTTTTTAAGCTGGCCATGGGCATCCTGCTGGGCTCCGGCTGGCTGGGCACTACCTGCCTGGATGAATGGCAGATTGGCGTGCTGGGCGTAGCTGCCGGTTTCACTATTTTCTTTACCGGCGGCGGTTCCTTTTCGTTGGATGCTGCCATCCACAGGCGCCGCAACAAAGTACCGGGCCGCTTCGGCTGGCTGGGTTCCGGCCCTTTACCTTTGAGCAATACGGCTATCAGCCGCATCACCATTGCCGGTGCGTTTGGAATCCTTTTTTTAACTCTGTTTACCAACCAATATTTTCATGGTGGCGTGTGGGGCAAGCTGCACAACAAATCGGTGCGGCCCAGGCTGGAATTAAGCCAGGCTACCCTGCAAGGCGGGAAACTTTCTTTCGAAATCTACCGCGTGGAAGGCGCCGATGTCTATGGCTCATTTCTCATTGGCATTTCCCTGCACGATGCTGCCGGCAAAGAAGTCCTTTCGCTGGACGGCAAGGCCCTTGCACAATTCCCGGCAGAAAATATTGAAAACCGCTACGTGGCTAAAATTAAACCCGGCAAGCATGCACTCATCATCCCGCTGGGTGCGAAAGCCATGTTGCACCTGAAAGATGAAAGGTTGCGTGAACTGCCTTCGGGAAATTATGAGTTGGTGCTGACGGATGTAAGCGGCCTCATGTGGAAATTACCGGTGCACTTGTAGCCCAAGGCTACAGAAAAATTAGACGCAGGCAGGAGCCTGCGCCTAACTGTTGTGTAATAAAGGTCGCTAAAGACACAATAATAGATAGCTCTCAAAAGCCCTTTGCGGCTCCTCATCCCTTTGCGTCTCTGCGTTGCCATTGCGCCTTTGCGTGAAACAAAATGCCGCCTTCCAATAAACCCCCTACTTTTGACGTTCTACAATCCGGATGATACGCAAACTGCTTTTTACCCTGTGCTGTGCCCTGCTTTTCACCCAGGCCAAAGCGCAGCTTTTCTATACTTCCTGGGAATACGGCATTATGGCCGGCGCTTCCCAGTATTTTGGCGACCTGAATGATAATTACGGCCTTGGGTTTGTGCGCCCTGCCGGGCAGCTTTTTGTGCGCAAGCACTTCAACCATTATATCTCGGCACGCGGCCAGGTAGGCTATACCTATGTGGGCTACGATGACAAGCTGACGAAAAACCCTTTTAACCAGCAACGCGGCTTATCTTTTCAAAGCCACATCCTGGAAGCCTCGCTGCAGGCAGAGTTTAATTTCTTTCGCTTTGGCACCGGCGAAAACGACAGCCGTTTTACGCCTTACCTCACCGGCGGCGTAGGCGCTTTCTATTATAATCCAACCGCAAAACTGGGCGGCGTGCGTTACGACCTGCGTACGCTGGGCACCGAGGGGCAAAATATGGGTTATGACGACCGGAAATACGGAAAAATCGCGGCCTGCTTTCCCATTGGCGCCGGCATCAAATACTGGCTGCGGCCGGGCATCAACTTTGGCGTGGAAATCGTGAACCGCCTGACGCTGACAGATTACATGGACGACGTGAGCACTACTTACGTAGGCGCCAACAACTTTGCGCCCGGCAGTCCGGAGCAGCAGCTGCAGGACCCTTCCCGGAGTTTCGACGGCCGTACGCCCGGCATCGGGCAGGCAGGCAAGCAGCGTGGCAATTCTGCCAGCAAAGACCAGTACGGCATGGTGCTGCTGTCGCTGTCTGTTCAGTTCCGCACCTACAAGTGCCCCAATTACATGACGGAGAATTATTACTACAAGCAGTAAGCTTTACCCGGGCGTTTTCAAGGTAATGCCAGCGTCACATTCAACCATTCGCCATCGAAGGTGGCGCCATAGCGTTGGTAAAAACGGATGGCATCCTGGTTCCAGTCCAACACCTGCCACATCAGGCCACTGTACTTTTTTTCTCTGGCTTCGGCTATCAGCTTTTCCATAAGCAGGCCGCCGATACCCCTGCCGCGGTAGGGCTCGTCCACATAAATATCTTCCAGGTAAAGCCGCACGCCTTTCCAGGTAGAATAGCGCAGGTAATAAAGGGCGAAGGCTACGATTTTTTCATCGGTTTCCGCCACAAACGCCCACCAGATCGGTTGTGGACCAAAACCGGCAGTTTCCATTTCTTCCAGCGAAACCGTTACCGCGCCGGGTGCTTTTTCGAAAGCGGCAAGGCCGCGTACCAGTTCCAGTAAGGCGGCACAGTCTTCTTTCACCGCAGGTCTGATGTTCATGGCGGTAAGTTAAGGAAGCGCAGGCTAAGGTGGAGGCAGAGCGAAGCGCAAGCTTACCTTTGCGCGCGTTATGAAAAAAACCTATCTTCTTCTGCTGATGACCCTTGCCTTTTCGGTAGGGGCCGGCGCGCAGGAAGCGCTGGACAGCGTTATTGTGCGGGAAAACCGCATTCAATTGCCCGCTGCCCGCCAAAACCGTAACCTGCAAATTCTGACTGCGGCGCAAATCCGGCAATTGCCGGTAAAAAGCACAACAGAGTTGCTCAGTTATCTGGCAGGCGTGGATGTGCAGCAGCGCGGTCCCTGGGGCACGCAGGCAGATATAGGCTTGGATGGCAGCACGTTTGATCAGGTGCTGGTGCTGGTAAATGGCGTGCGTATGAGCGACCCCCAGACCGGCCACCACGCGATGGATTTACCCCTGCCGCTAAATGCCATTGACCATATTGAAGTGTTACATGGTCCGGCAGCGAGCGCTTACGGTGTGAATGCCCTGGCGGGCGCGATCAACATCGTGACCAAAACGCCATCGGAAAATAATGTGGGCGTGCAGGTAATGGCAGGCAGCAGCCTGAAGCAATCAGAAGAACTGGGTGATACGTACACGAATGGCGGCGCTATGGCCTGGGGTAGCTGGAAGACCGCAAATACAGGGCAGCTACTCAGCCTCAGTCATGATCGCGGCAATGGCTACGCTTACAATACGGCCTTTGAAAACACCCGTTTGTATTATCAGGGGAATGCCCAAATCAATAAAGGCAGCGAACTGAACTGGATGGGCGGCTTTCTCCACAACGATTTTGGCGCCAGCCTGTTTTATGCTGCGCCCAACGACAAAGAAGCCATTGAAACCACGCAAACTGCGTTGGGCAGCCTCAGTCTTAAAAGCAAAATAAATGAAAGGCTCACGCTGCTGCCGCGCATCAGCTACCGCTACCATAAAGACGATTACATCTACACCCGCCTGAAACCCGAGGTCTATCACAACGTTCATGAAACCGGCGTAGCCACGGCCGAGCTCCAGGGCAGCTATCAGGCAAAAAACGGTGTGGCAGGTGCAGGCGTGGAGTACCGTCAGGAAAACATCAACAGCAACAACCTGGGCCGGCATACCCGCACCAATACGGGCGCTTATGGCGAGTACCGTCATTTTTGGCAGGAAGGCTTTAGCCTGGGCGCCGGTTTTTATCTGAACCATAATTCCGACTGGGGCCTGCAGTTTTTTCCTTCTTTAAATGCCGGCTTTCAAATCAACCCTGAATGGAAAGTTTTTGCCAATGCCGGTACCGGTCAGCGGCTGCCTACCTACACCGATCTTTATTATGAAGGCCCTACGAATATTGGCAACCCGGAACTGAAACCGGAAGCTGCCCAATATGCAGAGCTGGGCCTGAAATACCGTAAAGGATGGGTGGAAGCACAGGCTAGCGGCTTTTACCGGCACATTACCAATTATATTGATTGGGTGCGTGCTGCCAGCAGCGATCCCTGGCAACCGCAAAACTTCCAGACGGTAAATACTGCCGGCGGCGCTTTGCTGCTCCGCACGGATTTTTCCTCCCTGCTGCAACTGCCGGCAGGCTACGGTTTAGCGCTGGATGCGAACTACACGTATCTGCACAATGAAATGGCAAAAGGACTGGATGAAATGCCGGGCGCAACGTCTAAGTTCCAGATTAATGCGCTGAAACATCAGTTAACTGCCGGGCTGCATGCGCGCCTCGCCACGCAATTTTCTGTGGATATACAGGCCCGTTTTTTGGAACGGGATGATAAAGTTGCCCATCAATATGGCCTGCTGGATGCCCGGCTGGCCTGGCAGCACAAAATGCTGCGCATCTTTGCGGACGCAACCAACCTGCTGGACCAGCAATACCAGGAATCCGGCGCCGTGCCCCTGCCCGGCCGCTGGCTGAGCCTGGGCGCTTCCTGGCAACTTAAATAATAAATACAACACCTTTATGAACGAAAATAAAAAAATCAAAAAGCAACCCGTAGAAAGTCAGTCGGTGATGACCGAGCTGGTATTGCCGCAGCACACCAATACGCTGGGCAACCTTATGGGGGGCAACCTGATGCACTGGATGGATATTGCGGCGGCTATCAGTGCCATGCGCCATTGCAACTGTCCGGTAGTAACTGCCTCGGTAGACAATGTTTCTTTCAACAATCCCATTAAGCTGGGTAACCTGCTGACCATTGAAAGCAAGGTGACCCGCGCTTTTAATACCAGTATGGAAGTTTACCTGCGTGTGTATGGCGAAGATCTTTCGGCGCAGTACAAATACCTGAGCAACGAAGCCTACTTTACGTTTGTGGCGCTGGACCCCAATGGCCGGCCGCGCCCGGTACCCGAGGTGGTGCCGCAGACCGACAAAGAAAAAACAATGTTCGAAGACGCCCTGCGCCGCCGGCAGGTGCGCCTGATTCTCAGTGGCCGTATGAAGCCGGAAGATGCCGGCGAGCTGCGCGACCTGTTCCTGAAAAAGTCTGAAAACAGCTAACAGCTTTGCCTGTATCAATTTTAATTGCTGCAAAAGCAAAGAGACCGCCGGAAGGCGGTCTCTTTGCTTTAATTAATAAAGGGAGCTATTCTTTATTAATTTTAATTGTTTTATTATGGTAAATATCTGTGTATTTGAGCAGGTAGATGCCCTGAGGCAGACCTTTCATTTCAAAGCGTATGGTTTGCTGGCTGGCTCCGGTACTTTGACCCTGCAACTCCCTGCCCGTTACATCAAGCAGCGAGACCCTTCCGCCTGCCACACCACCCCTTACTTCCACACGCAGCTCCTCACCCACCGGGTTG
>Ga0182744_1001145_pt1 | contig 23721 bp, 14 predicted proteins | sample eDN3rd30CKraftMG_FD_128525 | JGI IMG/M metagenome (GOLD analysis project Ga0182744, IMG submission 128525) | Enriched Miracle-Growth compost microbial communities from Emeryville, California, USA - eDNA 3rd pass 30_C Kraft MG (version 2) (version 2) ...
GCAATGAAACCTGGGCCGTTATTACCCGAACGCCATTGATCCATGTTGCTTGCTGAATCAGTTCATTTTTTAAATGCTGCGCCTTTTCTTGCGTAAATCGATCTACTTCTCTCTTTAATTTATTGTTTTCGTTTATGAGCGATTGGATAGCTACGGATAAATCCTTCGGATTCTTTAGCAAATCCTTCAATTCATCTAATAAATCTGTTTGTTTTTTAACAAAAATTTCGGCTTGTGTCCCCGTTATTGCCTCTATCCGTCGTACACCTGCTGCAACCGCACTTTCGGAGATAATTTTGAAGAAACCAATGGTGCCAGTCTGCTTCACATGTGTCCCCCCGCAAAGTTCTTTGGAAAAATGGTCGCCAAAAGTAATTACACGCACATAGTCCCCATATTTCTCGCCAAACAAAGCGGTTACGCCTGAGGCGATAGCTTCGGCATAAGGAACGTGCCGTTGCTCTTGAAGAGGAATATTTTCCCTAATTTTCTCATTAACCAATCGTTCTATTTCATGGAGTTCTTCATCGGTTACTTTTGCAAAATGTGAAAAATCAAAACGTAACAATTCCTGATTCACCAAAGAACCTTTCTGATTGACGTGATTCCCCAATACTGCCTTTAACGCTGCATGTAATAAATGCGTTGCCGAGTGGTTCCGTTCTGTAGCAAGCCTACGCTCTATATCTACCTGAGCAATAAAACGATTCTCCAAATTTGTCGGCAGCCGATCAGTGAAATGAATAAACAATCCATTCTCCTTCTTTGTATCTACCACAGCAATCGTTTCACCCGTTTGCTCATCACGCAAAATCCCTTGATCCCCCACTTGACCGCCGCCCTCTGCATAGAAAGGAGTTTCTGATAACACCAATTGATACTGCCTCTTTCCCTTGGCTGATACACTTCGGTATTTCAAGATACGTGTACTTGTTTCGAACGTATCGTAACCTTCGAAAGTAGTCTCAGCGTCCCCATCCAATGTTATCCAATCACCGGTATCCAATGCTGTTGCCGCACGCGAGCGCTGTTTCTGCTCATCCAATGCTTCTTCAAAACGGGCCATATCAATTTGCCACCCTTTCTCTCTAGCCATGAGTGCCGTCAAATCAATAGGGAAACCGTAAGTATCGTAAAGTTCAAAAGCAAAATCACCGTTTACCTCTCCATGAACTGCCTCATAGGCTTCGAAGCGTTGTACACCTGTTACCAAGGTTCTTAAGAACGATTGCTCCTCTTCTAGCACAACCTTCTGCACAAACTCTTGTTGTGCATACAACTCATCAAAAACGCCCTTAAACTGTTCAGCTAATACAGGCACTAGTTTGTTTAGAAATGGTTCTTTAAAATCCAGAAATGTGTATGCATAACGTACGGCACGCCGTAAAATCCTTCTGATAACATATCCAGCTTTATTATTTGCGGGTAGTTGACCATCGGCAATTGCAAAGGCGATGGCGCGAATGTGGTCAGCCATCACCCGCATAGCAATATCCTGTTGCTCGCTCTTCCCATAGCTGGTATGTGCAGCTTGCGCAATGACGCTAATCAGCGGTTGGAATACGTCCGTATCATAATTAGAGGTTTTATGCTGTAACACACGTACCAAACGCTCAAAACCCATCCCGGTATCTACGTGTTTAGCAGGCAAGGATTTTAACGAACCATCCTTTAGCCGGTTAAACTGCATAAAAACGTTATTCCAAATCTCAATCACCTGCGGATGATCCGCATTTACCAAGGTACTGCCATCTACTGTTTGGCGCTCTTCATCACTTCGACAATCTACGTGAATTTCCGAACAGGGGCCACAGGGACCCGTCTCACCCATTTCCCAAAAATTGTCTTTTTTATTTCCCTTTAATATACGAGCTTCATCTATATGCTGTTTCCAAAAATCAAATGCCTCGGCGTCTGCTGGTAAACCTTCCGCTTCGTCTCCTTCAAAAACCGTTACATATAAACGGTTTTTGTCTATCCCATAGACTGCTGTCAGCAGTTCCCAACTCCAAGCAATGGCCTCTTTCTTAAAATAATCACCGAAGCTCCAGTTCCCTAACATTTCAAACATGGTATGGTGATACGTATCAATGCCAACTTCTTCCAAGTCATTATGTTTGCCTGAAACCCGTAAACACCGCTGCGTATCTACTACTCGAGGGAATTTAATCGGTGCTTCACCTAAAAAAAGTTCCTTGAATTGGTTCATACCTGCATTGGTAAACATTAAGGTGGGATCGTTCTTTACTACAATGGGTGCTGAAGGTACAATTTCATGTCCTTTACTTTTAAAAAAATCTAAGAATGCTTGTCTTATCTCGCTGCTAGTCATCTACCAGAATATATTATATACGTTTTATATTTGTCTTTCAAGCTTTTATTGCGACCTATATAAGGGCACACAAAGTTAAACTATTTCGGTTATGCTAGGTAATGGAATTATGGTTAAAACCGCAAACAGAAAAAGAAGCTGCCTAGGAAGGTGCTTTTAGGGCACTTTATCTAGACAGCTCCTGTTATAAAAGAATCAATCCTTTTTTATTTTACACTCAATTCTGCAAAATATTTATGAAATAACGGAATGGTTTCTATGCCTTTATAATAGTTCGCAATATCATATTTCTCGTTGGGCGAGTGTAAATTATCGCTATCTAAACCGAAACCCATCAGTACCGTTTTCAATCCCAATTGCTCTTCAAACAAAGCAACAATGGGAATACTTCCGCCACCGCGGGTGGGAATAGGTGCCTTACCGAAGGCCTCATGAATGGCTTTTTCAGCTGCTTTATATGCTGCACTATCCGTCGGCGTTACCGCAGGTTCTCCGCCATGATGTGGTGTCACCTTCACTTTGACAGCAGCAGGCGCTATGCTTTCAAAATGTTGCTGAAACAATTTGGTAATCACTTCAGAACGTTGATTAGGCACCAAACGCATCGAAATTTTAGCGTGGGCCTTGGATGGGAGAACCGTTTTGGCTCCTTCACCAATATAACCACCCCAAATACCGTTCACCTCTAAGGTAGGGCGTATTCCAGTGCGCTCAATGGTGGTATAGCCCTGTTCTCCCCACAGTTCATCGATACCTAAATCCGCTTTGTATGCTGCTTCATCAAAAGGAGCCTTGTTCAGGGCTTCCCTTTCAGTAGCATTCAAGGTAGCCACATCATCATAAAATCCAGGAATATTGACGCGGTTATCATCATCATGTAAAGACGCAATCATTTGAGCAAGAATCGTTGCCGGATTGGCTACTGCTCCGCCATATACACCCGAATGCAAATCCCGGTTCGGACCAGTTACTTCCACTTCCAGGTAAGAAAGGCCCCGCAAACCGGTTTCCAGAGAAGGGTGTTCCAAACTGATCATAGCTGTATCAGATATCAATACCACGTCGGCAGCCAGTTTATCCTTATTCTCTTTAACAAAAGCACCCAGATGATCAGACCCTACTTCTTCTTCTCCTTCTATCATGAATTTGATATTACACGGCAAACCTTCCGTCTCTTGCATTAATTCAAAAGCCTTAATATGCATGTACATTTGTCCTTTATCATCACAAGCACCGCGAGCGAAAATCTGGCCATCGCGAACAGTCGGCTCAAAGGGAGGTGTATGCCATAATTCAAGTGGTTCTGGAGGCTGTACATCATAATGGCCATATACCAATACAGTTGGTTTCGAAGGATCAATCATTTTTTCTCCGTAAACAATCGGATAGCCAGCAGTTGGGCATACGGCTACCTGATCTGCCCCGGCAGAGCGGAGTTTTTCAGCAATGTAATCGGCCGTTTTAAGCACATCTCCTTTGTATTTCGGATCGGCACTTACCGAGGGAAAACGAAGTAATTCAAACAATTCGTCCAAAAAACGCTGTTTGTTGGCTTCTACATAATCTTTAATGTGTGACATAGTTTTTACGTTTGTTACAAACCTATCACAAAATCAGCTAAAATCCAACCTTAAGCCGTAACTCCGTCCCGGATGCCTTCAATAAATGCTGGAATTTGGTTATGATCATAGGGATCATCCAATAACCGCACAAACGCACTTCCCACAATGGCTGCATCTGCATACTGCAAAGCGTGTTCGAAACTGGGATGATCGGCAATACCAAACCCCACCACCAGCGGATTGCGCAGGTTCATTGCTTTTACCCGTTCAAAATATTGAGTAGTTTGTGCAGAAACCGAAAGGTTTTTGCCTGTAGTAGCATAAGAAGAAACCATATAGATAAAAGCGGTACTTAAGGCATCAATTTTCCGAATACGTTCTTCAGTCGTTTGCGGCGTAATCAAGAAGATATTACTCACTCCATGCCGACTAAAAACTTCTTGATAAAGCTCTTCATACTCATACATCGGCAAATCAGGCACAATAACACCATCTACCCCTACCTCTGCACACGATTGGCAAAAGCGCTCTACCCCATATTGTAACAACGGGTTTACGTATCCCATTAAAAAAATCGGTATGGTTACTTGCTTACGCAAATCTTTCAATTGGTTAAACAAATATTCCAACGACATACCATTTTTCAAAGCCTCTTCGGAGCTGTGTTGAATAACAGGTCCATCAGCAACCGGATCAGAATAGGGAAAACCAATTTCCAGAAAATCCACACCTGCATCTTGCAATTGCTTGGCTAACGTTACCGTATCATCCAATTGAGGGTAACCTGCAGTATAATAAATGGAGAGTAGTTTCCTATTTCCCTTATTTTTAAAAAGTTGATGGGTTCTATTCATTGTCTTATATCTTAAGCCCTTTTGGTTTTAAAAATCAAAATATTTCATGTAATTATCCAAGTCTTTATCACCCCGGCCCGATAGACATACCACTACATTATCCGAAGGTTTAAAGGTCATTTTTTCCAGTTGTGCTAGCGCATGCGCGCTTTCTATTGCTGGAATGATGCCTTCCAAGCGAGTTAATAGTAAACCTGCCTGCATGGCCTCATCGTCTGTAATACTGACATATTTTGCTCGGCCGATTTTATGCAAAAAGGCATGTTGTGGACCGATACCCGGATAATCCAATCCAGCCGAGATAGAATAGGGTTCAATCACTTGTCCATCCGCTGTTTGCATCAAAATGGTCTTGCTGCCGTGTAGCACTCCTTCTTTACCCAACACTGAAGTTGCTGCCGAATGTCCGCTTTCTACACCCTTACCAGCTGCTTCGGCAGCAATCAGTTGTACACCTTCGTCATCCAGAAAATGGTAAAACATGCCCATGGCATTGCTCCCACCACCCACACAAGCAATGGCATAATCCGGAGTTTCCCTTCCCGTTTTCTCCAACAACTGCTTACGGGTTTCAGCCGATATGACCGACTGAAAACGCGCCACCATATCGGGATATGGGTGTGGTCCAACTACAGAACCAATAATATAATGTGTATCTACTGGATTATTTATCCAATCGCGCATGGCCTCGTTCGTAGCATCTTTTAATGTTTTGCTACCTGATTTTGCTGGTCGCACCGCTGCTCCCATCATCTTCATACGCGCCACATTGGGGGCTTGACGGGCAATATCAATTTCGCCCATATAGACCACACAATCTATTCCCATCAAAGCACATACGGTGGCTGTAGCTACCCCGTGCTGACCTGCTCCCGTTTCTGCAATGATCCGCTTTTTTCCTAAACGCTTTGCCAATAAAATCTGTCCAATGGTGTTGTTCACCTTATGGGCCCCTGTATGATTAAGATCTTCCCGCTTTAAAAAGATATGGGCTCCATAACGTTCAGACAAGCGGTTAGCTAAGTATAGGGGCGATGGCCTACCAACATAGTCGCGGAGTAACTGTTCAAATTCAGCCTTAAAACCTTCTTCATTGATGATATCCATATACCGATTCCTCAGTTCTTCAATATTTGGATACATCATCTCAGGGATATATGCGCCCCCAAAATCACCATAATAGCCTTTGGTATTTACCTGATATTTACTCATTATATTTTCAATCTAAAACGTTTGCTGTTAACCAAAAACAGCTTGTAAAAGTTTAACATCTTTCCATCCCGGCTGCAATTCAAATTTCGAATTCACATCCAGCGCAAATAAGCGAGTATCCTCCAACGCATTTGCTATTGCCATATTTTGAGGACTTAGCCCCCCACTCAAAAAATAAGGCAGCCGACCTTTGTATTGCTTCAACAGGTCCCAATCAAATGATTCTCCACTTCCTCCATGAGCAACTGTTTTGGTATCAAATAAATAGTAATCCACCATCTTTTCGTAAGCCGCTAATTGTTCCCAATCAAAATGAGCCCCTATGCCAAAGGCCTTAATAACGATTACTCCAAAAGCCCTAATAATCTCAACAGTTGCCGGAGATTCATGACCATGCAACTGTACCGCATCCAATCCATATGCATCAATAATGGTTTTAATAACGTCGGGCTGCTCATCTACAAATACGCCTACTTTTTTCACTCCCTTCAGTTGTTTAACGAATTCGGCTGATAGATTATCAACATAACGTTTAGAGGGCTTATAAAAGATAAATCCCAGATAATCAGGCTTCACAGACAATACATCTTGGATGTTCTGGGCATCTTTCATACCGCATATTTTCAGTTTCGCGTTCATCTTATGCAGGTTTCATTAAAATACCGTTTTCTCCCGCTTCACCAATTGATGAAAGCTGTGCAAAGCTTTCCCACCTAATAAAGATGCTTCTGCTTCGTAATAACAATCAGCAAACGATTTTTGCTGGCAAATGGTCTGTATGGCAACAGCTGCATTGCACAATACCACATGGTGCTGTGCTGAAGTACCTTGCCCCTGTAATACTTGCATAAATATCTGTGCGGCATCCGCTACCGTTTCCCCACCACCAATTTCTTCGGGCTGCACTTTATCAAACCCCAGTTTATCCAAAGCCATATAACGTTCGCCTGTATTACTAATGAGCTTAAAATCGCCCGTCAACGAAACTTCATCATAACCATCCAATGCATGTAAAATCGCATATTGCTTCGTTGTTTTCTGATACAAATAACCGTATAAACGTGCTAATTCTAAGCTATACACACCAACCGACTGATATATGGGTTCTGCTGGGTTAACCAAGGGGCCTAACATATTGAAGAAGGTCTTCACGCCCAATTCGCGTCTGATGGGTGCTACAGCCTTCATCGCCGGATGAAAAAGAGGTGCATGTAAAAAACAGATACCCGCCTGATCTAAGCTACGATAGATTTCTCCACTTTCGTTTGAAAACTGATATCCCAAATATTCCATCACATTAGAAGAGCCACAACCTGATGATACGCCGTAGTTACCATGCTTAGCCACTTGATATCCTGCACCAGCCACCACAAAAGAAGCTAAAGTAGAAATATTAAAGGTATTTTTCCCATCTCCACCTGTACCACATAAATCAATCAGCTTATAATCTTTGAAGTTTATTTTTAATCGTAAATCCAACATGGCATCCCGAAAACCAGCCAATTCATCAACTGTAATACTACGCATGCAATAAGCCGTCATAAAAGCAGCCATCTGCGAGGCATTGTATTTGCCCGAGGTAATATTAGTCAATATCTCATAAGCCTCTGCTTTCGTAAATGTTTTACTTTCAAATAAATGTGTTAATATCTTCTTCATCTAAACAAATTTATAAGCTATATCTTGAATATTATTGTGTAACATAAATGCCATAAAAAAAGGCTTGCTATACGGCAAGCCTTTTTGTTTTATTATGATACATGTACTACAAACAGCGCTGCCACAAAGTTAATCTCTGTGCCACCACCAATTGATATGTACGTAAATCGCTTTCATTTTTCTTATGAGCAAATATGGATAATAAGATTAATAAATGCAAATGATTTGAAAAAATAGTTCAATGCAGGCAGGCAATAAAGTTAATGCCCTACCGTTAACCACATAGGCTTTTGCTTCAAAACTTGTTGATGTACTGGACAATCAATTGCATGAGCACCTGGAAGATAACCAATACTCATCAGAAATTCATTGACAATTTCGCCTCCTGTAAATTTAAATGTTTTCTTAAATAGTTTTACCCATTGTTCCTTCGTTTTCGGATGATGATGCGCCAACCATTTTTCAAAAGAACCATACTCCTTTTGTAAAGCAAGAATGGCCTTGGCATTTTCGATGGCTGCATTTACTTTAAGCCGATTACGAATAATCCCCGCATCTTGCAAGAGGCGCTCGCGATCCGTCTCGGTATAAGCTGCCACTTTCTTGATATCAAAATGGTCATAAGCTTCCCTAAAAGCTAGCTCTTTTCTTAAAATGGTTTCCCAACTCAGACCCGCTTGATTGATTTCTAAGATCAACCGACCAAAGAGCTCATTGTCATCGTGTATCGGAAAACCGTACAAATGGTCGTGGTAATGTTTATGTAAACTGCGCCTGGGCTCAGGCATGGTATCAATGTAATAACAATAAGCCATATGTTTTCGATATTATGAAGCCAAAGTAACGAAATAAAAGCTATTTTAAGTAAAATGCTATCCCATCATGTTGATAAATAAATAGCAGTAAACAATAAAAAAGCAAAGCCAATAGGCACTTGGCACCTACTGGCTTTGCTTTTTATGAGGATGAACATTTATTCAAACAATACGTCGTGCATACGCTTTAGCTCTTCCACTGGTATTTTCATGATTTTACGGTCGTAAGTCATCAATCCATTTACTTCACCTTCTACGTCCGTAGTCTGGGTATAAACAGCTGCAGATAAGCCATTATTTTTCTTCATTTGCACAATTTGATCAAATTTGTGTTTGTATTGTGTTAATAATTCTGCGGCGCTATGATAAGTTTGATATCCCCAGTTGCGCATCTCTGGATTCCATAAATGATCTTTAATCGGGTAACCGATCCCGCCAAACTCACCAATTACGCTGGCACGTTCCAGTGGTTTTGGTGGAATTTCAACGGTTGTTTGATACGTATGGATGTCGTGCAAATCACCCACTGGCCGCAATGCCCATCCGCTAACGGCATTGACCAAGCGAGTTGAGTCCAAGGCCTTCACTGCATGGGCCAAACGTTCTGTCGCATATTGTCCCCATCCTTCATTCAAAGGCACCCAAGTAACCACGCTGGGCGAATTATAGTGCTGATCAATCATCCGCCGCATTTCCCATTCAAACTGAGCGGTGCTTTCTGAATCCCGATAAAGATCTTGTCCGTTTTTTGAAACATGCTGTAAATGAACTGGTTTTTCTGAACCGGCACGCGGTTCAACAGCCATTCCCGATGGCATATCCTGCCAAACCAACATGCCCAAACGGTCGCAATGATAGTACCAACGATCAGGTTCCACTTTAATATGCTTACGAATCATGTTAAAACCCATTTCTTTTGTTTTGATAATATCAAAAACCATGGCTTCTTCTGAGGGAGGTGTATGCAAGCCATCTGGCCACCAACCCTGATCTAAGGTACCGTATTGAAAAATGGGTTTATTATTCAGAAAGGTACACTTCAGTCCATTCACCGTTCCAATACTCACCTTACGCATGCCAAAATAGCTTTTTACTTCATCTAGCACCTTTCCCTCTGGATTCACAAGAGATATTTGTAAATCATATAAAAAAGGAGTGCTTGGCGACCACAATTTGGGATCTTTAATCGAGATTTCCATATCCTTGTTGACGCTTACTGTTGTTGTCGACAAGCGTTTCTGTCCATCCAGTACACTGATATTGACCTTATACAATGGGCGCAATGGCTTGTTTGAAATAGGCACAATCTTGACCATTTCCCGATCAATATCGGGCACAATTCGTATTTCATTGATCCATGCCTCTTTAGAAACTCCTTCCAACCATACTGTTTGCCAGATACCGCTTACCGGCGTATACCATATACCTTGTTGAGGTAATTGTTGTTTACCGCGTGCTTGTGTACCCGAGCTAGATGGGTCGTCAACAGCTACTACCAGTTCTTGTTGCCCATTACCTTTCAAATAGGGTGTAATATCGAATGAAAAACGGTCATAAGCACCCTTATGCGATCCCACAATGGCTCCATTTACCCAAACTGTAGCCGACCAATCTACGGCATCAAAATTCAATATAACAGCCTTGTTTCCCCAATCTGCCGGAACAGTAAATGTTCTTCTATAATATAGTCGATCGTCTGGGAGAAAAGATTTCTTAACCCCAGATAATGCTGATTCTATACAAAAGGGAACCAAAATATTCCCTTGATAGGTGGTGGGTATTGATTCGTTTTTTTTTGTGACAGCATAATCCCATAATCCATTCAAATTCAACCAGGTACTACGTTCCAATTGCGGACGTGGATATGCTTGCCAAACATGATCGGGTTGTAATTTTTCTCCCCATTCGGTCATGAGCGAATTTGGTTTCGCCTGCCACGTTTGCGCATAAGTCGCCGTGCTATAACAAGCTAAAAGATAATAAATAATTAAAAAGGGTATTGCTTTCATTCACTTAATTTTTAATAGTTTATGGCTAGATGGAATACAGTCAAAACTGACAATTTCGTCTCCACAATAAACGCTATATAAAGACTGTTTAACCGCTTTAATGGTTAAACAGCCTTTACAATCACATTTGTCAATCTACAATTATTGTTGATTTTAGATTACTGTCTGTCTTATTCTTAGGATACTTATTGCTTTTTACGTTTTTTAATCGGGATATCTAACGCTGCTCCTTCATCTCCCTGTTGGGTCATCCAGTCCTGCAATTGCTGTGCATACTTTTTTACCAAGGTTTGATATTTCGGTTGAGCAGCCAAATTGTTTAACTCATAGGGGTCTTGTGTTATATCATACAATTCATAAGCAGGACGGTGTGCGATCCGATTAACAAGCTGCTGGGCATGGTTATCTTCCGCTGCCTTTTGTACCCAAGTAGTCCACGCGAGGTCGTCTCGCTGTGTATTCATCATATACTTAATATAATAGGTTGAATCGGGTGTTAAGTTATGAATCAACTTGTATTGATGATCTCTTATACTCCGGATAGGGTAAGCAGGCCCCTCCGGAATATTGTTATGAATACCGAAAGCAAATGCCCGGTGATTGGCTTTTTTTCCATCTAACACACCCTTAAAGCTATATCCGTCCAGACCAGTTACTGGTTTACCTCCCGCAATATCAATCAATGTGGGTGTAATATCCTCGTATTGCACAATCGCATTCGTTTCTGTATGCGCTTTCACCTTTCCGGGCCATCGAACAATCATCGAACTTTTCTGACCGTTATCATACAAATTCCATTTACCTCCCGGAAACTGTGGCCCTTGTTCACCCAAGAAAATAAGAATGGTGTTGTCTTCTTGTCCCGTTTCTTTTAATAGTTTCATGATATCCCCTACTTGATTATCGAGCCTACGTACCTCGGCCAGGTAACTACAGAATTGCTTTCTGGTCAACTCGGTATCTACCCAATGGGCAGGCAATTTCAATCGAGCTGGATCGAATTCCGAAGGATCTCCTACCGTCCATGGTGCGTGTGGGTTAATGCTCATAACGAAAAGACAGAATGGATCTGATTGTTGAATATAATGCTTCACGCTATCCAATGTATAATCGTCTGTTTTAGCCACACAATTCGGTTGAAAACCAGGTACGTGATCAAATGGAAAAACGGATTTTGGCTTGGTCACATGATCTTTACCTGTCAGTCCTACACGATATCCAGCATCATGGAGGTAATGTACCACACTTTTTAAATGGTTGTATACCGGTTTATGATTTTGATAAGCGCCATGTTTTAATGGATACAAGCCTGTGAATAATGATGCTCTGGTAGGTACACACATGGCTTCTGATGCAATAATGGAGTTAAACTTCAGTCCCTGATCAGCCAAAGCATCAATGTTCTTCGTTTGAATATTCTCACCACCATAACAACTTAATTGCCTCGAATCAAGGTCATCGGCCATGATGATGATGATATTAGGTCTCTTTTGTTTAATAGGTTGCTCAGCATGCAGTGTTGGGCAAACGAACAGTAAGAACAAAAAGAGGCTTCCTATTCTTTTTTGCATATTTTTTATCATAATGGTGTTTCCTTTCATTGTATACCTAGATATTACCTTGGTTTGGGTAATACATGATGTTCCTGGGCCCAATCGTTCCATTTTTCTTTCAACTGGGCAACTTTATCCGGATGCTGCATGGCTAAATCATTCAATTCGGTAGGATCGCTGCTCATGTTATAGAGACGCCATTTTTTGTCGCCTTTTGCCATCACCAATTTCCAGTTATCTTGGCGCACATATTTGCTACCCTCATGCTCATTGAAAAGAATGGGGTGTCCTTTGTCTGATTTGCCTTTCAACACAGATGCAAAACTTTGTCCGTCCATGGGTAAAATCTCTTTACCTGCATATACTTTTGGATAGGTTGCTCCTGCCACATCTAAAAAGGTGGCCATAAAATCCATGACATGTCCTACCCGTGCACTCTTACTTCCCGGACGTTTAATTCCCTTTGGCCAAGAAACCAACATGGGGGTATGAATCCCACCTTCGAGCGATTGCGATTTCCATAAGCGATAAGGTGTATTCGCCACGTTTGCCCAATCTGGACCAATCGAGAAGAATGTTGTCTGCGGTCCTGGCATGACGTTCTTTTCCGTATCATACGAAATTTTCTGTCCGTCGCGCGTTTCACTAGGCCGGTCAAAGCCTGGCCCATAGCGTTCGCATAACTCGGCACTGGCTCCATTATCACTTAAGAAAACAATAAGGGTATTATCCAGCTCATTTGTTTCTTCCAACGCCTTTAATATCCTTCCAATACCCTGATCCATCCGATCTACCATAGCCGCATGAACCGCCATAGCATGGGCATCCCACGCCTTATGCGGGTTATCCGCCCAACTCATTTCGGCAGGATGGCGAGGTGACAACTTGGTAACAGCCGAATCAATTAAACCCAACTGCACCATTTTTTTGTAGCGGTGCTCACGAATAGCTTGCCAACCATCTTTATACGTGTTTTCATACTTCGCTATGTCTTCCGGAAGTGCTTGTATTGGCCAATGCGGTGCATTATGTGCCACATATAAAAAGAAAGGTTGATCACCTTGACTGAATTCACGTACATAAGTAGCCGCTTTATCATTAATGGCATCTGTATGGTAATAGTTTTCTGGCACCTGTTTTACAGGTTCGGTGCCCTCCACTAGGCTAAAAGGATCGAAATAATCTACCACTCCCCAAATGGTTCCATAAAATTGTTCAAATCCCCGCTTGGTTGGATACTGATCTAAAGGCGAGAACAAGGGATAATTGGTTTGATGATTTAACCACTTTAATTGTTCTTTTGGGTTAGCTTGCGTCAATGTATTCGAAACATGCCATTTACCTGCCATAGCTGTCCGATAGCCGGTTTGTTTCAACACTTCCGCAATGGTCACCGTATTTGTCCCAATATGGCCCTTATATGCCTGATCATCCTTTTTTGTCGTCATATCACCTATACCAGCAGCATGATTGTACATCCCTGTCAATAACGACGCCCGGGTTGGACAACACCGTGATATATTATAAAATTGCGTAAATTGAATTCCTTGTTTGGCAATGCGGTCGATATTTGGTGTCTGAATTTCTCCTCCATAACACCCCAAATCAGAATAACCTAAGTCATCTGCCAAAATCAGTATAATGTTAGGGCGTTTATCCTTTTTCTTCATGTTTTCATTCCCTGCATACACACCAAAAGAGGTATACACAAGCAGTACGAGTACAGTAAATACATTTTTCCTCATGTTGTTTCTATGGATTTAAATCAGCTATAGTTCTTTCAAAGATAAGATACAAATCTTGACCCCTTTCGTCAATTTCTAGCCTTTTCGTCTCAATATGGTCTATCAGTGGCCGCTATGTTTTATTTGCCTATCAAACGCTTTCATTTCCGTTGCAACGCCCTTATCTCCTTGTTGCGTCATAAAAATTTGCAGTTTCAACCACATCTCCTGCTTCATTTGCTGCAAATTAGTTTCATTAGCCAGATTTTTTAACTGATATGGATCATCAATCACATCATACAATTCTTCTTCTGGGCGAGTCACATATCGCGACGATTGAACTGCACTTTGCTTCATCCAATCCTCGAATAAAGGAGAAGCAGTCACCACATTCGCATATTGCTCTTTATAATTGAGATTACGGATATAGAGATAACGATGCGTTCGTATCGACCGACTCGCATAAACTTCACTCCCTTTTATAATACCTCGCGTGGTATTCACGCCATACACTTCATCGCGCAGATGAGTACTTTTACCTAAAAGTATTTTCACGAAACTCGCACCATCAAAGCCTGTACCACCGTTGCCGTCAACCGAACCCGTATGAACCATGGTCGGATCACCACCTGCTATTTCCACCAATGTAGGTAAGATATCTGTATATTGAACCATTGCGGGGTTACGGGAATTTGGTTTTACCCTTCCTGGCCACCGAACGATGAAACCAGAACGGAGGCCTTGATCATATAGTGTCCATTTTGCAAAGGGAAAAGAATTTCCTTGCTCCGTAGTAAACATGACAATGGTATGCTCCCGTTTCCCCGTACGTTCCAACATATCCAAACAAGCACCTACCAAACTATCTAAATAGGTTATCTCAGCAAAATAATGGGACATCTGTTTACGTGTAAGCTTGGTATCTACCATATCCGGCCTTAATTTTATATTTTCTGGCAGATAGGCTGTGCGATCGCCCCTATTCCAAGGGCTATGGGGTTGATTGCTGGTAAACATTAAAAAGAATGGTTTATCTCCCACGGCTTTCACATATGCTTCGGCCTTATTCAATTCAACATCCTTACCCTGACCGTTATCGTGATCTCTTCCGCCTAGAAAATCAAACGGAAAGGCACTTTCCGGACCATAATGTTTTTTGCCAATTAACGCTGTACGGTAACCCAACGCTTGCAAATAGATGGGTAAGGTCTTAATACCATCATAAATTCGGCTGTGGTTCGGATAAGCTCCATTACGAACTGGCCCTAATCCTGTTAATAATGTTTGCCGTGTTGGTGCGCAAATAGGCACCATATTAAACATATTATCTAAACATATTCCCTCCTGAGCCAGGCGAGCCAAATTCGGTGTATGTACCTGTGTACTTCCATAAGGTTCAATATCTTCCCTAGACAAGTCATCAGCCATAATCAACACGATATTGGGCTTTTTTGAGCGATCTTGAGCTATCGCGCTGACCACCCCAAGCATCATGCTCACGACAGTCAAACCAAAGATTAATCCAGCAGTGCGTTTCATATATTGTTCTATTAAAACTTGAATTGTTGCACCTCATCCGGCCCCGGATAAGCGTAATCCATATCTTTGGCACGGATCGAAATATCGCCATCAGGCAGTGTCTTCACATCCAGTGGCACCAACGTTACCCCTTGTTTGTTAATCGTATAAGCATTATCACGTAAATCCTTTTCACGTATGCCTGTTTTTTCTAAAGGTGGCACATTGGCATTAAAAAATGCGGTACACCACCACTTTCCTTCCTTATCTTGAAAAGGCGTTCCATGCCCTAGAAATCTACCTACAAACTTTCTCGGTCCATAAGGACCATCAATCGAATCAGCAACCGCGTAATAAAGATTATAACTTCCTTTCCTTCCACCGTTGGTAGACCAACCTGTTCCAAACAAGACGTACTTTCCACCTATTTTCAGCATCGTGCACCCCTCATGTCCAATACCCCGAAGCTGCTTGCCATGAGGCATAGTGCGCAAAGTGGATGGATATATCTGCTTCGGTTCACCAGCAAAACCACTCATATCTGCTTTCAAAGCTACTATTTTCGTATTCCCCCAGATCAGGTAAACCTGTCCATCCGTATCTTCAAACAGCGAAGGATCGTGTAAACCTTTAGCCTGATCACCCAGTGGAAAAGAATAAGGTCCTTTCAATGCCGTACTTTTAGTAACCGCCACATTCGACCCTTGTTTTACCGGACCAGGTGTCGTATGGAGCAACACCCATTTCCCTTTTACAAAATGCCATTCGGGTGCCCATAAATGCCATTTTTCACGAGGCGTATTTTTAAACGCTACAGGTTGTTTCTTTGCCCAATACCCATCTAAAAGACTAAAAGGCTCACCCATGTATTCCCAATCAACCAAATCTTTACTTTTCCACATTCTTACTACCCACCCCACCCTACTCGAATCACCTAATCCTACGTTATATTTAGCATCTCTATTAAAAGGTACTTCCGGCATTTGCGTCGTTCCAGTCAGATAATAATATCGATCCGGCCCCAGTACAATATATGGATCACGTATCCAACAATCATCCTTTATCAAAACAGCTCGATCATGTGCACGAAGCGCCGCATGTATATTTTCAGGTGTTAGCTGTGCTTGAACTAATTTGGTTAGCACAAAAAAGAAAGTCCAGCAAATTGCCAATCGAAAAAATGTTCTCATATTTTAAATCCTTTTATAATGAATACATGAGCCAATCAGTGTATTTCTAAATGGATTAGATTCATCACTTGGTTTCCACGAAGGTAAGCAGACAACTTCGATCAATCTATTCAAAAAATAGCAAATTAATCTCATAAGACAAATCAACCAACTTTTGAGCAAAATCATCTTTTCTTTTTCTCTTGTTTTGCTTCTGCATCGTACAAAAAATGGTACAGCAGCGCCTAACTAGCAGTAGCCGGTATTACCCAAATACATGTAATAAACTAAATATTATAATTATGATTAAACACATACACAAACACTACCACACAAGAGGTATAGGAAAAAATGTTCACCCTATCAAACCCGATTATTCTGCATTCAAAAACTATTAACAAAAACCAACATGATATTCCATTCGAGAAAAATAGTAGTGTTTTGCCTACTGATAGTATGCTTTCTAAAAGCCTATCCAAGCGACATGCTCCCTCATGTTCATGCACCTCGCACGGAAAGCGTGCAAGCACGACGCATTACTGGTGTGGTCACATCTACCGATGGTACACCCGTAATTGGAGTGACCATTTCGGTCAAAGACAAAAATAGTATCACGTTGACTGACGAAAAAGGTCGATATGAAATTCAGGCGGCCGAAAGTGATCTGTTACGTTTCTCTTCCATTGGCTATGAGCCGTTGGAGGTGAAAGTAGAAAATCGTGTAGAAGTCAATATCACCTTAACCGCCCTACCACAATCTTTAAATGAAGTGGTAGTAGTTGGATATGGCCAACAACGGCGGGCTGATGTAACGGCCTCTGTCTCTACCGTCACTTCAGCAGAATTGACCCAGAGCCCGGTACCCACCGTATCACAAGCGCTCGTGGGTAAAACAGCAGGTGTTACTTCCCGCTCGCCAGATGGGCGTCCGGGGGCTTCTACACGCATCCAGATCCGGAATCTGGGTACCCCTTTATATGTCATTGACGGGGTACCATCTGGAGAAGGTCAGTTTAACAATTTGAGTGCAGAAGATATTGAAACCATCTCGGTCATCAAAGACGGATCTGCTGCCATTTACGGATTACAGGCTTCTAATGGCGTGGTGTTGATTACGACAAAAAAAGGGGCAAAAAACAGGGAAAACACTTTTAACGTAAATGCCTATCACGGCTGGCAAAGCCTGTTTCGTTTTCCAACGCCTGCCAGTGCAGCCGATTTTGTGCGTGCCAATGCCGAGGCCGATATTAATGAAAAAGGTTCGACCAACTGGACACCCGAGATAGTCGAAAAATGGCAACAGGGTGCACCCGGTTACGAAGGTTTTGACTGGTCTACTTACCTTAAAAGCAATGTGCCTCAGTCCTATATTAACGTCAACACAACAGGCGGTTCTGATAAGACCAGCTATTACTTATCGCTCAGCCATTTCGATCAAGACGCGGTGTTCGATGGGTATAATTTCAATCGTACCAATTTACAAACCAACATCGAAACCAATATCGGCAAACGTTTTACGGCTGGGGTGCGCATCAATGGCAAGATTGAAAAGCGGGATTTACTCGGTTTGCCAGGCGATGATGATTATTTTCAAGCTTTGTTGGGACAGTTCCGGAATTTACCTACCGAAACTCCTTATGCTAATAATAATCCTGAATATCCAGCAACCAATAACAATTTTGCTACCAACTATGCTACTTTTCCCTATTCAGGTTACACGAACAATACCAACCGTACTTTGCAAACCAGCTTTGACATCGCTTATAAATTTCCCATAGAAGGGCTAACAGCTACTGGGATGTATGCTTTCTTCTACAACAACCAGTATAAAAATATTTTTGAGAAAACATATAATACTTATCAGTACGATGAGAAGACGGGGGAATATCTTGCGAACGGTGGGCAACAAAACCCCTATCGTTCACGCAACAATGGCTATATTATAGACAATGTATATCGCATTCAATTAAATTACAAACGTACCTTCGGTAAACATGATGTAAGCGGAATGGCTGGTATGGAGGCAAAAGAACGCACAGACGAATCATCTTTCCTCCGATCGCAACCGGCTACCAATTACATTGATCTGATGAATCAATTTACCGAACTCCGAGCAGTAGATGACAGTCGGATTGAAACGGCTCGTGCTGGCTTTATCTTCCGTGGGAATTATAGTTATGCCAACAAATACTTGGTAGAAGCTGGCGGTCGTTACGATGGTTCGGCGCATTTCCCTAAAGGTAATCGTTGGGGTTTCTTTCCTTTTGTCACCCTAGGCTGGCGTCTTTCAGAAGAGAAATTCTTTCAGAACGTCAGCAATCAAGGCTTCATCAATGACTTAAAATTACGCGCTTCGTACGGCCAAACGGCGGATGAGAATACGGGATTAGGAAACTTTTCATTCCTCGATGGTTATAACTGGGGTGCAGGAACCGCCTTTCTTGATGGTCAACTGGTTACAGGCATTGTTTCTAGGGGATTACCCGTTACTTCCCTGACATGGATTAAGAGCGCTATGACCAATATTGGCCTCGACTTTACCTTGTTAAACAGTAAATTGAGCGGAAGTTTCGAAGTGTTCCGAAGAAACCTTACCGGTATACCCGCCCCCCGCTATGACCTTTTGCTACCCACTGAAGTAGGCTTCGATTTACCGAAAGAAAACCTGAATGCCAACCGAACCCTTGGGATGGAATTAGCCTTAAACTACACCGGTCAAAGCGGCGAAGTTCGTTATAACATCGGCGCGAATGCTACCTTTGCCCGCTTAAAAAATTGGTACACCTACAAACCCCGTTTTGGCAATTCGTGGGATGAGTACCGAAATTCAACCGAAAATCGTTGGGCACGCATTAACTGGAGTTATGAATATATCGGACAGTTCCAATCGATGGAAGAAATCGCCAACTATCCCGTGGATATTGACGGAAGAAATAACACGACCCTACAACCCGGCGATTTCATTTATAAGGATCAAAACAACGATGGTGTAATCGACAATTTGGATGTACGGCCCAATGCCTTTGCCGAGGGTAATCTGCCATATCTTAACTTTGGCCTCAACACTTCTATAGCCTATCAAGGTTTTGATCTTGCCTTGAGTTTCGCTGGTGCTGCTATGCAAAGTCGGGGTCGCGCCGCCGAATTAAAAACACCTTTTCAAAACGATGCTAACTCACCCGATTTCTTGTTCAATGATCGTTGGCACCATGAAGACATCTTTGATCCAAGCAGCCCATGGGTACCCGGCACGTATCCCGCACTTAAAAAATCAGACAATGAAAGCAACATGCGGGCGTCTTCTTTCTGGTTCAGAAATACGGCTTATTTGCGCTTACGCGAAGTACAGTTGGGCTACACCTTACCCAAAAAATGGCTTAGTGCCGTTAAAATCAGTAAGGCACGTATCTACGTCAACGGCTTCAACCTGTTTTCATTCGACAACGTGAAGGACTTGGGTATTGATCCCGAAACACAATTAAACACAGGGCTCGATTATCCTTCCGTACGGGTATATAACGTAGGTGTAAACTTAACCTTTTAAGAAATGAACATGAATATCTTCAAAAAAATAATCATTTGCTCCTTATCCAGCGCACTGTTGCTCACTTTCGCGGGATGTGGAAAATGGTTGGATAAAGAACCAACCGAAATTTTATTGGACGATCAGGTATGGAACGATCCTAAATTGGCAGAATTTGCACTCGCAAACCTCTATAACCGCTTGCAGCCCTTTGGTGGCTTGGAAGGTGGAAAGCTATCACCTACTGATGTCGATGAAGCCATGTGGTCTGGTGGCTTAGGCGGCAACAATGGTCGCAATACCCGTGTGAATTATCCATATACGGATAAGCAATATTGGGATTACGGATTGGTACGCGATGTGACACTTTTCCTTGAAAAGCTAGAAGCTTCTACTGTCATGGACGAAGAGGATAAAATCCAATTACTGGCCGAAGGGCGCTTTATCCGCGCCTATATTTACTTCTTTTTCGTACGTAGTATGGGTGGCGTTCCGCTGATTCTCAAAACCTATCAGTATAATGGCCCGGATGATGTTGCTGGCATGATAGAACCCCGGAGCACCGAGGCAGGAATTTACGATTTTATAGCCAATGAATTGGATGCCATCAAAGATCAACTGCCCCAAACAGAGAAAAGTCAAACACGCGCCAACAAGTGGACGGCTCTAGCCCTCAAATCGCAAGCGATGCTCTACGCTGCATCGATTGCTAAATACAATAACCTGATGACCGACCCCATCCAAACGGCCAACGGTGAAGTGGGTATTCCCGCCAATCGGGCACAAGGCTATTATGAGCAGTCGCTCGCAGCATCCAAAGAGATTATCGAACAAGGACCATTTTCTCTCTATAATCAAAATCCGGATAAAGCACAGAATTTTTATGAGCTCTTTACCAAGAAGACCGGTAACCCGGAAGTTATCTGGGCATTGGATTATACATTAGACGGTAAATACCATAATTTCACCGTCGAAAACATTCCGCGTTCTTTACGAGAAAATGCATCAGGTAGTGCCGGTGTAACCCCGTCGTTGAACATTGTGGAAGCTTTCGATTACTTAGATGGAAGTCCTGGAACGCTCCAAACCCAAACCGACGATGGCGCTGATTATATCTATTACGATCATTTAGAAGATATTTTTGCAGGCAAAGATTACCGTATGGCTGGCAGTATTATTACACCTGGTTCAACTTTTAGAGGGCAACCAATTATCATACAGGCAGGTGTGATGGTATGGAACGCGGAGACAAAAAAATACATTACGGAAACTTCAGCAACCTTAGACACCAAATATGACGACGGTGACTATCTTGTGGGGCCTGACGGCCCCTTACCAAATATGGCCAATGTAACCAATACCGGTTTCTATTCCAGAAAATACCTTGATTCGCGAGAAGGATCAGGACAAGGCGGACAGGGAAGCGACGTCTGGTGGATCCGCTTTCGTTTAGGTGAAATATTACTAAATGCAACCGAAGCTGCTTATGAATTAGGTTTCGAGCAAGAGGCACTTGGTTATATCAATCAACTCCGCGAACGTGCTGGTTTTGGCCCTAACAGCCTGCAAACACTAAACATGGATATGATACGGAAAGAGTTTCAGGTAGAACTTGCTTTTGAAGAACACCGCTACTGGGACCTCAAACGTTGGCGGCTCTCCCATGTTGTGTTTGACGGGAATAGGCAATCACCTAACACCTTGGTATATGCACTTTGGCCGTACAGAATTGTACGACCGGATGATCCCACTAAAAACAACAAGTACGTATTTATAAAGCGTGTTGCACCTCGATTCACCCAACCCCGCAATTTCCGTTTGGGAAATTATTATTCAACAATTCCTCAAAATGCCATCAATGCCAATCCATTATTGGTTAAAAACCCCTATCATTAATGCAACGAGCTATGAATAAATTAACTTATCTTTTATTGGTCATCATTTGTTTGAGCGCATGTGCTGTAGACAATTATGATCCACCTTCCAGTACATTCAACGGCCAATTGGTTTATGAAGGTCAACCTATACAAATCCGACAAGGTATCAGCGTATTGCAGCTATATCAACCCGGTTATGAAAATCAAAACCCCATCGCTGTAAACGTGAAACAAGACGGTAGTTTTTCTTCTACTCTTTTTGATGGAACTTATAAATTAGTTCGTGTTGCAGGAAATGGCCCTTGGGAAAATAATCCAGATTCCATAACCGTCGATGTACATGGCACCACTACCATCGATGTACCGGTCGTACCGTTTTTTTCTATCAGCGATGTTTCGTTCGAGATAAAGGATGATGTCTTAATCGCTCAATGTAAGATTAAAAAAAATGTGGAAAGTAGGCAATTGGAAAAAGTTTCCTTATTTTTCAATAAAACAACCCTAGTAGATCATACCACATTATTTGTAACGGCTCCCACTGCCACCAAAAACGCAGCACAAATCAGCGAAGGTGCAATCATTGAACTACAGCAGGATCTAACTGGTTATAGCAATAACCCTTATCTTTTTGCCCGTATTGGTGTGAAAGCCGTAGGTCATCCGGAATATATTTATTCCGTTGTGTGGAAAGTGCGGTAACACGGCAAGGGTGTCTAAGACAAATAATTAGCGTCTATTTAGACACCCTTCCTAAAAAATTTGAGTATTTTTAAGGCTTGATGTAAAAAACATATATGTGTTGAGAGTATTTAAATTCCATCTACTCACTATTTTTTTGTTGCTGAGCACCACATTTGCCAGCGCAGAACATTATTATTTTAGACATTATCAGGTAGATGATGGGCTGCTGCATAACAACGTCACTTGCCTCCTTCAAGATCGTTTGGGCTTTATGTGGATTGGCACACGCGGCGGACTGAATCGTTTTGATGGCCATACCTTTAAGAACCATGTCATTCAATGGAACAGCTCCGGCGCTAACTATATCAAGGCCCTGCGTGAAGACCATCATGGTACCTTGTGGATCGGTACCATTACGGGCATATTTAAATTCGACCCCATAAAAGAAGCTTTTGAAAAATTCAATTTGCTTCCAACCTACCATATCCGCGATATCAAAATTGATCATCATAACAATGTTTGGATCATCGCTCGAGGTGTCTTATATCGTTACAGTCAAACAGACCAGCAACTTACAGCATTTGATATTAAGCTGTCGGCTTTCGAGTTGGACGAAGAAGACAATCTTTGGTTTGCCAGCAGGGCTGGTCACATCAAAAAATTAAATACACGCAGCTATCATGTAGCCACAATCCTCCCACAGCCTGCTGCGTTTGAGCATAAAAACATCAATCAACTCAGTATCATCAAGGACGGCCTACTCATCGGAACCGCTCGTGGCTTATATCAATATGAAACGCATTCAAAAAAACTACACACACTACTTTCTAAGAATGAAAATGGTGCAGATATTTTCGTTAGGCAAATTTATTCGTTGGGCAGTCAGCATTACATCGCCACCGAATCGGGTATATTTATCTATGATGCACAAACAACGCATATCAAGCACGTACAAAAAATAGCGAGCGATCCTTATGCGCTTAATGACAATGCAACCTACACCGTATTTGCTGATAATAGAAATGGTGTTTGGGTGGGCACTTTCTTTGGTGGGTTAAATTACTTCTCAAAAGAAGCCAGTCATTTCGAGAAATATTACCCAATAAATGACCCACACGCTATTTCAGGCAATGCCGTACGCGAAATCTGCGAAGATAGCTTAGGCAATATCTGGATTGGTACAGAAGACGCTGGCATCAATAAACTAGATACAAAGACAGGTGTATTTACGCA
>Ga0182744_1001147_pt1 | contig 23668 bp, 21 predicted proteins | sample eDN3rd30CKraftMG_FD_128525 | JGI IMG/M metagenome (GOLD analysis project Ga0182744, IMG submission 128525) | Enriched Miracle-Growth compost microbial communities from Emeryville, California, USA - eDNA 3rd pass 30_C Kraft MG (version 2) (version 2) ...
GAGGTCGACGAACGACGCGTCGAGCCCGTCGAGCGACGGCGCGATGCGGGAGAGGTACTCGCGCCATTCCTCGGAGGCCTCGAGCTCGCGTTCTGCCGCGCGGAAGTCGTCGGGCGTACCGGGATGCGAGACGAGCCAGTCGAAGCCGAGGCGCCCGCGGTCGATGACGATCCACTCGACCGTGAAGCCGAAGCGGGCGCGGATCGCGGGGACCCCGGCCCGGTACCAGGCGATGAACTCGTCGGCCATTTCGGGCTTGAGCACGTAGCGGCGGTGCTCGTACGTCGTCATGCCGCCTCGATCACTTGATCGCGACGGCGTTCGCGGGCGAGCCGATGCCGCGCGGGACGGGCAGCGGCGCGGCCGTGAGCAGGAACTCGTGGACGCCGTCCGCCGCGCAGTCGCGGGCGAGCGGCCCGGTGCGCCAGAGCTCGCCGAGCATCATGCCGAGGCCGCCGATGAGCACCTGGTGCATGAAGCCGAACGGACCCGTCTCCGGCTCGATCGGCCACACCTCCGCGGCGACTCCGTCGCTCGCGATCGCCGCGACCCCGAGGTCCCACAGGTACTCGGCGACCGCCTCGTCGTGGGCGAGGCCCGCCGTCGTGATCCGCTCGCCGTCAGCCTGCTGCTCGCGGACCGCGCGCGGCTGCTCGGCGTACCACTCGAGGTAGCCGGTGTGGAGGACGAGCACGTCGCCCGGGCGAATCTCGACGCCCGCGCGCAGGCGCGCCGCCTCGAGGTCCTCGGCCGTGATCGGCACCGCCTCGCCGGGTCCGCCCTGCTCGGCGACCCTCGCGGCGACGTCGAGCAGCACGCCGCGCGTCGCGATGCCGTGCGCCGCGACGTGGTCGATCGTGTTCCGGCCGCCGCGCACCTCGCGCGTCGTGCGGCCGTTCCAGTAGCGGTCGAACGCGACGCCGACGTGGCCGAGCGAGTCCCACTGGCTCGCGGACTGCAGGTAGTAGTTGTCGAGCTTGTCGTCGAGACCGAGGCTCGGCTCGTCCTCGGTCGCGCCGAGATGGCCCTCGGTCACGTGCTCGGTGTGGCCGCGACCGAAGAACGCCGGCTCGATCGTCCCGAGCGGGATGTCGAAGGGGAAGACGCGGCCGGTGCGAACCGCCCGGGCGCCCTCGATCGCCTTCTCGGGCGTCACCAGGTTCATCAGCCCGATGTCGTCGTCCTCGCCCCACAGTCCCCAGGCGACGGGGGCCCCGTGCTCGGTGCGCGGCAGGTCACGGTACTTCGGCAGCTCGCTCATCGCGTTCTCCTCTCGTGCGCTTCTGACTCGTCCGGACGACCCCCTGCGCGAGGAGGATACCGAGGATGACGATCACGCCGCCGACCGGCTCGTGCCAGTGGATGGTCTCGCCGAGCACGAGCATCCCGAGCGCGACGCCGACGATGGGCGTGAGGTAGGTGACGGTCGAGGCTCGCGCGGCGCCCCACTGCCGGATCACGCGCGTCATCCAGACGTAGGCGAGGCCGGTGCCGAAGATGCCGAGTGCGGCGATCGCGGCGACGACGCCCCACGAGAGATGCATGGGCGACAGCGCCTGGAAGGGTGCGGCGAGGATGAGGAGTCCGGCCCCGAGGACCATCTGGAGGGCGGCGATCTGGATCGAGTCGAGTCGGCTCGAGGAGACGAAGCGCCGGGTGTAGACGGTGCCGAAGCCGTAGCAGGCCGTCGCGCCGAGGAGCGCGAGCTGCGCCCAGAGCGCCTCCGGGGTCATGCCCGCGGCGAAGTAGCGCCACGGCGCGGCGACCACGACGATGCCGAGCGCGCCGACCCCGACGCCGATGCGCTGCGAGATCGTGAGCCGCTCGGCGGGGAAGATCAGCGGGAGCGCGAGCAGCGCCATGAGCGGGGTCGTCGCGTTGTAGACGCTCGCGAGCCCCGAGGGCACGAACTGCTCGGCCCATGCGAAGAGCGTGAACGGCACCGAGCACAGCAGCGCCCCGACGACGAGCAGGTGCCCCCAGATCCTCGGGTCGCGCGGCCAGGCACGACGCGTGGCGAGCATGATCCCGACGAGCGTGACGGCGCCGAACAGCATCCGCCCGAGCGAGACCTGCCCGGGACTGAGGCCCTCGAGCCCGACCTTGATGAAGAGGAAGCTCGACCCCCAGGTGAGCGCGAGGAGGAGGAAGAGGACCAGGGTGAGGCGATCGGGGCGGGCGCCTGCGGAGGATGGCACGAGAGCAGTCTGCCGCCGACCGCCGACATGCGCCGCCGACTCGCGCGCGGCGCCTTCCGGCCCTACCCGAGCCGTGCCCGCAGCCGCGGCAGGATCTCCTCGCCGTAGTGCCGCAGGAAGCGCTCCTGGTCATCGCCCGGCCCGTGGAAGACGAGGTGGCGGAAGCCCATGTCGGCGTACTCGAGGATGCGCGTCACGTGCTCGTCGGGGTCATCGGAGACGATGAAGCGGCTCGCGGTGCGCTCGGTCGGCAGCGCGCCGCTGAGCCGCTGCATCTCGACGGGGTCCTCGACGCCCATCTTCTCCTCGGGGGTCAGCGCGAGCGCGCCCCAGAACCGGGTGTCCTCCATGGCCTGCTCGCGGTCGTGGTCGAAGGAGACCTTGACCTCGATGAGCGTGTCGATCGCGTCGGACGAGCGCCCCTCCTTCTCCAGCCCTTCCGCGAGCGCGGGGAGAAGGGTCTCGGTGTAGAGCTCGCGCGCCTTGCCGCTCGTCGTGATGAAGCCGTCCGCGATCCGGCCGGCGAGGCGCGTCGCGGCGGGGCCGGCGGCGCCGATGTAGACCGGGACCGGCCTCGAGGGGCGATCGTAGATCGTCGCGTTGTGCGTGGTGTAGAACTGCCCGTCGAAGCTCACCCGCTCCTCGGACCAGAGCCGGTGGATGAGCTCGAGCGACTCCTTGAGCCGGGCGAAGCGCTCCTTCTGGTCAGGCCACGGGATGCCGAGGGTCGCCTCGTTGAGCGCCTCGCCCGTGCCGACGCCGAGGATGACGCGGCCCTCGTAGAGCTCGCCGAGCGTCGCGAACGCCTGGGCGATGACGCCCGGGTGGTAGCGGAAGGTCGGCGTCAGCACGCTCGTGCCCATCAGGATCCGGCTCGTGCGGGCGCCGAGCGCCCCGAGCCAGGGCAGGCTCGCGGGCGCGTGGCCGCCGTCGTGGTTCCACGGCTGCAGGTGGTCGGATACGAAGACGGAGTCGAAGCCGACCTCCTCCGCGAGCACCGCGTAGTCGAGCAGCCGACTCGGGCCGAACTGCTCGGCGCTGGCCTTGTACCCGAACCTGAACGGAACACTCATGCGCGACTCCCTAACTCGTTCCTGCACCATGTTTGCACCGATGCACGCCGTTCAAACACGGTGCACCGGCGCAAACGGGGTGTCAAAACGATCCGGCACCGCGAAGTGGGCCGGATCGAAGCGCGCGCCGCGCTCGCGGAAGGCCGGGACCGAGTCGGGCCAGAGCAGCGTGAGCCGCCCCGAGCGCTCGTCGACGTACCAGCTCCGGCAGCCGCCCGTCAGCCAGACGGTCGACGCGGCGGCGGCGTCGATGCGCGCGGTGTACTCGGCCTCGGCCTCGGCGGTCGGGCGCAGCGGACCGCCCTGCGCCTCGCGATGCGCGAGCGCCTCGAGCAGGTAGTCGAGCTGGGCCTCGATCATGAGGATCGAGGAGTTGTGGCCGAGGCTCGCGTTCGGGCCGTCGAGGACGAAGAGGCTCGGGAATCCGCTCACCATCGTCGAGGCGATGCTCGTCATCCCCGCCGCCCAGTGCTCGTCGAGCGTCTCGCCGCCCTCGCCCGCGACGAGCCGCGCATAGGGCTGGCGGGCCGCGTGGAAGCCGGTCGCGAGCACGACGACGTCCGCCTCGTGCTCGGCCCCGCTCGCCGCCACGAGCACGCCGCCGCTCGCGGCCCCGTTCCCCGAGCGACCGAAGGGCCCTCCGACTCGCTTCGCTCGCTCGGGAACCGTCGAAGGGCGCACGCCCACGAGCGCGCTCGCCTCGAGCTCGATCGCCCCGCTCGCGATCGCCGGGTACCACTCGTCGGAGAAGACGGCCCGCTTGCAGCCGATCTCGTAGGCGGGCATGAGGGCGGCGCGCAGCGCGGGGTCCGGCACCTGGGCGTGCAGGTGGGCGAGCGAGCGGGCCTGCGCCCAGTCAAGCGCGTCGAGGTCGCCGAGGCGCTGCGGGATCATCGCCTCGCCCGCGAGGTAGGCCTCCTGTCGGATCGCCTCGATGAACGCCGGGTCCGCACCGAACTGCTCGCGCTCGGCGACCGTGTAGTCCCGGTCGCCGCGGGGCAGCACCCATGCCGGCGTGCGCTGGAAGACGGTGACGCGCGAGCGCCGCGCGAGCTCCGGCGCGATCTGCACCGCCGAGGCTCCTGAGCCGATGACCGCGACCCGCTTGCCGTCGAGCTCGATCGAGTCGTCCCAGCGCGCGGTGTGGATGACAGGCCCGGAGAACGCCGTGAGCCCGGGCACGTCGGGGACCCTCGGCTCCGTGAGCCGCCCCGCCGCGATCACGAGCGCCCGCGCCTCGATCGTGCCGTGCGGTGTGGCGAGCCGCCAGACCTCGGCGTCCTCATCCCACACCGCTGCTTCGAGCGGCGATCCGAGCCGGATCCGGTCTCGGATCCCGGCCGCGTCGGCGGCACGCTCGAGGTACTCCCGGATCTCCGCTCCGGGCGCGAACACCCGGGACCATTCCGAATTCGGCATGGACGAGTAGGAGTAGAGGTGGCTCGGGATGTCGCAGGCGACGCCAGGGTAGACGTTGTCCCGCCAGGTGCCGCCGATCGCGTTCGCCCGCTCGAGGACGACGAAGTCGTCCCTCCCGGCGCGCTCGAGCGCGATCGCCGCGCCGATGCCGGCGAACCCGGCGCCGATGATCGCGACGTCGACTCGCCGCGCAGGCATCGGGGCGGCGCTCACACCCGCTCCCCGAGCGATGCCGCGGGCCGAGTCGAGGGGTCGACGACACCGTAGGTCGTCGTCCGCTGCCGGAAGCCGCGCATGAGTCGGCGCGCGATCGCCTCGCCCTCGGCGAGCGGCAGCTGACGGCCGTGCTCGACCCCGGCCTCGGGCCGCACCCGGCCGTCGAGCAGGGTCCCGCCGAGGTCGTCGCCGCCGGAGCGCAGCAGGACGGCCGCGTCGTCCACGCCGACCCTGGTCCAGGGGATCTGCACGTGCCGGACGAGCGGACCGAGCATGAGCCGCGCGACGGCGACCATCGCGCGATGCTCGTCGAGCGCCGATCGGCCTTCCACGAGCGGGGTGCCCCAGCCGGGCATCGGGATCGGCACGATCTCGTTGAACCCGCCGGTCGCGCGCTGGATCTCCGCGAGTCGCATGAGGTGCGCGATGCGGTCCGCGGCCGTCTCGACGTGGCCGTAGAAGATGACCGAGGTCGAGCGGAATCCCGCGGCGTGCGCGGCGCGGACGATCTCCTCCCAGCGCTCGACGCCGAGGTCGGTCGGGGCGATGGACGAGCGGATCGACTCGTTCAGGATCTTGACGCCCGTGCCGGGGAACGTGTCGACGCCGGCCTCGCGCATCGCGGCGAGCGCGCCGTCGAGACCGAGGCCCCCGCGCACCGCGAGGTCGTCGATGTCCTGGGGGCGCAGCGCGTGGATGTGCAGCTCGGGCGCCGCGGTCCGGATCGTGCGGATGATGTCGAGGTACCCGGTCGCGGGGACGTCCGGGGGGAGGAGGCCTTGGACGCAGATCTCGGTCGCGCCGAGGTCGGCGGCGTCGCGGGCGATCGCGGCCGCGTCGTCGAGACAGAACGCGCCCTTCGACTCGCTGCGCTCGCTCAGGGGGCGGTAGTGGGAGGAGGTGAGGTTGCGGTTGACGACCATCGTGACGACCTCGCCGACCGTGTAGCGGCGGGCGTCGTCGGCGCGGGAGGTGAGCGCATCGAGCTCTGCGCCCGTCGCATGGAGCAGGCGCTCCCAGTCCTCGTCGGCCACCCCTTCGACATGCTGCGCCGCGGCTCCTGAGCGAGCGGAGCGAGACGAAGCCCGAGTCGAAGGGCCGTCCGCCGCGAGCCCGTCCGGCCCCGCGACCGCCGCGACCGCGGCGTGCAGCCCCGGATCGATCCAGTCGTCGGCCGCGAGCAGGTACTCGGGGTGCGCGGTCAGGCGCTCCCGCAGCTCGAAGCCGGCCGCCGCGGTGAGCCGTGCGAGGTCGTCGATCTGCGGCCACGGCCGCTCCGGGTTGACGTGGTCGACGGTGAGGGGCGACACCCCGCCCCAGTCGTCGGCGCCCGCGCGCACGAGCAGGGCGAACTCCTCGGGGTCGGAGAGGTTCGGCGGCACCTGGATCCGGGCCTCGGCGCCGAGCACGACGCGCGCGGTCGCGACGGCTGCGAGGTACTCCTCGAGCTCGGCGTCGGCGACCCCGCGCATCGGCGTGCGCGGCTTCGCCCGGAAGTTCTGCACGATCGTCTCCTGCAGGTGCCCGCCCTCGGCCTGGATGTCGCGGAGCGCGACGATCGACTCGGCACGGTCCCGGAGCGTCTCGCCGATGCCGACGAGGATACCGCTCGTGAACGGCACGCGGGCCGTCCCCGCGTCGCGCAGCACGCGCAGCCGCAGCGCCGGTTCCTTGTCCGGCGAGCCGAAGTGCACCTGGCCGGGCTCCGACCAGAGCCTGGTCGACGTCGTCTCGAGCATCATGCCCATCGAGGGCGCGACGGGTCGCAGCGCCCGGAGCTCGTCGAGCGACATGACGCCGGGGTTGAGGTGCGGGAGCAGGCCCGTCTCCTTAAGCACGAGCCGCGCCATCGCGCCGACGTAGTCGAGCGTCGAGGCGTAGCCGTGCTCGTCGAGCCAGGCGCGGGCCTCCGGCCAGCGCGCCTCGGGCCGGTCGCCGAGCGTGAAGAGCGCCTCCTTGCAGCCGAGCCGGGCGCCCTGCGTCGCGATCGCGAGGACCTGCTCGGGCGACATGTAGGCGGGCTTGCCGAGCTTCGCGAGCTGGCCGGGGGTGTCGAAGAAGGTGCAGTAGTGGCAGCGGTCCTGGCACAGCGTCGTCAGCGGGATGAAGACCTTGCGCGAGTACGTGATGACGCCGGGACGGCCCGCGGCGAGGAGCCCGGCGTCGCGCAGCGCCGAGGCCCGCGTCAGCAGCGCGTCGAGCTCCGCGCCCCGAGCGCCGAGGAGGGCCTCGACTTCATCGACCGAGAGGGTCACGCTTCACCCTAACCGCGAGGGCTGGGGGCGTGTTCCGCGCCGAGCTCGCGAGGGGAATCGTGCGGGACGAGGGCGTCGCGCGCGGATTCGCCCTCAAGTCGGCCGATCGCCCTCGGCGAGCCAGGCGCGGATCGAGTCCCCGTCGGCGCCGTAGGCGGGCGGTGCCGCGTGGGCGGTGCGGGTGGTCTCGGTCTCGGCGCCGTCGCCCGCGTCGAAGAACCGCAGCGGCGGGCCGGGCAGCTCGATGCGGCCGAGGGTGTCATGGTCGACGCCGATGACGAGTCCCTGGGAGCGCACCTGGGGCGACGCGTAGACCTCGTCGAGGGTGCGCACGATGCCGCACGGGATGCCGGCGGCCTCGAGCCGCGACACGAGCTCGCCTGGCGTGAGCCCGGCGAAGGCGTCCTCGACGAGCTCGATCGTCTCGTCCCGCCGCGCGACCCGCTCGGGATTCGTCGCGAAGCCCTCCCGCGCCGGATCGATCCCGAACTCGACGCAGAACCGGTGCCAGAGCCCCTCGCTGCCGACGCTGATCTGCACCGCGCCGCCCTTGCAGCGAAACAGCCCGTACGGCGCGATCGAGGGATGGTGGTTGCCCTGCGGCGCGGGAACCTCGCCCGCGACCGTGTGGCGGGTGCCCTGGAACGCGTGCACCCCGACGATCGCCGACAGCAGGGAGGCGCGCACGACCTGTCCGCGACCCGTGGCATGGCGTTCGTTGAGCGCCGCGGTCACCCCGAGCGCGCCGTGGATGCCGGCGAGCAGATCGGCGATCGGCACCCCGGTCTTCTGCATGTCGTGCTCGCTCGAGCCGGTCAGCGACATGAGACCGCCCTCGCCCTGCGCGATCTGGTCGTAGCCGGCCCGCCCGCCCTCGGGCCCGTCGTGGCCGAAGCCGGTCAGCGAGAGGATCACGAGCCGGGGGTTGCGCGCCAGCAGCGCCGTCGTCGCGAGCCCGAGGCGGTCCATGACGCCCGGACGGAAGTTCTCCACGAGCACGTCAGCGCGGTCGATGAGGGCGAGGAGAACGCCGTGGTCGGCCTCGTCCTTGAGGTCCAGGACGATGGACTCCTTGTTCCGGTTCGCCGAGAGGAAGTACGTCGACTCCCGCGCGTCCTCGGGGCCGACGAACGGCGGCCCCCAGCCCCGGGTGTCGTCCCCGCCGCCCGGCGCCTCGACCTTGATGACCCGCGCACCGAGATCGCCGAGCATCATCGCCGCGTGCGGCCCCGCGAGCGCCCGCGACAGATCCACGACGAGCGTGCCTGCCAGCGGCCCGGTCACGGCCGTGCCGCCCGCACGAGCGCGCGTCCGTAGTCGTTGCCGTTCGGCGTGCGCATGACGGTGTGGACGTGGAACGGCTGCGGCTCGGTGTTCGAGAGGAAGACGCCCGTGTGATGGTCGAGCTCGACGACGATGACGGGGCTCTGCACGCGGAGGTAGTAGGGCTCCTCGGGCCCCGTCCCGCCCATCCAGGAGAACCAGGTGTCCGCGAGCTGCGCGCGCACCTCGGCCATCCGGCGCCGCGCGGGACCATCGGGAAGGATCGCGACGAAGTCGGCGACGAGGTCCCAGACCGCCTCCTGGGCCGGGGCCTCAAGCTCCGCGACCCGGACGCCCTCGTAGGGGATCACCCGGTTGTCCTGGAACGCGCCGGCCAGATGGCGTTCGTCGCCAGGATCGAGCCGGCCCTCGGGGAGGTCCTGCAGGTCGGGGTGGGTGATCGCGGCGGCGCGCTGCGCGTCGTCGAGCTCGGCCATGATCCGGCGCCCGAGGAGGATGCGCTCGACGAACGCCGTCGTCCCGGCTGACGGCCCGGCGTCGATCTCGTTCGGCTCGGCGCCGAGGAAGACGGGCGAGACGACCATCTGCTCGCCGACGACGAGGCAGTTGACCGCGCAGTGGTGGCCGTAGAGCTGCCAGCCCCAGGGCTCGGTCAGGCTCGGCTCGCCGTAGAGCGCGGCGTTGTAGGAGAACTCGTTCATGATGCCCGGCAGGCCGACCTCGGCGCCGAGGAAGCCGTTGATCCGCATCATGGTGCGCACCGCCTGGTAGCCGCTCGGGCTCAGGCTCGCCTCGACGAGCGCGAGGAAGTCGCGGCGGACGCTCTCCGGCTCGAACTCGAGCCTGAGGCCCGTGTCGAACTGCATGAACTCCGGGTTCGCCCAGGTCTGCCACTCGGCGGCGTCGACGGGGTAGCTCATCCGCTCGCGCTGCTCGGGCGGCAGGCCCGCGAGGAGGGTCTCGGCGGCCTCGACCATCGCGGCGACGGGCGCGGCATCGGCCGGGTCGCCCGCCTCGAGGCGGTAGAGGCCGTCGATGATCCGGCCGTCGGCGGTGACGCCCTCGAACGGCTGCTTGTAGAGCGGGGTCCAGCCCGCGATGAGTCCGCCCGTGAACGGGTCGGCCTGCGCGGCGAGCCGGTACTCGTAGGCGTCGAGGCCGACGAGCCCGCTGATGCGCGGGTCGTCAGCGGGGTACAGGAACTGGCGGTACTCACCGGCCATGCGGCGCTCCTTCGCGATCGCGCTCATCGGTGTGGTGCGCGGCGACGGCCGCGCGGATGCGCGGGTGGTCGTCGGCGATGATCGCCTCGACGAGCTCGGCGTGGATCGCGGCGCGGTGCGCCATGAACGCCTCGAGACCCTCGGCCGCGTCGTAGCTCGCCTCGGTGTGGCGGACGTAGCCGAGGCAGCTCGTGTAGATCGCGGCCATCATCGCGTTCTGCGAGAGGCTCGCGATGAGCTCGTGCAGCCCCCAGTTGCGACGCATGAACTCGGCGTAGTCGCCGCATCGGCCGAGGGCCCCGGCCGCGGCTCGCAGCAGCTTGGCATCGGCGGGACGGCAGGCCCTCGCGGCGGCGAGCGCGAGCGGCTCCTCGAGCGCCTCGCGCACCTCGATCGCCTCCCGCACCTCGCTCGCCGAGCCCCCGGCGACGTCGAGCAGGGTGTGGCGCAGGCGCACGACGGGCGTCTGGTCCGCGACGAACACGCCGCCGCCCCGGCCGGGCCGGATCTCGAGCACGCCGCGCTCGCGGAGCAGGCGGACGGCCTCGCTCACCGCGGGGCGCCCGAAGCCGACGCCCGCATGGATCTCGTCGATCGTGCCGACCCGCTCGCCTGGGTGCAGCCGACGCTCGCGGATGTGCGCCGAGAGCGCGGCGGCGAGGTGCTCGCCCCGAGAACGCGGTGAGCTGACGCGCACGGAGCCGATGGTCGATCGCGTCGTCACGATGCCTACTATAGAGACAAAACATTCATATGTTTAGAGGGCGGAGTCGGCGTGCGGATCATCGGGATCACCCGGGCGGGTGAGGAGGCCGGCCGCTTCGGGCGCGAGGTGCTCGTCGCGAGCACCGACTCGCTCGACGACCCCGGCGCCGGGCGGCTCCGACTCATCGCGCCGCTGCGCGAGTTCTGGAGCGACCCGGCCGCCGCGATCGCGAACCCCGACGCTCGCGCGCTCGAGCTCGCAGCCGATCAGGTCCTCGTCCCGCCCGTGCTGCCCGAGGCTCGGGTCATCTGCATCGGCCTCAACTACGCGGATCACGTCGCCGAGGGCTCGTACGCCTCGGTCGAGCAGCCGCCGCATCCGACGCTCTTCGCGCGCTGGCCGCGCTCGCTCGTCGGCAGCGGCGTGCCCGTGCGGGTGCCGGTCGACGAGCCGGGGCTCGACTGGGAGGGGGAGATCGCCGCGTGGGTCGGGGCGCCTCTGCGGGACGCGGACGAGGACACGGCGCGGGCTGCCGTCCTCGGCTACTCGGCGTTCAACGACCTGACCGCCCGGATCGCGCAGAAGCGCACGTCGCAGTGGATCCTCGGCAAGAACGCCGACGACTCGGGCCCCACCGGGGTGCTCGTGACGGCCGACGAGGTCGGCGACCTGCGCGCGGGGCTCCGGCTCACGACCCGGGTCAACGGCGAGGTCGTCCAGGACTCGACCTCGGACCGGCAGATCTACGAGGTCGGCGAGACGCTCGCGCACATCTCGCGGACGCTCACGCTCCAGGCGGGCGACATCCTGTGCACCGGGACGCCCTCGGGCGTCGGCTACGCCCGCGATCCGCAGTGGCTGCTCGGCCCCGGCGATATCGTCGAGGTCGAAGTCGAGCGGCTCGGCACCATCCGTACACCGATCGCGGCGCGCTGAGCGCCGCGCACACGAGGAGAGCGAACATGCAGGTCAATCGCGCCGCCGCCGCGGCGTCCTACCAGGCGCCCGGCCACTTCGGGGTCGAGTCGATCCGTCTCCAGGGCCGCGATGCGGGCGGCGCGCAGTTCTGCGCCGTGTCCGTCTCCGACTACGCGCCGGGCGCGGGGGTCGACGAGCTGCCCGTCGACTGCGACACCGTCTACGTCATCCTGTCGGGCGAGCTCGAGGTCACGTCGCACGACGACGGCGAGAGCGTCCTCCTCGGCGAGCACGACTCCGTCCACCTCGCCCGCGGCGAGCGCCGCTCGATCCGCAACCGGAGCGACCACAGCACGAAGATGCTCGTCGTCCTCGCGCCGGTCCCGGCGGCCTGAGGGCCCTTCGACTCGCTCCGCTCGCTCAGGGAGCGGAGCGCCGCCCTGTCGGTCCCTGAGCGAGCGTCAGCGAGTCGAAGGGCGGTTCATCTCGGCGAAGAGGGCCACGGAGGCGTCGAGCGCCTCGTCGTAGCCCATCTCGGCGAAGCGGTAGAACGCCGGCCTCCCGGTCGCCGCGATCGCGCCGGCTCGCGCCGCCTTCGCGAGCCACGCCTCGGCGGCGGCGATGAGCTCGCCCGCGGGCCGGATCTCGTTGATCAGGCCGACCTCGCGCGCCCGCTCGGGCGTGAAGGCCTCGCCCGAGCCGACGTTCTCCATCGCGAGGCGCGCGCCGATCCGCTGGATGATCGGGACCTGCGCGACCATCGGCCAGATCCCGAGGCTCACCTCGCGCGTGCCGATGAGCGCGTCCGGGACCGAGACCGCGTAGTCGACCGCGGCGACGATCGAGGCGCCCGAGGCGACGGCGTTGCCGTTGACCGCGGCGGCGACCGGCGTGCCGAGCGTCGGCAGCAGCTTGAGGAGCCCGGCGAGCGCCGTCGCGAACTCGACGGGGTCGCCGCCGGCCTGGATCGCGGGGATGTCGAGGCCGCTGCAGAAGACGTCGCCGGCGCCCGTGATGACGATGCCGGTGACCTCGGCGTCGGAGTCGGCCGCGAGCAGCTCGGCGGTGATCGCCTGGATGACGCCCGGGTTCAGGAGGTTGCCCTCCGAGCCCGAAGGGTTCGAGATGGTGACGGTCGCGATGCTCATGCCGCCACCGTATCCCCGGAGCGGATCGAGCGGGCGATGACGTCGAAGCGCGCGCCGAGCTCGGCCGCGTCCTTCGCGGTGAACGCGACGTAGAAGTCGGGGCGCACGAGCAGGTGCCGGACGCCGTGCGCGGCGAACCAGTCGGTGTAGGTCCCGCCGAGGTCGACGACCTCGGCGCCGCTCCCGGCCGGCCCGACGGTGAGCGCCCGGCCCCCGAGCGACTCGAGCCGCCGCCGGCGCTCGGCGTCCAGGTCGTCGCCGGCGCCGGGGGCGCTGAGCAGGAACCACTGCTCGCGGCCGACGACGTCGTCGAAGCGCCCGGTGCGGCCCCGGTAGGCGACGCGGCCCTGGATCGAGGTGACCCCGGCGAGCTCGTCGTCGGCGATCCAGGTCCCGGTGCCGAGCACGGTGTCGTGGGTGGGCAGCGGACCGGACTTCGACTGCTCGGCGTACTCCGCCTTCATCCGCGCATCGCGCTCGGCCGCCTCATCGGGGTCGGCGATGCAGATGACCTTGCCGAGCTCGACGGAGAAGTCGATGTAGTACTTCGCCTGCTCGCGGCGCTCGTGCGACCACTCGTCGAGCAGCCCCGTTCCGGCCTCGCCCCGCAGCAGCAGGTCGAGGCGCCAGATGAGGTTGACGACGTCGCGCAGGCCCGCGCACATGCCCTCGCCCGCGAAGGGGGGCATGAGGTGCGCGGCGTCGCCGACGAGCACCGTGCGGCCCACGCGCCAGTCCTCGAGGTACTTCGCCTCGAAGCGGGTGATCGCGGCGCGCTCGAGCTCGGCGTTGTCGGGCCGGATGCCCCAGGGCTCCAGGAGCTTCCAGACGTTCTCCTCCGAGCCGAACTGCGCGGGGTCCTCGCCGGGCTTGAGCATCCACTCCCAGCGGCGTCGCCCCGGGCCGCCGGGGACGACCGTGGTCGGACGCGCGGGGTCGCAGACCTGGAAGTGGGCGGTGAGGTAGTTCGGGTACTCGTGCGGGAAGGTGTCGACGATGAGCCAGGTGAAGAGGAAGCCGAGGTCGGTGAGCTCGGCCCCGACCGCCTTCCGGACGAAGCTGTTCGCCCCGTCGGAGCCGATCGCGTACTTCGCGCGGATCCGGCCGGTCTCCCCGCCCGGCTCGAACTCGACGACGTACTGGCCCGCCACGATCTCGCGGTAGTCGAGGGTCACGCCGTCGGCGTCCTGGGAGAACGCGACGGCCTCGCGGCCGTGGTGCAGGTGGACGTTCGGAAGCGTCTGGGCGATCGCGAGCAGGCGGCGCTCGAGCTCCGGCTGGTTGAACCAGTAGCGATTGTGGTAACCGTTCGACTCGAAGGAGATCCAGTCGGGCTCGAGCAGGACCTCGTAGTCCTGGTTGACCCAGTAGTAGTGATCGCCGTGGTGCTCGATGCCGGGGTCGTCCTCGGAGTTGATGCCGATCAGGCCGAGCACGCGGGCGATCTCGTGGTCGAAGGTCACCGCGCGGGGCCTGCCGTACTGGGTGTGCCACCGCTCGACGCCGTGCACGGTGTAGCCGCGGCGGCCGAGGAGGATGCAGGCGAGGAGGCCGACGGGTCCGAGGCCGTTGATGACGACGTCGGCCTCGTGGACGACGGTGGGCTGCAGATCTTGCGCCATTGGAAGCTCCCGAGGAAAAATGAATGAGAGTTCATATTTGATAATGCGTTCATACTTGAACAGGCGATAGATTTTGTCAAGCGGGTTGTGGATGGAGGCAGGGATGGCTTCAGGGCCGACGAGCGCGTCGCAGGCGAAGCCCCGCGGCCTTCGCGAGCGCAAGGCCGCGGCGACCCGCCGGCGACTGCTCGAGGCCGCGCGGCAGCTCATGTCCGCCGGCGGCACGGAATCGCTCACGATCGCCGGGCTCGCGAGCCGCGCCGACATCGGACTCGGCACGTTCTACAACTACTTCGAGACCCGCGAGGCCATCATCGACGCGGTCATCTACGACGTCGTCGAGACGCTCGGGCAGCGCCTCGACGCGCTCACGGCGGGGATCGACGACGCCGCCGAGGTCTACTCGTTCTCGCTGCGCCACCTCATGCGCACCGCGATCTCCGACCCCGTCTGGGGCTGGTTCCTCGTCCGGCTCGGGATCGCGCACGAGGGGCTCGTCGGCATCCTCGGACCCCGCGCCTCCCGCGACCTGCAGTACGGCCTCGACACGGGCCGCTTCCGACTCGACGACGTCGCGCTCGCGAGCGCCATGACATTCGGCTCGCTGCTCTCGGCGATGCGCACGTACCTCGAGACCGGCGACCACCCCGAGGACCCGAGCGCCCTCTACGCCGAGCACCTGCTGCGCATGGTCGGCATCCCGGCGGACGAGGCGCACGCGATCGCGCACCGGGAGCTGCCGCCCCTGCCGCCGGCGCCGGCCGTGCCGATGCCGGTGATCCGGCGCGCCGTCAGCGCTGCGAGCTGACGGCGTCCGAGGGGCCCTTCCGGTCCAGCCGGTAGCCGATCGGGAAGAGGTTGACCCGGCGCCGGCCGGAGATGAGCCCCCAGATGCCGCCGGGCGCGAAGAGCACCATGACGATCGCGAGCAGGCCGAGCCCGATCAGGTACGCCGAGCCGTAGTCCTTGAGGAACTGCTCGAGCGCCCAGAAGATGACCGCGCCGATGATCGGCCCCTCGATCGACCCCACGCCGCCGATCACGACCATGAAGATCATGAACACGGCGTAGTTGACGCTGTAGACGGACGTCGGCAGCACGTTGAGCGTCTGCACCGCGAGGACCGCGCCCGCCGCCCCCGTCATGCCCGCCGCGACGACGAAGACGATGCGCCTCGCCGTGACGACGTTGACGCCGCTCGTCGCCGCCGCGATCGGCTCGTCGCGCACCGCGGTCAGGGCGAGGCCCAGCTTCGAGCGCACGAGCAGCACGATCGCCGCGACGATGATGACGACGAGCACGAGGCCCGCCCAGTAGGTGACCGCGATCCGCAGGTCGCGCTCGGGCATCGCGTCGGTGACCGCGCGCTGGATGGACATGCCGTTGCCGGCGCCGACCGCGGGGATGCGCATCGTCACGAGGCGCAGCACCTCCGAGATGACCCAGGTGCCGATCGCGAAGTAGCCGCCGACCAGGCGGAAGACGAGATACGAGATCGGCAGGGCGACGATCGCGCACACGATCGCCGCGAGCGGGATCGACTGGATCGGATCGAGTCCGGCGAGCCCGACGAGGGTCACGATGCTGTACGCGCCGAGTCCGATGTAGGCCTGCTGGCCGATCGAGACCATGCCGCCGTAGCCGGCGAGCAGGTTCCAGGCCGAGGCGATGACGATGTAGATGAAGAGCGTCGTGAGCTGCGCGGTCTGCCCGAGCGGCACGAGGTACGGCATGACCGCGAGCAGCACGGCGACGACGCCGAAGAACGCGAGTCCGGCGATCGAGGTGGGCGTGAAGCGCCGGATCCGCGGCGCGAGCGGGATCGCCGTCGTCGGCCGGGTCGGGATGGTTCGGTCGTTCACAGTCGCACCTTCCTCCGGATGATGCCGTTCGGCAGGAAGATCAGGAAGATCAGGAAGACGACGTGGCCGGCGAGGTCGAAGAGCGTCGTGTCGAACGTCGCCGCGACCGTCTGCACGACCCCGAGGATGATCGCGCCGAGGAACGTCCCCCAGAGGCTGCCGAGGCCGCCGATGATGACCGCCTCGAACGCGTAGATGAGCAGCAGGTCGCCCGAAAGCGGGTCGAAGCCGCGGGTGACGCCGAACGCGACGCCGGCGATCGCGACGAGACCGAACGCGATCGCCGCGGCGACCGCGTAGATGTGCTTCGGGTTCGCCCCGACGAGCGCGACGGTCGGCGCGTCGTCGCTGACCGCGCGCACGAGCCGGCCGAACGGCGTTCTCGCCTGGACGAAGGACAGCGCCCCGAGCGCGACGACCGCGACGACGAGGATGAGGAGCGGGAGCCAGCCGATCCGCAGGCTCCCGATCGAGAACGACGCGGTCTCGAAGCCGCCGAGCCGCAGCTGGCGGGTGTTCGCCGTCTGCCACAGGAGCAGGACGTTCTGGATGATGATCGCGATGCCGAAGGTGACGAGCAGCGACGGAAGCGGCGAGTCGGAGAGCGTGCGCTGGAGCACGAATCGCTGCAGCACGTAGCCGAGGGCCGCGATGACCGGCACGACGACGAGCAGGGCGAGGAGGGGCGAGAGGAAGCCGAACTGGACGAGCGCGAGCGCGCCGTAGGCGGCGAGGATCGCGAGCGCGCCGTGGGCGAGGTTGACGAGGCGCATGACGCCGAACATGTACGACAGGCCGGCCGCGAAGAGCGCGTAGAGCCCGCCCTGCAGGATGCCCTGGACGATCGCGTTGAGATACTGCACGTGCGTCAGCCCCCGAAGTAGGCGCGGGTGATGTCCGCGAGGTCGAGGTCGGTGCCGGCGAGGGAGGTCCGGCCCTGGAGGAGGCAGTGCACGTCGCGGGAGGCCTTCGTCGCCTGCTGCACGTCCTGCTCGACGAGCAGGATCGAGGTGCCCTGCTCGCGGATGATCGGGATGCTCTCGTAGATCTCCCCGATGATCTTCGGTGCGAGGCCGAGGCTGACCTCGTCGAGCAGGAGCAGCTCGGGGTTCGAGACGAGCGCGCGTGCGATCGCCGTGGCCTGCTGCTCGCCGCCGGACAGGTCGCCGGCTCGGCGCGTGCGGCGCTCCGCGACGAGCGGGAAGCGCTCGTAGACCGCCTCGAGCGTCCAGGGGCCGCTGCGCTTGGTCGCCCTCGCGGTGAGCAGGTTCTCCTCGACGGTGAGCGAGCGGAAGAGGCGCCGCCCCTCGGGCACCATCGAGATGCCGAGGCGGGCCCGCTGGTACGCGGGCAGGTGCGTGACGTCCTTGCCCTGGAAGACGATGCGGCCCGACTTCACGGGCTGCTGCCCGGCGATCGCCTTGAGCAGCGTCGACTTGCCGGCGCCGTTGGAGCCGATCACGGCGAGGATGCCGCCGCTCGGCACGCTCAGCGAGACGTCGCGGATGGCGGGCAGCTGGCCGTAGTAGACGTCGATGTCCTCGACCTCAAGCATGCTCCGCCTCCTCCTTGATGTCCGGTTCGATCCCGAGGTAGATCTGCTGGACCTCGGGGGAGCTCAGCACCTCGTGCGGGGTGCCCTCCGCGAGCACCTTCCCGTAGGTGAGGCAGATCATCCGCGTCGCGACCGCGGTGAGCGCGTGGACGACGTGCTCGATCCACACGACCGTGACGCCGATCGCCTGGACCGACCGCACGAGCTCGATGATCGGCGGCAGCTCCTGCTCGGTCAGCCCGCCGGCGACCTCGTCGAGCAGCAGCAGCTTGGGTTTGCCGGCGAGCGCGCGGGCCACCTCGAGCCGCTTGCGGTCGAGGAGCCGCAGCGAGCCGGCGAGGTCGTCCGCGCGCTCCGTGAGCCCCGTGCGCTCGAGCGCGTACCAGGCGGCGCCCGCCGCCTCCCGCTTGCCGAGGTCGGCCGCGTACTGCGCCGAGACGAGCAGGTTCTCCAGTACCGTCATCCCGAGGAACGGCCGCGGGATCTGATAGCTCGTCGCGATGCCGTGCCGCGCGCGCCAGTGGGCCCTGCGCCGGGTGATGTCCTCGCCGGCGTAGGCGACGGTGCCGGTGGACGGGGGGATGGACCCCCCGAGCACCGACAGCAGCGTCGACTTGCCGGCGCCGTTCGGGCCGATGATGCCGAGGATGTCTCCGGTCTGGACCTCTAGGTCCAGACCGGAGAGCACCTCGAGCTTCCCGAACGAGCGGCCGAGCCCGTGGGTACTGAGCAGCGGCTCGGTCATCTCGTCCTTACCAGGCGATCTGTTCCGGCTCGCCGCCGAGCGGGATCTGCTCCTCGTCGGGGTTCACCACGATCACGAGGTCGTAGGAGCCGTCGGCCTGGAGCCGCCACTGGCCGCCGGTGAGCGGCGTCTTGGCGACGTTCGGGACGGGGCCCGACTTCCAGTCGATCGTGCCGGCGATCGTGTCGACGGAGAGCGTCGACATGGTCGCGGCGAGGTCGTCGCCCGACAGCGACGGCGACTGCTCGAGGACCGCGACGGCGACCTCGAAGAGCGCCTCGACGAAGCCGAGCGGCTGCGTCCACTGCTGGCCGGTCGCCGCGGTGTACGAGTCGGCGAACTCCTGGGCGGTCAGGCCCGTCAGCCCGCTCGAGTAGGGGTAGGTCGGTGCCCACCACACCTCGGTCGAGAGGTTGTTGCCGGTGTCGCCGAGCGCCTCGAGGACGGACGGGAACAGGATCGCCTTCGCGAACGTGACCGTCGTCGGGTGGTAGCCCGCGGTGACCGCCTGCTGCCAGAACGAGATGAAGTCCGGCGGGATCATGTTGCCGGTCAGGATCTGCGCGTTCCCGGCCTTGAGCTCGTCGATCTGCGCCGTGAAGTTCGTCGTGCCCGGGTCGAAGGTGCCGGTCGCGAGCGGCGTCCGGCCGACGGAGCTGACGAACGGCGGCACGCCCACGTCGGGGTTGCGCCAGGCATTGCCGTCGGGGTCGTTGCTGAGGAGGAGTCCGACGGTGCCGCCGGGCTCCGCGGTCGCCTCCCAGATCGCGTTGTACACCCGAAGGGCGTCCTCGAGGCCCCAGAAGAAGTGGTACGTGTAGTCGAACGACGCCTGGCCGGGGTCGCCCCCGTCGCGGCCGGCCCACGACTGCCACGGGGCGACCGTCGTGATGCACAGCACCTGGTTCGCCTCGCACTGGTCGGAGACCGGGTTGGTGTTGTCGGGGGTGGAGCCGGCGAGCAGGATCGAGACGCCCTCGTTGAGGATGAGGTCGCTCGCCGCGTTCGCCGCGGCGGTGCCGTCGGACCCGGTGTCCTTGACGATGATCTGGACCGGGTGCGTGACGCCGTCGGAGGTGACGACGGGGTTGTCGGCGAAGTACGCCTCCATCTCGCCGACGACGAACGCGTCCGCCTCGCCGAAGGCCGCGAGGCCGCCGGTCTGCGGGGTCACGAAGCCGATCTTGATGGGGGCGCCCTCTTCGCTGCCGCCCGTCTCGGGGGTCGTCCCGCCGCCGCCGAGGCCGCCGGAGCAGCCCGACAGGACGAGTGCGCCGCCCGCGAGGGCGGCGACCGCGCCGATGCGCAGTCGGTTGGTGAATGCCATCTTGGTCTCCTTCGACTCAGGACTCACGTGTGCTGGTGCTGGTACTTCGTCCTTCTCGCCAGGCTAGCCCGACGAGAAAATGAATGGTGATTCAGTTTTGAGTGCTTGTTCAAGTTTCTGCAGATGACGCGATTTGTCAAGCGAGGCTGAGGACCTGGCGCAGCGCCTGGAGCACCTCGGCCTCGGGATCGTCGACGAGGCCCTGGGCCCGCCAGGCGACGATCTTGTCGGGGCGGACGAGGATCGCGCCGTCCTCGGGGATGCCGCGGACCTTCTGCCAGTCGAAGTAGAGGTCGGTGATCGCGCGGCCCGGCCCGATCACGACCGCCTCGAGGGGGACGCCGAGACGCCCGGCCGCGGCGAGGGCCGCATCCGCCCACGCCTCGCCGGAGATCCCGGTGAAGAGCGTGAACCGCGTGCTCGGCGCGAGGTCGAGCGTCGAGAGCTTGCGGTGCTCGTCGCCGACCCAGGCGTGCGGGAGCGGTGCGCCCGGCGCGGTCGACGGCGTGTGGTACAGCTCGGGATCGCGACCCGGTGTCGAGGGCTTGGGGCTGCCGTCCGAGACGACGGCGCTCGAGGTGTAGAACTGGCCGAGCTCGACGCCGTGGGCGTTGAACTCGTAGTTCTTGAGCGTCATCGCCTCCGCGAGCGCCTGGCGCTTCGCCGCGCCCGCGGGCGTCGCGAGCTTGCGCTCCTCGATCGCCGCGATCATCTCGGCCTCGTTCGCCGCGGTCGTGACCCCGAGCGCGTCGAAGAAGCCGCCGAACTCGCGGCTGGACTGGTTCGCGCGCGTGACGATCTGCTTCGCGACCGGGGCGCGCTCGGCCGAGTACGTGTCGAGGAGCGCCTCGCCCGCATAGCCCTTCAGCACCGCCGCGAGCTTCCACGCGAGGTTGTAGGAGTCCTGGATCGAGGTGTTCGAGCCGAGCCCGTTCGACGGCGGGTGGCGGTGGACGGCGTCGCCGACGGCGAAGACCCGCCGGTCCTGCAGGTGCGTCGCGTACATCTCGTTGTTGCCCCACAGGCTCGTGCCGGTGATCTCGACGTCGAGGTCGCGGGTGCCGAGCAGGTCGAAGACGACCTCCTTCGCCGCGGCGAAGTCGATGTCCGGCGCGGGCTGCGAGATGTCGTAGCCCCAGACGATCAGCCACTCGTTCCACGGCCGCACCATGCGCACGAGGCCCGCGCCGATGCCGCCGACGTTCGCACCGGGCTTGACGACCCAGTACAGCACCGAGGGGCGGTGGCCGACGAGCTGCGTGAGGTCGGCCGTGAACGTGATGTTCATCGACCCGGCGATGTCCATCTGCCCCTCGTAGGGCAGGTCGATGTCGGCCGCGACCTTCGACCGGGCGCCGTCCGCGCCGATCAGGTACTTCGAGCGGATCTGGTACTGCGCGCCGGTCACCCGGTCGAGCACCGTCGTCGTGACGCCGTCCGCGTCCTGCACGTGGCTCAGGTACTCCGTCGAGAAGAGCGTCTGGGTGCCGCGCTGCGTCGCCGCCTTGACGAGGATCGGCTCGAGGTAGGTCTGCGGGATGTCGCAGTTGAGCACGGGCGAGGCCGCCTCGTAGTCGGCGTGCCGCGCCGGGCTCGTGCCCCAGGTCAGGATGCGGCCGAACTCCTCGCCCGCGATCGACGAGCAGAACACGGTGTCGCCGATGAGGTGATGCGGCGTCGCGAGCGACTCGACCTCGGCGAGCACGCCCATGTCGCGGAAGAACTCCATCGCCCGCTGGTTCGTGATGTGCGCGCGCGGCGTGTTCGCCGTCCACCGGTACTTCGTGATCATGATGTTCGCCACGCCGTAGCTCGCGAGCGCGAGCGCCGCGGCGCCGCCGCTCGGACCCGAGCCGACCACGAGCACGTCCGTCTCCACGATGCCGTGGGTCGGCAGCTCGGTGGCCGCGATGCCGTCGTCGAAGACCGCCATCGGTCGTCCTCCATCCACGCGCACGCCCGCGTGCGCTTCGAGAGAGTCTGCGTGCGGAACCGATCGGGATGGGCGCGATGGCGCGAATCGGTAAGGCGATGTCCCGTTCCGGCTACGACGCAGCGCGGATCCTCCGTTTTTGCCCCGTCGTGCACTCAAGGGGTGATCGGAAGGAGATCACATGCACGACACCCCGGCCGTCGCCGGCCCCCGCTCGCCGCGAGCGATCCGCATCGTCTGGAGCATCGCGTTCCTGCTCGCAGCCCTCATCATCCCGCTCGTGCCGGATGCGCCGGCCCGCGCCTCGACGCACGGCGCCGGCGAGTACGAGGCCGGCCACTGGCACGGCAGCTACGTCGAGGACGGCGCCTACGCCTACTGCCTCGACTACCACCTCGACTGGGACGGCGGGCAGAGCCCCGTCTGGGCGGGGGCGGTGACCTCGTACGGCTCGCTCGCGCCCGGGCAGCTCTCAGCGATCGGCGCCGCGGTCGCGGCGCTCGGGCAGACGAGCGACCCCGCGGAGGCCCGGGCGGTCGCCGACGCGATCTGGTACGTGACCGATGGCATCGTGCCGTGGGGACCGACCGCACCGCGCGCGCAGCAGATCATCGACTGGATGGCGGCCTGGGTCGCGGCGCCCGACGCGGGCTCCGTCGCGATGAGCGTCGCAGGGTCGGCTCCGGGCGGCCGCGACGCGGTCCTCGCGATCGACTCGATGTCGATCGGCGCCGCCGTCACGGGCACGATCCGGCTCACCGACGGCGTCTTCGCCGACACCGGGAGCGACACGCGCGTGGGCGAGTTCGCGCCGGGGCAGTCGTTCGCCATCCGCGGGCTGCCGACCTCGGGCTCGCCCTACCGGATCGGGGCGAGCCTCACCGGCACGTCGACGCTGACGACCTTCGGCGCGGCGGTCCCCGTGCACTCGTACGGGCCGGGCTACCAGAGCATGGCGGGGCCGGCCGCGCCCGCGCTCATCCCCATGACCGGCTCGGCGCTCGCCGCGGACCCGATGAACGCGGTCGTCATGACGACGCGGACGGCGGACGCCGTCCCCGCGGGGACCGGGATCCGCGACACCGCGTACGTCGACGACCTCGGTGCGGGCCTCGACCTCGCCGGCTGGACGATCGGCTTCGCCCTCTACGAGTTCCCGGCGGGCGGTGAGGGCGCCGAGGCGGTCCCCGTCTGCACCCCCGAGACGCTCGTGTTCGAGAGCTCCGAGGTCCCGATCGCCGGTGCCGGGGAGTTCCTCAGCGATGCCTACGCGAGTATGCGCCCCGGGGTATACGGCTGGATCGCGACGCTCTACGACGCGGCGCACGCGCCGCAGGTCGTGGGCGTCTGCGGCGATCCCGAGGAGACGGTGCTCGTCGAGGCGGCGCTCGCGGTCACGGGCGGGACATCGGGCGGCGCCTCGGGCGCGATCGGGCTCGCCCTCGCGGGGGGACTCGCGCTCGGCGGCGCGGGCTTCGCCGCAGCGGCGGCGAACGAGCGCCGACGCCGCATCGCGTAGGGGTTCGGGGTGCGTTTGCGCCACGAGGGTGCGGTACTCCGCACCCCGGCGGCGCAAACGCATCCTCTCGCGGGTGCCGCTGGTGAGTCGCCCCGCGCAGGACCACTTGTCGGGTCAGGAGTCTTTTACTGCTACGCCACGCCGGAGCGCCGGGACATCATGCCATTCCGGTCGGACCGGGACGGGCGAGCCAGTGCGGAAACCCTTGCGTGGTCGCGTGCCACCCGTTGTCTCATAGGTGTGCTCGGTCGCGTAGGCGTCGAACACCGACCAGGCCATGATCGGCCGGCCTTCGTAGACCGCCACCAGGAACTCGGCTTTCCGGGCGAGTTCCAGGGTGAGCGGCCAGGCCGACTGCGCAGCCTCGGTGAGCGAGTCGAGCGAGTCGCCCGGCGCATACGACTGATTGACAGATACGAACGCAGTCCACATCAGGAGCCATCCATCCCGGTCGCCATCGCAACCGATCAACGAGCCGCCCAACGCAGCTCTACACGCGAGATAGTAGGGGTGTGCGGGGGACATCGTCGGCGGTTCTCGTGTGGCCGAATGCCGAGCTGGAGCGGACGCTGCTCAGTCCTGACGCCTTTCGTCTCGCAGGCACCATCGACCTCGAGGTGCCAGATCGCCCAGGACTCTATGCGATCCGGATCCGCGACCGAAGC
>Ga0182744_1001148_pt1 | contig 23668 bp, 22 predicted proteins | sample eDN3rd30CKraftMG_FD_128525 | JGI IMG/M metagenome (GOLD analysis project Ga0182744, IMG submission 128525) | Enriched Miracle-Growth compost microbial communities from Emeryville, California, USA - eDNA 3rd pass 30_C Kraft MG (version 2) (version 2) ...
ACCGCGCGCTGCAGACGTACGGCGTCCGGCAGATCGGTGACGAGGTCGGCAAGCAGCATCTGATCCATGGGGTGAATTATACCTTATTAGGGTTATTACTACCCTAATTAATCAGGTATTTATTACCCTCGTAGATACAGTGTATTGAAAAATAAGGAATAAAAATCTGGCATGAGTATTGCTTAATACAAACGGACTGATTCCCGATATGGATAAAGCACCATGAACGATATCTTGCTGGCTGCGCCGACCGATTCCGCCCATTGGCGGCGGGCTTCCGCCGCCGACTTGATCGAATACTTGATCACCCGCTTTCACGAGCGCCACAGGGTGCAGCTGCCGGAACTGGTGCGGCTTGCGCGGCGCGTGGAGCATACGCACGCCGGCAAGCCGAGCTGCCCGTCCGGGCTGGCCGATGTGCTGGAAACACTGTACCAGGAATTGGAAAGCCACATGCTCAAAGAAGAGCAGGTGTTGTTTCCGATGCTCGCGCGCGGCATGCACCAGCAGGCGCGCGCGCCCATTTCCGTCATGCGTTTCGAGCACGAACACCACTTCGGCGCGCTGGAAGAAATCGGCCGGCTGACCGACGGCTTGGCGGTTCCGCCGGAAGCATGCAATACCTGGCGCGCCCTGTATGGCGGCCTGCAGGCGTTTCAAGAAGATCTGACCCAGCACATCCATCTGGAAAACGATGTGCTGTTTTTAAATTCCTCACATGCGGCAGAAGGAGCTCGTGATGCGTGAGTACAAGAAGTTATGGTGGTTATTGCTGGCTGTGCTGGCGGTAACTTTTGCCGTCCTCGGATGGAGCGGCGTCGAAGTCTACAAGCAGGTGCCGCCCATACCGCAGCAAGTAGTTACTCAATCGGGCAAAGTGCTGATGACCCACGACGATATTCTGGATGGCCAGACCGCGTGGCAAAGCACGGGCGGCATGCAGGTGGGTTCGATCTGGGGCCACGGCGCCTACCAGGCGCCGGACTGGACGGCCGACTGGCTCCATCGCGAATTGCTCGCCTGGCTCGACCTGGCCGCCCGCGATGCGGCGGGCGTGCCGTTCGACCATCTGGATGCCGACAAGCAGGCGGCATTGAAAAGCCAGTTGAAGTCGGAGTATCGCCGCAATACCTGGATCCGGCGACCGGCGTGGTCACCGTGTCCGACCGGCGCGCGCAGGCGATTGCGCAAACCGCGGAATACTACAAGAAGCTGTACGGTTCCGATCCGGAACTGCGCAAGACGCGGTCGAACTTCGCCATGAAGGAAGACACGCTGCCCAGCGCGGAACGCCGCCAGGACCTGACCAATTTCTACTTCTGGACGGCATGGGCCGCGGCGACGGAACGTCCCAACAGCAAGGTCACCTACACCAATAATTGGCCGCACGAGCCTTTGGTGGACAACCATCCCTCCACGGCCAACGTCATGTGGTCGATTGCGAGCGTCGTGCTGCTGATCGCGGGCATCGCCTTCCTGGTCTGGGGCTGGGCCTTCCTGCACCGCGAGGAGCCGGAACCGGTCGCGCCCAAGCGCGATCCCCTGACGCTGGGCGGCTTGACGCCTTCGCAGCGGGCGCTGGGCAAATACTTGTTCCTGGTCGTGGCTCTGTTCGTCTTCCAGGTATTGCTGGGCGGCTTCACCGCGCACTACACCGTGGAAGGGCAGACTTTCTACGGCATCGATGTGTCGCAGTGGTTCCCTTATTCCCTGACGCGCACCTGGCATTTGCAGACGGCCCTGTTCTGGATCGCATCGGGCTTCCTGGCCGCGGGCCTGTTCCTGGCGCCCGTCATCAACGGCGGCAAGGATCCGAAATACCAGAAGCTCGGGGTGGACATCCTGTTCTGGGCGCTGATCGTGCTGGTGGTGGGTTCCTATATCGGCAACTATCTGGCCATCAAGCACATCATGCCCGCGAGCCTGAATTTCTGGCTGGGCCATCAGGGCTATGAATACCTGGAATTGGGCCGTGTCTGGCAAATCGTGAAATTCCTGGGCCTGGCCTTCTGGCTGCTGCTGATGCTGCGGGGCATGCTGCCGGCCTTCAAGAAGGAAGGCGACAAGAACCTGCTGGCGCTGCTGGCCGCCTCGACCATAGCGATAGGCCTGTTCTACGGCACCGGCCTGTTCTACGGCGAACGCACTCACATCACCATCATGGAATACTGGCGCTGGTGGGTGGTCCACCTGTGGGTGGAAGGCTTCTTCGAAGTGTTCGCCACCACCGCCCTGGCTTTCATCTTCTCGTCCATGGGCCTGGTGTCCAAGCGCGGCGCGACGGTCGCCAGCCTGGCTTCGGCTTCGCTGTTCATGCTGGGCGGCGTGCCCGGCACCTTGCACCACTTGTACTTCGCGGGCACGACCACGCCCGTGATGGCCATAGGGGCGACCTTCAGTGCGCTGGAAGTCGTGCCGCTGATCGTGCTGGGCTACGAAGCCTGGGAAAACTGGCGCCTGAAGGAGCGCGCGCCCTGGATGGAATCCATAAAATGGCCTCTGATGTGCTTTGTCGCCGTGGCGTTCTGGAACATGCTGGGCGCGGGCGTATTCGGCTTCATGGTGAATCCTCCCATCGCGCTGTACTACATACAGGGCTTGAACACGACGCCGGTGCACGCGCACGCCGCTCTGTTCGGCGTCTATGGCTTCCTGGCCATCGGCTTCACCCTGCTGGTGCTGCGCTACATCGTGCCGGGCTTCAGCTTCAATGAAAAAGTCATGCGCACGGGCTTCTGGGGATTGAACGCCGGCCTGGTGCTGATGATCACCACCAGCCTGCTGCCCATAGGCATCATGCAGTTCCATGCCAGCCTGACGGAAGGCATGTGGTATGCGCGCGGCGAAGAGTTCATGCAGCAGCCCATCCTGCAGACCCTGCGCTGGGTGCGTACCTTTGGCGACGTGGTGTTCATCATCGGTACGCTGGCCATCTTCTGGCAAGTGGTGCTGGGCGTGTTCCAGCCTCGCCGCCCCGCCGCGCAAGTCGGCTACGGCGCTACCGCTGCGGCGGAATAAGGCTGCGGCTTAATCAGCGGGGACCATGCGCCGGCTTGCCGGCGCATCCCGCGAAGCCGGAATACTTTATTCGCATAGCCAGCCTCCAGGCCCGGACGTGAATCCGGGCTTGGAGGTTTTTTTGCGTCCGGAACAGCGGCGATCTTCCAGGGGGGCGCGCAGGCGGGCACCGCGCATATTCATTCAGTCTTTAAGATACGATGCCGCCCAGCCAACCGGGCCGCCTTCAACCTTTGAAGACGCCATCCAGCCAGTCGAACAGCACCGCGGCCGACATAGGCAGGTTGGCCATCTGGCAATGCGCGTCGGCGCCTTCTTTGGCGCTGAATACGTGTTCGTGCACGGGCCCGCCTACATGCTCGCGGAAATACTGGGCCTGTTTCAAGGGTTCGCCGCCTTCCGACGCACCCAGCATGGACAGGCAGGGAATACGTATATTGCGCAAATCTTTGCCGGTTTGGAAGCCGTCCAGCATGTGCAGCCATCCATGCAGCGATTCGACGCCGAAGCGAAAGAAGGCGATCTTGAGCAAGGCGCGCAGATGATCGGGCAATTCGCTGCGCGACAGGCGATCGAACCATTCCAGCTTCAGCTCGGGCGGATCGTCCGCCATGCCGGGCGGAAAGAAGCCCAGTTGATAGGCTTTCAAATCGACGATGGGGGAATTGACGATCAAGGCGCCGATGCGGCTTTCATGGCAGGCCGCGCGGGTGGCGAAATAGCCGCCCAGGCTGATGCCGTACAAGGCGATGCGCTGCGTATCCACGCCCGGCTGCGCGCATAGCCAATCCAGGACGGCTTTGATCGGGACTTCCCAGTCGGGCCGGAATTTAAGCTGGGGGTGCAATCGGGTCATGCCGGTTTGCCCCGGCCCGTCTATCACCAGAACGTTGTACCCGCGCTCCAGCGCCGCGCGGCCCGCCGTGAAATAGAGTTCTTCGCTGCTGCCGTCGAAACCCGTATTGACGAGCAGGGTCTTGCGGGCCGCACTGCCGTCCGCATCGGCGGCGGGCGTAAAGAAATAAGCGGGTATCCAGGCTTGCTCGTAGGGAATCTGCACGACCTGCATCGGCGTATCCAGCAGGCTGGCGCCCAGAACGAAAGCTTCGCGGCTGGCCAGGCCCCAGCGCCTGTGAGCGGGCGTGTAGGGATCGCAGTAGTATTCGGCTGAACGGTAATACATGGAGGCGCGCAACAAATGGTCGCGGGCGCTGATGCGATGGCCTTGCTTCAGCGCTTGCTGGCCCAGGGTTTCGGCGTGCTCGGCGAATTCCGAGAATGCCTGCGTCCAGGCCTGGGCGGGGCTTTCGCCTTCCTCCATGCGGGCCAGGACCTGCGCCGCGGCGTTCAGGACTTCGCCCGGCGCGCCGCCGCCATAGTTGGCCGCGCCCAGACCGCGCAGCAGCTGGAAATCCATTTCCGGGTCTTCAAAACCGCGCACTTTGGTGTCGCCCCGTTTTACGCCTTCTGTGCTCTTGGCATTCATGGCGGTCTCCGATCTGGAAATAGATGTTTCCGAATGCTACCCCAGATGCGATTCAGAGGGAAGTTTTTCTTCCGTGGGCATGGATGCCAGGCCCTGGATGATGCCGCAATCCCCGATGGCCTGAGCGTTGGCGCACTGCTTGCGCAGGCCCAGCAGCTGCGTGCGCAGGCGCTGCAGTTCGGCCAGGCGCACGTCCACATGGACGATGTGCTCGTCCAGAAGGGCGTTGACCGGCCCGCAATTGCGATGAGGCTGGTCCATGAAAGCCAGCAGGCTGCGGATTTCGTCGTGCGTCATGTCCAGCGTCCGACAATTGCGGATGAAGCGCAGGCGCTCCACATGGCTTTTGTCGTAGCGGCGGTAGTTGTTCTCGCCGCGGCGCGGCGCCGGCAGCAGGCCTTCCTTCTCGTAGAAACGTATGGTTTCGGCGCTGCAGTTGGCTGCGGCGGCCAGTTCTCCGATCTTCATTTGTGCGTCCTTCAACTAGCGGATTGACCTTATAGTTACTTTAAGGTGTTTACTGTGGATATGCAACGAAAAGGACTCGGAAACATGTCTGCACACGAACACGGGGATCAAAGCCGCGGCGCCCATTCCCACGCCGCGCGTTCTCATGGCGCGCGTTCCTCCGCGGCGTCGCTGGATCGCGGCGCCGCCGGCGATGGGGCTGGATGGGCGTTCGACTGCTGCGGCCATGATAGCCATGACGATCACGCCGGCCATGACGGCCACGCCGGCCGTGGAAGCGGCGGCCATTCCCATGCCGCCTCGCCATCCTGGCCCATGCTTGCCTTGGCGTTGGCCATCGCCCTGGCGGCGGAAGCGCTGGGCTGGGTGGCGGATCCGTCCTGGGGCTGGCTAGCGCTGCCGCTGTCCCTGCTGGCCATCGCCCTCAGCGGGGTAGGCACTTATCGCAATGGCGCCAAGGCGCTTTTGCGCGGCGATCTCGACATCAGCGCGCTGATGGCGATAGCCGTCACCGGCGCGCTGATTCTGGGACACTGGCCGGAGGCCGCCATGGTGATGGTGCTCTTCACCATGGCCGAAGCCATCGAGGAACGCTCGCTGGACAAGGCTCGCCACGCCGTCGAAAAGCTGCTGCAAGCCGCGCCCGCCACGGTCTGGGTGGGGGACGGCGCGGGCAACTGGGTCGGCAAGGCGCCGTCGCAGGTGCCGGTGGGCAGCCTGCTGCGCGTCGGCCCGGGCGAACGCATCGGGCTGGACGGCAGCGTGGTCGCCGGCCGGTCCGCCGTGAACCAAGCCTCCATCACGGGCGAAAGCATGCCCGTCGACAAACAGCCGGGCGATGCCGTCTATGCGGGCAGCGTCAATGGCATGGGCGAGCTCCAGTATCGCAGCGAGGCGGCCTACGACCACACCCTGTTGGCGCGCATCATGCACGCCGTCCAGCAGGCGCAGCGCAGCAAGGCGCCGGTGCAGCGCTTCGTGGACAGCTTCGCCCGCATATATACCCCGGCGGTGTGCCTGGCCGCCGCGGCCATTGCCCTGGCGCCGCCGCTGTTCTTCGGAGCTGCATGGTCGGACTGGATATACAAGGCTTTGGTGCTGCTGGTCATCGCCTGCCCTTGCGCCTTGGTCATTTCCACGCCGGTGGCCGTGGTCAGCGGCTTGGCGGCCGCGGCGCGCCACGGCATTCTGATCAAGGGGGGCGCTTACCTCGAACTGGGCAGGAAGCTGGAATGGCTGGCTTTGGACAAGACCGGCACGCTGACCCGGGGCGAACCCAGGCTGGTGGAAACCGTCGCCGTCAGCGACGCCTTGGACGAAGAGCAATGCCGGCGCGTGGCGGCCAGCCTGGCGCGGCTGTCCAGCCATCCCGTTTCGCAAGCCATTGCCAGTGCCTGGCCGGGGCAGGCCGGCGCCGTGCAGGATTTCCACGCGGCGCCGGGCGGCGGCGTCAGCGGGCGAGTGGACGGCGTCGATTATTTTCTTGGCAGCGAAGCCTGGGTAGGGGAACGCCTGGCCGCCGCAGCCGCCCGGCACGTGGGTGATCAGGGTAGGGTAGGCGACGTTGACGGCGCAGGCGAAGACGCTGGCGGTCGGCCATCGGAAACCTTGGCGCGCCTGCGGGAGGAAGGCCGCAGCATATCGGTCCTGGCATCGCCGCAAGGGTTGCTGGCCTTGTTCGCGGTGGCCGACACGATCAAGCCATCGAGCCGCGAGGCGGTCGCCGAACTGCACGCGCTGGGTGTGCGTTGCGCGATGCTGTCGGGCGACAATCCGCAGGCGGCGGCCAATATCGCCGCCCAGGCGGGCATAGATGATGTGCGGGCCGGCTTGCTGCCCGAAGACAAGCAGCAGGCTGTCCGCGACTATGCCGGGCGCGGCGCCGTGGGCATGGTGGGCGATGGCATCAATGACGCGCCGGCGCTTGCCCTGGCCGATATCGGCTTCGCCATGGGCGCGGCTGGAACGGACGCCGCCATAGAAACCGCGGACGTGGCGCTGATGGACGACGATTTGCGCAAGATACCGCGCTTCATCCGCCTGTCGCGCGCGACGCGCGCCGTGCTGACGCAAAACATCTGCTTTGCGCTGGGGACCAAGCTGGCGTTCGTCGCCTTGACCATGGCCGGACTTGGCACCATGTGGATGGCGGTATTCGCCGATGTCGGCGCCAGCCTGCTGGTCGTGGCGAACAGTTTGAGGCTGCTGCGCAAATAAACATGTGTGCATAGGATTATAATTAGAGCTACATTCAATTTGCCTATGCGGGTTCAGAATGCTTGCTCTAGTTGAAGCCAAACGCGCGGGTTTGCTGCAGCGGCGGCACTGGCTGCCCAATATCATTGCCGGCGTCATCGTCGGTGTCGTGGCCTTGCCGCTGGCGATGGCATTCGCCATCGCTTCCGGCGTCAAGCCCGAACAAGGCCTGTACACCGCCATTGTGGCGGGGGTGGCGGTGTCGCTGCTGGGCGGCAGTCGCGTGCAGATCGCCGGGCCGACCGGCGCGTTCATCGTCATTCTTTCCGGCATCGTCGCGCGCCATGGCGTGGAAGGCCTGCAAATCGCCACACTGATGGCGGGGATCATCCTGCTGCTGTTCGGCATCGCCCGCATGGGGGCGGTCATCAAATTCATACCCGCTCCGGTCATCGTCGGGTTCACGGCGGGGATAGGCGTCATCATCTGGGTGGGGCAGTGGAAGGATTTCTTCGGCCTGCCGCCCGTGGCCGGCGAGCATTTCCATCAGAAATTATGGGGTCTGCTGCAGGTGCTGCCGCAGTTCGATCCGGCGACCACGGCGCTGGCCGTCATTTCTTTGCTGCTGGTGATTTTCGCGCCGCGCATCCCGCATATGGCCCGGCTGCCCGGGCCTTTGGTGGCGTTGGTCGCGGCCACGCTGATTCAGGCCGTCTTCGGTTTTGAAAGCGTCGCCACCATAGGCAGCACTTTCGGCGAGATCCCGCGCGGGTTGCCCGGATGGAACTGGCCCGACATTACGCTGACGCGGCTGGTGGAGCTCATCGGCCCGGCGTTCGCCATCGCCATGCTGGGCGCCATCGAGTCGCTGCTGTCGGCGGTGGTGGCGGACGGCATGGCGGGCACGCGCCACAATTCGAATCAGGAATTGATCGGCCAGGGGGTGGCCAATATACTGGCGCCGCTGTTCGGCGGCATTGCCGCCACGGGGGCGATCGCGCGCACGGCCACCAATATACGCAATGGCGGCAACAGCCCCATCGCGGGCGTCGTGCATGCCATCACGCTGGTGCTGGTCTTGCTGGTGCTTGCCCCGCTGGCCGCCGGGATACCGCTGGCGGCGCTCGCCGCCATACTTTTCATGGTCGCATGGAATATGAGCGAGTTGCGGCACGTGGTCAAGATGATCAAGCGGGCCCCCAGGGCGGACGTGGTGATTCTGCTGGTCACGTTCGGCCTGACGGTGTTCGCCGACCTGGTGGTGGCGGTGAACATAGGCGTGGTGCTGGCGATGCTGCACTTCATGCGGCGCATGGCCGGAAGCGTGACGGTGCGCCGCCAGGGCGAGGAAGACCTGCGGCACGAGCTGGCCAGGGAAGGGCTGGACAAGCTTCCGGACGGGGTGCTGGTGTATACGGTGGAAGGCCCGTTCTTTTTCGCGGCCGTCGATGCTTTCCAGCGCGCGCTGGCCGATACGCATACGGATCCCAAGGTGCTGGTTTTCCGCATGGCGCATGTGCCGTTTATCGATGCGACGGGTTTGCAGGCGGTCGAAGAGGCGGTTTCCGACCTGCAGGCGAGGGGCATCCGGGTTGTGTTGGCCGAGGCGAATACGCTGGTGTTGGGCAAACTGAAGAGGATGGGGCTGATCGACCGGCTGGGCCCCCATGGGGTCGCGCCGACGCTGGCGGGAGCGCTGGCGGAGGTGAAGCCGGCTGCTTAGGGCTTGCGGAGCGAGATGCGAGCTGGGTTGGCGGACAGTGCGCTGCGTACCTTGTTTAGCGGTTTCTTGGCTTGACCTTGGGGTTGGCGGTGGCGCCCGATTTGATGTAGGTGACGCCGTGTTCGGCCAGGTAGTCGCGTATCAGCTGGCGTACGACTTGCGATGGGGTGATGTCCTGGCTGGCGCATAGGCGCTCGAAGGCTTTCTTTTTATTGGGGTCGATCAGGACAGTCAGTCGGGCGGTCTTGTTTTCCATGGTTGTCGGTCTCGAATTATGTTAATGAAATTATAATGAAATGCAGCGATTTGGTCTGCATGGGCCCTGATCGCGCCAGGACAGCCCGGCTGCGCCGGCCGTGCCGGGGCGTCCGTGAACTCGGGCGATCGGACAGTCGCCGGCTGTCCGGTACATAGGTCGCTACGTTAAGCCGGTACGCTCGGCCGATTTATGTGCCGCTGCGCCGGGCATTTGATGGGCATCTAATCGCCGACGGCGATTTCCTGGTCTATTTCTTTTGCCAGCGCGTGTTTCAATCCGGCCATGAGATCGCCGGCGTGTATGGCTGACTCCGCGAGCACTTGCCTGATGGAGGTGACGCGGCGGCTGTCGTAGCGTTTGTCGCTGCCCAGGGCGGCTTCGTAGCGGTTGGCTATGGCGGTGACGGCGTCTGTATCGACGTCGACCAGCAACAGGGCGTGCGCCAGGACGATCTGGCTGTCGGGGTCGGTGCTGCCGGGACGGCGTCGCCATAGTTGGGCGGTGCCGGCGATTTTGCGGGCTTGCGCGCCTGTTCCCACGGCGAGGTTGTAGCGGCCGTCGCAAAACGAGCCTTCCACTGCTTGGGGATGGGCGGCGATGCCGAAGGGCCGCAGGGCGCGGCTGATGATGTCGCAAAGCAGCCGGTAGGCCTGGTCGGAATGGTTCAAGGGTTTGCCCTGCACGGCGTAGGCCAGGCTGATGTTGGCGATGCCGGGCCCTTGCGGCACGATGCCGCCGCCTGAGTGGCGCACGATCACGGGCCAGCCCGCGTTGGCGAAATGCTCGTTCACTGCGGCGAAATGTTCGAAACGCTGGTAGGTGCGCGGGACCACCAGGCTTGGCGCCGCTTCCCAGATGCAGGCGGACGGGCCTTCCCGCGCGGCGGCTGCTATCAGGAATTCATCGTAGCGGGCGCCTTGAGCTGTCGGGTCGGCGGGCAGGAGTCGGAATCGCATGGCAACAGCAATGTAGCATGGTTGCCTTCCGATTCCGCCCACGCGCCCGGCTGCGCCGGCGCGGACGGGCGGTGGATCGGGCTTGCAATGCTATCCAGGCTATCGAGCGATTGCGGGCGAGGATGGCTGCCCAAACGCGCTCAGAAACGGGCCGGTATGAAATCCTCGTCGCTCATCAATAAATAGCGTACGGCGTCGATCAAGCCCAGGACTATGGCCAGGGGAGCGAAGAAGTAGAAGATGATCAGGTAGGCGATGCCCCAGCCTATCTGCCCCAGGTAAAAGCGGTGGGCGCCCAGCCAGCCCAGGAATACGGCCAGTACGATGGCCATCTTGCGGTGGTTGGTGGGCTTGCGCAGTTCGTCGCCCTTGCTCTTGATGATCCACAGGCTGATGGGCACCGTCAGGATCAGCGCGACGACGACCTTGCCGGCGTGATTGCCGATGTATTCGCGCGCGGCGTAGTAAATGTCCGAAAAATTATGGATCACCAGGCCGGTGAGGTGCGACAGCCATGCGAACGCCTCGTAGGCGATGGTTTCGCCGAAGGTCAGCGCGACCAGGATCACGATGAATACGGCAATGGCCAGAATGATTTTTTGCAGCATGATAGGGATGGACCTCCTGATACCGGCCGGGGCCGGTCGGCAGGCCCCAGGCAATCAGTGTAATGGGTATTGCAGGCGATATTGTCAAGAAATGCTAGGCCCTGTTAACAGTATCCCGATGGTGGTCGCAAATCCGCCCCAGGCGCCACAAGGACGTCGTTTCCTTGCTGCGGGCCGCATGCAGCGGATCGGAAGCGTCCGTGGCTTTTGGGTGGGAGGGCCGGACGTCACGCTTGTCCAGCACACATAGTCCGGCGGCGGCAATGGCCTCGGACATGAAGCCGGGGCTGCGCAGGCCCAGGTGCTCGGCCAGGTCCGACATGATCAGCCAGCCTTCGCCCCCGGGCCGTAGATGCCCGGCCAGGCCGTTCAGGAAGCCCAGCAGCATGCGGTGCTCGGGATCGTAGATGGCCTGTTCGATGGCGGTGGTCGGCCGGGCCGGCAGCCAGGGCGGATTGCAGACGATCAAAGGGCTGTCGCCCTCGGGGAAGAGATCGGCTTTTTGCAGCTCGACCCTGTCGCCCAAGCCCAGGCGCTCGATGTTCTCGCGTGCGCATTCCAGCGCCTTGGCATCCTGGTCAGTGGCGATTACGCGGCGTACGCCGCGCCGCGCCAGCACCGCGGCCAGCACGCCGCTGCCGGCGCCGATATCGAAAGCGAGCTCGGTCGAGGGCAGCGGCGCGCTGGCGACGAGATCGACGTATTCGCCGCGAATGGGCGAGAACACGCCGTAGTGGACATGGATGCTGCCGCCCAGCGCGGGGACGTGCACGCCTTTCTTGCGCCATTCATGGGCGCCTACAAAGCCTTGCAGCGCGCGCAGGGAAAGCAGCATGGGGCCGTCGAACTCGCCCAGCGCGGCCTTGCAGGCTTCGCGGACATCGGGCGCGCGCCGCAAGGCGATGGCCGCGTCGCCATCCAGCTCCACCAGCAGCCGGTTCAGCAGCTCGCTGCGTTGCGATTGCCTGAGCCGGTACTGGTTGAATGCGTCGCGCGGCGTCTGCGCTGTTTCGTTCTTGCCGCCTTTGGCCTTGGCCCGGCGTTGATCCAGTCGGCGGGCCAGCGCCTGCAGCATTTGCCGGCCATTCTGGAAGTCGCCGCGCCACAGCAGGGAAGTGCCCTGGCTTGCCAGCCTGAATGCGGTGTCCGCGCTCATGGTGTCGTCGGCGATGACGATGCGCCTGGGCGCAGCGCCCATGATGGCGGCGGGCCAGCCGGCCCGGCGGGGAACATCGTTTTCGGTCCACGAGACCTGGCCGGACGCGGCGCTTGGCGAAGAAGAATGCATAATGCTGGTCGAGTGATTGGGCGCCGAAAGAGCCGGCGGCGCCGGCTTGCCGGTCCTTGCCGCCGTTGGCAAGGCCCTGGCCGCGATGAGACGGCCATTGTAGGCGAGGTATGGCGGCCGCCGCCGGCGCGCCGCTATGGCGCCAGCTCGCGGTCTTCCTGAGCCAGAAGGATCAGGACCAGCATGATGCTGGCGGCAAAGCGGAAGGCGCTGGGCGTGCCGTTCCAGTCCGCCGACATCCACATGCCGAACCATTCGCCGCCTATGGACATGAAGCCCGCGTGCCAAGTCAGAAAGCCCAGCGTCAGGCCGGCGATGGCCAGGCCTTTGGCGCGGTTGAAATCGCGCGCCGCCGCCTTCCGGCGCCGGATCAGCCGGAACGCGCCCAGCCAGCACAGCAGGGCGGTCAGGCACTCCAGCCCGATGATCAGCCCGTACGCGCCATGCTGCAAGAGGGGCGATTCGATGGCCCTGTATGCAATGGTCGAATCGGGGAAAATCGTATCCATGGAGAGCACATGCTTCACGAAAGGCAGATTGGTTCGGTAGTCGCTGAGATTGCCGAAAGCCGCCAGGCTGGCGAACAGGGCGATGGCGGCCACGCAGGCCGCTTTTGAAAGGCGCAGGATCATCATGTCGCTACTCGGCGCAGGCCTGTCTGACGGCGTGTTCCCACTTCTCCATCAAGGCTCGGGATTGATCCGCCGGCAGGCTGGGCGTGAAGGTCCGCTCGACTTGCCATAAGCTGGTCAATTCCTGTTTGTCTTTATATACGCCGCTGGTCAGTCCGGCCAGGTAAGCGGCGCCCAGCGCCGTGGTTTCGACCATGGCGGGCCGTAAAATCGGTATGCCGAGCAAGTCCGCCTGGAACTGCATCAGCAAATTATTGACCGAAGCGCCGCCGTCCACGCGCAATTCAGTCAGCGGGGGAGCCCCCGCCGCCACGGCATCGCGGCTCATGGCCTGCAGCAGCGCGGCGCTTTGATAGGCGATGCTTTCCAGGGCGGCCCGGGCGATATGGGCCATCGTGCTGCCGCGGGTGAGGCCGGTTATGGCGCCGCGCGCCTCCGGCTTCCAATAGGGCGCGCCCAGGCCGGTAAAGGCGGGCACCAGCATGATTCCGCCGGAGTCCGGCACGCTTTCCGCCAGGGCCTCGATGTCCGTGCTTTGGCGGATGGCCCCCAGCCCGTCGCGCAGCCATTGGACCACGGCGCCCGCCACGAAGACGCTGCCTTCCAGGGCATATTCGGTTTGCGCGCTGGTCTGGGCGGCGCTGGTGGTGACCAGGCCGTTTTGCGAGACCTCGAATTTCGTGCCGGTGTGCATGAGCATGAAGCAGCCGGTGCCATAGGTGTTCTTCGCCATGCCGGCGCTGAAGCAGGCCTGGCCGAACAGGGCGCTTTGCTGGTCCCCGGCCACTCCGCATATCGGGATGGGCGCTCCCAGGTGTTCCGCGTCGGCCGCGCCGAACTCCGCTCCCGAAGGCAGCACGCGCGGCATCAGCGCAAGGCTGACGTCCAGCATTTGCAGCAGCTCGCTGTCCCATTCATTGGTATGCACATTGAACAGCATGGTGCGCGAGGCGTTGCTGACGTCGCTGAGATGCTCGCGCCCTTTGGTCAATTGCCAGATCAGCCAGGAATCGATGGTGCCGAAAGCCAGTTCCCCTTTTATCGCCTGGCCGCGGGCGCCGGCGACATTGTCCAGTACCCATTTCAGCTTGGTCCCCGAAAAATAAGCGTCGATGCGCAGGCCGGTCTTGTCCTGTATGACGCCTTCCATGCCCCTGTTCCTGAGTTCGGCGCAAGCGGGCTCGGCGCGGCGGTCCTGCCAGACGATGGCGTTGTATACGGGGCGGCCGGTGCGGCGGTTCCAGACCACGGTGGTTTCCCGCTGGTTGGTGATGCCTATGGCCTTGATATCGCCGGCCGCCAGGCCCGCCTTGGCCAGCGCTTCTTTGGCCGTGTCCAGTTGCGCCCGCCATATTTCCATGGGGTCGTGCTCCACCCATCCGGGTTGGGGATAGATCTGCGTCAGTTCCCGCTGGGCCAGGGCGGCGATATTGCCCTGTTTGTCGAAAACGATGCTGCGCGTGCTGGAAGTCCCCTGATCGAGGGCGAGTATATAAGTCATGGCGGCCAGTGCGTATGCCCTTTTGGCGTTGACGGGCCCCGCGTAGCGGGGCGGATGTCTGGCAGTTTACGGACATGCACGGCAGACGACAAGCCGGGGGTGCTATACACTTGGCATGCCCGATGCATTCAGGAATTTTGCACATGACTATGCATGAACAGCCTCATGTATCCGATCGATCGCAGCTGCTCGAGGCCCTGGCCGACATGGGCCGCGCGGATGTGGTCATCGTCGGGGGAGGGGCCACCGGCCTGGGCATTGCGCTCGACGCCTCCTTGCGGGGCCTCGCGGTCGTATTGCTGGAATCGCATGACTTTGCCAAGGGGACTTCGTCGCGCGCCACCAAACTGGTGCATGGCGGCGTACGCTATCTGGCGCAGGGCAATATCGGCCTGGTGCGCGAAGCCTTGCATGAACGCTCCACGCTGCTGCATAACGCGCCGCACCTGGCGCGCCCGCTGGCTTTCGTCATGCCCGGCTACAAATGCTGGGAAACGCCGTTCTACGGCGCCGGCCTGAAAATCTACGATGCCCTTGCCGGCAAGGCGGGGCTGGGGCCGACCCGGTTCCTCAACGCCCGGCAGACTGCGGACTGCGTCCCCGGCGTCAGGCGGCAGGGGCTGCTGGGCGGGGTGAAATACTGGGACGGCCAGTTCGACGACGCACGGCTGGCCTTGGCACTGGCGCGCAGCGCCGCCGGGCAGGGCGCTTTGCTGCTCAACTATTGTCCGGTCACCGAGCTCATCCATGCGCAAGGCAGGGTGGCGGGCGTGCGTTGCCGGGACGCCGAAACGGGGCGGACCTTCACCATCGAGTCGTCCTGTGTCATCAACGCGACGGGCGTATGGGTGGACGCGCTGCGCCGGCAGGACGGCGCAGCCACCGGGCGCGAAGTCGAAGCCATGGTGGCGCCCAGCCAGGGCGTGCACCTGGTGGTGGACAGCGATTTTTTCCCGGGGGACCACGCGCTTCTGGTGCCCAGGACCCGGGATGGCCGCGTCCTTTTCGCCGTGCCATGGCTGGGCAAGGTGATTCTAGGCACCACGGACACGCCCTGCGATGACTTGCCGCGCGAGCCGCGGGCCTATGCGCGCGAGACCGCTTTCATACTCGGCGAAGCCGCCAAGTATCTGCACCGGGCGCCTTCCCGCTCCGATGTGAAAAGCATCTGGGTGGGCTTGCGCCCCTTGCTGCGGCCGCCGCGCGACGAAGCCGGCGCCACCAAGAAGCTGAGCCGCGAACACGCGGTGGTGGTCAGCCCCAGCGGCCTCGTCACCGTCACGGGCGGCAAGTGGACGACGTATCGCGCCATGGCCGAAGATGTCCTGGACAAATGCGTCGAGGCTTCCCTGCTGAACCGGCTGCCGCCGTCCGAAACGGCGGATTTCCTGCTGGTCGGAGCCCCGGCCCGCGGCCATTCGCGGGCCACGCTGGCCGGCGCACCGGGGCTGGACGCCTACGGCTCTGAAGCGGATGCCGTGCGTAGCCTGCCCGGCGGCGATGTCGAGCTCGTCCCCGGCCTGACTGCCGGCATGCTGCGCTTCGCCGCGCGTTATGAGTATGCGCGCAACATCGAGGACGTCCTGGCGCGCCGCACGCGTTTGCTGTTTCTGGATGCGGCCCTGGCCGCGCAGGCCGCACCCGCGGCGGCGGCCATCATGCAGGAGGAAACGGGCAGGGATCCCGGCCTGGCGGAGTTTCTTCAACTGGCGGAGCAATACCGCAGCGTGCCGCAATAGCGCTTCCGCCATGCCTGCCGCCATGCGCGGCGCTAGGCCCCCGCGCTGGACGGCGCCTCGCGCCGCGCGCGGGTCACGATGCGAACAAGGTGCGCGCCGATTCGAACCGTTTGGCGAAGTAAGGGTTCAGCAGGGAATCGACACGTACCCGTCCGCCGGAAGAGGGCGCATTCACGAACTGGTTGTCGCCTATATATATGCCCATGTGGGAAAAAGGGCGGCCCAGCGTGTTGAAAAACACGAAATCGCCTGCTTTGAGATGTTTCCTGGATATAGGCGTGCTCAGGCGCGCGATTTCCGCCGTATTGTGCGGCAGGCTTTCCTGGACGGCGTTTTGAAATACATAGGCCACCAGCCCGCTGCAGTCGAATCCGGTAACAGGGTGCGAGCCGCCATAGTTGTACTGCGATTCCAGCAAGCCCATCGCCGTCAGCACGACTTCGCCGCGCTGTTGCGGGCTGACGACGATTTTACGCAGGCCCGCGCCGCCCGCGCGCGAACCCGTGCCGGGAGAGCGCGGCCCGGCGCAACCCGCCAACCATAGTATGGGAGCCAGCACAATGGCCCTACGCATGCCGATGGCACTGGCCTGCTTGAAGACATTGATTGTCATACTTGTCATGCTCCGGATACTTATTTAAACCCGTTGCTTAATCGTAACACCTAGCCATTTGGCCTAGGGAGAAATGTAACGTCTACGTACTTTCATGTAAATTTTCATAAATATTTGATACTATCCATTTGGGTTTCATACGGAATTTGCATGGAAGTGCGGCAGTACGCTGTTTTTTTGTAAAAAAAGCCAATGAATTAACATTTTGCGCGCTACATAAAACACATTTTTGTTATTTATTTAACATTTGTTAGCACAATAACCGCTAGGCAGCCGATAGGCGGGCGGTGTACAGCAAGGAAGGCAAAATGCCCACACCTAACACATTACTCAGCGATATTCAGGAAGTTAATTTATCGTACTTGATGCTTGCCCAGCGCATGCTGCGTGAAAATTATTCCGCCGCCATGTTCCGGCTGGGTTTTGATTCCGATGTCGCCGACCTCGTGATACGTTTGTCGACCGCGCAACTGGTCAAGCTTGCCGCGTCCAACTCCCTGGTCTGCAAGTTCCGTCTCAATGACTATGAACTATTGTCGTGCCTGACGCAAGATGTGCTGGGCGGGGTGTTGCAGCAAGCGCACTCCACCATCCTGCTTTCTCAGCAAACGGCCGAGCAGCCCGTCTGACGCGGACCGACATCCATGGCAACGAAAAGCGTAGCGCGCGAAGCCGAAGAAATATTTCTGGCGACCGAAATGATAGAGCTGGGCGCGCGCCTGCAGGTGCTGCAGGCGGAAACCAGCCTCAGCTATGACCGCCTGGCGCGTCTGTACCGCGAGGTCAAGGGCTGTTCGCCGCCCAAAGGCATGTTGCCGTTCTCGGTGGACTGGTTCATGACCTGGCTGCCCAACATTCATTCCAGCATGTTCTACAGCGTCTACCACTACATGGACAAGCACACGCCCGCCAAGAAGTCGCGGGCGCTGGTAGAGGCCTATCGCCTTTACCTGGAGCAGGCCTCGGCCGGCCGCATGGATGCGGGCGGCGAGCCGGTGCTGAGCTTCACGCGCGCCTGGATGCTGTTGCGGTTTTTCGACAGCAATATGGTGCAGCTTTCGCATTGCGTCCGCTGCAAGGGCGGCTTCGTGGCGCATGCGCACGACCCCCAGAACGACTTTGTGTGCGCCATCTGCCGGCCGCCGCCGCGCGCCGGGAAAACCCGTTCCAAGGCCGGCGCTTACGGCGAACCCGCCGCGGCTCTGCGCTCGGCCCGCAGGGCGGCCGCCTCGGCCGAGGCGGCGCCGGGCTGATCGGCCCTGGGCTGCGACATGTTCCGTACACCGCCCGCCATGCACGATGGCGCGGCGGTTTTTTTACGGGACGAAGAATCGCGGGCGTCCGGATGTCCGGTCCATCCGCCTGATTGCGGGATCGTCCGGCGCCGGGCCGCCGTGATAAGAAAGCGCCTCCGGGAAGCCGGCGCGGCCTCGATAGCGGCGGGCGGCACGGCTTTTTTCGTCCGGATGCAAGGATTTAGCCCGGAATTTCCCCCTTGACGGGCGCTTTTGGCGCGGCGGAAAGAAGGGATCATATGCAGCATGTGATTATTGAAGGCATAGCCGTGTTTATTCTGATTGGATTTCTGATCGTATTCTTCTCGGTGTTCGGAAGTTTCATCGCCCTGGGCGGGCATCTCGGCGCGCTGTACCAGCCCTTCGAATTCGTCCTGATCGCCGGCGCGGCGCTGGGCGCCTATGTGGCCGCCAGCAGCGGCAAATCGGTCAAGCTGCTATTCGAATCACTGCCCCTGGCCGTCAAGAAAAGCCCCTACAGCAAAGATCTGTACATGGAGCTCATGACGCTTTTGTATGTGCTGCTGAACAAGGCTCGCCGCGATGGCCTGATGTCGATAGAAAGCGATATCGAAGAGCCTGGCGCCAGCCCCATATTCACGGAATATCCCCGCATCCTGCGCGATCCCAATCTGATGGAGTTCATTACCGATTATCTGCGCCTGATGATCAGCGGCAACATGAGCCCGTATGAGATCGAGACGCTGATGGACCAGGAAATCGAAGCCCATTTCCAGGAAAGAAGCATCCCCACCAATGCCTTGCGGGCGGTCGCCGATGCGCTGCCCGCTTTCGGCATTGTCGCCGCCGTCCTGGGGGTGATCAAGGCATTGGCCTCGGTCGATCAGCCGCCCGCCATCCTGGCCGACTTGATATCCAAGGCCATGGTGGGCACCTTTCTGGGCATACTGCTGGCCTACGGTTTTGTCGCGCCGCTGGCTTCCTCGGTGGAGCGCCGCTCGGTGGCGTCCATGAAGGTGCTGGAGTGCATCAAGGTCACCCTGCTGGCCAGCATGAACGGCTATCCCCCGCAACTGGCCGTCGAGTTCGGCCGCAAGGTTTTGTATTCGTATGTGCGGCCCTCGTTCATGGAGCTCGATGATCACGTTCGGCAAATCCGCTCCCCCGGCAGGAAGAGGGCGTAGCGGCATTCATGAACAAGAACGAGCCCCGGATCGTCATCCGGCGTAAGCGGCATACCGACCATGGCGCGCATGGCGGCAGTTGGAAGATCGCCTACGCCGACTTCATGACGGCGATGATGGCCTTCTTTCTGGTCATGTGGCTGCTTTCGCTGGTGCCGCAGAAGGATTTACAGGAAATCGCCGAATACTTCCGCATGCCGCTCATGACGGCGGTCACGGGCGGCATGAAGAACGACAGCGGCAGCAGCGTCATTCCGTCGGGCTCGCCCAGCATCGTTCCCAATCCCAGCCCCATTCCGTCCAGGGGTAACGAGCAGACGGAAGGGGATTTGCGCGATGTCGAGCGCCTGGAGAACCTGAAGACCGAGCTGGAGACGCTGATCGAGACCGACCCGGTGCTGCAGCAGTTCCGGCCGCAACTGCTGCTGGACATGACGCCGGACGGGCTGCGCATACAGATCATCGACAAGCAGAACAGGCCCATGTTCGCCACCGGCAGCGCGCAGGTGCAGCCCTATATGCGCGATATCCTGCGGCAGCTCGGTCCCGTCTTCAATCGCCTGCCCAACAGCATCAGCATAGCGGGCCATACCGACTCCATCCAGTATGCGTCGGGCGAGCGTGAATACAGCAACTGGGAACTATCGGCCGACCGCGCCAACGCGGCGCGCAAGGAGCTGGTCGCCGGCGGCATGGACGAAGCGAAAATGCGCCGCATCCTGGGCCTTTCTTCATCGGTAAGCCTGATTAAAGATAATCCGGCCGCTGCCGTTAATAGACGCATCAGTATTGTTGTTCTGAATCGGCAGGCTGAACGGCGCATAGAGGAACAGAATGCTTCGGGTGCGTCCGCCGCGAACCTGCAAGAATTGATGGAGCCGGCATCCGAGCCTGCGCTGCGTCTGCCGGGATTGCCGACCTTGCCTGGCTTGCCGGCGATGCCCGGCGTGCCGGATCAGCCTTAGCCGCTCGAGACTAGCCTTGCGGGAAGCCCAATAGTTGATGACAGAGCGCTACAGAAAAGGGAAGCAACAATGAGTGCGGGCGTCGACCTCAGCCAGTTTTTCGAGACGTTTTTCGATGAAGCCGACGAATTGTTGGCCGACATGGAGCAGTTGCTGCTGGTCCTGGACATCGACAATCCGGATATCGATCAGCTCAATGCAATCTTCCGCGCGGCGCACTCCATAAAAGGGGGTGCGGGCACGTTTGGCTGTTTCGGTCACCTGGCCGAAACCACCCATCTGCTGGAGAACCTGCTGGATTTCATCCGCAAGGGTGAGATGCCGCTGCGCAAAGACATGATAGACCTATTCTTGGAAACCAAAGATGTGTTGACAGAACAAGTGGCGGCCTACCGAAATTCCGAAGAACCCGATGTGGCCGCATACGAGCGCATCTGCGCCCAGTTGCGGGAACTGGCGCTGGAGCAGGCAGGCGGGGCGCAAGCCGCCGCAAGGCCTGCGCAGCAAGCCGGGCCTGCCGCACCGCAAGCCGAGCCCGCCGCGCAGCGGGCGCAGCCTTCTTCGCCGCAGGGCGAAGACGCTGTGCGGCAAGCGGAGCCTGCTGTGCCGCAAGACGTTCAGGCGCCGGGCGGCGAACTGCCGCTGCGCCTACGCGTGACTAGCGTGAGCGCCAAGGATGCGGATGCCCTGGCCGCTGAAATGGCCTTGCTGGGCGACATTCTGCATCAGGAAAAAACCGCCGACTCTCTGGCGGTGTGGATGCGCACCACGGCCAGCTCCGATGATCTGGTAGCAGTGTGCTGCTTCATCGTCGATGCCGGCCAGGTCGATATCGCGCACGAAGCCGTCCCGCAACAGGCGCGGCACGCATCGACGGCCGTAGCCGCTGCTCCGGCCCCCTCTGGGCAGGCGACTGGATCGGCTTCGGCCGCCGCGGCATCGGCCGCCGCGGCTTCGGCCGCCGCGGCATCCGGCAGCCCATCGCAGCCTCGGGCCGAGCCATCCCCGAGCCAGCCTGCCGGCGGGCGCAACGCCGTGTCCAATTCCGCCAATGAAAAGGGCAAACCGGCTGCAACAGGCGCCGGCTCGGGGTCCTCCAGCAGCACCATACGCGTAGGCGTCGAAAAGGTCGACCAGATCATCAACTTGGTCGGCGAGCTGGTCATTACGCAAGCCATGCTGGTGCAGACCGCCTCCACCCTGGACCCGGTGCTGCACGACCGCCTGCTCAACGGCATCGAACAATTGGACCGCAACGCGCGTGATCTGCAGGAAGCGGTGATGTCCATACGCATGATGCCCATGGACTATGTATTCAGCCGCTTTCCCCGGGTGGTCCGCGAAAGCGCGGCCAAGATGGGCAAGCAGATCAAGCTGACGACATACGGCCAGGCCACCGAACTGGATAAAAGCCTGATCGAGCGCATTATCGATCCCCTGACGCACCTGGTGCGCAACAGTATCGATCACGGCATCGAGACGCCGGAAGCGCGGCGGGCGGCGGGCAAGAGCCCCGAGGGCAATCTCGTGCTTTCGGCCCAGCATCACGGCGGCCAGATCGTCATCGAAGTGTCGGACGACGGCGCCGGCCTGAACCGCGAACGCATCTACCGGAAGGCCTTGTCGCAAGGCATGGCCGTCACTGAAAACACGCCGGACGAAGAGCTCTGGCAGCTGATCTTCGCGCCGGGTTTCTCCACCGCCGAGAAGGTCACGGATATCTCGGGGCGGGGCGTGGGCATGGATGTCGTACGGCGCAACATCCAGGGCATGGGCGGACATATACAGCTGTCTTCGCGCGCCGGCCAGGGCACCACCACGCGCATCGTCCTGCCGCTGACGCTCGCCATCCTGGACGGCATGTCGGTGCGGGTCGGGGAGGAGACCTTCATACTTCCGCTCAGCCATGTCACCGAGTCCATGCAGCCTTCGGCGGACCAGGTGCGCCGTATATCCGAAACCGAATACGTGCTGCACGTGCGCGGCGAATACCTGCCCATCGTCGCCCTGCACAACATCTTCGCGGTCGAGGGCGCCGTCACTGACATCACCCGCGCCATCGCCGTCGTCCTGCAGGCCGAGGACGTGCGCTTCGCCTTGCTGGTGGACCACTTGATCGGCCAGCATCAGGTGGTGGTGAAGAATCTCGAATCCAATTATCGGAAAATTCCCGGCGTTTCCGCCGCCACCATCCTGGGCGATGGCAGCGTGGCGCTGATTGTGGACGTGTTCGCGCTGATGCGCGTCACCCGCGATAAAGCGATGATTTAACGCCTCTTCTAAGTTTCGGAGCTAGCCATGCTAAACAAGTCCGCATCCCACGCCGAGCAGGCCGATACCACCGGCCAGGAATTTCTGGTCTTCACCCTGGCGGCCCAGGAATATGGCATCGACATCCTGAAGGTCCAGGAAATCCGCGGCTACGACAGCCAGAGCGTGACGCGCATCGCCAATGTGCCGCCCTTCGTCAAGGGCGTCACCAACCTGCGCGGCATCATCGTGCCCATCGTGGACATGCGCATCAAGTTCAACCTGGAAAACGTGGAATACAACCATCAAACGGTGGTCGTCATCCTGAACCTGCAATCGCGCGTGGTCGGCGTGGTGGTCGACGGCGTGTCGGACGTCCTGATGCTGCAGCAGTCGCAGATCAGCGCGGCGCCCCAGTTCGGCACGGCGTTCTCCACTGAATATCTCACGGGCATAGGCACCTTGGGGGAACGCATGCTGATACTCGTCGACATCGAAAAGCTGATGACGAGCGAAGAAATGGCCCTGGTCGAGAACGCCGTCGCCTGACCATGAGCGCAATAAGCGCTAAACGCAATGAACGCGCCTGCGGGGCGCGCGCAATTCAATACTGTGGAAACGTAATCGTATGCTTGGGATGGCCTTGTTATCGAACATGAAGATACGCAGCAGCCTGATTCTGGTGCTGGCCTTTTTCCTGGCCATGCTGCTGGCGGGCGCGGCGCTGGGCGTGCTGTCGCTCAGGGCGAACAACCAGTCCTTGAACAGCATCGTCGAAAACCAGCATACCAGCGCTGGCCTGTACCGGGCCGTCGACGGCTACAAGAATGTGCAGACGCTGTTGGGCCGCAGCCTGGCCAGCCATGTCGTCAACGCCGAACGGCAAAGCTATGCGGTAGCCGGCGCATGGACGGCGGGCCCTTCGGCTGCCGCAGCGACGGCTGCCGCAGCGCCAATATTGGGCGAAGAGGCGCGCGCGTTGCTGCAGCGTGCGCGCGGCGAATACGATCAGGCCTTGCAGCGCTTCCAGAACTATCGCAAATCGCTCAAGGACACGCCCGACCCGGACGGCCGCTACCAGAACGTCGTCGGTGCCTACGAGACTTTGATGCGCGACGGCGTCTTGCCGGCATTCGCCTTGCTCGAGCAAGGCAGGCTCGCCCAGTATCACGAATTCATAGGCGGCAAGGCCCAGGGCATGGAAGACAAGCTCTACGCGGCGCTGGAAAACCTGCGCACGCACCAGCAGGGCATCATTGACGATACTTACCAAAGCGAGGTACGCCACTATCAGCTGGTCGTGCGGCTGGTGTCGGCGGCCATACTGCTTTGCGTGGTGATCTGCCTGCTGTCCTATGCTTTTCTCGGGCGCATGGTGCTGCGCCCGCTGCGCCAAGCCGGCGCGCATTTCGACCGGATTGCGGGCGGGGACTTGACGCAGCGCGTGGAGGTTCGTTCGCGCAACGAGATCGGGGTGCTTTACGAAGCTTTGCGCCGGATGCAGGAGAGCCTGACGCGCACGGTCA
>Ga0182744_1001153_pt1 | contig 23557 bp, 21 predicted proteins | sample eDN3rd30CKraftMG_FD_128525 | JGI IMG/M metagenome (GOLD analysis project Ga0182744, IMG submission 128525) | Enriched Miracle-Growth compost microbial communities from Emeryville, California, USA - eDNA 3rd pass 30_C Kraft MG (version 2) (version 2) ...
CGCCCGTTTCGTACCCAAGAAGAACCTTCCCGTCATATTGCAAGCCTATCGGCTGTATCGGGACAGCGTTGCCCATCCACACAAGCTCGATCTGCTCGGTTCAGGGCCGCTCGAAAGCACCCTGCGGGCGCAGGTCAAGGAACTCGGCCTCGAAGACGATGTGTTTTTTCACGGCTTCCTGCAGGCGCCTGAAGTCGCACATCGCTTGGCGGCATCGCTCGCGCTTTTGTTGCCGAGCGTGGAAGAACAATTCGGAAATGTCGTGCTCGAAGCTCAAGCCATGGCGGTGCCGGTCATTCTTTCGGACAATTGCGGCGCGCGCGACGAGCTTATTCGGACGGGAGTCAACGGCTTTGTCGTCGAGCCTGACAATCCCAAGGGATTTGCGTTCTTCATGCGCCTGCTGTCACAGGACGAGCAGCTCTGGGCGGACATGTGCCGCGCGTCGAGTCTCTTTGTTGGAAAGGCCGATGCGGTTCGTTTCGCCGAGTCGGTCGAACGCTTGGTGGAGGCGCAGTGACTGCCGCCGGAAAGGTAATGAATTTTGTGGTGGCCGCTGTTGCTCTTCCGCCACCGTTACACGGGCAGTCGCTCGTCAACAAGGCAATCACTGACCGGCTGCGGCACAAGACCCCAATTGCGGTTGTTGACTTGTCTCCTGGAAGCTTGAACCGCGATATATTTTATCATCTCCGGCGACTTTGGATGGCGCTGTATACCGCTGCAGTGCTTGTTTTTCATGCAAGTCGGCACCGGAAGACCTTCTACACCGTAGTCGAAGCCGGCGCTGGCATGACCTATACTGTATTTCTAACGTCAATCGCTAAACGTTTGGGTTACCAGCTTTTCCTGCACCATCATGCGAGTAATTACCTGCTCCATTTTGCGCCGATCTTCGACCGATTAGCCCGTAATACCGGAAGTGAAACAGTCCATATCGTTGGTAGTGAACTGATGGCTCGAGATTTGCGCAGCACATATCCTACGGTAAAGGCTATTACCATATCGACAAACGTGTGTCACATCGAGGCAGGACAATTCTCGAAGTTCAGGCCGAGATCGGCGCAAAGTCTCAAGATAGGATTTCTGAGCAATCTGACGATGGAGAAAGGGCTGGGCCGCGCTATTGCTGTGGCATCGCGGCTGAAGGCGACAGGGGCGTCGGTCGATCTGATCTTGGCGGGGCCACTTATTGAAGACGAGGCACGGCACGCTTTTGAGGCGGCGCGTCCAATGCTTGGAGATAATCTCAGCTATCTCGGGCCTGTAATTGGAAGTGCAAAGGCCGACTTTTTCAACTCCATCGATATTTTTCTGTTTCCGACGACGTATCGTCATGAAACGCACGGGCTGGTGGTGTTTGAAGCTATGAGTTATGGGGTTCCAGTTATCGTTAATGATACCGGCTACACTGCTGAATTTGCGCGGGGGAGTGGCATTGTAGTCGCGCCGGGCGAAGACTTTGTCGAGCGTTCGGTTGACACGATTTCCTATTGGGCAACCCATCGCGATGAGCTTGCGGCGCAGTCCGCTGTCAGTCGCCAAGCTTACGAGAGGCTTCGCGCAGATTCGGAGAAACAGTATGAGCGATTGGTAGATTCCATTTGCGGCGATCGAAATTAAGTACGCTAGTATTCAAATATTTCCTACGCAATCATCTGCGATATATTTCGCTCTCGAACCTTCGTGCAGTTAATTATTATCATGAATAGCTCAAGCCATTGGTGTCGATAAATGAGATCCGATAGCGGCGAGCAGCCATCGTTTTTACGACGTAGCCGACCGGAAAGAGATGCGGGTGGATTCGACCGCTTTGACGGTACGATTCAGTTCTATCAGCGGGTCAACGCGCTGCTCCAGCCGCACTTTACGGTGGTGGATTTCGGCGCCGGCCGCGGGCTCAATCATCTTGAAGACCAGAATGCCTACCGCCGCGGACTGATCTGGCTCAGGGGCAAGGTGAAGGAGGTTATCGGCGTCGACGTCGATGATGCCATTTTGGACAACCCCTCGCTCGATCGAACGGTCCTGATCACGAACTCGGAAATTCCGCTGGAGGATGCGTCCGTCGATCTGATCCTGACCGACTTCACGTTCGAGCACCTGCCGGATCCGGTCGGCGTGGCGCGAAGCTTTGAGCGCATTTTGAAACCGGGCGGGTGGATATGCGCGCGTACCCCCAATCGTCACGGCTACATCGCGCTCGGCAACCGCATCATCCCCGATAGCCTGAAGATGAAAGTCCTGCGCGGCGCGCAGCCGATGCGAAAGGACGAGGACGTTTTTCCCGCATTCTACCGAATGAATACACTAGCCGCGCTGAAGCGCATTTTTCCGAGCGAGCGTTTCAAGCACTGCAGCTATTGCTGGGATAGCTCGCCGTCTTACTTTTTCAACAAAAGCTGGGTATTTCACATGTTCCGGCTGCTGCACTCCATAACGCCGGAGCGGTTCAAGACGATGCTCTTCGTGTTCATACAGAAGCGCGGCTGAACGCCGGCGTGCTTGCGGGCTCGCCTTACAAAGGTGCGGTTTCATCTATCTTTGAAAAAAGAAGGTCAGCCTGGATTGCGGCCCCGCTCCCTGCAATCGATGGATTGTAGGCACCCGATATTCGGAACCCCCTGGACGCGAGCCAGGCGATGATCTCGTGCGCGAGAGGCTGTCCTTCGTACAGTTCCTGGAAGGACACTTCGGCATAGACGTGCCTGGCGCGAGCCAATAGCTTCGGCATGCCCTTGAGCGCCGCAAGCTCGTATCCTTGAACATCGAGCTTCACCAAGATCGGATCGGCGAGGGCGGCTTCGCTGAGGATATCATCCACACGTTCGATCCGGACGGTCTCGACCGATGCTTGCGCGGTCCCCGGAAACAGCTTGTCCTGAAGATCCGTTATCGGAAGCAACGACGAACTGTCCGCTCTGCCGGAAACGTGGATTTCCGCCGTTGCCGACGCTTCGCCGGCGGCGATGGGATGCAAGTGGACGTTCTGTTGATGCGAGAACAGGCGCCGGTAGCGCCGGGCCGGCGCTGAGAGCGGCTCGAACGCATGAATAAGCAGGTCGGGATGTAGCGTGCGTGCAAGCAGCGAAAACTGGCCCTTGTTCGCGCCGACATCGACAAGCGTGCCGGGCGTGAGCGCGCGCATGACGTCCTCATGCTCGATGGTCGCCGCAACCCCGTAGCGGAGCCCGCGAGCGTAACCGGCTTTTGAGAGGAGCCGCAGAAGCTTGGCTGCCTTGGAAGGAAAAAAGTGGCGCACGGATGAACCTCAAAATCGCTAAACGGTCGGCTGGACGGTATTTCAATTGGCTTGAACACGCCTCGGCTAATTTATCCTGGCCGGCAAGAGCGGATGCCGTCCTGCCGGCATTCGTCAATTTGGGATTGCCGAAAGCCGGAGCGTTTCATCCGAGGCGCCGAGATGGCAGGTGGGCCAGATTTATGATGTTCATCCGCAGGAGCGTTACGGAGATTATCAGAACGATCGCGTGCCCGATGAACTCGCCGTAGCCAATGAGTAGCGGCCCACGCTGGGTAATCATCATGAGCATGGGCGCGAGACAGGCAAAGAACCCCCATATCGAGGGTATCGGGTGTTCGTTCGCCCGGCGCTCGCAAAGCGCCATGATAGAAAAGAAAACGAGCGGCAAAATGATCGCGCCGAATGCTCCGAATGCGAAATAACCTTCAGCCGGTAACGGGGAAGACAAATTATCCGTGCCAAAGGCGCGGAATATCTTGAGATAGTCGAACATCATTTTCGTTATATTTTCTGCTTTGTCTTGCCATATTGCTCGAGGAACGAAGAAAAAAAACGCAGATATAATATTGCTTCCAAACGCTATTCCTTGCTGTTCCACATACCGCAAGGTGTGGCTGACAATATTCAGGCAGTCGTAATCGAGGTGAGCAAAAAAGGAGCCAAATTCACGCGCATCGTTTCCGCCGCGTATGGTTCGGAAATTATTCAATATTGGTGACACTAGTGTGCCCATCAATACGATGCCCAATAGGAGGCGCGATCTGTTCCACCCGAAATAGGTCAGTATGATAAAAATAATAAGTGTCGACTCCTTGTATCGCGGAGTAACGAGGGGATTATTGATAAGCAACCCGGCCACTACCAGAACGCCGAAAATGTACATCCAGAATCGAGAACCGTTGATGCGTGCGGTCACCATTCCAACGCATGGTGCTACGACAACAAGCGGAGTAAAAAAGTAGCGAAGTGACAACTCGAAAGCTCTGTTGCCCAGCGAGTCATAGAATGCGGCCATTGCCTCGCGTGAAGTGAACAAGACCGCGCCATATACCCCAAAGAGCGCTAGAGTAACGACCGCCGCAACTGTTGCCAGAAGCAGGTAATTGGACCGCAGCTTGGGAATGGTGGCCTGTGTTGAGTTGGCGCTCGGGCGAGTAGGTTTTTTGTTCTTTTGATAAAGCAAGCACAGCCATATCTCGACTGTATAGATCGTGCAGAGAATCGCACTCTCCCGCGTAAGGTCTGTCAAATTGAAAATGGGATCGTAGCTGACCGAGAGTTGCTGAAGTGGCGCTACCGCAAAGAAAATGTAACTAAAGTAGAACGCCATCATCAGCAACGAATGGCCCCCTCGGGATGTTGCAAGCAAGCCGCTCAGGCCGAGTATGCCGTTGAATCCCAGAATGACAATTGATAGCTCATCATAAATGCCGGCCGTGATCGCTCCAAGAAATGAGGAGGTCAGAAGCAACATTCCTCCGATGAGAAGGAAGAAGTCGAATAGTGCGACCAGGCTCGCCTGCTGGGGCTTTCTCTCATTCGCCATGGACGCGGTATTCATAGGACAACCTGTGGGCTGCGAGGCGGGATCGGTACGTTCTCCTCTCTCACGCCGGGTTGTTCATCCGCGTAAGTCGGTTTCATGGTTCGCGACTGTGCACCGTTCATCGTGGCGCCGTTCATCGTGGCGGGCTTGGTTGCGAACTCGAACCCGATTTCTTGAGCGAGCCTTCGAGCAATTGCCGGACAGCGGGAGAAGCCGTCGTCAGCATGCGCAGGACGTAATCCTTCAGGTCTGGCCTCTTTCGCAGGATCAGATCCAGTTCAAGGGTGATGCAGTCGCGCAATTCGTCGTCAATCGTGCCCGTACTCCTTGCGGCAAGCAGGATCCGAAGCGGAAAGAGCTCCTCGTTGTACGGAGACGTATAATACGACATTTTCAGTGCACGGAGCGCGCGCTGATGATCGCCCGGCGGAGAAGCGTTCGAAGCCGCAAGCAGCAGCCAGCCGCGGGCGTCGGACGGCGACCAGCGGGCGGCTGACTCGTCAGCCGCGGCGGCATCGCCGTCGAGCGGCGGCACCGTATTGCTCTCGAAGGCGGCAATGACAGGTGCATTGGCGGTCAATGCGCGCTCGGTGAGCAATTCGCCCCGCGGCCAGCCGATGAGCGCCGCCGCGGCGGCCGCCGTCCGCGAGGCGGCCAGCACTTTCGCCTCGCGAGTGTCGGCGGGAAAGTAGGGCAGCGCGGGGCGAATGGCCTCGGCGCCGAACAACCAGATGGCCTGCACGCAAAGGGCGACACCGAGCGCGCCCGCGTAAAACCGGAACGGATATCCTGGCATCGATCTCACTCCGGCATGAAGCAGGTAACGCTTTTCCGGCGAAAGCGGTCTGCGCCGATGTTCATGTGCGCGCTCCTAGCGAACCGTGCGGCTGGTACGCTGAGCGATACCAAGGCCCAGCACGGAGGCTGCGATAACGACAACGATCGTCGTAGAAAGGCCGCCATCCACGAAAGCTTCGATCAGCAGAGACAGGGTGCAACTTGCCGCGGCGGCGACGAAGAAGGAATCCCGCCCGCGTGAAAGGGCTCCTTTCAGAAGCCAGGAGAACGCGATCAGCGCTCCGGCAACCGCCAGCCACAGCGCGACCGGTCCCATGCCGATGAGAAGTGACGCAGCGAAGGTCGGTGCGTCGGATGTCAGGCCGGCGCTTTCCGGGTCGCGGTAGATCGAAAGCAGCGCTTGAAAAGTGCCGGCGCCGGATCCGAGCCAGCTCGTATCGTTCAAGATACGTTGCGTCAGTGCTGTCAGCGTCGCCGGGGCTTCGGCTGCGAACAGGATGGAAAGGTTCGTTTTGTTTGTCCAGATTCCGGGAATGATGACCGAGAGCGGAATGATGGCCGCCGCAGCGGTCAGGCAAAGCCCGGCGCGGACGCCAAGTCCTATTCGGCGGAAGCAGACGATCAGCAGGAAGGTTCCAAATCCGCAGAATGCCGCCGTCATGACGGGAGCCGAAGCGAATAGCAGGATATTCATCCAGCACAGAAGGAAGCCGATGCATGTCCCGACACCGATACAGAAAAAATAACGGAAGCTGAAATCCCGCTTGCCATGCCGCGTTTCATAGCGCTCCAGCGCAAGCAGCATGCATGCGGCGGTGAGCGATACGCCGAGGACTGACGACGCAGCGATCGAGGCGCGCGGGCCCACGCTGCTCAGCTCGCCCAGAAAGACAAAGCCGCCGGCGTTATGGACGATGGCGAGCAGCGCGAGCAGCGTGGTGACGCCGGCCAGCGCAAGCAGAAGGATTTCCGCGCGCTGGCGGTCGACGCAAAGCGCGCTGGCGACGACGCAGATGCCGAGCGCCGCCATGTAGCGCGCAATGACGACAAGGGTCATCCCGGGATCGATCGTGATGCTTCCCCAGAGAGATTCCGCAAGCGTGGTGCGCGCGCTTTCCCAGATTGGATGCTCGATGCCGGAAAAGGGCAGTGGCAGGACCTGAAGCACCATCCAGATCAGCGGAATGACAGCCAGCCCGGCAGCGGGTCGAAGGATGCGGCCGCTGAAGACGGCTTCGCCCGGCGGGATGGAAATCAGGGTGATTAGCAGCGTTATGGCTATATAGGCGCTTAGAAAGCCTTGAACGATCGCGCTGTCGGAAATCAGGAGAAGCGGCGAAAGCCCGATCCCGGCAATGAGCAATCCGAACGCGAGGGTCATGGTTTCATTCGCCGTTAAAGGGCGGGAGCATGCACACGGGTCGGTACCTGCACAACGGCAAACTTGGCCGCCGAGCTACCGGATCGCGCGAGAAGGGCTGGAACCTGGGCGACGTTATCGTGCGGGACAATTGGAGCGCAATTCGCCAAGCGCCTTGGGCAACCCGTCCAGCGATACGATGCCTTTGATGCGGCTGTCACCATTCGCAATATCGACGTTCAGCTTGCCTGCGGAAGCCCACGGTCCCCGTACGAGCGCAATCGCCTCGTCGGGAAGCGACAACATGCTGCCCGGCGGAATGACCGCGCTCTCGAATTGGGTCGGCGCGCCTTTTGCATCCACTGTAATCCGTGGACGGGCCTTAGGCGGGAACGGTGTCACGACCACAAAAGCGACCTGCAAGGCGGTGCCCTCACGGCACCGAATCACCATCCCGGCGAAATCGGGATCTGAGGCAAGGGCATCGGCCGTGCGGATGATGGAGACGATCTCTCCGCCCCGGTCCGGCGGTCCGGGTGTGCGGATCAGGCGCCATGGGCCGTCGCTCCGCGCGGCATCGGTTTCTGCTTGAGCCAGGGATGGCTTTGGCGGCACCGACTTGCCGCTTACGACAGACTCATATGAATTTAATCCTGAAGACCTGGAGGGATAGGATATGCCTATTGAAAATACCGCAATCCAAACAAGGGATGCTACGCGGAGCCTCCTGCGGGACCGGCGCGCGGCAGCACCTGCTTCTGTTTCGAAATGGAGCATCGGAGCGCCGGACTTCGGGTGTTTACAGCTTACCGGCGAGATGGATCGCGGAGCAGATCCTGCCAAGTGTCGCCGTGCAGCAACAGCGGTTCGAATATTGCCGCATCAATCCTCAAAGTCTATTGCCGCCAAATTGGTTATGGTATTCGGGGGCATGAAGTTAGCGTAATTTTAAATTTTCCAACACGGACCATGGGGGGTTCAGTGGGATTCGGGGATTTTGCGAAGCTTTGCGTTTGGGGACTATTGATTGCCTGTGGCGCGTGCTCGGAAATGCCGACCTCTGGCCCTGCGGGTGCCGACGTTAAGGCACAGCGCTCGCTCGATGCGGAGGCGTTGCCTTATGGGCTCGTGAAACTCACGCCGCATACCGTCAATATTCTTCAAGAATTCGAGCCCAAAGGCCTTGCCGGTACGTTCACCGACCGGCGGCCGCCCGCCAACCTGAAGTTCGGCATCGGCGATACCCTCTCCGTGACGATCTTCGAAGCGGCGGCAGGCGGCTTGTTCATACCGGCGGAAGCCGGCGTCCGCCCCGGCAACTATGTGACGCTGCCGGAGCAGGCCATCGACAACAACGGCAACATCACGGTGCCGTACGCCGGCCTCATCAAGGCGGCGGGCCGTACTGCCGTTGACGTGCAGCGTGATATTGTTGCGGCCATCCGCAATCGCGCGATCGAGCCGCAGGCGATTGTAAACGTCACCAACCAGCGGACCTCGCTGGTCAGCGTGCTCGGCGAAGTCAATCAGCCGTCCCGCTTCGGCGCCAGCGCGTCAGGCGCGGGCGATCGCATCCTCGACGTCATCACGCGCGCCGGCGGCATCAAGGGCCAGGGCTTCGAAACCTGGGTCATGCTCGAGCGTAACGGCAAGCACGCCACCGTTCCGTTCGAAAACCTGGTAATGAACGCCGCCAATAACATCTATGTCCAGCCGGGCGACCGGATCTACGTCTATCGCGAACAGCAGAAGTTCATCGCGCTCGGCGCCACCGGACAAAGCGGCGAATTCAACTTCGACGCTTGGCGGATCAGCTTGGCCAATGCGGTCGGCAAGGCCGGCGGCCTGATCGACGCGCAGGCGGATCCGGATGCGACATTCCTCTATCGTACCGAGCCGCGCGACGTCGCGGAGCGGCTTGGCGTGGACGTGTCGAGATTCCCGGGCGCCGCGAAGATTCCGGTGATCTTCAGCATCAACCTTCGTGACCCGGGCGGGTTCTTCCTCGCCACCAAGGTGCAGATGCGGAATGGCGACGTGATCTTCGTCTCCAACGCCCGATCTGTCGAAGTCACCAAGGTGCTTCAGTACATCCGCGTGATGCTGGCGACCACCAGCGATGCTGTTAACACGACGAACGACGGCATCATCCTGAGGAACAACATCCGCGCCCTCCGGAATAACTAACGGGGAGGGGGCCTCATTCAGCTCGGCAGCTTCGGCTGCCGAGCTTTTTATTTTTTCGGCCGCAAAACGATGCGGCGAGCTCCTGGAATGGGAGCGACAGGTCAGGGACCGCGCCGCTCGCGTGATCGCGTCTGCTGGCACGGGCACTCCGTGTCAGGTATATGAGCGCGATATGCAAATATAATGGGTGAGTTCCGGGATGTTGCGGGGATCGCGATATACGCGCCTGATGCGCGGCGGCGTTCTGTGCGCGGCATTGTGGTGCGTCGCCCCGGCTCATGCAAAGGACGAAGCGGCATCCGGCGGTGCCGTACGGCATGGCACCCGGTTCGAGATCAATGCCGCCATCAGGGCGGATGAGACGTCGTCGTCCTATGCGCGTCAGGTTTACGACGGCGCTCGTGCTTCGCTCACCCTCAAGGTGAGGATTTCCGCGCATGCGATGGAAGCCGATTTTTTCGGAGAGGTCAGCCGGAGCTTTGCCGATTTTCCATTAAGGGAAGGATCGCCGGAGCAGCAGATCTGGCGGGAAGATAAGTGTCACCAGAAGCGCGGCCTGCCCAAGGTGATCGTTACCGCGATCGACGGAACGGTGACGACCGGCAAGGGGCCGGTGCATGTCGAGGCGCGGCAGCGGCATCTCGGACTAAGGCTGCCGCGGGACGAGATCTCGCACGGATCGAGGCCGCGGTTGAGCGCGCTCGATTCCAATCTGGCGATGGCGTTTGTCCTGAAGACCCGGCTCAGCCACCTGCTTATCGACATGCGGATTCTCGCGTTCGACTGCAATCTGACAACCGGTCCCGTTTCGCGGCAGCAACCTGCCGGAACCGGCCGTGCCTCGCGATGAAACGGGAGCGGCAATATGGCGGCCGGTCTGCACGCTTGAGGGATGCCGCACGCTTTAGCGAATCCCATTCCCTCGCAGACGTACAAGCGCTTCGATCCCGCTTCATGACGATGAAGAACTGGAGATCGCGATTGCCGTCGGCGCTGGCGACAATTCCCTTCGTCGTATTCCTTGCGGGGATTGCCTTCGTTCCTTTGCCGTTCGGATCATACGACCGCACGATCAGCACGTTCTGGTGCGCTCTGTTTGCATTTACAGCCGCAGGCCTCGCCATGGTGCCGCAACGTCTTCTGCGGATACATGTGCTCGCGATGGCGGGAATCGTTTTCGTCGCCCTAGCCTACGCCGTCGTGCTGCACGAACAGCTCGCCGAACATCCGTGGATCGCCCGGCCAAACCCGGTATGGTCAAGAGCGTCGGCGGTGCTGGGCGATGAGATCAAGCCATCCGTTTCGGTAATACGCGGGGAGCCGTTGTTTGCGCTAGGTCCGGCGCTGGCATGCATGCTTGCGCTGATTTGCGGGATGCTGGCCGCCATCGAGCGCGAGAATGCCCGCCGCCTGCTGCAGGTGATCGCGTGGTCCGGCGTGGCCTACGCGATCTACGGCATCCTTTCGCTGTTCTTCGAGCCGACGATGTTGCTGTGGCGCGAGAAGCGCGCATACGTCGGCAATGTGACCGGCACTTTTGTCAATCGAAATACCGCGGCGGCATATTTCGGTTCTTGCGCCGTCGTATGGCTCGCTTTTTCCTGCGAGAAGATGCGGCGCCATCTACGCGCAGAGAAGATCGTCTGGAAGCAGGTTCCCTCGCGTCTCCTGACGGCGACGCCGCGTGCGTTGATTGTCGCGTTCGCGATGTTCTTTATTTGCCTGGTTGCGATGTTCCTGACGGGCTCGCGCGCCGGCGCCATCCTTTCGCTGGGCGCCATGATCCTTACGTTCACGGTTTTCTTCCGAAGGGACCTTCCTGCACGAAGCGGCATCTGGGCGGCGATGGCGGGAGGGCTGCTCGCGGCACTGATTGCCTTGCAGTTGATCGGAGGCGGCGTGACCAGCCGATTCGATGTACAGGGGCTCGACGGTGAAAGCCGCCTGCAGCTTTACAAGGCCACCGTCCGGATGATCGCAGACAATCCGTGGTTCGGAACCGGACTCGGTACGTTCGGCGCGGCTTTTACGAGCTATCGTAGTCCCGAAATTTCGATGCGCGGGATCCTGGATATCGCGCATAGCACGCCGCTTGAGATCGCCGCAGAAGGCGGCCTGCCGCTTGCCGTCATCGTTTGTCTCGGCTGGCTGGCGATCATGGGCGTGCTGGCTTACGGCGCATGGACCCGAAGGCGGGACGCCCTGGTTCCGCTCGTTGCGCTCGCCGTGGCTGCGCTCGCGGGCCTGCATTCGTGCATCGATTTTTCGCTACAGATACCGGGCTACGCCATTGTTGTATTTGCGTTACTAGGCGCCGGAATTTCGCAGTCATTCGGCTCCCGGGCGGACGGACACTCGCGATAATTTTCATAAATATCATTTAAAATCATATACTTAGGTGTGGTTCCGGCCTTTACCTTGTTGCCTCTATGTGGCGTCGGCCCTGCTGGCGGACCCCCAGGCCGGTATGTTAAAGAAGTCTGAAATTATAGGAGGTTTTTATGTTGCGCACCTTCTTCCGTTATTCTGTTCACTTGATCATGACTTTCGCCGTTGCCGGATTCATTTCGACCTCCAACGCGGTGGCGCAGAGCGTCGATGACTTTCTCGCAAATCCCGCTCAGGTGCTGGCGCAGTTTCCCAATGGCGGCGCCCGCCTGATCTCGCTGGTTCGCGATACGGCGGTCGCGCATCCGGAAGCATTGCAAACTTTGATCAATCTGATGAAGAGCGCCAATAATCCGGCGATCGAGACCGCGTTCGGAAGCGGGCTTGGCCAGGCCGCGCAGATCGTCGCGAAGACCAACGAAAGCTACGCCAATCAAATTCGAGCCGCGGTTGCGGCCTCCGGCTCTGAAGCCGCCAACCTGGCAATGAACAGCGTGTCGAGCGACGTGGCCATCGCGTCGGTCGGCGGCGGTGGTGGCGGCGACGCGGGTGGTGGCTCGGGCGGCACGGCTGGTGGCTCGGGCACCGGCGGTCTGCCGTCGGGCGGCGCCAATACCGGCACCGGTCAGGTTTTCGGATCGAACTCCTTCCAGACCTCGTCGCAGACTTTCACGGGCGGCGGCGCCGGTGTCGGCGGTGCGTCGAACTCGAACAGCTCGCAGACGGTGAGCCCTCGCTAGTAAGCAGACCTTCGGTGGTCAAATCGGCGGCACCGAAATGTCACGACTTTGGAATGGGTCCGGCCGCGGCTGCCGCTGAAGGCAGTCGCGGTCATTTGGTTTTGCGCGGTCGAAAATCAAGACGATGGTTTGGGCATGCTCGAGGTAAACAAGCCGTCCTTGCTTGGTAGCCGCAGCTTCGATTCGGTCACGCCGTCCGATGCATTGACCGCCTATATCAATATTGTCCGCCGCCAGTTCCCGACGATTTTCCTGGTGTTCGCCTGCACTCTGGCGATCGGCCTGGTTTATCTTCTGGTCGCCACCCCCAAATATTCCGCGACGGCGCGGATGGTCATCGACACCCGCAAGCTGCAGTTGTTTCAGCAGCAGGGATCTTTTGGCGATCTGGCCGTCGATCCGGCATTGACCGAGACTCAGCTCGAAATCCTGAAGTCCGATAATATCGGCCTTGCCGTGATCAAGGACCTGCATCTCACCGACGATCCGGAATTCGCCGGTTCTTCGGGCGGGCTCGTCGGGGCGATCGCCCGGGCTTTCTCGGGCCTGTTTGGCTCCGAGGACACGACGTCGGAATTCGAGCTCACGCGCCGTGCCTTGCAGCGTTTCGAAAGACAGCGTCAGATCAGGCGCGTCGGCCTGACCTATGTGCTAGACATCGAATTCACCTCGCTGAATGCGGAGAAGGCCGCGCGCATCGCGAACGCGATTGCCGATGCCTATATCGTGGATCAGCTCGAGGCGAAGTATCAGGCGACGAAGCGCGCGTCCGTCTGGCTTCAGGATCGAATCAAGGAGCTTCGCACGCAGGCTACGGCGGCGCAGCGCGCCGTGGTCGCATTCAAGGAGAAAAACAACATCGTCGATACCGGCGGCCGCCTGATGTCCGAGCAGCAGCTTGCCGAGATCAACAGCCAGCTCATCTTGCAGCGCGCGGCCACCGCGGAGGCGAAAGCCCGCCTTGATCGTATCAACGACATCATGAAGCAGGAAATTCCGGACGCTTCGGTGGCTGACGCGCTCAAGAACGACACGATCATCAAGTTGCGCGGTCAGTACGTCGATATCGCCGGCAAGGCGGCGGAATGGGCCTCGCGGTATGGACCCAACCATCTCGCGGTCATCCGGCTGCGCAGTCAGTTGGTGGAAATCCGCCGGAACATAACCGATGAATTGTCGCGCATTCAGCAGGCGTATCAAAGCGATTACGACATCGCCAGAACGCGCGAGGCCAGCATCAAGAACAGCCTCGAAAATATCGTCTCCGAAAATCAGCTCACCAATCAGGCGCAGGTTCAACTGCGTGAATTGGAAAGCAACGCGCAGACCTTCCAGGCGATGTACGACAACTTCCTGCAGGCTTACATGCAGGCGACGCAGCAACAGTCGTTTCCGATCACGGAGGCGCGCCTGATCAGTCCGGCCTCGCGGCCGCTGGAGCGTAGCCAGCCGCGGCTTGCCGTCGTTGCCGCGGTTACGCTGCTGGGCGGCCTGATGCTGAGCATCGGGATGGCGGTATTTCGCGAGTGGTCCGACCGGGTTTTCCGCACCAGCCGTCAGGTCGAGGAACTGTTGCGCACCCATTGCCTGGCCGTGTTGCCGCGCCTCAAGCCGGCGGCCGGAGGCAAGCAGCAGAGTGCGGCCCCATCCCCACGGCCTGCTTCGGTCCAGGTTGGGCAAAAGCGCTCGATCAGCCGCAATGGCCGGCTGTTCTGGGAAGTCATCGATTCGCCGTTCTCCCGTTTCACCGAGGCTATTCGCTCGCTCAAGGTCGCGGTCGATCTCAATCTGGTCGTCGGCGGAGGCAAGATTATCGGCATCACTTCTTCGCTGCCGAACGAAGGAAAGACTACCGTGTCCGGGAATTTCGCCGGACTGATCGCCCATGCGGGACAGCGTGTGCTGCTCGTGGATATCGACCTGAGAAATCCGTCGATGTCGCGCGGCCTGACCGTCGACGGAGCCCCGGGCCTGATCGATGTCCTCGCCGGCAGGCTGACGCTCGAGGAAGTGATCTGGACCGATCCGCTCAGCAAGCTTGAGTTCTTGCCCAGCGGCGCAACGCCGAAACTTTTGCACACCAACGAACTGCTGGCGTCCCCGCCGGTCAAGAAGCTCTTCGATGTGCTGCGGACGAAGTACGATTACATAATTCTCGATCTACCCCCGCTGGCGCCGGTCGTGGACGTGCGCGCGACGACCGGCTTTATCGACTCTTACATCTTCGTGGTCGAGTGGGGCCGCACGAGGATCGACGTCGTCGAGCACAACCTCTCCGTCGCATCCGGAGTTTACAACCGTTTGCTCGGGGTCGTCCTCAACAAGGCGGACACCAACGTACTCGGCAGGTACGAGGGCTATCACGGGAACTATTATTACAACAAATATTATTCCCGTTACGGCTACACGGACTGATGCCGTGCCGGCCGGCCGTCTGAAAGCCTCCCGACCATCCTCGTTATTGTTTCGTTGCGCGGTTCTTGCGGTCGCGATCATCTCGGCCGCCTGGGCCGCCTACGCCCTGCCGATACTGTCGAAGCAATCGCCGCTCCAGCAAATGGCGCCGCACATCATCGACGGCAGAATATTCAAGCCCGCGGTCATGACCGCGATGGGAGAGAAGGTCGATGCGATGATGGCCGCGCCGCTCGACCGCCCGGCCATTCTCGGCAGCGCCGCGCTTTTCCGTCTGCGGGTGCTCGAACTCGCGATTTACGATGGCCCCGCGGAGAACGTCGATGCTCTGATGCTGTCGTTGGATACGACGATCCGGCGATCGCTGGCGAATTCGCCGGAGGATCCGTTTCTATGGCTGGTGCTGTTCTGGCTGGAGAACACGCGGAACGGATTCAGCAAGGAAAACCTGAAATATCTGCGCATGTCTTACGTGACAGGCCCGAACGAAGGTTGGGTTGCATTGAGGCGCAACCGGTTTTCGTTGGCGCTGTTCAGTCAGCTTCCGGATGATCTCGCGCGGCAGGCCGTTGCCGAATTTGCGGGTCTGGTGGAAGCCGGTTTCAGCTACGCCGCGGCCGAAATTCTAATATCGTCGGGGTGGAAAATTCGGGATAAGCTCGTTTCCGCGCTCGCCGGTACCGATCTCTCCAGCCGGATCGACTTTGCAAAGGCGGTCTATCAGCTTGGTTACGATATTAACGTGCCGGGCGTCGAACTTCCGGATCAGCGCCCGTGGCGGTGACGACGAATATCGTTGAAGTCAGCGATGGGCAGGTCTGTTGAGATTGCGCGAATGGCTCTTGTTCGGATTTACCGCTATATGATTTTCACGCTCGGGCTGCTGGCGGCGGCGCCGGCATCCGCGCAACTCGTCCCCAATAGCACGCCCTCGTTTCAGTCCCGGATGACATTGCAGGGGCCGGGTGAAAACGGCGCGCTCAGCGTTCACCGCAACGCGCTGAATCAGCCCTGTCTGGATTACGAAGGTGCTTCCCGGAAGCAGATCGTGAATCCGACGCTCTTCGATCATATCGTCAGCATCAAGAACATCTGTCCCAGACCGATCAAAGTGAAAATCTGTTATTACAAGTCGGAAAGATGCCTCGAGGTCGAGGTCGGAGCGCAATCGCGCAAGGATGTGATCCTCGGCGTCGCTCCCAACGTGCAGTATTTCCGATATTCCTATACGGAAAAATTCTAGCGCACGGCTGTCGGACAGTACGAGTTTCAGATGCATAAAGGCGACGCGGTCAGATATGGGATCGGGATCGCGGTGTTGCTGGCAGCGGGCGTGTTGGCGCTGGTCTTGTCGCGTGCGACGGAACCGGCGGTCCATGCCGCTCCCTCATCAGGCAAGAAGTTTTCCGCCTTGTTGCTCGATCCGTTGACCGTCGGACAGGCGGGAGAAATCGTCGCGGCGGGCGCGGGTCTGTTCGATCGCGCCGGCATATCGATGGAATTGAAGCCGGCAGACACGGATCCCATCGAAGCGGTGGTCGACGGGAAGGTTGCCTTCGGCGTCGTCGAAGCGGACAGCTTTTTGAAGGCATATGCGAAAGGAGCGCCGATCGTCTCTTTTGGCGGCGCGCACTTGGAAAGCGAAATCGTTTTCTTCTCGCGTGAGTTCGATCGTATTTATTCGCCCCGCGAGTTTCCCGGAAAGCGGGTCGTGCGGCTTGGCGGCTCGTCGAGCGCGCTCGTTTATGACGCCGTGCTGCGTAACACCGGCATCTCGAGAAGCGCAGTCCGGGAGATGGCGAGCGGGGATATCGAGGACCTTGCCGAGGGCAAGGTTGATGTGCTGCCGGGCCGCGTGACGGCGGATTCCTATTTGCTGAAACGGCGCAACCTGCCGTTTGCGGTGATGCGCCCCGGCGATTATGGTGTTCATATACCAGGTCTCGTCTATTTTACGACGCGGAAATTGCTCTCCGATAATCCTTCGGTCGTGCTCGCCTTTCTCAAGGGCGTCATCGCGGGCTGGCAGGCGGTATATGCCGATGTGGAGAAGAGCGTTCCCTTGCTCGTGGCGGCCGGCGGCGGCAAGCTGGATTCAGACGAGGTCAAATTCAAGCTGGCGATTCAGCGGGAGTTCGTCCTGCCTATCGGCAGGCGCGCGGTGGAGTTCGACGATCAGCAGTGGCGGCAACTCGCCACGCTGCTGCGGAATGCGCGGCTGATCGATGGCACGACCAATATGTCGGAAGCCGTTAATTACGATCTGCTCAAGGAAGCCTACCGGACCCCGGTGACCTCGACGCTCATTCGCGGAAACTGACGGGCTGCGCCAAGAGCGGTATCTCGCGTTCGCCGGCACCTTGTCTTCGGCCTGCGAACCCCGTAATTTACCTGCGATATTAAGGCGTTCCCGGTTTTGATCTGCGAATGGATGGAGCAGAGATGAGCATCAAGGGATTTCTGACCGCAACCGCGCTATTGCTGATACCCGCTTCGGCCTCACAAGCCATGACGCTGCCGACATCGTCGGCGCTCGGCGCGGTGCAGGCGGCATCAGCCGTCGAGAAAGTAAGCTTCTGGGGCCGCGCCTTTCCCTATCGGTATAACTGGAGCCGCGTTCGCGCCTGCACGCGCTTCGTGCCGGTCGAAACCGCGCGCGGACCGAGACTGCAGCGCATCTGGGTTTGCAGCCGCTCGCGGCATTGGCTCTAGACGCCGAGTCCGGCTTTGCCGAAGCGGGTTTGAATCTGTAGCACTTCGGCTGCGCTCCGTTTCGAGTGCCGGATGGCTTATCGGGCCGCGTGAGCTGAGAAGTCCGGTACGTCTTGGCGGCGCTGCGACGATGTCAGCGGGCGCCGACCGCGCGACTTATGATTTTTTCGAACCGATCGCCGATCGAGACGATATCGAATGTTCGCTCGGCATAGCTCCGCCCGTTGCGCGCGCATTGCGCCGCCCTGTCGGGAGCGTCCAGCAACGCATGCACCGCCCGGATGAAAGCGGGTGTGTCGCCGGCCGGCACGGCAAGGCCCGCCGCATTGTCGTTGATGATCTTCGACGCCAGATTCTCTTGAGGGGCGGAAAGAACGATCGGACGCGCCGAGCAGAGATAACTTAGTACCTTGGAAGGGACTGAGAATACGCCGGCCTCGGGCTCGAGAATGGAAATCAGAACGTTCGCCGAGGCCAGCACGTCGGAGTAAATCTCAAACGGCTGGAACGGGAGGACCTGGAGCGTGGAGATATCCGCCTTCTCTGCGCTTTGCTTCAGCCAGTCGGCAGCCGGCCCCTCGGATATGACAACAAGCCTGGTCCTGTTGCGGCCTTGCAAGCTTTTCGCCAGCTCCAGAATCTGCCCCGGATTGTGCTTCATGCCGAGCGTGCCGGTGTAAAGAACGATATCGCATTCGGCGAAACCGTTCGCGACTGACCACGGATTGGTCTTGGCGCGCGGGACAATCTCGTCCAGCGGCGCCCAGTTCTCGATGACGTGGATTTTGTCGGCGGCAATGCCGAACTCGCGCTCCAGGATGCCGCGAAAATCCTCGGCGATCACGACGACGGCGGCGCTGTCGCGCGCCGCGCGCCGCTCGAGCCGATGGTAATGACGGCCCACCATGCGCCCCAGCAGGCCGAACTTCTCGGTGAGGATGTCCTCGATGGCGCGGCTATAGATATCCTGCTGCCAGAAAATGAAGGGGCACGAAGCGCCCACGCACCACTTGCGCACGGCATTGAGCGCGTCGAGCGGCAGGTTGCACGCGATGACGATACCGGGCCGGTGCCGCGCGATGCGCTTGGTGAACAGCACGCCGACCTCGATCTCCTGGCCGCGGCGTTTCAGAAGCTCGTATTTCGCAAACGGCCGGCCGAGCGAGATCGCCTCGATCTGCAAGGTGGCGGGGTCGGACGCTTCGCACTGGAGGCGTCCTTTCGGAGTCTGGAATTCCGAGAAGTAGAGGTGAAGGAGGTCGTGCCCGCGCCGCGCCAGCTCGCGGCTCAACTGGACCTGAAACGGGTGGCCGGAATAATCGGCGATGCAGATACGCATCAGGGCAGGTCCATCCGCACGGAATTCACCGCGTCATCGGGCCGGCGTTGCGGAGAGTTCAGGCCACCTTGCTGTTGCGTCCGCGGGCGTTGTTCACCTGCGTCTCGACCCATGCATAGGTCTTTTCCATGCCTTCACGCAGGGGGCGCGAGGGCTCCCAGCCGAGCTCCTGGCGGATCAGGCGGTTGTCGGAGTTGCGGCCGCGCACGCCGAGCGGGCCGGGAATATGGACGATGTCGAGCTTCTTGCCGGCGATATCCATCGCGAGGCGCGCGAGCTGGTTGATCGTGACCATTTCCTCCGAGCCGATGTTGAACGGTCCGGTCAGGTCGGAGCGGGCGAGGCGGGTAGTGCCCTCCAGGCACTCGTCCACATAGAGGAACGAACGGGTCTGTTCGCCGTCGCCCCACATCTCGATGGAGCTGCCGTTCTTGGCCTCGGCGACCTTGCGGCACATGGCGGCGGGCGCCTTTTCCTTGCCGCCGGTCCAGGTGCCGAGCGGCCCGAAGATATTGTGATAGCGCGCAACGCGGACCCGCATACCGAAGTTGCGTCCGTAGGCGAGATAGAGCCGCTCGCTGAACAGTTTCTCCCAACCGTATTCGCTGTCGGGGTTGGCGGGATAGGCGCTCGCTTCCGCCGTGATCGGCGCGTGCGGATCCCTCTGGTTATGATCGGGATAGATGCAGGCCGACGACGAATAGAAGATGTGCCGGCAGTTCCGCTTGCTCGCCGCTTCCAGCATGTTGAGATTGATGGTGGCGGAGTTGTGCATGATGTGCGCGTCGTTCTCGCCGGTGAAGATATAGCCGGCGCCGCCCATGTCGGCCGCGAGCTGGTAGATCTCGTCGAAGCGGCGATCGACCACGTCGCGGCAGAGGGTCATGTCGCGCAGGTCGCCGATGATGAAATCGTCGGCAACAGTCTCGTCGTACTCGGGATATTTGAGATCGACGCCGCGAACCCAGAAGCCTTCACGCTTCAGACGCTTGACCAGATGATTTCCGATAAATCCACCGGCGCCGCAAACAAGCGCAGTCTTCATAGGTTTCTCCAAAGGTAAAGCAGACGATCCGTTTTCTGGCGGCAGGGTGCCAAATATGGCTCTGGGTTTTATGCAATTTCGCTATGTCCTTAACATGAAACCTGTTCGGCAAGGGCCCAAAAAATGCGCTCTCTGCTGCCGAAATCTCCATAAGGTGAATCCGGCGAAGGGTGGGAAACGCCTTTCATGCCGGGAGGTTGGCCTGGCTTGCCGGCGACCGTTGAAACCAACGTCGGGCGCCATATTTATTTGTCTGGACTTACTTTAAGCACCTGCGGATATCATCGGAGCTTCCTCCATGACCGAATATAAAAGAATAGTCCTCGCGCTGCTTGGTACGGCGGCGGCGCTCTTGTTCTTTTCAATGGAAGCGACCGCCGCCGGGCGTTCGACAAGCACGCCCCATAATGTGCCGAACCAATCGCAGCCGTCCCGCAACCGCGGGTATCCGGTACCGACTACCGGGCAGTCGCCCTACTATTCCGGCCAGTCCAACCCGTACTATGGGGGCAGCGGGCCATCCATTCCGCGGACGGATCATCAGCAAAATCGGACGCGCCAGCTCAATCGTTACCAGGCCCGTTAGGCTTGAGACGCGAATCTCCTGACGCGGGCAACCAGCCGGCTGCCGTCTATCACGCGCTTCCGACCCGCTCCGGCGGGTTGCGGCGGACGCTGTCAGCACGAGGATCGATCCTGAATCCAGGCAAGAGCGTCCGGCTATTGTCCATCGTCCATCGTCCATCGTCCGTAGCCCGTCAGCCCGCAGAACCAATCAAGGGTTCGATTGCACGCGGGCGAGCGCTGCGCGCAGATCGTCGCTTCCCGGGTTGAGTGCGAGCGCCTGCCTGTAGTCGGCCGCGGCTTCCGCGCGCCGTCCGGCGCTCTCCTGAAGGCGGGCGCGCTCAACCAGATATTGCAGCGCATGGGCCTGGTCGATCCGCATGGCGAGCGACAGGTCGCCGATGGCGCTGTCGATGCTCTTCCGCCGCAGGTGCGCGCTCGACCGCTGCTTGTAGAGCGCGGCAACCAGCGCCAGGGTGCCCTCGTCGCCATAGGCGGCTTTCAGCGTCGCGGCGAGTTCCGGATTCTTCCAGTAGCCGTCGATCATCGCGGTGAGATCGAGAATCTCGCGATCGTAGAGCTGCTTGCGATCATAGAGCGTGGCGCGGCTTCGGCGGGCATAGAAGAGTTCGATGGCGGGAACTCCGGCCGGCTCCAGCATCGCAAACTGGATGGCGCGAGTGAGGTCGATCAGCGCGTCGTCCGTCTGGTTCTTGTAGAAGAACGCCATGCCGCGTGCCTTGTAAGCGGCGAAGCTGCGAGGGTCGAGTTCAAGCGCCTGCGTGAAGTCGGCGATCGCCCGTTCGACATTGCCGATCCTGAACGAGGCCTGTCCGCGCTGGAGGAAGGCGTCATCGAATCGCGGGTCGAGGCGGATCGCCTCGCTGAAATCGGCGATGGCGCCTTCGACGTCGTCGGCCGCCAGCCGTGCCTTGCCGGACTCGAACCGCTCGCGCGCCGGCCCGCTGACGATCCTGCCGGAGGTCGCGCTCGTCGCCAGCGCCATGCCGCCCGGCGCGAGCGGGGAAGGTCCCGCGGCCGAGGGCCATTGCGTCACCGTTTTCGGCGGCCGCAGGTCGATAAGGCCGGCATTGGAAGCGACCCAGGATGGCATCGCTCCCGGCACCGAGAGGTCGGGCGGCGCGGGATGAAGGTTGCCGCAGGGGGCGCCGCTTTCCGGGGCCGGCGCGCAGACTGCGAGGCGCGTCGTCAGTTCGCGGGCGTAGCGGTCGGCGGGGGCGTCGGGCGCCGGCTGCGCGGCTGAACCATCCTCGGCCGGCGCATCCCCGGTAGCCGGCGTTTCCGCCGTGACGTCGGGTGCCTCCGCATCGGGAACGTCGGCCACCTGGGAGGGCGCGCCGTTATTTTCCATCATGCCGAGACGGCCGCTCGCGAACCAGTAGGCGAACAGGCCGGCGGCGACCACCGCCATCAGGAGCAGGGCCCGCAGGGCACTGCCGTAAAGCTGCGATGCTTTCGGCGCGCGTGGCAGCGTCGGCTTGGCCGGAGGCACGCGCTGCACGGGCGGCGGAGCCGGCGAGGGCGCGGGCGCCGCCACCGGGGGCTGGGCGTCGGCGACAGCCTTCAGCGCCGCCGCGATCTGCTCGGCCTCGATCCGCTTGATCGCGCGCTCCAGCGCCGCCTTTTCGGTCACGATGACATGGCTTGGAGGCGCCGGCTCGATCCGGCCAAGGCGCGCCTCCACGACCTTCCGCGCGTGGTCGTAGAATTCGCGGCGCGCCGGTGCGGTGTTGTCCGCCAGTCCAGCCACGGCGCCTGCGATGATCGCGTAATAGTCCGGCGACGTGAAGGCGGAGGATCGCGGTTCTGCCGCACCGGCCGGCGTCGCGTCCGGGGCGGCCGTTGCCGTCGGCGTGGCGGCTGGCGGCAGGGCGGCCGGCGGACTCGCGGCCTGATCGGCAGTCGGTTCTGCGGGCAAGCTTGCGGCTTCATCTCCGGCGGCGGCCTCCACGAGGGGCGGGCGGTGCGCCGGCGTCCCGGCGTCCTTCGGTTCCGCGGCGGGAGCGGGCGTGGGGGCGCTGTCCGGGTCCTTGTCCTGGGAATTATCGTGGGACACGTCGGCCTGCGAAGTCGGGACGCGGATATCCGGATGGTGCCAGATCGTGGCGGCGGATGGCAGCAGACCCGGCGTTTTCACGCGGACGTAGCGGACTGCCATGATACCCTTCGAACGCACCGGCACGCGGGCCGGCGACATCCGGCCCCGGCGCCAGTTTATCATATCTCGACCGGCGGCAGCGCACGCACCCCTCCGTCAAATTGTCGGACCAAACGAAGCGCGTCACCGTAGAACACGCGAGCGCGGCAGATAACGCGGCAAATTCGAGATAAAAATGGCATCGGGCATCCGGGCGGCCGCCCGGCGGCGCTGCAATCGGTGATTTTCGCACGCTTGCGCCGTTAACCTTCTTTTCGGCTTGTGTTAGCAAGACTCGCGCGCGGCCGCCCCATGGCGCTGCGTCCTCCTTCAACGCTTCAGGTGGCGATGTCCGTTTTTCCCTTGCACTGGCGGCTGTTTCTCGGCCTCGCCGTCGCCATTCTGCTCGATACCGGCGTTCAGATCTTCTGGAAGATGGGCGTCATCGACATTCCCGATTCGGTCCTGCCGTGGGAACTGCTCGGCGCGGTGAGCGAGCGGCCGATCTTTCTGCTCGTGCTGGCGCTCATGCTGGCGCAGCTTTTCAACTGGCTGTTCGTGCTGTCGATGGCCGACCTGAGCTTCGCCAAGCCGTTCACCTCGATCAGCTACATTACCGTCAGCCTGGCTTCCTTCCTCGTGCTTGGCGAGCGGCCGCACCCGATCCAGATCGTCGGAATTTGCGTGATCGTCGTCGGCGTGTGGTGCGTCAGCCGCAGTGAGCCGGTCGCCGAATGAATCCGGTTCTGTCTGGAGTCCTGCTGGTGGCGCTGAGCACGCTGTTCGACGGCGGCTCGCAGATCTGCATGAAGAAAGGGGCGGCCAGGGTCCGCACCTCGGCGCTGTGGGTCGCGGGAGCGGTAGCGTTCTCGATCGTCGAGGCGGTGATCTACACCTTCGCCCTGCGTCATCTTTCGGTCGGCATCGCCTTTGCGATCAGCGGTCTCAGCTTCGTCGTGGTGACGATCCTCGCACGGTGGATTCTGGGCGAGCGTGTCTCGCTCGCCCGCTGGGTCGGCGTGGTGCTGATCGTCACCGGC
>Ga0182744_1001154_pt1 | contig 23528 bp, 13 predicted proteins | sample eDN3rd30CKraftMG_FD_128525 | JGI IMG/M metagenome (GOLD analysis project Ga0182744, IMG submission 128525) | Enriched Miracle-Growth compost microbial communities from Emeryville, California, USA - eDNA 3rd pass 30_C Kraft MG (version 2) (version 2) ...
CCAACTGCTGGTTATGTTTTAAGTAAGCAGCCGAAAAAATATCCGCCACTTCATACTGATATTGCTTAGAATCAAAATAGACCGCAAAATCCTGCGGCACACTGTCCGACTGTTCCGCCAAATACAGATTGGTACCATTAAACGTACTCGAACCAGAAACAGACAGGTATTTACCATCTTTTACATTCTTGATTTTATAATAGCCATCGGGTTGTAAGTAAAATTGCCATTTCTGTGTCCCATCTGTTTTTCCAGCACTTAAACGCAAAGTGCCAAACAGCGATTCGATGTATTTACCCGTTTTTTTATCTTTTAGCAGGTATACCTGGGGTACATCTGTTTTCACAAATGTTAGACTTAAATTGATGTTATCGTTGTCGTCTGCTATCGTAAAACCATTCGTTGGTTTAGACATCAACCGGTCTGATTGCTTCTCCAATAAAGCATACACGTGGCCATCTTCGATGTCCTTTGCCCGCTTGTAGCGGTACATGTTATCAAAGATACTCAGGTCCCAGCTATCGTACCATTTCACAGTGGGGTAACCCGAACGCATGCTGATGGGTAGCCACACCTGATGCGAAGTACCTACATCTTTAGAGTTCCAGCGGTCGCCCATGTAGACATAGGCTAAATCCTTACCATGCACTTGAAATACATAGGCACTTTGTGAGCCGTAAGTAATTTCCTTTTTAGGGTCGGTTGCAAAATTGGTACTGGTTGTCCATGCGCCCATTAGGTTATCTGTATAAGCACTATGCCCCGGATTCGGATCCCAGCCAGTTGTGCCCGAAAAGAGCCCATAGTAGCGGTCGCCTACCCGGAAAATAACCGGTGCCTCATAATGCAAACCTTTCAACACCTTGGTTTCGGTGGTGGTAGGCTCCAAATAATCAGCTCCCAGTAAAGCGACGTTCATGTTTGTATTCATATCCGTTGAGCAGAAATGGTAAGCCTTCCCATCGGTATCCAGAAACACGGTCTGATCACGCGAATCACGGCTATTGGGCCGGTAAGTTTTATACAGTCTATACGGCCCTTCTACCCGATCACTTGTAGCCACCATCACCCGGGCAGCGGCATAACCATCACCCGTTTCCCAGTGCGCCCACATCACCCATTTGCCACTTTGCTTATTGTATAGCACTTTGGGTCGTTCCAAGGTTCTGCCTTTCCCAATGTCATTATAATCATCCCGAAACTCCCCTTTGGTTTCTAAAGCCAAACCCACCCGTACCCAGTTATATAGATCGGTTGATTTGTAACAGCTCACCCCATTAGAGACCATACCCGTACGATCTTCGCCAAACCAGTAATAGGTTCCTTTATCAAATACTACGCATCCGCCATGCGCATTGATTTGCTTCCCGGTCGCATCATTCCACACTTCTCCTGGTGTAATCTGTGTATTCTGGGCTTTTGCTATCCCCAACCAAAAGAGAAACGTCGCTAACCAATAATACCTCATATGCTTCTACTTGACTAAATTAAAAACTACCTTATCTATTTACCCAAAGTAACCTCAATACGCGGTTGTACCGCTGGCGCATAGGCCCCACTGAGGTCGTATGTAAAATAATCCAATTTTGCTCCCTGATTTTCAAAACCTATTTTGGGCACATATTGCACGGATCTACCGGTTAATTTTACATTATCTATCTCCAAGGGCGTAATATCTGCCCCCCACTTATCCCTTTCCAAATAGAACACGACACGAATCTGTTTACAATTTGCGGATGCGGTATAATCCGTGGAATAGGTTTCCCAATCATCGCTGGTAATATCTACCGACGTTCCCAACGCGTTGTCCTGCACTTCCTCAATTTTTATCTTACCGAGCAGGTCACCTTCTTTCTTTTTAATCCCGCCTCGTACCAAAGCTTGCAGGGTGTAGGTTTCATTGGGCACCACATCCACTACCTGTGCAATCTCGGCAGCACTCCATCCATCAGACCATTTATAACGCTTCATTTGCAAAATATGGTTATTAAAATCTTGTTCATTGCTGATTTCCTGTGGAACGATGTATTGTTCTGAATTGTAGCGGTCGCTAATGACTACATCCCACCCTTCAATGCTTACGGCCATGTGATTATCATAGGCGGTGTTATAATCCCCTTCAAAATCCGGGTTTTTTAACAGGTTTTCTACTGGGTCACCGGGTTCAGCAGCAAAATTGGCTTGTGAACCATAATCTGCTGCACGCACCGTATCAATGGGATAGCCGTCGCGGTAAACAAATACCCGGTTGTCGGACGTCACAGCGTAGCGATACACATGTGCCCGTTTATCGTTGTTATAAAATTTACCCAAACCACCATTACCCGAAGTCAACGGGTTACTGAATCCCTTTTTACTGGTCGAGCTATACAAGCCCGTGCCTTCACCTGTTACATATCCTTTCAAACCCATGCCTTTACCATCTACTACATAAGGAAAAACTCCCTTTTCCGGGCTTTCGGTGTTCGTTTTAAATTCAATCGTATAGCCTTTATCGGTTGGTTTAAAACCTTCGTTCGCCGACTTTTCAAACGTTTCGTCTTGCCCTCCTTTATATACGGGCGATTGGGCAATGTCTTTCGTGGGTAATGGTGTACCCAAGCCTTTTAACTGCACATAAGCGCGCGTAGCACCACTGCGTAAAACGATCTGCCCTGTATGTACCGCTTTTGAACTGTTAAAGGTTACCGTTACTTTCTCTTTTTTGGCATCGGCCGGTAAGGAAATAGGCGTTACCGAGAAACCATTGGTAGCTGTCAACTGAATGGGTTGGTCGGTATGTAAATCTGCTCCATTCACGATAAAAGTAGCCGATTGGTTCGTACCATTAATAATGAGTACAGGTCCCTCAATGGCCTTTCGCTGTTGTTTCCCTTCATCCTTCTTTTCTTCTTGCTGCTTCTCTTCAGTCTCCTGTTGTGCCATGGCTCCCAGCGGCTCATATATTCCTAATGCCAAGGCTAATAATCCCACTGAAGTGGTCTTTAAAATGTTCATTTTCATAATCAATTACTTCTCTATAAATAATTCTTTTTACTTGTTTATGTACTTGGTTGTATCCAACATTGCAAAAAGAAGCAATTATTCCTGCAACCTACAGGGGTGAATTGGGCTTTTTTTGGGGTTAAATTCGTTCCACTCTACTTTTTTACTCTCCAACACGCCACGCCTCCTCCAAGTTGTAATATTCCAAGAAATTAAAACCATCCATATCCGTTGGTTGCCCTACATTGAGCCAATAAAGAATCTGGGGAGTAATCATCGTATTTTCCAAAATCAAGTCACCTGATTTCCGATTAGCTGGCAACGTATTAGCAAACTCAGCGAGTATCGGGGCAGCATTGAACACCAGATTGGGCATTCCTTCAATCTCATTTTTGATAGTGCGATCATCTATAAAAGCATCCGGATTGAATTTCCAGTAGCCAATCAGGTGCTTATATTGTGGATGGCTGGATGTGATGTTCAGCAAATTACTGTTATCTACATACACTTGTTCATCCAGCATGGTATCCCATATCCGCAATTCTGTAATGTAATAAGGTGTGGGTATGCCCGTTCCACCAATGTTTAAGTTGTCTTTATCCTCTATATAACCAGCTGTATTCGAATTAGCCCTTACTTTCAATTCACCGTCATAGAAAATCACGTAACTCTTCGTTGTTGTGGTGGGTGAGGCAATACCTAATTGATAAAAATGCCACAACGAATTGCCATACCCTTCTATACCTGTTTGAATAGGACTAATACCATGCTCACCGGCTTCCATTCGGAAAATAGTTTGATCAGCATACTGACGATACACGCCCCAGCTTCTCTTTCCCAACATTCGGTTCCAGCCACTGCTATATGAACCATCCGGGCCGGGATCCAAGTGCAGGGTAAACTCTACTGATAAAGTTCTCCCTTCTCCTGCTGCGTATAGTTGCAAAGGATCTTCTATTTTGGCACTATTATTCCGATCAAAATAAGCTGCATACATAGTTTCCCCTTTCAGTTCCTTTTCTACATAATGATTATAATAGAATAGACAGAAACTGTTTCGCTCTGCTACGGAAGTCCCACTCCACGAACCATCTGCCTTTCCACCATGGTCAGAAGTAACCACCACCAACCAATCTTCTTGTTGGGCATTTTCACGGCTATTAATGGCTTCCAAACACTCCCCAATGTACCCATCAATGGTATTCAGTGCTTGCAGATAATTAGTATTAGATGTCGTAAATCCGCCCACTTCTCCAGCTTCTAACATCCCTTTAAAGCTCGCGAGGGTAAAATACATATCTGCATTTTTCAAGCTATTTACTACCAAATCTCTTGTTTCTTCATCGGAGGTCGAAGTAATGGTTTCATAGGTATTATTCAGCATATTTTCATTCAATGTTTTCCAGGGAGTCACGCAAAGCGTTTTGGCATTCGGAAAAGCCTCCGTAATATGACTGATGATATTGGGATAATACACCACTTCCTGATCCGGATTATTTGGGTTGACGTCCAGATCCGGTATATAAGAGTTATCCCTCACCTTATGCTTGGCCGCCACCGCCCCTGTAAGCAAAGTCGTCCAATTCGTGCAATCTTCCGCGTCTGTATTCAAAGCCGATCGATTATCGGATAAACCCGCAAAGGTATATTTACTATGCGGTAACATAGCTTTCAACGTGTTAGGCATTTGATCTTTTACCACTGCTCCCACCGCACCATCGATGTTGATCCATAATACCCGACGTTGCACCGCTACATCGCCCGTTTCAGGCATATCTACGGCTATGGCTGCGGGGGTATCATATTCTTTGCAAGACGACAGGCACATTATTAAGCCAACAAACAAGACATTTAGCCTGAAAAATCGATTTACAAAATATTTCATTTTATTTTAATTATGCCTTTTCATTGAAAGCCTTATAGAAGGCCTCTCAGCAATGGCTGTTTTTAATTTAATTTTTGCCTTATTGGTAGTAAAATGTTCCGAATTCAGATAAGGTATGTAGCACGCTGTTTTTAACACTCACTTCAGGAATCACCACTCGTAGGTATCGAACGTTTTTCTTATTGATAAACTCATAAAACTGTTCATTATGATACTTCCCCGAAAGCCCTTCGGCATACGGTTTTACTCCATCGGCAGCACTGTAGTTTCCGAAGTCGTCGACCGATCGAATCTCCGCAATTTTGTACCAATTGACACTCATATCATCCAAATCAATTTCATCAGCATCCGTAGTTTCTAAAATCATATGTGACATCCGATATTCGCGATGTCCATTGGCGAAGAAAAATCCATCTATCTGCTGCCTATTTTTCATATCAATGACGATATAATGTGGCACCGGAAGATTGGAAGGCCGCCATTGCGAGTGCCATAAGGACGACTTATAACCATCCAAAATGTGCTCAATCGCCCCATTATCATCCACTTGATCGTTATTATTATAATCCATGTCAAATGCCCTGACTTCCCAATTTACCCGGTTACTGCGATAGCGGTAATGGCTAGGGCTATATGTTTCCACTTGTGCATTCGGATTTTTAGACAGTGGGTCGTATTTCCAGATCGTTTTATCCAAGACCGGATAAATATATCCTTGTGCTCGTGCGCGGTCACTTATATCAATCCCCCAATGATCAAAAAAGGGTGAAAAATCTTTCTTAAAATACGTACACAATTCGGTATAGAAAGCATCCAGTCCTGCTGCTGGTCTTGTCCCCTTCATTAACTCATTCAAATGCCTATAAAATGCCCAATTGTCATTATTATAATAAGCCAACTGTACAATGGGTAACAAAGAGAAGGCATCAAAGTCTGTGTTATCATCAAATCTAAACCACTTGGCTGTATCTGTTGCTGCATACGATAAGGCTAAGGGCCACTGTTCGTATATTCCTTGATTTTCACCTGTAAAAACATCGCTGATCTTGGTAGTCAGGCCGTCTTTGTAACTCTGTTCTGATAAGCGGTATAAAGGAATCCTGTTGGCCGCAGCAGTCATTTGCGTCCACCAAGGTGATACTGATAAGGCATAATTATTCCCCAATGCCGTGAAAATATTAGTGGAGTTTCCGGAAGCTAACCCATTCAAATCGGTCAAATCGTTCATCATCACATTCGTATTCAACGCCACAATAGGCTGTCCCTGCCAGCGCATATAGACATTTTCTTTCAACTGCACATCCAATACTACCCGTTCAGGAAAATCGGGTGCTCGAAACTTGCCGTCACCGTTTCCGGCAGTTAAGCCATAATAGGTATAATAATAATCCTCCATAATACGATCCCACGTATCGAGCAGTGTTTCCAATTTATCTGTCCAGGAAGGATCTTCTTGCATTTTGTTGACAATTCGCGCACGGGAAACCGAAAAAGCTACGTGCTTACCTTTTAATTCTAACCAAGGTACGCTGGTATGAAGAATTTCGTCAGACCAAGTATTGATATCTGTATTGTTATGAGCCACATAATCGGGTGCCTTGTATACATTGGTCACTTTCAGTTTATATTGCGGGTCGCCCGTGATGTTCTGTTGCTTCACGATCCAGATATACCCCCCCAAGTTATTCCGGATATAGTTCTTACCCGGAAAAAGCGCTTTCTTGGTATACACGATCGGTTCGCGCGAGGTCACGCCCTCATTGGTCAAATCGTCCATATGTGCACCAATTTGTACGCTCAATCCGAGCACGTTCTCCGCCACCGTGATGGTCACCAACTCCCCTGCACCCGCATACAAACCGGTGCTGTAAATAGGTAAGGGTACTGCTTTTACACCCAGTGTGTAGGCATCTGACGATTGACGGCTCAAATCCAGTGTAATGGTGGTATCTGCAATCCGTCTTTCCGTTAGGGTATCGACCAAACCAGGAAATACCCGTGCCTGATCGTACATGCTCACATCGATCGACTGTACCGTGTCTACCGTGACATTCGATGAATCACCATGGTATTCATCGATACCGCTTTCGATATCATATTGATAAGCTACATCGCAACCCTGAACCAACAAACAGAGTAGGAGGAGGTAGCCGAAGCCTCTTTTGAGAATCTTGCTTTTCATGTTCTTTGCTTTTCTATTGCTCATTTTTTTAATTTTCCAACGCTTTATATGTCAAAGGCCAGCCTGTGCCTTCCCATTTCCATGAAGGATTAATCTGAATGCCTATCCATAAAAAGATTTGATAAGAAATATCGACCGTATTGAACACGGTACGGTAAAAAGAAGGATCCGGACTGGGGCACACATTCGGGTCCAACATGCTTCCCGTTTCCCAAGTCGGGTTGGTCAATACCATATCCGATTTCCCTGCATTTTCGCCCCCGTATACAGATCCATATTTCGAATAATCGGGAAGGATCATTTCACCGTAATCCTCTTCCCGATCATTAGGCCAGTATCCTAACAGGTGATCGCGGTATTCAAAATCGGGAATCTCATCCAACCGGGTTTTGCAATAATTAGTTGCCAGATACTCCGGTGGAAGGGCCACATCATAAAACTGCACGTTATTCACATAAAAATGGCCGTTGGCACCTGTACTTGCCCCTTCAATTTTTCCAATGGTAAGGGGGGCACTGTTAGTCATTTCATTGTTATTCAGCGCAATTCTCCTAAATTCTACCCCATCCAAATAGCACATCAACGAATCTGTTGCACCACACTCTTTATAGACATAGGTATATACCCGCCATGGGTTACCCTTTCTAATCTGATACCAGTTTTCTCCACCCCCACCGGAGTTCCCCTGATGCCAAACAGAGACATTTCCTCCCGAAGAATTCATCCGGATATTCCAACCTGGCCCATTATTGATTCGATCCCGCTTAGCTATAATGCTATGCCCATCACCTGAATTGGGCCAAGTATCGTAAATCATAAACTGAATGGTGTACGACTTGGTATCGGTAGCCCGCGACCCCATGTTAAACAAGGTCACATCTTTTACCTTCGCACTTTCCGTTGCACCACTTCCCGAATACCAAGGGCTATAAAAATTATACTTGATTTCGTCTGAAGCCGGTGGTTGAAACAGACTGGATTTTAATCGTGGACTATATAACAAGGTAAAGGTATTCCGATCCAAATCAGTATAATAGGTTCCTTCTTCTTCACTGGTATCGGTATAAACACCGCCATAATTCGATGTCACAATCACCAGCCAATTTTCCTTTGCAAAATTAGGTCGATTACGCAAAGCTTCCATCACTTCGCCTATCTGCGCATCCACGGTATGAATGGCCGAAACAATGTTATCCTGAACTGCTCCAGTTTCATCGTAAAATCCAGCGGCCATACCGCTTTTGTTTACACCGTCCAAATGTGCTAAAATCACATCCGACGGTTCTGTGTCCCCATCCGACAGCTGATCGATCAGTGCATCCTTTACTCCCACATCGTTGGTCAGGGTTTCTTTCGTATCTACGTCTTTACCAAAGGCATGGACAAAGGTTGCATTGGGAGACAACAGGGTGGTAGTTAACGAAGGGTTGGCTGATTTTAGCAAAGATAAAAACGACGGTGCCTGTAAGTCGTCAATCGTTCCGTCTTCATTACCTATGCTGTGGGTGGTTACCCCCGTTAGCAAATTAGCCCATCCGCGTTCATTCGAAATTGCTGGTAAAGCGGATCGCGAATCGGCCAAGCCTTCAAAAGTATACATGCCGTTATTGATTAGCCCTTTGATATTCGGGGCTTGACTGGCATTGATGGCTTTCTGCACCGCCTTTCCTCCTGCCCCGTCTACCACAATCAATAACACTTTTCCCGTTTGGTAGTCTGTACCCGATTCGCCGTAATCTGCTTTCAAGGTACGCTCCAAATCTTTGTTACAGGCGCATAATAGCAAGCCAAACATTACCACCATCACCGCTTTTATTCTCCCATCGAATAATCCACGCGTCGTTATACTTCTTCTCATATTTTGTATTCTTTTAGGTTTGCAATTAGTTATCAAAATCTAGTTATCAAAATCCACCTCAAGCATCACGATATTATTGATTTTCTGCCCATTGAAGCGGGAGAAATTACCCATTAGCAACAGACCATTCGCGCCGGTGGTTGTTTTCGTTTCAACAGCCTGATACAGCTGACCATTAAAGGCTCCCGGCACATTGAACCGTTGCGTAGCCTCCCCATCTTGATCCAATACCAAGAAACCTGGTCTCGACACACCTTCATATTTGGTAAAGGTACCCGATATCACTACTTTCTCATTGTCTAGAATTGTTGCAAAATTGATGTTTCCGCCCACCATTGCCTTGGGGATAAAGGTTTCATCTAACTGACCAGTTGCATCCAATATGGCCATGCCATTACGCGGCTGTCCATTGAATTGCGTAAAATTGCCCACTACAATGGCCTTTTGAAAGTTTTTATTATACCGAACCGCGGTAATCTCGCCGTTGGCACCACTGCCGATATTGACCATATACGCTTCATCCACCTCCCCATCGGTTGTTAGACGGACGATGGATGGAGCCGGCTTCCCATCAAACGCGCTAAAACCGCCTACTATAACCACTCCATCGTTTTCATCCAAGTAAGCATCTTTAATATTGGAGGCACCACTTACATTTTGCATGTGGTATGTTTCATCCAAATCGCCGTTTCGTTCCATCCGGATCACAGACGCCACTGTTTTATATTCATAAGCCAGATCGATCGCTGTTGATGCACTGTAATCCACTCGGGCATATGTCAAGATGTTTCCTACAGCAATGATTTTGTCATCACTGGTTACAAAGGAACGAATGATGGGCTGCAAGGTACCGCCATTGAAACGCGGAACGGCTATACTGGTAGTGGCTGACAATCTGGAAGGCAAAACTTGCACCATCATCGTATCCAATGCGATATCATTCTTTAATACGGTGATATTATTGACCGCCGCATACGTAGAAGACTTGATTTCGTAATGGTTGAACGCGCCCGACAACAGTGCTTTACCATCACTAAAGTAAACAAGAGAAGATAAAGTCTCTTGTTCCCGATTGTCCCAGCCACCGCCCAAGAAAGAAAACGGCAAAGGTTCCTTCACGGCATATCGACTGGAGTTTTGATCAGCTAAGGCACCCCGGTTATTTACAAAGGCAAGTTGTGTTCTTGTAGCCGCTCCTACCATGTTAAAACCACCAATCAGGTAATAGCTTCCCTTTTCGGTAGCATGCTCTAAATAATTGAATATCGGACCGGTGGTACCGTCTTTCAGGCCATATTCACTGTCTACTTTTACATTACCCAATACATTGAAGCTTGGGCCGTAAAACACCTGTCCTTTCAACAAAATGTAGGTTATTCCAGAACTGACACTGTTGGGTATAATAATCGTGATCGACGTATCGGTAGCGGTTTTAATTTCCACTTTTTCTTCTGCCAAGTAGAAGTCAAAATCGTATTGGTTCAATTCAGGTTTGCACCAAGCCAGCAATCCTTTGGCCCCAAATGTCACTTCCTCACCTGGGTAGGCGGCTTCTGGCAGCGGTGTTTTATCGGTCAGCTTGATTCCCAAGGCCTCTCTTCCACCGGCATAAGGGTCTTCACCAATGCCCTGTATATCTTTATTGCAACTGCTTACCAACCCGCATATTAAGATGCCCATGGCAAGAAATAGGTTATGTATGTTCATTTTCATTTGCTCTCAGGTTTATACTATCAATTTCCTTCATCCGTAGGTCGATCGGCTATGCCTGCCGCAATGGCCTTGCTAATAAAGAGATCATCATTGAAACCAAAATCATGGTCAATGAAACGGATCACATGCACTGCACCATTCCGCGGTTGGATATCCGAAGTAGCCACATAGGCATTGGTCATATCGTTCTCCACAAAATCATTCACATAAGCATATAAAATTTGCCGATAGCCCGCATATTTGATACCATTGGCATCGTGGTACACCAAACCAATATTCATGGGCTTGCCGCCATATGACACATACGCCTGCCCTGGATAGGCAGCCATTGCCGTGGTATCCAATTGGGGAATGTCTTTCGCTATGTATTTATCTTCCACGATATAGAGCGACAACAGTTCTTTCCAGACTTCCGGTTTCACTTGCTTGATATTGGTCACACTATCTTGCCCCTGCAAATTATACCAGTAGTAATTGAGCCGCTCCATACTTTTATCAATTGAGAAATCGGTTGGGGCAAAAAATGTAATCTGTTCTTTCTCAAACACTTCTTCCATATCGGCATATTCAATGACGTCTACTAACTCGGTGAATAAATCCGGCCGCGATTTGAGAAAATCCAATACGGTTCCATTAAATTCCGGATTGGCCTTGCCCCCATCGCGCAGGTAACTGTCATCTTGGCAACTGCTCAAAAACAGGATACAGGCCAGTATTGCCACGCATCCATTCATTATCTTTTTATATGTATTCATGGTTCCTTTTCTTATGATTATTGCCAATATAAATTGTAGGTCATCTTGGTATTGTTTACAAAGGCATCGGCATGTATAGGCCAAGTCCAAGCGCCTGCATTGAAATTACTGCGAGTAATGGGATGATAGCAATAGGTTCGATCGTGTATCTTACCTGTTCTCACCAAATCGAAGTAATACTGCCCTTCGCCAATCAATTCGCGCACGCGCTCCCAGTAAATGGCATCTTTCAGCTCATTACCCGAGGCGGTAACCTCCGGTGCACCCGCCCGGTTACGCACCATATTAACCAATTCGCGGGCTTTTGTTTCATCGCCACCCAGCTCGGTCAAGGCCTCGGCATAGAGCAACAAGGCATCTGCATAGCGCAATACAATCTGATTACCGGCGTTCGAAGTATAAGCTCCCATGGTACCATAGGTATCCGGGTTCCAGAATTTCGTTATCTGTTTAGGGGTGCCATCCGCTTGATAGATATCTTCATCAAACCAGGCTTCCCTCCGGTTGTCCACCACATCCGGTGGAAATATTCTCTTCAGAAATTCATAGGTATAATACAGCCGTGGGCGCACCAATGCGCCTTGGTACTTATACGTCACCAGATTAGAGAAATTGGCATAGGGTGTAAATACTTCATTGGCATTCACATTCTGGGCTATTTCAAAAAATGTTTCGGCTGTGCCACCCCGGAAGATGTCTACATTTCGATTCAAACTCAACAAGTAGTAAGCCCCTCCATTGTTATTCACCAATTCATTCCCTAAACTCACTACTTTTTGATAATAGCTGTCCTTCTCTCCGGCATCAAAACGCACCATCCACATATTCATGTGCATCATCAAGAGCAAAGCGGCTCCCCGGTTCGCCCGAATGCCTGGCCGAGCGCCCGGCTGGATCCAAGGCAGATAAGCTGCTTGCGGATCGGCATCCAACATGGCCTGCATATCGGCCAAGCAATTTTGCAATACCTGTATCATATTGGTTCGCGGCAAGGGCTCCTGATTGTAAGCATTGGTGAAATAGGGCACATCGCCGAAAACGCGCACTAAGAAAAAATAGGTCAGGTTGCGCATAAAAATGGCTTCTGATCGATAGCTCTGTATTTGGGTTTCTGTTAGCCCAGGTACATTACCCACTTCTTCCAATAAAATATTGGCCGATTGGATGACCTCATAAAGCGATTTCCAGCGGATGATATTTTGCGAACGCCAATCGTTATAACTCCCCATCAATTCCTTCAGGTTATTATCCGTCAGATACGTAATATAGTTATCTTCATTCCCTGTCAAATAAGGCACCACGGGGGCACAACGTAAATCGCCCGCATTCACTATATACGCACTGTTGATCATGGTCGCGTTGCGAAAACTGGCATATATACTCAATACAAATGCATTGACATCCGCATCATTCCCGTTGCTCCAAAAATCATCGCCCGATAGTTTCTCATCACTCTTCACATTCATCAAATCCTCGCAGCTACTCATCAACAACGTGAAGGGGATCAGTAGCAGGCAGCCTATGTACATTATTCTTTTCATTGTTCTCTTATTTGGCTGGTTAAAATCTTATGTTCATTCCCAAAGTATAGGAGCGGCTATTTGGATAACCACTCGATTTATCGTACCCCAAACCATCCACATTTTCGGGGTTCACACCCGAATATTTACTGAAGGTGTAAATGTTGTTGGCACTCGCCGTGATAGATGCACTGCCCAAGCCAAGAAGTTGCAGGATACGCTTGTTCAGGGCATAAGCCACCGAAATACCGTTGATCTTAAAGTAGGAACCATCTTCCATAAACAAGGTCTGATTGGACCGGAAAGGTGTCATGATCCGCGCACGGGTATAATCGTATGGGTTCGGATAATCGGCATAGCGGTTTTGGGGTGTCCAGAAATTATATGCATCAATGGGTACCAATACCCCTGAGTTCGCTGCATCCGTAGCCGTTGGGTTATTAAAATAATTAAAGCGCTGTGCCACCGCGGCATTGATGATATCCCGACGAAGCGTGTAGGAAAAATTGGTATTGATGGAAAACGATTTGTACGACAAGTTGAAGTTGAATCCACCCGTCATCCGGGGTTGTGAATTTCCTACAATGGTCAAATCCTTTTCATCGATGATGTAATCGCCGTTGATATCCACGAATATGGGATCACCTGCGCGAAAATAAGCCAGCTCTGACTCTGAATTGTTACCGCCAATCCGTAGGCGCCGACCGGTGGATGGATCAACAGGCACATCTTCGTCGTTGGCATATACACCCTTGTATACATATAAGAAATTAGATAAGGCGTTCGATCCCAATTTATTCACCACCTGACCATTAATGATCTGCCGCGCTTCATTAGGCAATCTTGTAATGATGTCTTTGTTAATGGCTAAGGTAAAGTTACAGCTCAGGTTAAAAGCACTTTGTGTGCTCAATGGCCGGAAGCCTAAGGCCAACTCCAAGCCATAATTCACCAAACTCACATCTGTTGTCTTGATGTTATTAAATCGATTATGGTCGGCCAAACCAATCGAACTGAGCTGGTTATCGATCTGTTTATAATAGGCATCGCCCGTAAAGTTAATTCGGTTATTCAGGAAGAAGAGATCCATTCCCACGTTCCACATGGTGGACGTCACCGGCTTCAGATCGGCATTGGGCATGCTGGAGAAATCAATGGGAATGTAGTTTTCCCCATTGTAGGTATTCTGGGCAGCATCGAGCAGATAAGAACCCCAAATATCGTAAATACTGGCCTTATAGCGGGTGGTGCGCCCCCAGCTTGTGCGGAGCCCCCCATAGGATAGAAAATCAAAGTTTTGCATAAAGGGTTCCATGTAGAAATTCCATTTCACCCCAAAACCGGGGTTGATGGTAAATTTCATTTTGGAGCCATAAGCTGAATTGACTTCCGGACGAATGGATGGGCTAAAAATATACTTATCGCCGATATTTTTATCCAAGCTTCCGATACCAAAACTGGGTGCAACTGTGATGGATACCGTATTGTTTTCTTCGCTCAAGTTTGCACTTCCACTAGACAATAATGGGTTTTGACCAATGGGCCCTAAGATGCCATTGGGTAAACCGTTTAAGATAATGCCATTCCCTACCTTATTATGCATACTCAACTCGCCTCCTAAGGTCAATCCCAATCTGAAAATGCTCACCTGAGTTTCGTAGCTTGCGCTAGAGCGAATATACACATTGGTGGAGTTCGTACTGTTCGATTCAACCTGTGCACCATTCTCTGCCCGATTTTTGATTAAAATTCCAGGTGTAATGGTCTCCACTTCGTCCGTTGTATAAGTGTAACCAAAAACATTGGTCCAAGAGAGATTGGGTTTGATTTTGTAAAAGGTCTGTAAACTGGCATCATAGACAATGGATGTGGATTGGTCATCTACCGAAAGAGCACTCAACACATCATTGGTGCTGGTATACAACGATGGTGGCGGTAAGAGCGATGAAGCATTGGCGCCGTTGGCTACCCCCGTCTGTCCCAAAGCATTCCCACTCCCTTTGTTGCTTAAGCCCAAGGTAGCAGAAGCTTTAGCCGTCATTTTAAATTTCTCCGTGGGGGCATACTCCATCAACATGCCTATGCCATAGCGTTCGAAACCGGTATGTTCAATGATCCCGTTCTCTTGGTAATAGTTTCCGTTTACCTTATAATTAAAAGATGGATCCCCACCGGAGAACGTCAGGTTGTGGTTTTGGTTATAAGTCGTCCGAAAGAACACATTCTGCCAATCGGTATTGTTATTGAAATATGGATTTAAGCTATCAGCAAGGATGGGATTCTTATGGATATCGTAATAGCCATGAAAGGCTGAGGTATCATAAGCCAATAATTGGTCAATCCTTGAATTGCGTTCCAACATACCTACCATCACATCTCGTAGTCGAGGTGGGGTACTCACTTTCGCCGTACCATTGTAGCTGACTTCCGGCTTGGGTGAGTTCCCCCGTTTGGTGGTGATGATGATGACCCCATAGGCACCCCTTGATCCGTATTGGGCAGTTGCGGCTGCATCTTTCAACACTTGGATATCGGCAATATCCTCCACGGGTATCATCGAAATGGGACTGATTCCGGATCCACTTAGTAAGCCTGCCGCATTAAATTCACCCACATCTTCCTGCGGGATTCCATCGACCACAAAGAGGGGATTGGAAGAACTGAGAAACATATCATCCCCCTCCCCATTCACAGAGATATCCGAAATACCCCGAATGGTATAGGTGCCCGACATACCAGGGGTACCATTATTCAGCTGTACATTTAATCCCGCTACGCGCCCTTGCATCAGATCCATCACATTGGCTACCGGTGTAGCCACCAAGTCTTTGGCATCAATCCGCGTTGCGGCAATCACACTGTTCTGTATGCTCTTGTTGGTATAGCCCACCACAATGGTCTCATCCAATACATTCAACGCCTCTACTAGAAAAACCTTGAGATCCGTCTGCGTGGCCGTAGCTTTCATGGAGTACGACTCAAACCCTACATAAGCAAACTGTACGGTAGCATTCATGGGTACGGTGATACTAAACCTCCCTTTTCCATCGGTTCTTTTCCAAATGCGCGGTGCTTGCTTACCATCGGGGCCCTTGGTTACCGAAACGGTTACACCCGGTAGCAGCTCGTTTTGAGCACTTTTGTTCATCACCAGTCCGCTCAAAGTTACTTCCTGCGCCGCTAAGCGCAGACATAATAATGATAAGCATCCTGTTAATACGTATATATGTAATCTTTTCATCAGAATATTTTATTATTTAATAGCGATATCTTCCATTTTTTCACGGCGATGGATTTTTCTTTTCATCATTCATCACGTCGAACCCCATCGGTAAATAAGGGGCCTTTCCCGTCGAATACAAAAACAATCTCCCAGTTTCCTTCCTTGAAAATGGAAAAATCAAATTGCATGGATGATTCCTCCCGATAGCCCGATAGGCCAATGCGATTGTATTTGAAGGTTACCCGCGCTCTATCCCCATCTCTATTGGTGTATTTTGAAACGCTTTCCAATAAGGGAATAGGATAGGCTACTTTATAACGCACATATTCGTTCGTTTTCTCCATGTCAAAACCATGCAACAACGAACTCCAATCGGTCAGGTTCAGTTTCGCCGGATCAATGGGTGTATAATCGGAAGTAAAAAAGCGGAAGGTTAAGGTCTTCGCTTCGCCCTCGTATTCCTCATTTTGCCTAAAAAATACGTTGATATCTTCCGCACGCATCATAAATCCTGTAGAAGCCTCTTTTATTCCCAAAGCCGATAAAGGGTGTACATATCCCACTGTATCCAGCCCCGTTTCGGGATTGACATTATTGGGCTCATAATCTACTTCCCGAACAGGTATCAACTTCATGTTGGCTGTATACGCATAGCCTCCCGAGTTTTTAATCAAGACATCGAATTTATAACTCGAATCAGGTGAGCAGCGCACAAAAGAAGAATTGGCATTGCTCCACATGACAAATTCGCCCGAGTGCTTTCGCACCTGAAAAAGCGGTCGATATTCGATGGCCCGTTTGGCTTCGATTTCCTCCAAAGAGGTTTCCGTACCTAAATACGGCGTTTTCCATACTTTTACCGGAAAATTCTCCGTCAGTTCGGGTGCGGGCGAACCATCAAAACGCCTGATATTTGTAATCTCGAAAGTAAAAGGGAGGGTCGAGTTTCCAGCATTGAAATTACCGGTCATGAGGGTCGTTCTTCCCAATTGCGGCTGGTATACTGTCTGGGTAAAAACTGATTCTTTATCAAAGGCGTCCAAGCTTTCAGGTAAAAATTTATCCGTACATGCCCCCATTCCCAAGACTATACTAAGTCCTATTGCGCCTATATATATTTTATTCATAAATGTATTCATTGCCATAATTTTGAAATTCAGAAATTAACTTACTAAAGCCGAACTCATGGCCATTGTTCAGGATATGGACATACCCATTTTTTGTTTTGATATCGATGGCTTGGGTTTCGCTTCGATCCCATTTCGTTGCCAATTGCGTACCGTTCTTGTCACTCAATACCAGTCGGCGGCCGCCCATTCCGGTTACTCCGGAAGCACTCTGACGTTCATACTGGATATGCATGCGGTAATTGAACTGAAAATCCTGTGTATGCAATCCATCCACATAGGTCTGCAATGAATCGGTGTTGAGTGTACCTCGAAAGATGTACCGGCTTACCAAACTGTCCAATTGCAAGCGATAATCATAAGGATGCTCAATAATGATCGAATCGGCTTCAGGGGTTTCACCCGGTAGCTTTTCAATCACCACAAAAGGTTCGATGAGTAGGTCTTTGAGGTAAATATCATCACCTTTACCTTTCACATGTCGGTAATTATTCAGCCGGGTAATGGCTTCCTGAAAACAACCATTTGGCACAGCAAATACTGTTAAATCGGTGGAAGCCTGTTGCAAGGAATCTTTCAGCCCTGGGATGCCATTGACAACCACCATCATAGAGTCGAATTCCAATCCAAACTGATTACCTCCCTTTTCTAAAAAATCCAGTATCGTGCCATCAAACTCGGTTACTCCCGCCATTTGCACTTCGGTATATGGGCTGTCGTAATCTTTACAGGATACGAAAAGCATTATACAGGCGATGATGATTCCTATCGTTTTTAATATCTTATCCATATTCATTTCTCGGTTCATTTCCAATAATCGTTTTGAGACAATTGCGTATTGTTATTCAATACCTCTTGCGCAAGGGGCCAATAGATACCCCCATTTTGAATCAATGCTAACAAGGTTGGGTTATCCTGTAATATTTTTTGGCGACGAATCTGATCGTACCAACGCCAACCTTCGCCCATTAACTCTTTCCGTCGCTCTTCAAAAATGGCATTCAGTAATTTTTGATCGTCTTGTCCGAAATCCTTCTTGTATGATTGTTGACCAAGACCGCGCGTTAGCCGCACGTCATTATAAGGATCCATCGCCTCTGCCCCTCTATTCAGTGCCACTAAGGCTTCTGCCCGCAATAAACTGATTTCTTCCAAGCGAGTGAAAACAATAGCCGAACCGAACACCGCATAGTCACCATCTTTGCTGCTGCCATTTTGTATCACATTGATTTTCTTGAAAACCGGAATCTCCGCATTCATATTCGTGACATAGTTGGTGCGATATAAGTGGCTAGCGGTATCGATTCCAAAACGCAAATCATCCATGTCTTTAAAGATGGTATATAAGCTGTCTTTACTCACATAGATATCCGGATACGTTTTCTGTACCAAGGGATAGGCTAGTGTCCATTGTTCTAAGTGACCGCTTTGCGTCGCTTCGGCTCCTCTTGTGCTGAACGGAAAATTGAGTGCAAAGATCTTAGATCCTCGAATTTCCAATCCCGTCTCTGAATTAAATAAACCCGTAGGTTCTGTCAACGACTCGATGTCGGTAAAGGTGGCTTTAATTTGGGCAGCGTTATCCAATATAAATTGGGTATATGTCTCTACGTCGGCATAATTTCCTTCCCAAGCAGCAATATGTGCCAGAAGTGCATACGCAGATAATTTATTAAAGAGCATGCCTTGCCAGTATTGCGGATTCTGACTATAATACTGACTTTCAGTAGTCCCAAACTGATAAGGCAATTGATCAATCACCTCACGTAGCTCACCTTTGGCATAGTTCAGTACCGTTTTTGCGGGCGACTTGCCAAATTCCCGAAAAGAGCCATTGTCATACGACTGGGTAATCAAGGGCACATCGCCCCAAATACGTACCATATAGAAGTAATTGAATGCCCGTAAAGCGCGTGCTTGTGCGACATCGTATTTCAATGTAGATTCTGCATACGATCGATCTTTATCTAAGATTTGCGGTGCTTTTTCGATAAATATGGCAGCTGCATTAATAGCCGCATAGAAACCTTTCCAATTCGAAACACTCTGAAGCAATGCGTCCGATTTTTTAAGATTATTCGTTACTACGGCCTTTAAATCAGTCCGATTCCGAACGGTAAAATCGCCTTCCCGCAAATCGCCACATACCCAATGCCGGTTATTTTCGGCCAAGGCAGCCCGGGTTAAACCATAAATACCCATCAGTGCTGAACGAGCATCCTCAATTTTGTTCCATTGTTGCTCTTCAGAAGCCGCATGGTAGGGATCGATGTCCAGCACTTTATTGCATGAAAGCAAACTGAGCGCTGTTGAGCAAAAAAGAAAGCCTCCCATCGTATAGGCCAGTAGCCGTTGCCATCTATTATGTATTGTCTTCATCTTGTTCTTTCTTTAAAAGTTATATTTCAGCCCTACGGACAAAGAAAAAGGTAGGTATTGGTTATACCCGGTATAATAACCGTTAAAGTCAACCAATTCCGGATCCCCCCCACTGAAGCTACTGAGTGTCCACAGGTTATTGGCTACCCCATACACATATAAATCCTTCGCCTCTTTCGCTTGTTTTTTCCCCAATCGGGAAATATCCCAGTGATAGCCCATCGATACACTTCTCAACTTGAGATAAGAAAGTCCTTCCAAAAAGAGATCTTGATCTTGCCGGTAAGGATGTGTTTCACTTGTAGGGTTGTAAATCGGATAATCGTTCCGTTGGTTGGTGCTTTGCCAAGTATAGATTTCACGCAAAGCATCTAATGACTGCTGCCCATCCATGGTGGTAAAGTCATACCTACGTGCATCGCGCACATTCAGTGCATCGTGACCCAAGGCAAAGAATAGCTGGAAATTAAAATCAAATTTCTTATAGGTAAAATGGTTATTTAGGCCTCCCGTAAACCGCGGCATGGTATGGCCTTTTAACACCTTATCCTGTTCATTGATCTGGCTATCATGGTTCACATCCGCCCATTGGGCATCGCCATTGGTTGTTATGCCCTGGTTTTCATACAGCCAGAATTGATCGATGGATTGCCCTACTTGCAGCTTCCGGTCGCCAAAGGTTAAGTCGGTCTGGCCATTAGGCAAAGCTTTCAGCTCATTCTGGTTATAATTCAGGTTTAGCGATGAATGCCATTGCAAACCTTTCTTATGAGCGAGTATGATGCCCGATACCGTTAAATCAGCCCCGCTGTTGCTTACGTCCATACCGGTTAAATACTGGTATTCGTAACCAAACTCTTGTGGAACCGCCAACGGTATGATCATATCCCGATCATCATTTTGGTATAAGCTGAGCGCCATAGCCAACCGATTGCTAAAGAAAGATCCGTTTAGATCGATGTTGAGTTTATCGGCATAAGGCCATCCAATATCATAAGCCGACCAGCCCGTGCCATAAGGCCGTGTAAATGTTGCGAACAAATTATAAGATGGAATAGCCGGTTGGCCCTCCCAATTAAGGTTACCCGAAGTATAGGCCGGCCCTACCGAAAAGCGATCATACCCCAACATTTTTCCGATGCGTGCCCACGACACCCCGAGCGATAAATCTGAGACCTGTTCTGATTCGCGTAGCCATTGGTTTTTTACATTCCATTTTGCTGCAAAAGAGGGTGTAAAGAGCCAACGCCGATCCGACTGTACTTTTGAATAGCCATCATACCGCAAGAGTGCGGTAAGCGTTAAAAGATCTTGATATTGGTATGCTACTTGAAGCGAGGAGGTCAATAAAGCTGCTTGCTCTTTATCGATGTAATTATAAGTTTTATAAGACCCCGATTTGGTTGTCTTGTATTTGTCGCTTGTTCCATCATAGGCCTTCGTATAGTTGTAATGATGCAAATCCGCATAATAGGCCCCATCCCAACGTAAGTTGAATTGGTGCTCTTGATTCAGATCAAAAGCATAGCTACCATAGCCTTCGGTCACTACCCGTCGGTTATAACCCGAAAAATCCGACACGAAGCTCACCGATTCCATTAAGGTAGATGGCCAGAAAACATGGCGAATATCGATGTTGTAATCAAAAAGCAAGTTTGCGCCAAAGTTGAATTTCTTTTTCAAGTAATCCAATTTGATGTATCCATTGATGTAATTGGTATTATTCCGATCGTCAGTCTCGTTATAAAGAGACAAATAATTGCGATAGGCATCGCCGTTTGGCGCCATCGGTGCTGAGAGGTCGGGAAAATACTCTGTTTCTGCATAACGATCACGTAAATTCCTGTTGCGGTTTCTGCTAGCGGTTGCCCCATAAATCATCGCCTTCATCTGTAAGGCTTCTAACGGTCTCATGTTCACAAAAAAACTGATGTTGTTCTTCATATAGCTGGTCTGATCGGCTGCCCCAGCATTTCGGGTACTTCCTGCTTTGAACAGGAAGTTGGCAATATGACCACCTCCACGGATAGAAGCATCGGCATTGTACTGTTGCCCCATACCATAATAGGCGTCTGGCCAATTGGCGCTGCCAAAATAATGGGGATCGGATGCGTCCTGAAAATAAGTAGGTAGTTGTTGACTATCAAAAGGCAAATTGTACGCATCATAAAATTGTTTACGAAAGGCCCATTCATAGCTCGCATTGGTTGGATGGATGGTTTGTGTGGGCATGACTATCCCTGAAGCAACATTGAGCGAAATTCGTTGATCGCTTTCTACATTCGAAGCGTCGTTCGTCGTAATCCAGATAGCCCCGTTGGTGGCCAGGGGGCCCAATTGGGCTAATCGAGCTGGATTTTTAATCACCTCAATCGAAACCACATTATTCATATCAAGCCCAGCAAAAAGATTGTTCCCCGTTCCCAAGGGGTTGATATCGTACTGTTTGATATCGTAGGTAAACGGATGATTGGCAATTAAAGGTAAACCATTGACGTATACGGCTGGTTGTACAGCCGGTACATCCTTATTCGAGAATATTGGTGTAGCGATTCCTCGAATGGTCATGCTCTGCACCGTTCCTGGTTCCCCATTATTTTCTTGTACATACACGCCCGCCGCGTTTCCCTTTAAATATTGTTGTACAGAAATATAAGGTGACTTCTCTAAATCCTGGACGAATATGGTATCATTCGAGCGCAAACTTTGCTGGCTAATTTGATGGCCCTGTCTCATCTCTTTGGCAGCGGCCGCCAGCTTTCGTTGCTCGGCGATACTATCCCGATCCAATGTATCGCTCGCCCACTTGAGTCTTCCCTTGTTGGTATGGTACATGGCACTGCTATATACCCGCAAATGTGCCCCGGTTAAAGCCAGAGTCATAAACGTTCCTATTGCAGCCGTTTGTAGATACCAACGACGTGTCAATTTTATTCTCATCGTATTTATTAGGTTTATTGTCAGCATACTACGTTTTCTTTTAACAGATGCCTTTCTCGATTAATAATAAAGGTGATCATTTTATCGCTCTTTTAGTTTTAGCCTATCCATTAATAGACCGATTTTTTCATTCTTGAGTAGAATAGTAAAATGTAGAAAAAACGTTTAATAAAAGTTAGTTTATGCATCATCTGCATTTACATGTAAGCGCAAATGATGCTGTTATTCGTTATTGGTTTTGCAAATGGGGATTTTATCTCATTAGGTTCAATTCTTCATGCTGCTCCTGTACCGTCCATCCCATCGTTTCTTCGTTAGCCTTGCAAATCCTTACCCGCAGCTACCCGCTTTTTGTAAAGTTTCTTATCATAAGCATTCTCTTTTAAATGGTTTTTTGGTTACGTCTGTTGGCAAATATAGGGGGTATTTATTTTGCTTGTGAGGAGTAAATTGGTATTTATTTAGGGGCTAATTCGTCAAAATAAAGGGGGTAAAACAGGGAAACTGTCTGCTTAAAGGCTTTAGGTGGTATTTGGTTGTTTTTTGTGACTCATGCCCCGTAATCTGTCATCGATCATGAATGAGAAGTAGCAAGACAATTCGTTATAAGTTATAAGTAACAAGTTTTACGTTCTAAGTATCTTACGCCGCACAGAAATCCATGCTGCTTCACTCATCCAGCATTACTGATAACAAATCAGCCATGGATAATACCATAAAGAAGGCCCCGTTGCTGGGGCCTTCTAACTAAACCAACTATTAACTAAAATTATTGCTACTCGAGGCACCAATACCCTTGTCTGATCGAACAATTGCAAGGCAATATTAGTGTCTTTTATCGATTTTCATGGGGGGTAGGTTCATCTATTTGAGGGGGCGGAATGGCGTAAATTATCAAGATCCTTCGTGACTTACCCATAAAACGTTATAGGGGCTTGTGAGCTGTCATCCAGAACGGAAC
>Ga0182744_1001157_pt1 | contig 23518 bp, 13 predicted proteins | sample eDN3rd30CKraftMG_FD_128525 | JGI IMG/M metagenome (GOLD analysis project Ga0182744, IMG submission 128525) | Enriched Miracle-Growth compost microbial communities from Emeryville, California, USA - eDNA 3rd pass 30_C Kraft MG (version 2) (version 2) ...
TGTTATGATAACGGCGATATAACACTGTGAAAGCGTTTTCACAACCGGTGGTCATTAATTGCAATAATTGCTCGTCTGGATATGATTCAAGACTTTGCATGTAGGAGTTGAAATTAGCTTTAAGTTTGAATCACCAAATTAACATAATTTTTTTTACTACCAAATTTATTTTTAACGACCTTCAGCAAATTTGTACTAAACATATTGACAAGCAATAAATTAAATTGTTTCACTGGACCGCTTTTGGATATTCAATTTTAAATATCCTTTTTGGTGCAACAATTATTCTACTGAATTCTGGTTTTGATAAAAAAAGCATCCAGTCGGTTTATATTTAGTTGTGTTTCGAACGTTTGTTTACGCATTTCCCACATCAAAACTCCTTGCCTATGCCCGAAATAAATAATCACATTTATTAGTGGGCCGAACCAGTAAAAGAAAAGTTTGCCTGTCCTAATTGTAATTATAAAATATTTAAAGTTGTTGCGTAAATGAAGTGCCGATTAAGCCGGGCATAATGCCTTTAAAGGTTATTAATATAACCTCTGGCTTTAAGGTCGGCTAATGTTGACACTGGCCATGTTTTGCCATTTTGTAATAAAAAGCTTGAATCCGCGATGTCTAATACGTCCCGGTAAAGATGATCAGTGATTAAAAATCCTTTTTGTTTTTGATTTTTAATCAGGACTTTTATCTTTTTCAGGTGTATGGGCATGATTTGGGTAAAAGGTTCATCCAGTATAGTAAAAGAAGCCTCACTTTTAACAAGTGTATATACTTCCACTAGTCTTTTCATGCCTCCGGAAAGTTTACGTAATTTTTGCGGTGTGATGTCCATTAGGTCCGGGAAATCCTTAGAAAATTCTGATGCCCTTATTTGGTAATCACAAAGAACATCTTTAACTGACAAATGACCGGGTACAAAATGTGACTGAGGTAGATAATTAATATGGGGAAAGGGATTGCGAATTGTTTTTTGATTCAACCGGATTGATTTGCTTAATGGGTTTAAATGGCCCATAATAATTTTCATCAGGCAGGATTTACCTGAACCATTCCTTCCAATAAGGGATGTTATTTGCCCATGACTGCATTTAATGTAAATATCAGACAAAAGGCGTCTTTGCCCGAAATCCAATAGGATGCTGTCAATTTCTAAAGTTGGCTGTGTGGGATCCATCTAAGATGATAACTTGCAATAATTAATGTGATATAAATAATAAAATCCAGCATGATTGTGGTAGACCAAAGAACGGCTTTTTTTAGGCCAAGGTTATAATAGTAGGGATATTGATTTTTACGCATCTGGTCGGTAAAATAATAGATCACAAAATAGCTTGCTATTTTTAACCAAAAGCAACCCTCAAAAGCAATCAACCCGTTTGATATTAGTGTCCATAAACAAAGTAACGAAATCAACAGCCCTGCCAGGAAATGATTCCGGTAAAACGTAAATATACGCCTTATTTGCTTTGTCCAGAACTTGGTATGCATGGATTAATTTGAAAACCCAATTTAAGGAAAAAGAAGGTAAATACAAGCAAGTTCAAGGAAAATACATACGTGCATTTTTATTTAGGAATAGTGTGGGCCTGATTGATTATCAAAAAAACATTAACCTGATATGTGTTTTAAATTACCGTGTGCCTGTAAAAACAGGCGCACCGGACGAAAGGGAGTTTTTTCCTAGACGGGCCAAACTATCACCATAAGCTCTTTTGTCGTGGTCCGCTACCTGAGCAAATCTGTTGAAAAACCAAATTTTGTTTTTATCAGCTGAAACTAATGTTTTTAAGAACATCCAAGAACTGAGTTAAAAAAACTATCAAAATATTGAAATTGATAAAGATTCTATTCGGACTCCTATAACAGATTGCGTAGTATTTTATTCCTTTCGTACCCCCAAATCCTTATTTTAATTTTTAGTTTAGGGGATAACCATTTTTCAAAGGTATTTATAAAGTATATATATTTGTATGGCATAAAACTCTGTTGTGCCATTGACGGGTGCAATTGATGGGATTTATGCGAAATTATAGGCGGTTGTTTTTAACAGATAGCGGGACTGGTTCGCTAAATGTTCAATAGGTTTCAAATCATATATAGGCACGTCAATATAATCAGGCCCAAAGCCAGATGAAATATAGGTTCACTTAGGTTATAACAATGACAAAAAACTAAAAATCTATAAAATGAAAAACGAAGCCGAAATAGTAAAAAAAATACAGTGGTTCATACACAGTGATACGGTATGCTATTAATATGTTGAGATAATTTTAGCTTGTATAGGCCTAACTGTTACATTAATTATTGAGGAAAAAATTAACTACATTGCTACTTTTCTATACATCATCCTTATTGTGTGTGCGCTGGTACAACTTTTTTTAAATTACAGAAAACGACAAAGCTACCAAGATTATGATAAGTAGCAATATTCCTTTAAAAAAAAATAAAGCACCCTTTTAAGAAGTTTTATTTTTTAGTTAATGATCCGATTAAATATAGTGAGAAACGGAGGACACGGGAGTGTCAAATTACCTGAATTCATCTGACACTCACCCCGTCATTGCCCCCTACCAAATATTCGTCTGCACGAAAACAGGTACCATTATCTTTATTGATCCAGTGGCAGCAGCTCAAAATGATGTTTGACAGGTTTATTGATCTGGTAGATCTTATCCACATAAGATTTCATTTGCTGTTTTAACTGATCACCGTGCGTCCTTACTGCCTCATAGTCGCCATATTTGGCATTTAGCCAACCGTTGGTTGCCAGATTAGCCTGGATGGTATCGGTCGCCTCCTGTTTGTTATTAAACAATAAACCTTTGTCATATAAAAAGTCGTATTGGATCCAATAGTAATTTCTGAACTTAGCTTCAATGTCTTTTCTTTTGGAATTTAAATCCATGATCTGAAGTGCCTGTCGGTACTGGGGGGTATTATGTAAGGTTGCCAGATTGATGCCTGCCTTTAATTCCTCCCCGGAAAAGCGGGCAATCGGCTGACCGTCGATTTTTAATAAATAAGCCTTTCCATTAAGACCACTTATTTTCATCTGCTCATTGCTAAACTGCTGCATAAAAGGAATCACGTTTAACGCCTCGGTCTCTATTTGCTTATTTCCCCAGACCCTGGCGACTGTATCAACAGGGTAGGGAAGTGCTCCGGCGAGGTAATCAAAGCTCAATGCACCGGTTTTTTGCTGAATACCGGTGATGGTACAGTTTTCCGTTTTTAGCGATTTTGGACTACCCGCCTTTACCACAAAATCAGCGACAGGCTTTCCAGCCAGGCCTTGATCTTTCAGGAAAATATAGGCCATGATGAGATGTCCCGCACTACCAGGGTGGATCCGGTCGGGCCCAGTGGAGGTATAAGTGGAATCTTTTTGCTGTTCTTTTTTATTGATCACGGTCATCGGATGAAACAGGTCCACATAGGCCCATCCCTGTGCTTTAGCTGCTTTTTTCTGAAAAGCAGTAATCTCTTCCATTGTTTTCCATTTTCCCTTAAAAAGACTGCCTTCCTGTTTAACTGTTTCATCATAAGGGGAGGAAGACATCAGGATTTTTTTAATTTCCGGGTGGGCAAGCAATGTATCCTGGATTTTCAGGTAGCTTTTATAGGACTCTTCTACAAAAGACTTCCTTCTTTGTTCTGTTACCGGATTTTTCGCATCATTATATTCAAAATACTTACTGTCGTTCATGCCAAAGCTAACCACCAGTTTTGTAGGCTTTTTGGGTAAAAGGTCACCCGGCAGCCGTCGGTATATCTGCTCTGCCACGTCTCCTCCGACGCCACCGTTTATTACAGTGATGCGACGGTCAGGAAAATGCGTCATATAATATAACCAGATATAAGACTCATAGAATCCGGCCTCTGTGATACTGTTGCCCGCAAAGACCACCCGGTCTCCTGCCTTAAAAGGTTCCGGTTTTTTTTGGGCAAAGCTACTTGCCAGTAAAAAACACATGGATACGGTAAAAATTGCTGTTTTTTTCATTTTTTATGGTTTCTGAAAATATCAAATTTGAATGATCACGCTGTAATGAATCAGATAACGGCATAGGAAAAGCCCGGATTAAAGGAATTTACGTCAATTTCCTCTGGTAAGGGTTCAAAATGCCGTTCAGATGCATCATTTTGCTAAAAAGACACTTTTATTTGCCGTTTACCGCTATTTTTTCAATTAATTTCCCCAAGTGAATCTATGCTGTTCGTCTTAAATAATTTCCAAAATCAGTATTTAAACCTTAAGCCGGATGGCGGAAAACACTTGGATATGTTTCTAAATAATTGGCATTATTTAGTTTAAACCTGTAGGCTGGGATATCCTTTCGGCATAAAAAGATATAAGCGCTCCTACAGTTTGTTATTGGCGGACGTTTCCATAAAACACATTTCAGTTGATGAAAAATAAAACAAATTCCCTGAAAATACCGGTTCAGGCAATGAATACCTTTAATAAAAAAATCCTTTCTATCCATACTCAGGCAAAATATATAAATAACCAGATGCAGCGGCTGGCTAAAAAATTAGGTTGCTATTTTAAATATTTTAAAATGGTCCGCCCGGTTTTACTTATCTATATCAGCTTTATGATCCTAGCTCTTTTATGGCGGCCGGCCTATGGCGGCCAATCAAAAAGTGCTTTTGGGGCAAATGATCGTCTCCAGGTGTCTTCTGTTTTGCAAAGCCATATGGTGGTACAACAAAATAAGCCTTTTAAGATATGGGGCCAGGGGCCGGTAGGCGCCAAGGTCACTATCAGGGCAGACTGGATGGCGACGTCGATCCAGGTATTTTGTGACACCCGGGGCAAGTTTGAAGGTATCATACCGGTTCCTGTTGCAAAAAAAGGTGATTATTCACCGCACCGCATTGTTTTAAAGTCCGGGGAGCAGCAGGTCCAACTCAAAGATCTGCTTATCGGGGATGTATGGTTTTTAAGCGGACAGTCTAATATGCAGTTTGCTGTTAGGGAAATGCTGGATTCAAGCAAGATAATTGCCGGTGCCAACCCAAAAATCCGTTTATTGAATGTGGCGCTTAATTTTAGTGCCAGCCCCATAGATTCCATTACGGGGACCTGGACGCTTTGTACACCTTCCAGCGTCCGTGATTTCAGCGCGGTCGGATACTGCTTTGGCAATAAGCTTCAACATGAACTCGATATACCCGTCGGCCTGATATTTTCGGGTATCGGTGCCTCTGCCGTACAGGCCTATGTACCTGAAGAAGTATTGCAAAAGGATTCCATGCTCAACCGTGTTTACCTCAGCCCTTATCTGCAGTCACCGAAGTCAAAAGAGAAAATAGATGCCGGATTCAGTTTTGAAAAAGTCACTCGTCCGTTTTTGCTCTATAACGCCCTGATCCATCCTTTTATCCGCTTATCCATAAAAGGCATCTGCTGGTATCAGGGAGAAACCAATTATAAGGACCGTGGCAGCTTTACAAGGGCCACGATCGCCTTGATTAAAAGCTGGCGAAAAAGATTTCAGCAGGGTGCATTGCCGTTTAATTTTGTCCAGATCGCACCCTTTGCGCACGATAAAATGGATCCCACACTCGCCGGGGATGCCTTTTTCCGGGAAGCTCAACAGCGCGTCCTTCAATTAAATAATACAAATATGGCAGTAACCATGGATGTTGGCAACCCGCAAAACCTGCATCCAAAGGATAAAAAACCAGTGGGCGACCGTCTCGCTGCAATCGCTCTTAACAGAACCTATGGGCGTTTAGAGCAACCTTACCTGGGCCCGAAGTTTGATTATGTCCGTTTTGTGGGTGATTCAGCCATTGTACATTTTCTGTCCTCAACCGTCGGGGGCGGCCTGACTACCAACAACGGTAAAGCCCCCGCCTTCTTTTTTGTGGCCGGCAGTGACCGGGTTTTTCATCCTGCGACCGCCATTATCCGTGGAAATACCGTGGCTGTATTTACCAGTCGGGTTCCCCGGCCTGTGGCCGTCCGATACGCTTTTTTCAATTATCCCGTAACTAATCTGCAAAACGGTGCCGGGTTTCCGGCCTTGCCTTTCCGCACCGATCATTGGCCGGAAAAGCCGGAAAATTACTAAAGGCCCGGGCCGTTTTTGGGCCTCGGCCCCGGTAGGCACGCCCCGCCATATAAATGAATTGGATAAAATAAACTGGGAGACGTCTTATTCATTGTAATCGCAGGTTTCCCTTGGCTCCTAATACCTGGTTCCCTTACTTTGCAGCAGGCTTTTGGCGTATTGTTGCCTGTTGCGAGGAATTACGCAGGGTAAAACCGGTTGGGATGATCACTTTTTTAAAGTCTCCGGTCACAGCTTTTTTATGCAGTCTTTTAAGGAGCAGGTCGATGGTGGCACCGGCGATTTTATCAATGGGCTGATTGATGGCCGTGATAGATGGATTATACAGTTCAAATAGATCACAGTCGTCAAAAGCAATGACGGCCAGGTCCTCCGGTACCCGGATGCCCAGTTTTTGGAAGGCTTTCAGCCCGTTGGTGCCTGCCTGGATCGCGCTGAACAGCACGGCGTCCAGTTTTGGATGCTTTTTAATAAAATGGATAATCGGATCGATAATTAATTGTTCATCCGGATCAAAATTGATTTCGAGTATATAAGGCTTTAAGCCTGCCTCATGGACTGCGGCCCGGTAACCCTCCAGGCGCCCCTGCATCTGCGTCTGGGAAGAGGCGAAAGTTATAAAGCCGATGTTTTTGTATTTTTCCGTGATTAAAAGCCTGGTCGCATTAAAGGTACTCTCATAATTATTAACTTCCACCTGATCGGTCTGTATGCCTTCCAGGTGGCGGTCAAAAAACACAACGGGCATCCCTGAGGCCAGCAGTGAACTGATTTCTTCCTCCACACCCACCGGAGGGGCAATGATGCATCCATCCACATTGCGGTCCCTGAACATCTCCAGCAGCTCTTTGGTCTTGGCCGTGTTATTATCCGTACTACAGTATAAGATCTTGTAACCACTTTGATAGGCTTTATTCTCTATATGCCTGGCTACTGCCGCAAAAAACGGATCCGCAATGTTTTCCACCATCAGGCCGATGATATTGGTCTTGCCTGTGCGCAGGCTCTTGGCAATAGGATTGGGCTTGTAACCGACCTCTTTAATATATTCCTCTACGCGTTTGACCAGTCCCGGGCTGATCCTTTTCTCCTCGGCCCGTTTATTAACAATAAACGAAATGGTGGTCTTAGAGATGTTTAATTCCCTGGCGATGTCGGCAATGGATAATTTTTTCAAGATTCGACTGTTTTAAACGCTGAAATAAACGGATTTCTATATGGATGGCCTTAAATGTCTGTTGAGCCTTGGATACTGCAGCCCAAACAGACAAATGGTCAGATAACAAATAATGGGCAGGTAATAGGCGCCGGCGATATCTGTGTTCGCTATAAGTCCCATCAGCGGCGGGAATACAGCACCGCCTAAAAAGCCCATCACAATAAAAGAAGAAGCCTGTTGTGTATGGCTTCCCAGGTCTTTTAATCCCAGGCTGAAGATGGTCGGATACATGATACTGAAAAAGAAATTGATCATGAGAAGCGCTACAAAGGAAATCCAACCTGCAGCCTGTGCAACTACCAGGCACATCAGTATGTTGGCGCAGGCAAAGGTGGAGAGCAGAATATAAGGTTTAATATAACGCATTAGAAATGTCCCGGCAAAACGCCCGATAACCAGTAAAAAGATACTCAAAGAGAAAAAGTAACCTGCATGCTCTGCGCTGAAATGCATGGTTTCTTCCCCATAATTAATAAAAAAGGCCCAGGTGCCCGCCTGGGCGGCTACATTAAAAAACTGGGCCAATACGGCAAATATAAAATGCCGTTCTTTGAGTAGGTCTTTTAGCGGTGGGGCAGGTGTGGTTTTGGCCCTCACGCCTGTTGGAGCGGCCGCTCCCATTTCACCGTTTTGACGCAGGGCAGCGCTGCCCACTTTAACATGGGAAAAAGGTGAAAAGGCAAAAATCAGCCCCATAAGCGTAATCACGCAGCCGATAGTAACATAAAGAAACTTAACGGTCGACAGATCACTGATTTCTCCCCGCTCGGCCTTAAGTAGAAAAAAGCTGCCGATAGCAGGGCCCAAAACGCCGCCCAGTCCATTGAAGGACTGCGCAAAATTGATCCGCTGGTCGCTTGTTTTTTGTTCACCCAGCGCTGCCACATAAGGATGGGCAACGGTTTCCAGAGAAGCCATCCCGGCAGCCAGGACAAATAAGGCAAACAGGAAAAAAGAAAAGGACCCGGCGCTTGCCGCCGGAATAAATAAAAAAGCCCCGGCCGCAAACAAAAACAAACCGCCCAAAATGGCGCTGCGATAACCAAATCTTTTCATGTAAATGCCTGCCGGTAAGGCAACCAAGGTATAAGCCCCGAAGGTCGCCAGCTGGATCAGTGAGGATTTTGATTTGGAGATATGCAGCTCCGCCTGGAAATGTTTATTAAGTACGTCCATGAGCGTTAAAGCCAGCCCCCACATAAAAAAAATAGAAGTGAGAAAGGCAAATAGCAAATAATACATTTTGCTGGTCAGTGGCGCCCGGTTTGTTTTCATAAATCAATTCATGTTTGCGGTAGCGTAAATATAAGGCAATTTAAGCGTTATCGCCTGAGCCGGCGGCCTATCCCAAGTATCCTAAAACGGTTTTACGGTAAATTGTCTGCTGGCTTGTTAGCGGCTTTGTTACTGGTGATTAAGGGTTATTTGGTGCCATTGTCTCATCATTTTTACCTGTTGTTGCCACGTACGGCACTTATTTATCCCTACCAAAATGTTATCCTTATGTTCTTAATACCCAGGGGCGGTATGCCAAGGGTAAAAGCCTGCCGGCTTTTGTCATATGGTAACTGCCTGAGGACGGCTCCAGACAAATCTACGCATTCGATTTTCCGGATCTTTGTTCCTGCCCGCAATGACAGACGGAGTTCATGCAAACGGTCATCGCCCGTTGCATTAAACAAACGCAAAAGGTAGCTGTCCGGTGCTTTTTCAAAATCCGGCAATTTGTCTGCCGGGGAATCCCGGGTCGCCTCTCGGGTTAAATCACTGCCCATTTTAAAAGCACTGACCTGCCAGCCACTGTTTGCAGGAAGCGTTAAAAGGCTTTTTGTTAACGGCAGTTCGGCATTTGCTATAAAGGGCTGGAATCCCATATCCGTCACCATAAGCGGTTTATTGTACGCCTCTGCCGCCTGGGGCACGGACGGCGCTGCCTGCGAAACGCCGCTTATTGTCTTTTGCTTTCCCGCATTGGGCATAAAGGCGTAATCAAGGACCGTAGATCCCTGGACCTTGTAATCTGCGCCGAAAAGCCCCCGGCCAATATATTGGGTCGTCAGGCCCAGCGGTACTCCCGGGCCGTGCGCATAACTGGTGGTAGCTGTGCTGAATAACGCAAAACCATAACTGCCGTCTGCTGCTTCCAGGTTGACCCAGTGGAGCAAAACATCATTTTTAATGCTGTCCCAGCGATCAAAAAAAGTATTGTCCAGTTTACTTTTATATATATCAAAAGGTGCGTCTTTTTCCACCACCGCCTCTTTAAATTGAACGGGGAACAGTGTCAGCAGTTTATAGCGGCTGTTATAAAATGCCTTGTTCGGGTCTTCATTTTTAAATGGCGTTTGGTTATAGGCGCCGATCCCCAGATCCCCCGGATCGCCAGCATAGTTGTCCCAGTCAATGATCAGTTTTGTTTTGATGAGCGGGCCGTTTTGAGTGAGTTCCAGGATCTGCGTAAAAGGCGCACCGGCAATCCTGCCCCGGATCTTAAGCGCTGCATACAAATCGCCGTTGGCTATCACCGTCACTTTGGCCGGCTGCTCATCGCTGCTTCTGAATCGGTGCTGGTTATAAAAATAACCGCGCAGCGTATTCAGGCCACTGCTTTCCCCTTTATTTTTTTGAGGTAAAAATTCATGGGTGGCCGCTTTTTTTCCATCCGTACTCCGGCTTTTTAGCTGAAGGCTGGTAATCGCGCCTCCTTTTTTAGGATCCACCATTAATGCATACCGTGCTGTCTGCAATTGAAACAATCCGTTTTTCAGTTGCCGGATAATAGGCCCGTTACTTGCAATGATATTGATGTCCCGGTGGCTTTTAAGGCGTATTTTTTGCCCTCCGGCCTCCGCGCCTATGGACGTCAAACGGTATATGGCAAAACCCATGGCAGGTACAGTCGCTTCAAAATGAATTGTCACGGGCTTCCCATGCCCTTCAGTCGTGTCTTTTGTTGAATCATCATTACCCGTTTCATCTGGGCGGTTAAGATCGTTATATGCCACCTGAAAACGGACATTTTTGCCTGCCGGGTCCAGCAATTGGAAATTGCTGCCAGCCTCCTCTGCATTTAGGTCACCGGGCAGTTCATAACTTACCATAGCGGTCTGGGCGCTGCCGGTGCTATTATAGATTTTCAGCCACCGGGCCTGTTTACGCGGATTATTTGTAGGAGAAAGCTTTTGCGCATTATCCGGATAAATGGTTAAAGGGTATTTACGGGCGGGATCCTGATAAATCAGACTGTCAGCGATATGTAATGCAGTATCTGTCCATAGGTCTACCTGTTGTTGCCAGGTACGGCCATGCTTTTTGTTGTAGGGCACGATCCAGCAGTCATGGTGCTGGGAGAGAAGCAGGTTTTCCCAGGCTTTATCCAGACTGCCGGAAGGAAAATCATTTCCAGTAAACAGGTGATTTAAGGTTGCCAGGGTTTCCGCTGTAATTAAACGATTTTCCGTACGGCGAACGGCGCGGGCTACTTTTTGGAGGATCTGGCCGCCCCAGACAAGGCTTACCTGGATATCTTCCTGGGATAACTTCCATTCGGGGACCGGCAGCGGGCCGCTGTAAGCGTTCTTTGATGTCGCTCCCGCTTTTGCGATGGCTATTGCTTTTTCAAAATATCCCTGCCAGGTGCTATATACTGAATTCGGGTAAACCGTTGCATTAGCGGCGTCCAGGCGGAGGCCGGCGTCTGTAGTGCCCAGCCAGGGACCGACTCGCCATCCGGCGTCCTGCAGGCACATGCCCACCGGGTTTTGAATGCCGTTTTGCAGGGCACCTTTAATATAACCCGGGCTGTTGCGCCAGGCAATGGTCTGCCAGGTAGAACCTTTTTGCAAACGCTCTGATATATAACGCGGAACCGTTAAAATAGAGCTGCCATTCGGGCCGGTCCAGTAAATCAACCCGCCTTCATGCGGCCTGGTATAGCCTCCCCAGCAGGTGTTTGGATTTTTAAGGCTGGCATACTTAAAGCCAAAAGAGCGTAATATGCCCGGCAGCTGACTGGTGAAACAGGGTTCCTCGGAGCTATAGGTAGAAAATTGAATGCCGTTGAAATGCCTTCTCAGCGATTTCATGCCGTAATAAAATTGGCGGATAATGCTTTCGCCGGATATATTGAACATATACGGCTGGCCAAAAGCCGGGTTTACGTATTCCATCCTGGCAAGTGCAGTCGTATCGGCCAATTCCTTTTGGATAAACCGGTATCCCTTTGGGTCAATGGCCTTAATTGAATCCCAGGTAACTGGTTCTATTTCCAGATTGACCTTCCAGCCCGGGTGCCGGCGCATCTGCTCCTCAATAAATGAAGCATATTTATAGGGAAAATGTCCCCAGATGCCCCCGTGGTACCCGTCTATAAAATAAGCCGTAGGAATATGCCTTGAGGTTTTTTGTGACTGGGCATAGCCCGGTGACATAAAGGCTAATAATAACCAAATACTTAATATAAGGCTAAGTGCCCGTTTGGGAAATGTGGGTTGAAAGCCGCCGCGGCGCGTTTTTTTCCAAAAGCTAGGCTTCCTTACGGAAGTTATCACAAAAATACAGGTGTTGAATGGTTTACTAGGGTACATAAGAATTAGAAAGTGAATGGGAGCCGTCACTTTATATATAGACACTTAGCGTCCAAATAGCCGCCATTGTTACAGAAAATAAAAAAGTGCTTTTTAAAGACTTCAATGGCGGCTTTTCCTTATTTATGTTACTTTCTATTAGTGATTTATACGGGGGCTGCTGTGTTCACCTGAATGAGCAGTTTTTTTTCTATTTTTTATTTTAATCGTCATCAATGCAAATTAGAACTAAGAAAGGCCATTTATGGATCGGGTTGATTATCCTTTTGTGTTACTGCGGGCAAAAAACAAAAGCTGCTACTGTTGATACCGTTTCTTTTTACAGTCCTTCCATGGACCGAAATATGAAAACGGTACTCATACTGCCCGACCATTATAAAACAGCGGGCAAATTGCCGGTCGTTTACCTGCTGCATGGTTATTCCGGGGATTATAGTGACTGGATTAAAAAAGTGCCGGCCGTTGCCTCTTATGCCGATCAGTATAAAGTGATCATTGTCTGCCCGGATGGCGGCTTTGCCGGTTGGTATTTAAATAGCCCGGTTGAACAGCATAGTCAATATGAAACTTTTATTATAAAGGAATTGCTTCCCTGGGTAGACCAGCATTTTCCTACTTATGCCACGCGTCAAAAACGCGCGATCATGGGACTCAGTATGGGCGGGTTCGGAGCCCTTTACCTGGCCATTGAACACCAGGATATCTTTGGCGCAGCGGGTAGCATGAGCGGTGCCGTTGACCTTACCGGGCTGGCGGGCTCTTTCGGGATTGATAAGCTGCTCGGACCTTACAGTAAATACCCCAAAAGATGGGAGCAGCACAGCATCCCCTACCTGACGCATAAACTAGTGAATGATTCACTGAAGCTTATTATTGATTGCGGCTCAGATGATTTTCTCTATCAGCAAAACCTGGCCCTTCACAATAAGCTGCTTTATGACAAAATAAACCATGATTTTATCACCCGTCCGGGAGCGCATACCTGGACCTATTGGGCCAATTCTATTCAATTTGAGCTTTTATTTATGCACCACTTTTTTAATCTATCAAAAAATTAAGGATATTTACCGGGTATTACCGGCAAAGGCTGATTAAATCCTCAGTATTATAAAATAAAGCAAAGCTTAGTAAAGAAAATCAAAATAAATCAAAGCTTAGTATATCACCATTCAATTTTAGCATGACACGTGTATTTTTTCGCAATTTTCTGCTGATCGTATTCACAACATCCCTGATTTATGGTGGCCAAAATCCGCTTAACGCGCAGACCGCCAATAATGCGGCCTATGTAAATCCCATGATCGGGGCCAGCACCAGTGTAGGCGATGCAGGCATTTATCATGGACTGGGTAAGACTTTTCCGGGAGCTACGACCCCTTACGGCATGGTGCAGGTCAGTCCTAATACGATCACCGGAGGCGATAACGGTTCGGGTTATAGTGACGAGCATACCAGTATCGAAGGATTCGCCTTTACACAGATGAGCGGGATCGGTTGGTATGGTGACCTGGGAAATTTTCTGGTCATGCCCGCTACGGGAGAACTTAAAACCTTTGCCGGTAAATTAACGGAGCCCGAAAATGGCTACCGGTCCTTATATGATAAAGCCTCCGAGAAAGCCACTGCGGGTTACTACAGCGTATATTTGAAAAAGTATAAGGTGAAGGCGGAGATGACTGCAGCGCCGCACAGCGGCATGCTGCGTTTTACCTTTGCAAAAAACGAGCGCTCCAGGATTCAGATTGATCTTGCCAGAAGGGTGGGCGGGACGGCCAGTGAGCAGTTTGTTCGGGTAGTCGATGATTATACCATTGAGGGTTGGATGCGCTGCACGCCTGAGGGCGGCGGCTGGGGAGATGGGGACGGCAAGGCAGATTATACGGTTTATTTTTATACCCGGTTCAGTAAACCCTTAAAAGATTATGGGATCTGGACGGCCAATATACCGGACGGGCTAAGCCGCAAAAGGGAATCCGTCACCAGTGACCATTATCAAAAGATCATACAAAACGCCAAAGTGCTTAAGGGACAAAAAAGCTTTAAGGGCCGCCATATTGGCTTTTATACGCAGTTTGGCACTAGGGATAAAGAGCAGGTGCTGATGAAAACCGGGATCTCATTTACCAGTCAGCAGGGCGCCAGGGCTAACCTGGAACAGGAAATTAAGGGCTGGGATTTTGACGGGCTCCATCAGCAGGCAGTAGATTTATGGAACAAAGCGCTGAGCAAGGTTAAGATTCAAGGGGGCACTGAGGAAGAGAAAACAGTATTCTATACAGCGCTCTACCATACGATGATTGATCCCAGGAGCGCGACGGATGTAAACGGCCAGTATCTGGGCGGTGATGGTAAGATACACATGGCCACAGGATTTACCAAAAGAACAATTTTCAGTGGCTGGGATGTGTTTCGCAGCCAGATGCCTTTGCAGACGATTATTAATCCACGCCTCGTCAGTGATTTAATCAATTCTTTAATTACACTGGCGGACCAGACGGACAGCGGTTATTTACCCCGCTGGGAGTTGCTCAATGCCTATAGCGGCTGCATGATCGGCAACCCCGCAGTTTCAGTGATCGCAGATGCCTACGCTAAAGGCATCCGCACCTATGACCTGCAAAAAGCCTATCAGTATGCACTTGGAACAGTACAGCGCTTTGATAATGGGCCGACAGGTTATACACCCGGCGGGCTGAGTATCTCTGAAACACTGGAATACAGTTACGCCGATTGGTGTATGGCACAGATCGCGGGCGCCATGGGTCATACAGAAGTGGCTGGTTTATACCGACAAAAATCAATGGATTTTAAAAATATATTCGACAGTAAAAAAGGTTGGTTCCGGCCTAGAAATGAGGACGGTTCCTGGCAGAAATGGCCCGAAAAAGGCCGGCTGACACAGAACTATGGCACCATTGAAAGTAATCCTTATCAACAGGGCTGGTTTGTGCCGCAGGATATAAAAGGCATGGTGGCACTTATGGGTGGACAGCAAAAAGTGAAAGAAGATCTGGAATATATGTTTGAGCATACGCTGGAAAACTTTATGTGGAATGATTATTATAACCATGCCAACGAACCGGTGCATCATGTTCCCTTTTTGTTCAACCGGGTGGGCGCTCCATGGCTGACCCAAAAATGGACCCGAAAAATCTGCGCCGGCGCCTATCACAACAGCGTGGAAGGCCTGGTAGGAAATGAGGACGTAGGCCAGATGTCAGCGTGGTATGTGCTGGCTGCTGCCGGCATTCATCCCATTTGCCCGGGTGATCCCCGTTATGAGATCACGGCACCGGTATTTTCCAGGATCACATTCAGCTTAACCGCCCCGTACAGCACGGGTAAAAGTTTTACGATCATTGCAAAAAATAATAATAAAGAAAATGTCTATATCCAGTCGGCAAAACTCAACGGCAAGCCTTACAATTATTGCTATTTAATGCATCGTGATATTGTGAGCGGTGGCACCCTGGAGCTGATCATGGGCCCAAAACCCAATAAATCCTGGGGGGCGAAGTAAATGATAAGATAACGAAAAAGGCAACTGAAAGGTAAGTAAAAAGGTAACTAATCGTCCAGATGATAGAATAGGTGGCCGCAGAGAGAGGCTCTGGAGAGGGCAGGGGCTGCGAAGCCGAAGCATTATTTACTGAATGTATTCAAAAAGTACATAAAAATCTTTTTAGAATTCACGGAAGAAAAGTTTTTAATAATGAACCTTAGTATTAGACTAAATTATCCTCACTTGATTTTTTTTCGTAAGTTTTTTAAATAAAAAAGCATAAGCCAGTTTACTACGCAGGCTTATGCTTTTTGTTTGTTGCTGTTTTTAAAAGCCAATTATTTTTTATTCGCTTAAAAAACAGGTCGACGAGTGTTACTTTTAGTTTCACAAATGCCGGGACCTGTAAAAAACATATGAAACCCTGCCTGCAATAAAAAGCAGGCAGGCTAGAAGTAATAAATGCGGACAGCTGGCAACAAATGGCACAAAATGATTCGGGTGCACCTGCACATTGTATATGGCGGGATCTCTGGATTTTTGACGGAACAGTATTTTGCCCGAAGCCTGAATAAGACCGGAGTAACCCATATTGCTGTTAAGGACAATATCTTTTCGGGTTTCGACGGCTCTTAGCCGGGCATGATAAAAATGCAGCCTGCTCAGATATGTATCCATAAACCAGCCGTCATTACCCGGGTTGCAAAAAAAAGTCGCGCCCTTTAAAAGCGCCTCTCTTGCCAGCGCAGAACTCGTCGATTCATTACAAATTAAAATGCCTGCTTTCCCCTGGCTATTGACAGGTAGGGGATCACCGCAAGGCCCCCGCATGGCCGTAAAGCCCGAACTGCTCAAAAAAGGCAACAATAGCTTTCCCAAAGGCCTTTCAATGAGGCTTAATAAAACCTGCTTATCATACCTGGCTTTTACTTCGCCGTTCCAAGACAGTTCGTAAATAGAATTGTAAACCACACCCGGTTGCCCGGTTGCTGTATTTATGCCGAGAAAATGTGTAATACCCGAAGTCTTCGTATTTTGTAAAATTGCCTGAACCAGGTCATCATCCTTTTCATAGGTCCAGGGGATAGCAGATTCGGACCAAAGTGCGATTGACGGTCTCGGCTTCAGATTATTTATTTCACGGCTTAAGTCCACCAGTCTTGCGGCTAACTGATTGCCATTAATGCTATCCCATTTAATATCCGGCGGGATATTTTCAGAAAGAATAGCGATGGTTATTTTATTTTCCGTGGTGGCGTCTGCTGGTATTTCCAGCCGGGAAGTTTCCCGGAATTCCTTTTGCAGTAAATAACCGCCCAGGCCGTACAAACCGATAAAACAAACCGGGACCCACAACAACTTCCAGGCCGCTTCCCGGAGGGTGCAAGCGATCAGACTATTGATGAAAATCACCATAAAACTCAAAACTGGTGCACCTAACAGACTTACCCACTGGATCATCCAGCGGCTGGCTGAGAGTGGCAGCCCCGCCTGGAAATACAACCAGGGCAGTCCGCCAGTCACGCGCTGCAGTATATACTCGGCTAACGTAAAGATACTGGCCAGGGTCAATGACCGGATCAGCAATGGCATATAAAGTCTTGCCAGCCGAACACGGGTATACTTTATGTTTACAGTATTAGTAGCGCTTTTTCCGCTTTTAAGAAATTTGGCCGGCAGCGACAAATAACGGGCTGCCAGCATTATGCCTCCAAAATAAAAGCAAAGCAGGCAACTGCTCAATAAAAATGCAATAAGCCCGTATCCCACACCTGCCCGGCTGCCTGTAAAGCGCCCGGCCCCGGGGATCATCCACCAAAAAACAAAGACGGCAAGGCCTGCTCCAAAACAAAATCCCGCCTTAAAGGCAACCTTTGGTGAAAGGCTGCCCAGAAGGATCAACAGTGGAACAAAACTTATCCAAATTAGCCAGGTATATAACTGTGTAAAAGCAGCGGCTGTCATTAGGCTGGCCAGTATGGCCAGCAGATAGGGGTTTGCCGCGCCTGTTTTGCCATGACTGACATTTTTACTGATAGCACCAGTAAGGTTATTAGGAACCATAGGCTACTTTTACGATGATTACATCATTTAAACTTATTTAACATGATTGATCATTACTGAATAATGACTTTGGCACTTTGTTTAAGGTTGCCAGACAAAACCTGTAACAGGTATATCCCGGCAGCCGGCCGGCCCTTTAGTTCATAATGTCCATCCGGGCTGGTGGCGAAGGATTGCTTTAAGATCACCTTGCCTGCCATATCCATTAATTGTGCATGGATCTTTTCCTTAACCGCGCCGGTCGTTGAACCAGTTGTACCGGCTCCCTGGCCGGCAGTAAAATTAAAGCTTATTTTGCCGCGGGTCGGATTCGGATAAACTTTAAGCGCCCCACTCATTGGGATATTTATACGAACGCTGCGTACGTCAGAGGTTACAGGGCGGCTGCCTGACTGGTAACGCAGACGGTAATAGTTTACCCCTGTAAGCGGCGACGTGTCATAATAGGTATAATGGTTTTCAACAGTTGAATTGCCGGCTCCGCTGACAAGGCCGATAGGACTGTACACCAGGTTGTCGCTGCTGCGTTCCACGGTAAAACCAGTATGGTCATGATCCAGTTCCGTAACAGTCGGCCAGTCCAGCCGGACGGTAGGACCACCTGCTTTATCCTCTCTGGAAGCAGTAAAGCGGCTTAGTCCCACACTTAGAGCATCCTCCGTGTTAACCTTTAAGACAGGAGAATAGCTTAACTGGTGATCCATGTTATAAATAGCAAGCCTGTAGTAGTTCAGGCCTGTAGCGGGGCTGGGATCGGTCGCTGCATAAGTAGCCAGGTGAATAGAATCGGCGCCCGCTATACTAGTAACCTCACTCCAGCCTGCACCGTCCGGGCTACGCTGCACCTGAAAATGATCGTTGGTTGACTGGGCCGCTGTCCAGTTTAGCTGGACGGTACCCGTCTGCAGGCTTGCTGTGAAGCTAAACAGGGAATCTGCGGGTTTTCGATTGGAATAGGGAGAGAGGTCCACTAGTTTCGCTCTTGTATAAATCGGCAAATAGGTCGATTTTACGGCTACCTGCATCGGCACTGATCCGGCATTGCCATTTTGTTCGGTTACAAAAGGGTAGACGGAATAAGTGAATGAATAGTAACCGTCCTTACTTAGGGGATTTAAATGACCTTCATAAGCCAGGATCCCTTCCTGGGAGGGTATATTATAGATCACGGTTTTATTTCCCCAGGGGCCGTAAGGTGTGGGCGCAAACCAGGCCGCGATTTCATTACTCAAATGAGGCACACCACTCATTACGTAATTATTGTCACCCAGTTTCAGGACATTGCCTGCCGGGACGCCGTCCACGATATATTTTGCATTGGTGTAATCTGTGGACCAGCTCCCGTCAGGCTGATAATATTCCCACGGTGTCTGGGAATCAAATTGCCCGGCCGGAACCCTTGCCACAATTGTATGCATGTCAAAGGTACCGGTCGATTTACCAAAATACACGTAATCATAGTCGCCGTCTGCAAGAACACAATTGGGGCTTATATTAATGTCGGCCGGTAATTTGTTCAAACCCAGAACCTTCAGGTCGGGCAAAGAAAGAGAGCCTACCCAACTGCTTCCCGTATAATTGCCATCGCTTATTTCTATCAACAAGACTTTTAACTGGTTGTTTTCAATCAGGCCGCCACTTTGCCAGAATAAATTTCCATTCCCTGGTGTAAAAAGCGAAGCCGCGTTGGGCGCTGACCCTTTATAAACGGAACTGAGTGAGTCACCTTTTTGTCGAACGATCAGGTTATTAATAATGTGGCCGGAATTTATGACGTTGGAATTGGGATCAATATTTCCCATAAAAGAATCGTTTAATACCCAGGCCACGCTGCCGTCGGGTAATAATACGGGGTTATTGTTGTCGCCTGAGAGCCAGCCATAACTTTCACTAAAGTTATTTTGCCAGTTATACTGCTCCCTGAAATCGATATTTGGATGGGTCTTCTGGTTAATCAGTTCGATATCATCCAGGTAATAAGTGGCATTGCTGTTAAACTGCATTTTGAGAGAAACAGGGGAGGACAGTGAACTGACCCTGACAGCATATTGGTACATCTGCCATCCATTGGCCGTGGTGTCAAAACGATTATAAATCTGGTAATGACAATGATTGTTAGGACCGTCAGCCCCGGGCAGTTCAATATCCAAAAGTGCATTGCGGGTATCGCTTAATGCCCAGAAGCGAAGTAAATAAACGCCGGTGTCGGTTAAAGGGATATCCGGCTGTGATAAAACAACTGATCCTGCCGGTCCTTTTGACAAAACGGTCACCTTTAGCGCTTTACTATCGCCATGGATTTGGTTGGGGGTCTGATTGATATCAAAAGCGGCAACACTGCCGTTATCTGACGCGGTAGTCCAGTCGGTCAGATCGCTTTCGAAGCCACCGTTTGGTAGAACAGGTGGAGGGGCCGCTGCAAAATTTCCGGGGGCGGTGGTAAGGGACGGCAAAGGCGTGTTCTGGTCGCCCGCATTGCTTTTAAAATAATAAGTTGTATTGGGGCGTATGTTTTGGGTCGGCTTTATGCACCATTCGTATTCCGTCCGGGTATTATTCAGTAAAGTGTCGGTTAGCTGATCCTGACCGGTAATAACGATGCCCGGGATATAACTGGTGCCGTCCTGGGGATCCGTTAACTGCTCGCTGGTCTTATCACCCTGTCTGATCAGGGTATTATCACCCGCCAGGTTAAACGCATTAATGGCAGAGGACTCGCTTAAAGTTATCCAGGGACCCTCCATGGAGGTAGCGTATTGTAGCTGGTGATTGAAGTACTTCGTGTCACTGGTGTTATTATAGACGGCTACGCGCAGCCTGATGGCTTTATAATCAGAAATCGTGACAGCGGTGTTCTGGACCGCCTTCCAGGTGGCCGCAGCCTGATCACCATCATTATTGTGCCAGCGCCAGTTGCTCTGGGTCAGATTGGCCAGTAATGCAGTACTACTGGCGATAAATAAGCATAAAAGCAGGCATAATTGCTTCATATTTGTTTGGATTTAAAATGTTCGAACTTTTTTATATTATTTGAGGGCTTTTAAAAAAAACTTTAAGCGTATAGGTCAGCACTGCCCGGGATCTAATGTTTGAGCCGTGATTAATACCTCTCTATGATTTGATATAATAGCTATATTTGTTTTATCTGTGATTGCTTCAGCGGAAATGCTGAAAAATTAATTTATCGCCTGCTTTAATTTTTGAACCTCACATGGATTTACCCTTCTTCTCATAATTAGCAAAGGTGGACATCGCAATGCCCTGCCTTGCTTCCCTATTGACACATTACGCAGGCTTTGCCGCTACTTTGATGGTAAACGCAGGTTTAAACTATTTGCATGGAAAAATCGGCAAAATATTTAATTAGTTGCCTGGGAGATCCTGAATAAACTTTCAGCGATTTGGTTGTTATTTTCATATTGATTTAAAAAAATGATAATATGATAAAAATGTTAACGTGTTTTTGGAATTTACGCAAAAAAAGATTAAAATTATATTTGCTAAATCGATTTATAAGTTTTAATATTGTACCAGAATAACAACAGTTAGCGAAAAAAAGTCGGGTAGTATCACTTTATTAACAAATTGTAAACAGGTTGTAAACACATTAAAATACCTGGCCCGCCTGCTTTTTATTGATTTTATTAATTTATAAATAGTCTGTTTTCTTTTCGATTTTCCCTAAAAATATTTGTTATGAATACCATCCACTTTTATTCGGATATTGAGCTTTTTGAAAAATTCAAGCGTGGGGATTCAGCCGCCTTTGAGCAGATTTATAAAAGGTACTGGTCTACCTTATTTAACGAGGCCTGTCGCCTCACGGGTGCCGAGGACCAGTCCAAAGATCTGGTGCAGGATATCTTTGTTTCGCTGTATCAAAAGGCGGATAAAATTGATATTAAATTTTCCTTCAAGGCTTATTTATATCAGACGCTCCGCTATAAAGTAATCAACAGCAAAAGGGATAATTTGATCCATCAGCACTGCCATCAGGATATTTATCACAGATCGGCCCGCGAAAACGTTTTTTCCAATCAGCTTGAAACGAAAGAGTTGCGCAATCATCTTTATGTCGCTATCAACGGGCTTCCCAAAAAATGTAAACAAGTGTTCCTATTGAGCAGGGAAGGGGATTATTCACATAAGGCGATCTCTAAAGAATTACATATATCTACATCGACTGTTGAGAAGCATATTGTAAAAGCCCTTAAAATCTTAAGGCTGAAATTAAACTATAAGGAAATGCTGGCCTAGGACCTTGAAGGCGGTTTTTCGGCTTATCTTGCTGCAAAACAAATTGACGGAAAGCAAGGTTTTTAATTTTAATTTATCTGAGAAGATCCATGAAAATATTTATGCGGGGACGGTTCCAAATAATGACAGTTCTGGTTTTTATACTATTGGACGTATGGGGCATCAAAGCACAAAAAGTGAAGGTGGTCAAGGACCTGGTGCCGTATGTCAATACGCTGCAGGGAACGGCTTCTACGCCAGGCTATTCATATGGCAATACCTACCCGGCCATTGCCCTTCCTTTCGCAGAGCATTTCTGGTCCCCTCAGACAGGCAAAAATGGCAACGGTTGGAAATACTGTTATCAGGACAGTGCCATCAGGGGTTTTGGCCAGACGCATCAGTGCAGTCCCTGGATGAACGATTACGGCGTATTCACCATGATGCCGCTTACCGGAAGCCTGGTTGTCAATGAAGACAAACGGGCCAGCCCATTTCAGCATAAAAATGAAAAGGCATTCCCGGACTATTATCAGGTACGTTTTGATAACGGCATTAAAACAGAAATCACACCCAGTGTCAGAGGCGCGGTTTTCCGTTTTCATTTTCCGGCCAGCGCCCCTGCTTATTTATTACTGGACGGTTATACCGGGCAGAGTCAGTTTCAAATAGATGCTGCGCAAAAAACAGTTACCGGTTATGTCCATAACGGTATTTTTATTCCCGGCAATTTTAAAAATCATATTTTCTTAAAATTCAGCCAGCCGCTGCTAAGCCAAGGCAGTTGGGACGCAGCGACCGGACGGATTTTAGCAGACAGCACGCAGGTATCCGGGAGTAAAAAAGGGATATATCTGCAGTTTAAACCAGGCACTACGCTGGAAGTTAGGGTGGCATCTTCTTATATCAGTTTAGCGCAGGCAAAAATTAATCTTGACCGTGAGCTGGGGACAAAAACTTTTGACCAGGTCCGCAAAAGCGCACATGATACCTGGAATAAAAAACTTGGCCAGATTCAGGTAGAAGGCATGTCCAAAGCCGACATGGAGACCTTTTACAGTTGTTTATACCGCTCCAGCCTATTTCCCTGTAAGTTCTATGACAGGGATACTTCCGGCAATCCGTATTATTACAGCCCCAATGACGGAGAAATCCATGATGGTTATTTTTATACCGATGACGGATACTGGGACACTTTCAGGGCAAAGTTTCCTTTATACAACCTTTTACAGCCCCAGATGCAGGCCCGGTATATGAACGCCATCTTGGCTGTGCAAAAAGAATGCGGCTGGCTTCCTTCCTGGTCATTCCCTGCGGAGACCGGCGGCGTCATGATCGGCAACCATGCCATTTCTGTGCTCGCGGACGCCTGGATTAAGGGTATCAGAAGTTTTAATCCGGATAGTGCCCTGGCTGCCTATCTGCATGAGGCCACCGGTTCAGGACCTGACGGCAGGTTCGGCAGAAAAGAGTGGCGGGATTATTTTATCATGGGCTATATTCCATACAAAAGCACAGAAGTGGGGTCTACGGCCAAAACCCTGGAATATTGTTATGATGACTTTTGCGCTTATCAACTGGCCAAGGCATGCGGTAATGCGTATTATGCGGATATTTTTGCCCGCCAGCTCTATAATTATAAGAACGTTTTTAACCCGGCCACCGGTTTTATGGAAGGAAAGGACAGTGCCGGAAATTTTGATCCTCAATTTAATCCTTTTAAGTGGGGCGGCCCCTTTGTGGAAGGCAATAGCTGGCATTACAGCTGGTCCGTTTTCCATGATGTACAGGGACTCATTGATCTGATGGGCGGCAAACGAAA
>Ga0182744_1001163_pt1 | contig 23493 bp, 18 predicted proteins | sample eDN3rd30CKraftMG_FD_128525 | JGI IMG/M metagenome (GOLD analysis project Ga0182744, IMG submission 128525) | Enriched Miracle-Growth compost microbial communities from Emeryville, California, USA - eDNA 3rd pass 30_C Kraft MG (version 2) (version 2) ...
AGCGATTGCCGCAGTTTGTCGAACACGCCGAGGCCGCCACCCGCACCGGTGAACTGCGCCACCGTCTGCGCCAGCATGACGGCCTGAAACGCCGAGAGGCCGCCGGACGGCTTGGCGAAGAGGATACGCGACAGCACTTCATCAGAGGGCAATTGCGGCTGCGACGAGAACGAGAACGACGGCTCCGCCGCGGCGCCCGTGACGTTCACCTGCAGGGTGGCATCCGATGCTGAGGTTTCAGCGACGAAGTCGATTTCCGGCGTCAGGCCGCCGGTAAAGGTCAGCTTGCCGCGGGTGATTTCGATGCGTTTGCCGGCGATGCTGATGGAGCCTCGGCGCATATCGAACTGTCCGATGGCGGCCGGCTTCTGCACCGTACCGGCGAGACGCAGATTGCCGCCGAATTCCGCATCGATGCCGCGGCCGCGCACGAACATCCGATTGGGCGCGGAAACGGCAAGATCGAGCGTCGCGTCGAAGGGCGACTGCGCCTTGGCGCGCGCCTTCGCCTTTTTCTCCAGCGCCAGAATTTCGCGGGCGAAGGGACCAGGATCGATATGCTTCGCATTCGGCAGAGGCCGCAGCGAGATCGGCAGGCGTTCCGGCACCGTCACATCCATAGAGTTAAATGTGACCTTGCCGGAAATGTTCGGCTTGCGGCCAAGCGCGCCGTTTAGCGCGATATCGAAATCGGCAATGCTGGAAACGCTCTGCGTTGCGCTGATCTGGGCGTTGCGGCCGGTGATGTGCAACGTGCCGGGGAAGCCGGCAGCGGGGTCGATGGCGACGCGGCCATTGCCGCTGATACGGCCGCCATTGCGCGTGGTCGCCGACAGTTGTTCGATGTTGAGGTTTCGGCCGGAGCCTGTAAGCCGGGCCGAGAGGTTATCGAGCTTGATGCCGTTAAGCGGATCTGAAAAGGAACCGCCGTTGAGCGTCACCGTTCCCGACACCTGCGGCGCATCGAAACCGCCCGCCAGCTTCAGATCGACGGCCGCCTTGCCGTTGACCGTCTGTCCATTGGCGGCGAGCATGGTGTTGGCGGCAGCCGCATTGATGGTTCCGCGCGCCGCAAGATCAAGGCGCCGCGATCCGTCGATCGGAACACGGCCAGAGATCTGCAGATTGCCCGCCGCGCCTGCAGCGACCTGCGCGGTGAGCGTGGTGGACGTCCCCTCAAGCCGTCCGCTGGCATTCACATCGAGCGCCGACACGCCGGACGAACGCAGTTGCGGGTCGGACAGTTTGGCAATGCGGACCTTCCAGTCGCCCGTCGGCGCCGCGGCAGAACCCCGAAGGCGTGCATCACCGTCGAGCGTGCCGCTGAGATTCAATGTCGGCGAGGCAAGCGCAAGCAGGCCCAGGGGCAGAGATTTCATGTCGAGCGCAACGTCGAGCGTCTTGCCGGCGCGGCCCGTCGCCGTCAGCCGACCGCTGTCGGCCGCGATGGCGATGCGGTCGAAGGACAGGGTCTCGTTCTGCCAGATCAACGTGGCAGGCGACGCGAGCGCAATGCGGCGCCCGGCGCGGCGCGCATTGAAAGAAGCGATGTCGACGCGCAGGCGTTCGCCCGGCGTCATGGTGGCCTTGCCGTCGAGGGCGAAGCCCTTGGCCTCGCCGGTGAGATCGAAGGCGGTCGAGGTCTGGTTGCCGCGCGCGACGATACGAAGGCGTGGAATGTCGGTGCCTTGCGCATTGGCGTTCTCGATCGTTGCCGTCGCATCGATCATCGGCTTGCCCAGGAGGTCCGTGCCCTTGCCGCGCAGGTCGAGACGGCCCACCCTGATGTCACCGGCGCGGATGCCGCTGCCGGATGCGGTCACGTCGGCAGATTGCGCGCCCGCCTTGGCATCGAGCGTAATGTCCGCGGTAAGGCGGCCCTGCAGGTCGCGCAAAGCGAAAGCCGAAAGATCTTCCAGCGCCGGCGCGGCAATCGACAGCTTGCCGGATGCGAGGCCCGACGGCGCCACGCTTCCGTTGGCCTTGATGGTGGCGCGGCCGATGGCGATCTCGGAAGGCGCGACTGTCCAGCCGCTGGCGGATTTTGCAACGGCAAGCGTGCCGCTGGCGGAGCGGTTGTCGACATTGCCGTCGAGCTTCAGGACCAGATCCGGCAGATCGAGAATATCCTTGCCGGTGATGTTCATCTGCAAACGGCGGATCGGACGGCCAGCCGCGGTGGCGTTTTCGACCGTCAGCGCGCCATTGGCATTGGGATGCCTGGGATTGCCAGTGGCCGTCATGGCAAGATTGGCAACGCCCGTCAGGCGCTCGTCCAGCGCCGCGAGATTTGAGATTGACGCATCGACCTGCAGTGCCGGCCCGCCCCCAGCCTTCACGGACGACAGTTTCGCCCTGACGTTCTGGCCGGCGATGTCGAGCGCGCTGGTGCCAAAGCCGGCATCGGAATATTCGATCGGTCCATTCAACGTCAGCCTGCGACCGATCAGACGGTCGAGCGCCGGCGTTCCCGTCCTGGCGTTGTCGAGGTGGCCGTCGACCTTCATTGCGTAAGCGCCGGCCTTGAATCTCGCGTGGAGGTCGAGCGCTAGATCGGCGCTGCCGGCCAGCGGCCGCTCGGCGATCGCGCCAAGAGGCGCGATATCGGGCATCGACAGTTGCAGCCGGCCTTTCAACTGGTCGGTGCCGACAGCGCCGGCATAGCGGATCGACGCCGAGGCGGTTGCAAGTTTGAGATCGTCGAACAGCCAGCCGCCGGCGGCCGGGATGCGCCCGCTTGAAGCGATCGTCATCGGATCGGCGAAGAGACCGGCAAAACGTTCCGGGACGAGAGCCGAAATCCTGCCGCTGCCGTTGAGAGAGAACCGGCGATCGACGCCGTCTTTCTGCAACCGCGCGTCGGCCTGCGCGCCAACCTTCTCGCCGGCGGAGAATGTCAGCCGTGCCGAGAAATCATCGAGCTTGCCGTCGCCCTTAATGTCGAGGTCGACCGGCGGCTTGTCGTCGAGTTTGAGCGCGCTGGCGACAACGCCGCCGGCCGGCTCCTTCGCCGAGATCGCCACGGAGAGATTGGTGGTTGCCGGATCGTAGGTCAGTTTCGCACCGATGGCGCCCGGCGCGTCGAGACGCTGCGCGGAGACGTCGACGTCCATGCCGACGGAGCTGTCGCCAAGTTTGGCGTGGCCGCCGAGGCCGATGCGGGCCGCCTGCCCCACCACGTCTTGTCCAAGGGCCAGTTCGCCGAGGCGGAAGCTGCGAATGTCCACCAGCACCGGCAGTTCGGGAATGATGGACTTCGGGTCGAAGGGCGCGGTCTCGGCAGGCGCAGGGGCGGCGCTGCTGATGGGCTTGCGCAGGACTTCCGCCTTGCCGGCGTCAAGGCCATCGACTTCGAGCCGTCCGCGCAGCAGGGCCAGGCGGCTCCACACCAGCCGGGCGCGATCGAGTTTGAACCAGACGCCGTCGCGATCGGCAATCGTAACATCCCGGATGGTCGAGTCCGACGACAGCGCACCGTCGACCGCGCCGATGGAAATGATCATGTCGGGCGAGGACAGCATGCGCGAGATGAAGGAGGCCAGCACGCCCTTGTCTTCTTCGGCGCCCAGCAGAACGCTGCGGCCGGCCCACACCCCGGTCGCCAGCAGGGCCACGAACGCGAGAGCGACGAAATTGCGCCAGGAGGAGAAGGTGCGAAGTGCTGCCATCAGAACGACTGCCCTAGACCGACGTAGATCCCGTAGCGGGGATCCTCGTTCTTTCTGTTGAGCGGCATGGCGACATCGAGCCTGATCGGCCCGATGGCGGTGAAATAACGCAGGCCCAGGCCAGCGGCGACCCTGATGCCGTTCTTGAAATCCGGAATGGACGACGCGCCGGCATTGCCGGCGTCGACGAAGGGAACGATGCCGATCGTGTCGGTGATCTTGAGGCGCGCTTCGAGCGATCCCTCGACCAGGCTTCTGCCGCCAATGGGAATGCCGAACGGACCGAGCGGGCTGAGAGACTTGTAGCTGAAACCGCGCACCGAACCGCCGCCGCCGGCAAAGAAGCGACGATTGGCCGGAATGTCGACAAGGCTCGCCCCGGACAGCGAGCCGACGGCCAGGCGTCCGGCGAGGATATAATTGGAATCCTCATCGAGCGAATAGTAGGCGGAGGCCTGGGCCTTCGCCTGTATCAGGTTCAGAGACGAACCGAAGGCCTTCGCATAAGGTGAGACCGATGCGATCGCGCGTATGCCCTTGGTCGGATTGAGCAGGCTGTCGGTGCTGTCGTAATTGGCCGAAGCCTGCAGGCCGATGAGGGTGTAATCGATGGTGCCCAGAATGTCTTCGACACGGCCGCGCTCGCCGTCGACGCCCAGCGAGACATAGGTGTTCTCGCTGAAGCGCCGCCGAATGGCGACGGTGGCGCCTGCAGTCTGGGCAATAAAGGAATTGGTCCTTTCACGCGCGACCTGGGCGTCCACCAGCAGATCGTTGCGGCTGCCGCCCAAGGCAGGCTTCAGGAAGCTGGCTTTGACCCGGCCGTTCAGGTTTTCGGGATCGAGCTTCTTGATCGGCTTGAACTGAACGCCGCTGGTCGAGGTCGCATAACCGGCTTCCACATCGAAGCGAAGACGCTCGCCGCCGCCGAACAGATTGCGGTCCATCCACCAGGCGCGCAACGTCGGGCCATCGGCCGTGGAATAGGCCGCCGAGGCACCGACCGAATGGCGCAGGCGTTCGGTCACCGTGACCGTGACCGGCAGATTACCGTTCGCATCGAGCCGGTCGGCTTCATCGATGCGCACCGAACCAATCGCCTCGATCTTGGAGATGGACTTGCGCGTATCGGCGAGGCGCTGCGGATAGTAGGGCTCGCCCGGCTCGAGATAGATGTAGGATCGCACCACCCGCGGATCGATGCCAGGCGCGCCCTCGAGTGCTACCGGACCGATACCCGCCTTCTGGCTGGGGTCGATGGTGATGGCGAGGTCCATCGTCGCGCTGGGATGCTGCACGACCGGCGCGATCGAGACGAGTTTTGCCAGCGGCCGCGACTTGTCGCGCAGATAGGCGATCTCGAGATTGGCGCCGGTGCGGATATTGCCGGCGCTCGCCTCGTCGCCCGGCTTCAGCGGAAAGCCGCGCGGCGGGATCAGGTCCGGCGCCAGCGGCTGGTTGGTACGGGCATCGAAGACGCGGATATCGCGCAGCTTGAACAAGGGACCTGGCGTCACGCTCACGGTGACGGGCACCATCTCGCGCCCGCGCAGGGCCTCGGCAGCGGAAGCAGCGGCGGGATTGTCGCCATTGGGATCGAGCGTCCGCCCCGCGACGACGATGCGGATGCTGGCATTGTAATAGCCCGCCCCCCACAGTGTTTCGGCAAGGCGGGGCACGTCGGCGATGGCGCGGCGGACCAGACCGTCGCCCGAGGGCGGCGGTTCGCGGCGCAATTGCCAGAGATTGGAGCTGTCCTTCAGGGCCTGCGACAGGTCCTTTTCATCCACGCCGGTGATGTCGGCGGCATAAGGCAGGTTTTCCCGGGAGGGCGACGGCAGCGGCGGTTCGCCGCCGAACAGGCCGAAAAAATCGAACGCCTGCGCGGCCGGTGACAGCACAGGTGCGAATAGAATCGCCAATGTGGCCGTCAGGGCAAAACGCACGCGGCAAAAACTCCAATCAGGCCGATCCACCGTGAATCGGCCTGTCCAAACTCGCGGACACCCTGCATCTTCACCCGAAGATAGCTAAAAAACTACCAATTATTCTGATGTCCGACCATGAATGACCACACTCATAGCATCAATGCACTGAAGACATGTCGGATTCCGATCGATTCAAGAGGCATCCGGAATTCAGATCATGAACCACTTCAAACTATTCACTTATTCTTTTGAAGTTCTGTATTTTTCTCCGTCGGCCGCAGACGCCCGACCTCGCCGATGCGGACATAAAGCTCAAGCAGCGGCGGCACCAGCTTCTGCGACGCCGCAACGACCTCGCCATTGTAGGCCGCCCGCTCCGCTTCGCTTTCGATCTTCTTGCCGGCGTTGGCGAAAATGACATTCAGCATGCCGTTCATCGCGGCATTCACCTCGGCGGCGGCCTTGGGCCCGCCTTCGGGGGTGAACATCGGAAGCAGCGACAGGTTCTGCGCCGTGACACGGCCGATGATTTCCTGCAGCTTGAGCACTTCGGTCTGGACACTGTCGCCCGCCGCCAGTTTCTGCGCGGTGACGGAATACAGGCCCTGGAAATCTTCCATTTTGACGCGCAGATCGCCGTAGTTGCGGATGACGAAGTCGGTCCTGATCTTCTGCGCCTCGAACTGGGCGTTGACCTGGGGCGCCAGGTAGTAGGTACCGAACGACCCGGCGCAGAGAAGGAGCACGGTGAACCACATCGGCGTACGGTCGCCGGCCAGAAAGGATCTCACGGCCAGGCTTTTGCGGGCTTTCGCCTCGTCGTCTGCGGTCTTGCTCAATGATCCCTCGGCGCTGCGTCTTACCGGGCAGCCGGACTCCGAAGAAGCCTCGCGGGAGAAGACGATGGTGGGCGCGACAGGGATTGAACCTGTGACCCCTCCCGTGTGAAGGGAGTGCTCTGCCGCTGAGCTACGCGCCCGGACACCATGGGTAATGGCGGCTATATCCTCTGCGCGCCCCGTGGGTGTCAAGCGACGCTTGGAATGATGCCTGTAAATTCGCTTAGACTGGGGCGACCCTGCCGATTTTCAGGCTTTCAACCGCGTCCCACAGGTCATCGAAGCGCGAAATGATGCGATCCGGAGCAAAAGTGTGCACCGGCGCGTCCGTATAGCCGAAATCGACGGCGATCACCGGAATGCCGGCTGCCTGGGCGGTGTGGATATCGGTTTTCGAATCACCGATCATGACCGCGCGGGCCGGATCGCCGTCGGCGCGTGCGATGGTCATGGTCAGGGCGCGCGGATCGGGCTTGGAAATCGGCCGGTCGTCGACCTTGAACGTGTCCTGGCCGCAGATGGCGCTGAAACGCTGCGCGACGCCCAGTTCCCGCAGCAGCAGGCAGGACGGTCCTTCGACCTTGTTGGTGCAGACGGCAAAGCGCCAGCTTGCCGCCTCGAAGCGGTCGAGCGCAGCCACCACGCCGGGAAACAAATGGCTCTCCTGGGCGATGCGGCTTTCATAATGGGCGAGATAATCCTGGAACAGAGCCTCGAGCCGGTCGGGATCGACGTCACGGCCGGAGGCTTTGAAACCCTGCCGGATCAGCGCCCTGCCGCCCGCTCCGACCATCTCGCGGCCGTCTGCCAGGCTCACCGGAGCGATATTCTCGCGCTCCAGGATGACGTTGAGCGATCCGATCAGGTCGCCGGCGGTTTCGGCGAGCGTTCCGTCGAGATCGAAGACGAGGATGGGCGGAAGGATGGAGGTCGTGCGGGGCAAAGTCATGACCGCCCCGTACCACAATCTGCGCAGGGCATGAAAGCCTGCGCATCTTTTGCCGCGATCCTCTGTAAGATCCCAGCATCGATTCGCGGCGGCGCAAGATCGCGTTCGCCGTTCAAACGGGCGGGTTTACCATGACGATCAGGGCGATTTCAGCGGCGGTTCTTGTTCTGGCCGGGACAGCGGGCGCCCTGCCCGCGCTGGCGGCGAATTATCAGTTCATGGCGTCGCCGGCGACCGGCCTCAACCTGATGTACCGGCTCGACAAGCTGACCGGCGAGGTCGGCGCCTGCCAGTATGGCCTCAAGGACGGCACGGTGGGCACCACGCTATGCTACCGCTCGGGCGAGGGCGCGGGGCCGCAAACGTCGTCGGAATACGCGCTCGCCGCCTCCCATCACGAGGGCGAGGCCGGAATTTTCCGGGTCGACCTGCGCAACGGCACCATGTCGATCTGCTACCTGCTCAACGACGCCATCGTCTGCACGCCGCCGGGCAAGTGAGAAAGCCTAGAGAAAGCCAGGTGAAACCCAAGTGACCCCCAAGTGACCCCTCTCTTCTCGGGGGTTGACCTGGCGCCGGCAAGTCCATAACGACCTACCCATCACAGCGCTTTTTTGCCGGGAACGGTTTTGGACAACGCCAAACGCAAGGCCGCCGAACGGGCGGCGGAATTCGTCCGCGACGGGATGCGCCTGGGCCTGGGAACCGGCTCGACCGCGGCGCATTTCGTCGATTGTGTCGGTGAGAGGGTCGCGGCCGGCATGAAACTGGTCTGCGTCCCGACCTCGGAAGCGACCCGCAAACAGGCCGAAAAGCTCGGCATTCCCCTCTCGACCCTCGACGAGACGCCCGAACTCGACCTGACGGTGGACGGGGCTGACGAGTTCGACCCGCAGTTGCGGCTCATCAAGGGCGGCGGCGGCGCGCTGCTGCGTGAAAAAATCGTCGCCAATGCCTCGGAGCGGATGATCGTTATCACCGACACGTCCAAAAGCGTCGCCCGGCTGGGCCGTTTCCCGCTGCCGGTCGAAATCGTGCCCTTCGGTGCCGAGGCGACCCGGCGCGCCATCGCCAGGATGCTGGTTGACCTGGATCAAACCGGCGCGATCAAGCTGCGCACGGGCCCCGACGGTCTTGTTTTCGTCACCGATGGCGGCCACTACATCTTCGATTGCGCGCTGGGCTCGATTGCCGATCCGGAAAGTCTCGCCCATGCGCTGCATGAAATTCCCGGCGTCGTCGAGCACGGATTGTTCCTTGGTCTGGCCGATGCTGTCATAGTCGCCGGCGACGCCGGCATCGAAATCATCGGAACCCAAGATCAGCAGAACCTCGGGCCCTGAAATCCGGTCCGCACTACTCTGGAGACTTAACGTGAATCTGACCCGATCATTCGTGCTGTCGGCCTGTTTGCTTGTCGCGCTTCCCGGCCTTGCCTTTGCACAAGCGAAACCCGCCGCACCCGCAGCGGCAGCGCCGGCGGCGGAAGCCGAAGGCTATACGCCCGACCATATCGCCGCCGCCCGCCAGGTCGTCCTCACCTCGGGCATTGCCAACACGTTCAACCTTTTCTACCCGCAGCTCGCCGACCAGGCAGTCAACACCCTGTCACGGACGCGGCCGGAAATCCGCAACGATCTGATCGCCGTGCTGAAACAGCTGGAGCCGGAATTCACAGACCGTAAGGAGGAAGTGATCAAGGCGACCGCCAACGCTTTCGCAGGCGCCATGAGCGCGAAGGATCTCAAGGAAACGGCTGCCTTCTTCGCCTCCGACGCCGGCAAGGCCTATGTCGCCATGCAGCCGAAGGTGATCAATCAGATGGTCGTCGCCATCGACGCGTGGAACCGCCAGTTGTCGACCGATCTCATGGTGCGTATACGCGAGGAAATGAAGAAGAAGGGCATTCAACTTTAACGAACCCTGACCGAGGCACGCACCGTGGCTGAATACGACGTCGACCTTTTTGTCATCGGGGCAGGCTCCGGCGGCGTCCGCGCCGCCCGCATCGCTGCCGGCCACGGCGCCAAAGTCATGGTGGCGGAGGAATTCCGCATCGGCGGCACCTGCGTCATCCGCGGCTGCGTGCCCAAGAAGCTCTATGTCTATGCCAGCCGCTTCCTGGACCATTTCGAGGATGCCGCCGGTTACGGCTGGTCGTTTCCCGAAAAGCCGACATTCGACTGGAGCAAACTCGTCGAGGCCAAGGAACGCGAAATCTCCCGGCTGTCGGGGTTGTATCGCAAGGGCGTCGAGGGTGCCGGCGGCGTGATGGTCGAAGCGCGCGCCGAAGTGGTCGATGAACATACGCTGCGGCTGGTCAATGACGGCCGCAAGGTCACTGCCAAATACATTCTCGTCGCCACCGGCGGATCGCCGACCCTTGTGCCGCCGATTCCCGGCATGGAACATGCGATTTCCTCGAATGAAATATTCGATGTGAAGGAATTCCCGCGCCGTCTGCTGATCGTCGGTGGCGGCTATATCGCAGTGGAGTTCGCCAGCGTGTTCGCACGCCTTGGCGCCAAGGTGACACTCGCCATGCGCGGCGAAAACGTGCTGCGCGGTTTCGACGAGGACATGCGCACCGGCTTGCGAGAGGCACTCGAACATGCCGGCATCGCGCACCGTTTCGGCACCCTGCCCGCCAAGATCGAAAAGCTGTCCCATGGCCTGGATGTCACGTTCACCAACGGATCGACAGCCGATTTCGACCAGGTGCTGATTGCCACCGGTCGCCATCCGCACACGCGCGGCCTCGGCCTGGAGAATGCCGGCGTCGAACTCGACAGGGACGGCGCGGTCAAGGTCGACGGCTATTCGCGCACCAACATTGCCTCGATCTATGCGGTCGGCGACGTGACCAACCGCCTAAACCTCACGCCGGTGGCGATCCGCGAGGGCCATGCCTTCGCCGATACGGTGTTCGGCGGCAAGGATATCCGCGTCGACCACGACGACGTTGCGACCGCCGTCTTCGCCACCCCGGAGATCGGCACCGTCGGCCTCACCGAAGCGCAGGCGCGCGAGGCCTTCGATATCGTCGACATCTATCGCACCAGCTTCCGGCCGTTGAAGGCAACCCTGTCTGGCCGGCAGGACCGCACGATCATGAAGCTCGTCGTCGACGGCAAGAGCGACCGCGTGGTGGGTGTTCATATCCTCGGCGAGGATGCCGGCGAGATGGCTCAACTGCTCGGCATCGCCGTGAAGATGCGCGCCACCAAGGCCGATTTCGATGCGACCATGGCCGTGCATCCGACCGGCGCCGAGGAACTCGTGACCATGCGGACGCGCACGGCGCGCTACGAAAAAGAGCATCGGCTGTAGTCTCGATGCCATCGCTACGAAGGGCCAATCAGCCGGCCAAGTAGCTGCGGATTGGCAAGCAGTGTCGCGCTATCCGTACGGTGCACGATTTTTCCACGATCGAGCACGATGGCGTTGTCGGCGATCGAGAGCGCCAGGCTCGCCTTTTGTTCGACCAGCAGAACCGACAACGAAGCTTCCTCCACCAGGCCTTTGATAGCCCGGTGAATTTCCGCAACAACCACGGGTGCAAGTCCTTCCATAGGTTCGTCGAGCAGGAGAAGATCGGGATTGAGCATCAAGGCGCGGCCGATTGCCAGCATCTGCTGTTCACCGCCTGAGAGGTGATTGCCCGCATGCCGACGGCGTTCTCGCAACCGCGGGAACAGAGATTCGACACGCTCGAGCGTCCACGGGCCGGCTCTTGCCACAACGGTCAGGTTTTCACGGACGGACAGCGACGGGAATATCCAGCGTTCCTGGGGCACCCAGCCCAGCCCGACATGCGCGCGCGAGGCGGGATGAACTTTGAGAAGATCGTTGCCCTGCCATCTGATTTTTCCGGCATGAACACGGGTCTGGCCCATGATGGTCGCCAGCAACGTTGTCTTGCCCACACCGTTACGCCCGAGAATGGCGATGCTTTCACCTTTCGACAGGGCGAGATCGACGTCTTCAAGCACCAGCGAAGCGCCATAACCGGCACTCAGTCCGGCGATGCTAAGTAGCTCAGTCATGATCGCCTTCGCCAAGATAGATTTGCCTGACGCTCGCATTGCCAGCAATCTCCGAGGGCGTCCCTTCCATGAAGACCTGCCCATTCATGAGCACGATGATTTTCTGGGCGAAACGGAAGACGAGATCCATGTCGTGCTCGATGAACAGGATCGCCGTCGATGCCGGCAACGCATCGATGACTTCGAACAGTTCCGCGCTTAGCGTCGAAGGAATTCCCGCGGCCGGTTCGTCGAGCAGCAGCAGGCGCGGCCGCGCTGCCAGACCTAACGCGATTTCGAGCAGGCGCTGCTTGCCGTAAGGAAGGCCGCCGACCGGGAGATCGGCATCGGCGCCGAGTTTCACCAGGTCCAGCAGGCACGATGCCTCCTCGTATTGCGAGGTCAGCCGGCTGCGTGGCGAAAGCCATTTCCAACCCATGCCGTCGCGCTCGAAAATCGCCAGGGCGACCTGCTCTCTCGCCGTCAATCTCGGGAACAGGCTAGTAATCTGATAGGTGCGCGCAAGCCCGTGCCGGACACGAATATGCATCGGTACGCGGGTCAGATCCTCGCCGGCGAATGTGATGTCGCCACTGGTCGACGAGAGCGCGCCGCTGAGCATGCTCACGAGCGTTGTCTTGCCGGCGCCATTGGGTCCGATCAAAGCATAACGCGCGCCTTCGGGTATGGTGATTGAAACGTCGTCGACCGCCCGCAATACACCGAAGCTTTTTGGAAAGACGTTTGGTTTCGAGCAATGGCGGGCTCACGTGTCGCGCCCTCCCGCGCGCCGCGCCATCAAGCCCATGATTCCGCTCGGCGCCAGGAACGCGCACGCGATCAAAACCAGGCCAAGCCAGAATTGCCAGTACACGGGGCTCAGATCGGACATCCAGTGGTGGGCGCCCATATACAAAGTCGCGCCGATCAGCCCCCCATATATCCTTCCTATTCCGCCAAAGATCAGGATCACCAGCACGTCAGCGGACAATTGAACGCTCAGCACGTTGAGAGCGACCACCTGCGTGATTTGAGCGAGAACCGCGCCAGCCGCGCCTGCGATCGCAGCGCTGATCACAAAGGCGGCCGTCAGACGTGCTTTCACCGGAATACCGATGCCGGCAGCCCGCAAAGGGTTATCGCGGATTGCCTCCAGGCTCAGCCCGAATGGGGATTTCACGACAAATCGCGCGAGGATGAAGCCAAGAACGAAGGCACACCAGGCGTAAGCGAAGCCAATTTTTCCGGCCAGGTCAAAATCGAAGACGCCGAGAAGCGGCCATATCTCCATGCCCTGAAGACCATCGGCACCGCCGGTCACGCCCGCTGCACGGTTCGCCGTCTCATACAGTAAAACGGCAATCCCAAGCGTAATCATCAGGCGGGCAAGGGTGCCGCTCCGCGCGGTCAAAAGACCGATCGGAATGCCGAGCACACCTGCGACACAGGCCGCGATGAGAACGCCCGTGAGGGGCTCTCCCCAACCGTGCACCGACAGGAGGCCGGCGACATAGGCGCCAGCTCCGAAGAATGCGGCGTGCCCCAGCGTCGCTACGCCGGCATACCCGACGAGCAGATCGAGCGAGATCGCCAGGAGCGCCATCACCAGGATCTGGCTCCCAAACACCAGGTAGTCAGGCAAAGCGAGGGCGTAGCACAAGGGCGCCAGAATACATGCCCCGGCGGCAAGTCTTCGAGTCAACGCGCCCTCCCGTAGAGACCATTCGGAAACATGACGAGCAGCGCCACCATCAGGAGATACAAAGTAAAGCTCCCGGTTTCGGGAGCGTAGTAGCGGCTTGCGGTATCGAGCATGCCGACGATCAGCGCCGCAAGGAGCGGACCAACGAAGCTGCCGGATCCCCCGACCACGACGACAAGCAGGAAGTAAACGAGGTACTTGAACGCGAATGAGGGATCCAGACCAAGGAGCTGGACTCCCAGCGCGCCGCCCAGGCCCGCCAATGCCGAACCGAAGGTGAATGCGATCGTCATCAAGCGATCGACGTTGATTCCCATGCCGATCGCCGCTCTGCGATTATCGACGGCGCAACGCAATTGCGCGCCAAAGCGGGTGAACCGCACGATTGATGCCAGCAGCATGGCCATGGCCACGACCAGGACCACGGTGAACAGCCGGAAGGTCGAGATAGTTGCGCCGAAAAACGAAATTTGTCCCTGCAGGTACGACGGCAGATGAATCGGCTGAGACCCGGCACCGAACAGAAAGACCGCAGAGGCTGTGCTGACGTTCAGTACGCCAACTGTAAACAGCACCTGCGTCAAATGGCTTGCCTCATAGAGCCGCCGATAGAGCGCAAGCTCCAGCACAAGGCCGAATGCGCCTGCGATCAGAAATGCCAAGGGAAGCGTAGCAAGATAGGGAACGCCAAGGGCGTTCATGCAGTAGACACAGGCATACCCGCCGACCATGGCGAATGCACCATGGGCCAGATTTGCAAACTGCATGAGACCCATCGTGATCGACAGCCCGGCGCTGATGATGAAAAGAAGGCTCGCATAGGCGATGCCGTCGAGAAGAACGCCAACGAACTGCATGAACCCGGCCCGCCCTGTCCTATTGCTTTCCGTTATCCTTGACGGCGCGGTAAGTTTCGAACTCTACGTTGGTGAGGACACCGTTCTTGCGTTCCAGTCGGCGGATATAGATGTTTTGAACGATATCGCGGGTCTTCGGGTCGAATGAGACCGGTCCGCGAGGACTTTCAAACGTCATGTTCCGCCAAATCTCGACGGATTTTACGGGGTCGAGCTTTCCTGCCTGCGCCTCGACGGCCTTGTAGAGCATGTTCATCGCGTCGAACGCGCCGACCGATATGTAGGTCGGAACCCGGTTGCCCGAAACGCTCTTATAGGCCTCGACGAAGGCCTTGTTTTCCGGGCTTTGATGGTCTTCTGAGTAATGCTGCGAGGAAATGGTGCCAATGGCATCGTCGTCCAGGGTTGCGGTAATCTGTGGTTGCAGCATGCCGCCCTCGACGAGAAGCTTTATCCCCTTCTTGTCGAGACCGGCGTCGCGGAACGTCTTGATGAAGTTCTTTGCCTGGTCCGGTGCCGGCAGAAATGCGAACACACCGCCTGTCTCGGAATCCTGAATGCGCCGGATATAGGAGGAAAAATCGATCGTATCGAGCGGTACGCGGATGCTGCCGGCCATGGCCCCGCCGGCTCCCACGAATTCGCGTTGAAATGTGTTCTCTGAATCGATGCCCGGGGCGTAATCCGCAACGATCGAGAAGATGCGTTTCATTCCGTTCTTGGCGGCCCACCATGCAAGTGGCGCTGTGGTTTGAGCCACGGTGAAGGAAGCCCTCGCGGTATACGGAAGCTTCGCCAGTATACCGGAAGTCGCGGCATTCATGATCAACATCGGCGTCTTGGACTGGGTGCTGACCTGCCCTGCCGTTATCGCGGTCGGCGTGAAGAGATGGCCTGCCAATACGTCGACCTTGTCGCGCGTCACGAGTTCCTGAGCCAGACGCCGCGCGACATCGGGAGCCGGCGTCGGCGCGTCGCGATTGATGACGACCACTTTACGCCCGGCAACCACGTCGCCGTGAAGCTTGAAAAAAGCTTTGATCCCGTAGTCCATTTCAAGACCGGCCGTCTCACTTCCGGAGAACGGTGCGATCAGCCCGATCTTCAGGTCATCTGCCCGCGCTGTGAATGCCGTTAAAACCGCGGTTAGAAGGACAACGGCTCTGGATGAAAATTGCATCGTTCTCTCCCCTGGACAATTGTTTCTGCCGTCCTGATCCTGCGGCGGCGTCAGTTCCTAAGCGTCCACCAATAGAAGCCGTTGGCCGTGCCCGTGCCGGCATTCGACCGATAGCAAGGCACATAGTCGATCTCGTGCATTTCAGCCTTGTCCTTCGCGAGGACGCCGGCGAGCGAAATCCAGGACTTCAGCTCCGAAGTGCCCGATTGCAGATCCTCCAGCGGGATGGACGTCAGGTATTCCTTGTCCTGTTTCCCGAGCGCAGCTACGAACTTGCGGTCGAACTCTTCGTCGATCACGAAGTGGCTCATGCCGCCGGAGGCGAACACCGCGACTTTCTTATCGGAAGGCCAGGTGTCAATCGCCTGGCGGACGATCTCTCCAAACCGGTAGGCGCGTCTGGCCGAAGGCTGGTTCGGCGGAAAGAATGTGTTCTGGTAGATCGGTACATTCGGCACCACCTTGTCGCGCATCACCTGCCGATAGATGTGGCCGAAAGCGTGCGAGGCGCCGTTGCGGGCATGCTTGGGCCAGACCTTCGAAGCCGCGACGTCGAAGTCGCTTTCCATCATGGTCCTGATGATGTGGGCGCCAAGATCTGGCACGCCGGGATATTCCGTATAAATATCTGTCGCATGGCCGTGTTCGGCTTCGGCAACACCCGGTGGAAGAGTTGCCTTGGCGGCGTCCGACTGCGGATAGTTCGGAATTCTGTCGCCGTAGAAGATCATGAACGGCGGGTTCAACTCGTCCGTCGCATAAATTTCGTCCTGGTCGTTGCCGAGCACGACGGCGATATCCGCACCGACCTCCTCCCATTTGGCAGCAAGCTTCGCCATGGCGGCCTGGCAGCGTGCATAGTAGCCGCGCTGGGCGTCCATGGAGGCTTTGGCTTCGAGGCCCTCCGGGCGGCGCATTTCGACCAGCTCGTCGAAACTGTAGAGTCCGCCGCGGAACGGGTGCTTGCGCCCTCTATCCGCCTTGACGCGCAGTTGCCATTGCTCGACTGTGGTATGCAACTGCGGTCCGTGCGTCGTTGCCATCGCCAAAACGATCGTTGCCATGTGATCTCCAGATGAAGGGTATCAGCGCCTGAAGCGCGGTCCGCGCTGCTTTCCCATCGTGCCGGGATGGCCAGCGCGGCCATCTCCTTGATGTCGGCACAGTCATCCGGCTGCAAATTCCCACTTACTTTTGTCGGCGGGACATTTTTGCGTCGGACGCAGTCCGGTCACGCACGCAGGTCTGCCTTCGAGATGTCCAATCCCATCAGCCCGCCAGCCCAGACATTCGCGTAGACCTGCGAATTGTTGGAGACGTGCCCGGTCACCGCCAGGATGTCGTTGAGATAGCGGCCGAACGGAACGCTTTCGTAGATGCCGGACGCGCCGCAGGCCTTGTAGATCGACAGCGCCAGCTCTGCCACGCGGAAGGTCGCCGAGCTGGTCTGGTAACGGAACATCTGGCGATCGTCGAACGGCAGTGTGCCGCCGCTGGCCACAGCCTTCATCAATCTGCCGAGGTTCCGATAGCAGTTTCCCTTGACCTCATCGACCATCGCCAGTGCCGTGGCGACGGCATTGGCGGCTACCGGGTCCTCGTTCGTGCGCAGGCCGCGCAACGTCACCCGGTCACGCGCGATCTCGCAGAACTGCTCGACCATGCCTTTCAGGGCCCCGAGGGGAACTGGCGACGTGGTGATGCGTCCCAGCACCTGCCAGAAGGGCAACTGATAGAGGATGCCGGGATTGACGAGTTTTCCAGGTGTCTGGCCGGCGTTCACCAGTCTGAACTCGAGCGTCCTGTGTTCAGCGACGAACTGGTCGCGGATAACGATGTTATGGCTTCCGGTGCCGCGCATGCCGTGCACCTCCCAGTTCTCCTCGATATCGAACTGAGAGCGCGCGACCATGAACGCTCTGTAGTCTCCTGTCTGAATGCGATTGGTCGTCGCCGTCAGGCCTTCGTCGTAAACCGCACCGCCGACGAGGGCGTAATCGCAGAGGTGGACGCCGCTCGCGAACTTCCAGACGCCGGATAGCTTGAACCCACCGTCGACGCGCTGAACCGGATTCGGCGCATAAGGCGAGGACAGCAAGGCGCGAGGATTCTTGCCCCAGACTTCCGTTTGCGCCTCGTCGCAGAAGTGCGAGAGATGGAAGGAGTGGATGCCCAGAACGCCGGTCGCCCAGGCGACCGAAGGATCGCCTTCGGCGAGCGTCGACATCGTCTCCAGCCATTCGATGGGACTCGTCTCACCGCCTCCGAAACGGCGAGGCTGCAACATCCGGAAGAATTCCCCTTCGTGCAGCAGTTCGGCCGTTTCGTCGAGAATACGGTTGGTTTGCCATTGCTTCCGCGAGCGCTCGCGCAACAACGGAATGAGCGCCTTGGCTCGCTGCACGTAAACCGACTTGCTGAAGTCGCCGAGAGCGAAGTCGATAACGTTACTCTCTAAGGGGATCATGATCATTCCTCCCGTATGGATGCGTCCTTGCCGCCCATCCCAAACTCGGGGGCAAAAGAGTGGAATATTGCCTATTCGGCAAACGATTAATTCTCATTCAGAGCATGAGCCGTTGGAATGCTGAGCGGACCGGTGCCTGCGTAGACATGCAGCACCACGGAGATGTGTCGACGCAGGGGCTCGCTGGGAGCGCCCGCCCCCGGCACTCGAAACGGCATTCCGGTTGACGTCTGCCTCAAGTCCGTCGCGGCCCTGCTTTCCCTGCTCCGCGCCCGCCAGTGGCCCGGAATGATGAGGATCAGCTTGGAAAATCACGAGGTCTGGCGCGACTTCGCGGCCGCATCGCACTGGTGGCACGGCTTTTCGCCGCTGCGAAGACAGGGCATTTTCGGTATAACTGCCAACTCACCGTGCAGGCTGACGGCCGGAGGCACTGCCGCGTAGCGAGTTGGGATGGCGATGACTGAATTTCACTTTCCGGATCGAAAGTTACTGCCGCCAATCGCAGCCCTGCGCGCGTTCGATGCGGCCGCGCGGCTCGGCAGCTTTACGATTGCCGCCGAGGAACTGGGCGTTACACAAGGCGCCGTCAGCAGGCAGATCAGACTGCTCGAGGATTTGCTTCAGGTCACTTTATTCGATCGGTCTCACCATCGGGTTGTCCCGACGGATGCCGGGCGCCATTACGCCAAGCATGTCTGCGCCATTCTCAGCCGTCTGATGGCGGCTAGCAATAGTACGGCGGCCTACAGCAAATCGAGCCACAAGCTGCATATTGGAATAATTCCCACGATGGGCTCGCGCTGGATTATTCCGAAACTTCCGGAATTCCTGTCGCAACATCCCGACATCCAGCTGCAGATCAGGGCTGTGAATCCAGAGATGTCTCTCGATGAAGAGAAACTGGATGCTGCCCTGATCGTCGGGCGCGGCATGTGGAAGAATACCGTCTCTCATCGCCTTGCCAGCGAGGATCTCGTGCCTGTGGCTTCGCCGCGGTGGCTCCAGCGTTACGAAGTCCGGACTCCGCAAGATCTGATCGGCCCGCCATTGTTGACACATACGCCAAGGCCCGACCTTTGGCCTCGCTGGTTTGAGAGAAATGGCATCGATGCCGATGTTCTCGTGTCCTCCACGCTGGCCCTGGAGCAGATTACGATGCTGCTGGAGGCGGCGCTGGCTGATCTGGGAGCGGCTTTGTTGCCCCGGCTTTTAATTCGCCGCGAGCTCGAAAGAAGAGATCTCATCACCCTGCGATGAACGTGATATGCCGGGCAAAATGAAAACGGGAGGACAACCGATGCCGCCAGCCGTGCTCGCAAGAACCGCGCTTGTGATCCCTCTGCTGCTGGGCGCGCTGCCATGCCGAAGCCAGGAGGATGTCGCCGCTTTCTACCACGGCAAGACGTTGGAAATGCTGGTGCCGACCACGGCCGGCAACGACTTCGACCTGCGTGCCCGCCTGCTGGTCCGCTTCATGTCGGATCACATTCCCGGTCGGCCGACGTTCGTCACCCGCAACATGCCGGGCGGCGGCGGCATCGTCGCCATGAACCATATGGCGGCGCGCGTGCCGCGCGACGGAACCACGCTGCATATCATGTTCCCCAGCATCGGTGCGTTGCAGGCCATCGGCACGCCGGAAATCAATTTCGACCTGCGCCAGTTCCGCTTCATCGGCAACACCAGTTCGAGCCCCAATGTGATGACCGTCTGGCATACGTCCGGCATCAGGACGTTCGAGGATCTCAAGACCAAGGAGGCGGTGCTGGGCTCGACGGCGGGCGACAGTGGCGTCTATTACGCGCGCGCCCTCAACGACATCGCCGGAACCAGGATACGTGTCGTGTCCGGCTACGCCGGCGGCGGCCAGGTCAATCTGGCGATGGAGCGCGAGGAGGTGCAGGGCCGCGCCACCAATTCATGGGCGGCCTGGAAGGCGACCAAGCCCGATTGGATCGCTAACGGCAAGATGATCACGGTCCTGCAGGTCGGCCTGACCCGGCACCCGGATCTGAAGGACGTGCCTCTCCTCATCGAGCTCGCCTCCAATGACAAAGACCGAAAGCTGCTGGAATTCCTGTCGGCCAGCGTCGCGATCTCGCGCGCGATCGTGACGACGCCCGACGTGCCGGCCGCGCGTCTGGCCGCCCTTCGCAAGGCGTTCGATCAGACCGTTGCCTCGCCGGCGTTTCTGGACGAGGCCAGAAAGATCAATCTCGATATCAGCCCATTGAGCGGCGAACAGGCGCAGGCCGTGTCGGACAGCATCGTCAATGCCGCCCCCGACGTCGTCGCCCGCGCGAGGGCGATCATGCTGGGCACGAAATAACGAGGGGCTATTTGCCCATTCTGCCGATCGTCCGAGGAATCTCGCTCTTGAGATAATCGGCAAAGGCCTGGGTGCGGCTCGATTGCGAGCGTGCGCCCGAATAGGCCGAAATCACCTGCCCCCAGGCCACGAGATTGTCGAAGATGACGACCATGGAACGCTTCTTGATGTGTTCGAGCGCAACGTAATCGGGCACCCGCCCGATGCCGAGCCCGGCGACGACCGCCTGCTCCAGCGCGACGGCGTTGTTGGTGGCAAGCATGCCATCGACCTTGATCGTGTTGATGGCGCCGTCGGCGTTCTGGAAGCGCCACAGACGCGGTGCCCGCTGCCTCTCGTGGATCAGGCAGTTGTGCTCCTTCAGGTCCTCGGGCCGCTTCGGCCGGCCCCGCCTGTCGAGGTAGCTGCGCGATGCACAGACGAGATAGGACACTTCGTGCAAGTGTTCGCAATGCACGCTCTTGCCGCGCCGGTCGCCACGATTGGCGATGGTGACGAGAATATCGACATTGCGCGGCATCACCCCCGTCGGCACTTCGCCGATCGTCAGATCGACCGACACCGTTTCCTGGCGTTGCATGAAGCCCACGGTCAGGGGCGCGATCAGCCGCTGGCCGACGCCCGACGTCGCCAGCACGCGTAGCCGGCCGCTCAATTGCGTGTTGCGGCCACGCGCCTCCTCGGCCGCCGTATCGAGCTCGCTCATCACCGTGCCGCAGCGCTCGGCGTAGGTGCTTCCCGCTTCGGTGAGCGCCAGCCTTCGCGTCGTGCGCGTCAGCAGCCGCACGCCCAGGCTCTCCTCGAGCTGGGCCACATGCTTGCTGACGGCGGATGCCGTCAGGGCGAGTTCGGTCCCCGCGGAGGTGAAAGAGCCCGTCTCGACCACTTTCAGAAAAGCCGCGATCTGATTGAGATTCAAGCCAGAGCGATCGCTGCGCCGGTTCGTCATTCCTTCTCCAATGGAAAAAGTAAGATGCAGATTATGTGTATAGATCAACGCAATGAGAGTGGCTAGCATGCTTCAAAATGGACCGCGGCTGCAATGCTGCGGTGCTAAGCCACGGGCTGCCGATCCCTGCGGGACAAGCGGCCTTCATCAGGGATCAGGAAACATGGCCGACAAGACCTACGACAACATCAAGATCACTCGCGAAGGCGGCATCACCTTTCTAGCGCTGAACCGGCCGGACAAACGCAATGCCATGAGCCCGGCCTTGCATTATGACGTCGAGGACGCACTGACGTGGCTGGCGCGCGATGCCGAAACCAAGGTCCTGGTGCTCACCGGCGAAGGCGAAGCCTGGTGCGCGGGGCAGGACCTGAAGCTCTACTTCCGCGAAACGGCGAACAATCCCGACGAGCGCGCGCGCTCCAATACCGCCAGCCATCACTGGCGCTGGGAATTGCTGTCACGCTTTCCCAAGCCGACCATCGCCATGGTCAACGGCTATTGTTTCGGCGGCGCGTTCACGCAGTTGCATGCGGTGGATTTCGTCATCACCGCCGAGGACGCGATCTATGGCCTGTCGGAAGTCAACTGGGGCATCATCCCCGGCGGCATCGTCAGTTGGAACATGGTACAGATGATGCTGCCGCGCCATGCCATGTACTATGCCGCGACCGGCGAGCCCTTCGATGGCAAGCGGGCGGTGGAGCTGGGCATCGCCAACTTCGCCTACCCCAAGGATCAGTTGCGGGCCGAGACGGTGAAGATGGCCCAGAAACTGATGAACCTGAACCCCAGCGTTCTGCGCTTCACCAAGGAAGCCATCCGCTCGGTTGCCAACATGACGGCCGAACAGGCGCGTGACTACCTCGGCGCAAAGCAGGACTCGCTGGCGCGCAACGACAAGGAAATCGCCGACAAGCGTGGCATGAAGCAGTTCCTCGACGAGAAGAGCTACCGCCCCGGCCTTGGCCCCTACCCGCGCGGCGAATAATTTCAGATGAGCTTTCCCGATAACATCGGTGCGCTGCTGGCGCCGCGCAACATCGTCCTGGTTGGCGCATCGGACCGTAACTGGTCGCTGCGGGTGCATGAGAACCTGCAGCGGTTTGCTTTCGAGGGGCCTGTCTTCCTGGTCAATCCAAATCGCGACCGGCTGTGGGACAAGCCCTGCTACCGCACGCTGGCCGAGCTGCCGGAGGCGCCGGATCATCTTGCCCTGTTCGTTCCGGCGGACCACACGCTCGACATCCTCGATGATGCACGCGGCGCCCGCAGCGCCAGCCTCTATGCGGCCGGCTTCGGCGAAGGCGGCGATGCGCACGGGCTCGAACGGGCCGCGCGGCTGAGAACCATCCTGTCGCGCACGCGCCTTGCCGCCGTCGGCCCCAATTGCATGGGACTTGCTGTCGGCCGGTCGCGCCTGAGCACAATTCCGGACGAACAGCTCTCGGCGCTCAAGCCCGGCCCTGTGGCGGTGCTGACGCAAAGCGGCATGCTGGCGCAGACCTTGAGCCGCGGCGTGGAAAGCACCGGCCATTCGCTGGCCTATCTCATCTCCTGCGGCAACCAGATTGGCCTCACGTTCGCGGATTATATCGACCGGCTCGCCGAGGACGACGACTTGCGTGTGATCGCCTGCTATGCCGAGGCGGTTCCCGATGCCGACGGCTTTTTCGCCGCGGCCCGCAAAGCCGGGCGCAACGGCAAGACAATCGTTCTCGTCAAAATCGGCGGTTCGAAAGCCGCACGCCAGGCAGCGCTCGCCCACACCGGCGCCATGGCGGGCGGCCATGCCGCGTTCGATGCGCTGGCGCAGGAGGCCGGCGTGGCGCGGGTTGAATCGCTCGAGGATCTGGTCGAGGCCGTTGCGCTGCTGGCGCGGGCGCCACGGCCGCACGGCCGGCGGGTCGCGGCCCTCACCAATTCGGGCGCCATCAAGTCTCTCCTGACCGAAGCGGCGGACGCCGCCGGCGTCGTGTTTCCAGCGCTCAGCGAGACGACACAGAGCCGGCTTCTGGCTGCGATCCCGGACGCTGTGCCGGCGGCAGTCTACGACACCAAGAAGACGATCCCGACGGATCAATATCTGGCAGGCGTTCGCGCCCTGCATGACGATCCCAATGTTGATGCCGTCCTGGTGGCGGAAGAGTTGCCGCGCGCCGCGGGCATCGACCGCAAGATCAACAATCTGCGGGCGTTGGACAAATGGATCGCCACCGAAGCGGTCAAGCCGGTGGCGATCTTCTCGCCGATCACCCTGAGCGAATCCGCCTACATGCAGGAGATCCGGGCGGAACTGACCAGCACGCCATGGCTGCGCGATCTGACCAAGAGCCTGCGTGTCGTATCCCGCACGGCAATGCGCGACCTGCCCTCCCTGCAACCGGCAGGCGTCACGCCCGAGCGGCGCTCCGCGCTGGAGCAGTTGCAGCGCAGCCGCACGGGTTCCGCCGGCGCCACGGCGCTCAGCGAGGCCGCTTCGAAGCAGATTCTGTCCCTGTACGGTGTCCCTCTCCCGCCCGAAGAGGTCGTCGCGGGCATCGAAGAGGCCGAGCGGGCGGCCGAGCGCATCGGCTATCCGGTCGTGCTGAAGGCGG
>Ga0182744_1001167_pt1 | contig 23424 bp, 27 predicted proteins | sample eDN3rd30CKraftMG_FD_128525 | JGI IMG/M metagenome (GOLD analysis project Ga0182744, IMG submission 128525) | Enriched Miracle-Growth compost microbial communities from Emeryville, California, USA - eDNA 3rd pass 30_C Kraft MG (version 2) (version 2) ...
GACGGCGCCGCCCTTGGAGGCCTTGACCGCAGCGGCCACGTCATTGGTGACGGTGCCGACGCGCGGGTTCGGCATCAGGCCGCGTGGCCCGAGCACTTTGCCCAGACGACCGACGAGACCCATCATATCCGGGGTCGCGATGCAGCGGTCGAATTCGATCGTGCCGCCATTGACAATGGTGACCAGATCTTCCGCCCCGACGATGTCCGCGCCGGCGGCCTTGGCTTCGTCAGCCTTGGGGCCACGGGCGAACACGGCGACGCGAACGGTGCGTCCGGTACCGTTCGGCAGATTGACCACGCCGCGGACCATCTGATCCGCATGCTTCGGGTCGACGCCAAGATTCATCGAAATTTCGACGGTTTCGTCGAATTTCGCCGTGGCGCGATCCTTCACCAGCTTGATCGCCTCTTCGATCTTGTACAGCTTGACGCGGTCGATGCCCTCGCGGGACTTTCTGATGCGCTTTCCGTCAGCCATTGCCTTACTCCACCACCTGGAGGCCCATGGCCCGGGCCGAGCCCTCGATCATCGACATCGCTGATTCAACTGAATGACAGTTGAGATCGACGATCTTCTTCTCGGCGATTTCACGCACCTGCGCCTTGGTCACCGAACCGACAAAGCTGCGTCCCGGCGTCTTCGAGCCGGAAGCCGGCTTCTTGCCGATCTTGAGATTGGCAGCCTTCTTCAGGAAGAACGTCACCGGCGGCTGCCGCATTTCAAATGTAAAGGAACGATCCTGATAGGCGGTGATCACCACCGGAATCGGCGTCCCTTTCTCGATCTGCGCGGTCTTTGCGTTAAAGGCCTTGCAGAACTCCATGATGTTCAGGCCGCGCTGACCCAGCGCGGGGCCGATCGGCGGCGACGGATTCGCCGCGCCGGCGGGCACCTGAAGCTTCACGTAACCCGCGATCTTCTTTGCCATAATAGTCTCCACACGATGTCAGGACGGACCTTCCGCCTGACGATTGAAGTCCGTGGTCCGACATGAACTCCCGGATGGCCTCCAGGCATGCCCGCCACGTTCGAGCGCCGCCCCTGGGGGCGGACTTAGACGGTCAGGTCTTTTCGACCTGGCCGAATTCCAGTTCCACAGGCGTCGCGCGGCCGAAGATCGACACTGCGACCTTGAGGCGCGAGCGGCCTTCGTCGACTTCCTCGACGATGCCGTTGAAGGACGCAAACGGCCCGTCGGCGACCCGCACCGTCTCGCCGATTTCGAACGAAATCGAGGGTTTGGGATGCTCGACGCCGTCGGCGACCTGCCCCTTGATCCGGTCGGCCTCGGCCTCCGAGATCGGCATCGGCTTGTTGTCGGCACCGAGAAAGCCCGTCACCTTGGGCGTATTTTTGATCAGATGGTAGACGTTATCCGTCAGGTCGCACTTGACCAGCACGTAACCCGGGAAAAACTTGCGCTCGGCGTTGACCTTGCGGCCACGGCGCACTTCCACGACATTTTCCGTCGGCACGAGGATTTCTTCGAACTTGTCGGCCAGCCCTCGCTGGGCAGCGAACTCGCGGATCGATTCCGCGACCTTCTTCTCAAAGTTCGAATAGGCGTGAACGATATACCAGCGCATGGGCATGGGTGTGGTTTCCGGCTTACTTTCCCAGAGACAGAATGAACCCGAGAAGCAGGCGGATGGCCTGATCCACGGTGACGAAAAACAAACTTGCAACCACGACCAGCAGAACCACGAGGCCGGTCGTGATCAGCGTCTCGCGGCGCGTCGGCCACGTGACCTTCGACGCTTCGGCGCGTACCTGCTGGAGGAATTCAAACGGATTGGCCATTTACCTGTCTCTGCTGCCGGAAGCTCATGCGCCCCGCCCGCATCCCATATGGATATGAAGCGCGGATGGGAACTCCCGAAAATGATCGCGGCGCGGGACCGGGAGGTCGCGCGCCACAATGCCGGGCTTATAACCGGTGTCCGCCGTTCCGCCAAGCGGATTCTTGAGGCGGCAGTCGGGCTAGGCAGTCAGAAGAGAAGCCCGCTGCCCATTTTCCCCTACGGCCGGTCCGAGGCGGTCCACATTTCCTGTCCCGTCGCCTCGTCACCCAGTGTCGACCAGATGCCATTGGTGATTCGGTCATTGTCGATCTGGAACACGGCGATCCCCGGACGGCCCGCCACCCGGCCCGGCAGGATCGACTGAAACACGACGGAAAACACATTGTCGATGACGATCCCGGTGCCGATCTGCCGCAATTCACCGATCTTCCAGATAACCACAAACGTCTGGCCCGTCTGCTTGACCTGGGCTTCGCCGCTATAAGTGCCGCCCTGCGCCGGATTGCGGCCTTCGATCCTGTATGTGCCCTCGACGGCGCCGGCCTGCGAAGTCAGCGGGCAAACACCAAGCAGCAAAACTCCCAAAAACAAGGCGGACAGACTTTTCGGCAGCGCCATTCGCGACCTCATCTCGTCAGAGCGCGACCGCACCGCACCATAGCCATATCATGTGCCCGAAGCCTCCCGACGGCAACCGCAATCGCCGCATATGACGGTTTCGTGCACTGCTCGTTACGCGCGTCGGCAAACGCTGTTCCAGCCGCAGGTTACGTGGCCATGCGACTGCAGAAAGATTGCCGCTTTCCGCCGGGATCGTCTTGAAACCGTCATATATATCTATTAATCTGGATATATGGAAAATATAGAAGTCATTGCCGCGCTGGCCGCTCTCGCCCAGCCGACCCGGCTGGAGACATTCCGGTTGCTGGTCAAACACGAACCGGACGGCGTCCCTGCCGGCGAATTGGCGCGGCTGATCGAAGTGCCGCAAAACACCATGTCGGCCCATCTTGCTGTCCTGGCTCGCGCCGGGCTGATTGTCGGCGAGCGGCACAGCCGCTCCATCATCTACCGGGCCGATCTCGCCCGCTTCCGCGCCATGACGCTCTACCTGATCAAGGACTGCTGCGGCGGCCGAGCCGAACTTTGTGCACCTTTGATCGCCGATCTCACCCCTTGTTGTCCGCCTGTGGAGGTTTCTCATGTCTGACCGCATTTTTAACGTCCTGTTTCTTTGCACCGGAAACAGCGCCCGCTCGATCATGGCCGAATCTATCCTGCGCAAGGACGGCGCCGGCCGCTTCAAGGCGTTCTCGGCCGGGAGCCAACCCAAGGGCGCTATCAATCCCTTCGCCCTGAAAGTACTGGCCGCCCTGAATTATCCGACCGACAACATGCGCTCGAAAAGCTGGGACGAATTCGCCGCCCCCGGTGCGCCGGAAATGGATTTCGTCTTCACGGTCTGCGACAGCGCCGCCGGCGAGACCTGTCCCTTCTGGCCGGGCCAGCCGATGACCGCCCATTGGGGCATCGAAGACCCCGCTGCCGTCGAAGGCACGGACATCGAGAAGGAGGCCGCCTTCGTCACCGCGGCACGCTATCTCAAGAACCGGATCACGGCGTTCACCAACCTGCCGCTCACAAGCCTCGACAAAATGACATTGACCAAGCACCTGCGCGAGATCGGCCATCTTGAAGGCGCATCGCACAAGCGGCCCGAGGTGGCGTGATGCAGGATAAGCAAATGGACGTTATCATTTATCACAACCCCGCCTGCGGAACCTCGCGCAACACCCTGGCGATGATCCGCAACGCGGGCATCGAGCCGCACATCATCGAGTACCTCAAATGCCCACCAACACGCCTGCTGCTGACGCAATTGCTCGAGCGTGCCGGTCTCAGCGTGCGCCAGGTCCTGAGAGAAAAGGGGACGCCCTTTCACGATCTCGGCCTTGGAGACACGTCCCTGCCCGACGGCGCCTTGCTGGACGCCATCGGCGAACATCCGATCCTGATGAACCGCCCTATCGTCGTCACGCCAAAAGGCGTGCGCCTGTGCCGCCCGTCCGAGCTGGTTCTCGATCTGCTGCCGCCGCAGCAAGGTGAGTTCTTCAAGGAAGACGGCGAGCGCGTGGTGGACGAGCACGGCCGGCGGGTTGCGACCGCGTGAGCGTTTCTCTCACTAAACGTCTCGCGGCCGAAGGGCTTGGCACAGGCCTGCTGGTGGCGACCGTCGTCGGCTCCGGCATAATGGCGGAGCGCCTCGCCGGCGGAAACATCGCACTGGCTCTGCTCGGCAACACCTTGCCGACAGGCGCGATTCTCGTCGTGCTCATTCTTGCCTTCGGCCCCATGTCCGGCGCTCATTTCAATCCTGCCGTCTCGCTCGTAATGAGCCTGCGCAGGAGCCTGCCATGGCCCGAACTGGCGCCTTACATCCTCGCCCAGATCATCGGCGCTTGCCTGGGAACCCTTGTCGCCCACGGCATGTTCGAACTACCGCTCGTTGAACTCGGCATCAAGGCGCGCACCGGCCCGGCGCAATGGTTCGCCGAATTCGTCGCCACATTCGGTTTGCTCGTCACGATCCTGGCCATCTCGCGTTTCAGGAGCGAGGCCATCCCCGTTGCGGTCGGCCTTTACATCACGGCCGCTTACTGGTTCACCGCTTCGACCTCGTTCGCAAATCCTGCGGTGACCATCGCCCGTGCGCTGACCAGAAGTTTTTCCGGCATTTCGCCTGCCGATGTGCCAATGTTCGTTATCGCGCAACTGGCCGGCGCCCTTGCCGGCCTTGCATTGATGCACTGGCTCCTGAGTCCCGCCCCGGCCGTGAAAGCTGAAATGATGGTCGAATCACGTTGATGATGGACTTTCGGAACTGATGACGGACCTGCCCAATCTCGACCCGGCGCTGCTGCCGCAATCCGACATGGAACGCCTCGAGCCTCATCAGCGCATGACGCACAAGCCACGCATCCTGCTGCTCTACGGCTCGCTGCGCGAACGCTCCTACAGCCGGCTACTGACCTTGGAAGCGGCGCGCCTGCTGAACTATCTCGGCGCCGAAACCCGCATCTTCGATCCGCGTGGGCTGCCCCTGCCCGACAGTACCTCCGCCGACCATCCCAGGGTCGCGGAATTGCGCGATCTGTCCGCATGGTCGGAAGGACAGGTGTGGACCAGCCCCGAGCGTCACGGCGCCATGACGGGCATTCTCAAGATGCAGATCGACTGGATTCCCCTGTCGGTCGGCGCGGTGCGGCCGACCCAGGGCAAGACGCTGGCCGTGATGCAGGTCAGCGGCGGCTCGCAATCGTTCAACGCGGTCAACCAGTTGCGCGTACTCGGCCGCTGGATGCGCATGCTGACCATTCCCAATCAATCTTCCGTCGCCAAGGCCTACGAGCAATTCGACGACGCCGGCCGCATGAAACCCTCGCCCTATTACGAGCGCGTCGTCGACGTCATGGAAGAACTGATGAAATTCACGCTGCTGACCAGGGACCGCTCGGACTATCTGACGTCACGCTATAGCGAGCGCAAGGAAGCTGCCGACAAACTTGCCGCCCACACCCAGTTGCAGCGGATATGACGAATACCGCCATAACGGACGCGGAATCAGGCTTTGCCAGACGATATCTGGTCGTTCCCGGCCTAGGCGTCACCCAGATCCTCGCCTGGGGTTCGTCTTACTATCTGCTCGCGGTGCTGGCCCCGGTCATCACCAGGGATACCGGCTGGCTGTTGTCCTGGGTGGTCGGCGGTCTCTCGCTGGGTCTGCTCGTTGCCGGCGCGAGCTCACCGCTGATCGGTCGCCTGGTACAGAAGCATGGAGGCCGGCCGGTTCTGTGCGCAAGTTCGATGCTGATGGCTTTCGGGCTTTGCACGATCTCGGCCGCAACGACGCAGTCCGTCTATGTCGGCGGCTGGCTTGTCACGGGGTTGGGCATGGGCGCCGGTCTTTACGATGCGGCATTCGCGACGCTCGGCCGCCTGTACGGGACCGGCGCACGCAAGGCCATCACCAATCTCACGCTGTTCGGCGGCTTCGCCAGTACGGTCTGCTGGCCTTTCAGCGCTTTCCTCGTCGAGGCCTATGGATGGCGCAACACCTGCCTGGTCTACGCGGCCATTCAACTGGCAATCTGCCTTCCGATCCATCTTCTCCTGATCCCGCGCGCGCCGCCCCTGGCCGTGGCCGACTCCACGAAAGCGGCAGCCGCCAAGGCTTCAACCTACGGCCTCACATTTGTTCTGATCGCGTCGATCCTCTCCTGCACGGCCATCGCAACGTCCCTTCTTTCCGTCCATCTGCTGACGATGCTGCAAGCGCGCGGCTTTGAACTGGCGGGAGCTGTCGCTCTCGGCGCTCTGATCGGCCCCTCGCAGGTTGGCGCCCGCATGGTCGAATGGTCCTTCGGTTCGCGTTATCATCCGATGTGGACGATGCTGGCCTCCGTGGCGCTGATTGCAGCCGGCATCAACCTGCTCCTCTTCAGCGCGCCGCTGGCGCTTGTCGCCCTGGTCCTCTACGGCGCCGGCAACGGCATCGGCTCGATCGCGAGAGGCACCCTGCCGTTGGCGGTGTTCGGCCCCGGCAATTATGCCGGCATCATGGGAAAGCTGGCGATGCCGAGTCTCATCGCGCAAGCTGCGGCGCCGTCGATTGGCGCTGCACTCATCGAATTCGGAGGCACCACTCTTGCTATGTCGGCTCTCGCGTTATTGGCTCTGATCAATTGCGCCACCGCGCTCGTTCTCGCCCGCCTCGTGTGGAGGCCGGCGATCGCCTGATCGTCGGGCAAACGCTGCGCTGCCTTAAAACCCGCGGAGTGTTACCGGGTCAATCATTCTCGCCGATTTCCGTGAACAGAAATCCAGCAGGCGTCTTCGTGAAGGTGAAGATGTGCGAGCCGCAGAAAATGAAATAATTGTCGTTGTTTTCGCCATCGCGATCGTAAGTGGCCTTGCCGCGCTGCAGGCATGTCCTGTTTTTTGCGTTGAAGTTGGCCGCATAGATCTTTGAGCGAAATTGCGCGGCATCGCGCGCGTCGTCGAATGGCAGTCGCGTCATGGTAGCAACTGCGTCAGCATCATTGGCCTTCAGCGCTGCCCGGAATTTTGCGATGAAGCCGTCGAATTCCTTCTGCAATGCGGGTGACGCGACGACCTTCTTCGGCGCCTCGGCAAAGCCGGGCGCAGCCTGCGCGAGGAAGGCTGCGACCACAAGTGTCGACAAGGTTTTCATGACGTCATCTCCGGTCAGCTAAATCAACATTGCGCCTCGCGTGTTGGCCGCGCAACTTCAATCTTACATCCCAGTCTCCGGCCGTGCGCTGGCGCACATGACGCTGAACGGCGCCAGCGATCACCGTCCCACGCGCCTCAGCGCTGGCCAGAGCAGCGACGAAACGCTAACGTGTGGCCCCACCAGAAACCACAGGAGCCGAAACTGCCCCCGCCCCCCTTTCGTGCCGAACAGATCGGCAGTCTTCTGCGCCCACCCCATCTTCTCGACTTGCGCCGTCAGGTCGAAGCCGGCCGCCTTCCCGCCCAGAAGCTGCACCAGGCCGAGGAAGAGGCCATTCGCGACGCCGTCGCCCTGCAGGAGCGTGTCGGTTTCAGGACGGTGACGGACGGCGAGTTTCGCCGCCGCTCCTATCACAGCTATTTCTTCGGCGAGTTGGGCGACATCGTCCCAGACCATGTCGAAGAAGCGCCGGGCGACGGTCCCGGCAAGCGCGGCCATCAGCCCATGGCCGTTATCGACAGCCGCGTGCGCTGGACCCATCCGATCCATGTCGATGACTACCGCAACCTTACCAGGCTCTCGACCGCCCTGCCGAAGATCACCATCCCCGGCCCTTGCGCCCTGCACTTCCGCGGCGGCAACAAGGCCGTTCTGAAGACCGCCTACAAGGATGTCGATCAGTTCTGGGACGATGTCGTCACCGCCTTCCGCACAGAACTGCAGGCTTTGGCCGAAGCCGGCTGCACCTATGTGCAGATGGACGAGACGGCCTTCGCCAAGTTCGGCGATCCGGAGGTCCAGGCGACTTTGGCTGCCCGTGGCGACGACTGGCGCACGCTCATCGACAGCTATATCACCGTCACCAACAGGGTGCTCACCGGCCTGCCGCCGCAATTGCGCATCGGCATGCATCTGTGCCGCGGCAATCGCGGCGGCCAGCACCACGCCGAAGGCGGCTATGACGTCGTCGCCGAAAAGCTGTTCAACCAGCTGGCGATCGATTTTTTCTTTCTCGAATATGATTCGCCGCGCGCCGGCGGCTTCTCGCCGTTGCGCCACGTACCGAAGGACAAATCCGTCGTCCTCGGGCTCGTCTCGACCAAGTCCGGCTCGCTCGAAACCAAAGACGTGCTGAAGCAGCGCATCGACGAGGCGGCGAAGCTGGTCGATCTCGACCGGCTGGCGATCAGCCCGCAATGCGGCTTCGCCAGCGTCGACACCGGCAATCCCCTCTCCATAGCCGAACAGGAAGCCAAGATGCGGCTGGTGATCGATGTGGCTAGGGATGTCTGGCAAGATGCCTGATGCTGCCCGATACGGTATAGCGAGGGAGGAACGGATCGTGTCGCATCATGAGATCAGCATCGACTATGGCGAGATCCGCCTGCCGGGCATTTCGCGCGAGGAATGGGTGGCGCGCGTCCAGCTCGCCGCCTGCTACCGCATCTTCGCCCATCTCGGCTGGAACGAGCTGATCTACAACCACATCACCCTGCGCGTGCCGGGCCCCGACCGGCATTTTCTCATCAATCCCTTCGGCCTGCATTATTCCGAAGTCTGCGCCTCGAACCTGATCAAGATCGACCTCGACGGCAACAAGCTGTCGGCGTCGAACTTTTCCGTCAATCCGGCGGGTCTTGCCCCGCATTCGACCGTGCACCGCCATCTCGACAACGCCCATTGCGTCATGCACACGCACACGACCAGCGGGCTGGCGGTCGCCTGCCTGCGCGACGGCCTGTCGATGACGAATTTCTATGCGGCGCAATTGTCGGGCCGCGTCGCCTATCATGATTTCGAAGGCATCACCGTCAATCCCGACGAAGGCCCCCGCATGCTGAAGAGCATGGACGGCAAGCCCGTGCTCATTCTGCGCAGCCACGGCCTGCTGGCCTGGGGCGAGACACTGCCGCAGGCCTTCGCCTATCTGTGGACGGCACAGCGTGCCTGCGACGTCCAGGTGGCGGCGCAGGTCTTGGGACCGCTGATCCCGATTCCCGATCCCGTGCTCGAACAATGCACCCGCGTGTCGCTGCAGTTCGACCCAGCTTATGGCGCTGGCGTCGACGGCTTCAACGCGCTGGTGCGCCAGATCGACAAGATCGACCAGAGCTACCGCCGGTGAGCGCCGGGCTCAAAGCCATGATCGTCGGCGCCGGCGCCATCGGCTCCTGGCTCGCGGCCGTGCTGGCACGCGGCGGCGCCGATGTCTCGATCGTCGCGCGTGGCGCAACCCGCGATGCCTTGCAGACGGATGGCCTGACCTTGCTGGAGAGCGGGCGCAGTTCCAATTGGCGGCTGCCCGTCTCGCACGATGCCGCCGCCTTGCCACGCCCTGACCTTGTGCTGTTCAGCGTCAAGACCCATGCCTTCGGCGAGGCCGTGCGCACCGCACAGCCGGCCTTGACCCATAACCCTGCCATCATGACGGCGATGAACGGCCTGCCATGGTGGTTTCTCGATGGCTTCGATGGCCCTCTGCGGGGCGCAAGGCTCGAAAGCGTCGATCCCGGCGGCAGCGTCGCGGCGCAGCTTGGCGCCAGCGCCGCCATCGGCGCGGTGGTGCATGCCTCCACCGCGATGCAGCGCCCCGGCACCGTGCAGGCTGTCAAGATCGACCGACTGATCGTCGGCGACGCGGCAGCGCAAACCTCGGCCCTGACGCAGGCCTTCAGCGCCTGCATTGCAGCCGGTGGCGTCGCCTGCCCTGTGACGCCTGATATCCGTCAGGAAATCTGGGCCAAGCTCGCCGGCAATTCCAACATGAATCCGCTGAGCGCGCTGACGCGCCTGTCTGCGACGCCGCTGCTCGACGATCCGAAACTGCTCGACCTCGTGCGGGCCATGATGAGCGAATTCGAAGCCATCGGCCGCCGCCTCGGCTTCACCAACCAGATGCCGCCTGAGGACCGCATCGCCGTCACCAGAAGGCTGGGCGATTTCCGCACGTCCATGCTGGCTGATGCGAACGCCGGCCGACGACTTGAAATCGAGGGCCTGCTCGGCAGCGTGGTCGAAATCGCGCAACGCCTCGACGAACCCGCGCCCGTCAGCCAGATTGTTTATGCGCTTGCCGCGGGGCTGGATCTTGCGGCGCGTGTAGGAGGACGTGGCTGACGCCCTCGTCCGACCCTACTCGCCGAACATCACGGCGCGCAGCTTGCGCTGCGCCTGTTGAATTTCGCCCGAATGCTTCTGCATGCCCGCAACCCGGGCGTTGAACTGCGCCAGCAGCTTCGGGTCGCTGACCTCGGCAATAGGCCCGTTGATTTTGATCTTGCCCTGGTTGGCAGTCAGGAACTCGGAGAACTTCAGGATATCGTCGAAGGTCGCGTCGACAGCCGGCCAGACGTCGCGAAACGCGGCCGTCGGTAAGCTAACGACCTTTTCGAAGGCCTTGTCATAAACGATCTTGAGATCGGCCGGCTGCTTCAGCGCCGCATGCGCCTTGTCCGCGTCGGCTTGCGCCGTGTCGAGCGCCGATCTAAGACTGCCCATGGTCTGCCGCGCGGTGACGATATCGTCCTTGCGCGACACCACCTGGCCTATCGATGTAAAATTGCCTGCCGCCAACACTTTCGAAATGCCCGGACCGATCGAGGCGTTCATCTTCTCGTGAAAGCCGGTGATGATAGCGTAGTGCTGGGCGTAGTCGCCAAACACAGCCTTGTTTTCTTCCGTCAACTGCGGCACGCGCGCTCCCTTGCGGTCGAGGATGCGCGTCTGCATAAACTCAGTGAAGGCCTTGCGCTGGTCCGGCTCGCTGTTGCCGCAGGCGGTCAGTGCGAGCAGCGCCACGCAGAGCGAGCCGGATATCCACAATCGTCTCGTTATGCCTGGCATCGATCACCCCTTTTCGCTGAGAGGAGCGATCTATCCGGGGAAGGCACACCCCGCGAAGTGCGATCGCGCACATGACCTCTATTCCTGCAACGGAATCTTCGCCGCCGCGACGAGCGCCTTGAAGCTCGCCAGTTCGCTCGTGTAGAACTTTCCGAATTCTTCCGGCGTCGAGCCCACAGGCACGTTGGCGAAGGAGTCGAGGCGCTTCTGCACGTCGGGCATGTCGAGCGCCTTTTTGGTTTCGCGATAGATGCGATCGACAATCGCCGGCGGCGTCTTCGCGGGAACGAAGAAACCCTGCCAGCCGCCGATTGCGAAGTCCGCCACGCCCTGCTCGCCGACCGTCGCCAGATCGAGCCCCTTGGCGCGCTGCGCGCCGGTCACGGCAATACCGCGTACCGTGCCCTGCTCGATCTGCGCCTTACCGGTGGCGATCGGCACGATCGCCGCCTGCACAAAATTGCCCATCAGCGCATTGATGATCTCGCCGTCGCTGCGAAACGACACCATCTGGATATCTATGCCGGCGCGCAGCTTCAAAAGCTCCATCGTCAGATGAAGCGGATTGCCGATACCCGTCGAGCCGTAGTTGAGCACGCCGGGCTTCGACTTCGCCAGCGCGATAAATTCTCGCAGGTTGCGCGCCGGCGTCTCCTTGCTGGCAACCAGCACGAGGTTGGTCGCGACGAGCTGCGTCACCGGAATGAAATCGCGCACCGGGTCCCAGGACAGGGATTTGAATGTGGCGGGGCTGATCGCCTGGCCGTTGCTGTTGAGCAGGATCGTGTAACCATCCGGCGCCGACCTCGCCACCACTTCGGTGCCGACATTGCCGCCGGCGCCGGGCCGGTTCTCGACGATGATGGCGACATTCATCGAGTCCTGCATCTTGGCGCCAATAATCCGCGCCAACGAGTCGATGGCTCCGCCGGCGATGAACGGCACGACGATCCTTATCGGTTTCGATGGATAGGCCTGCGCATTGGCATGCACACCGGTGAGCAGATGAACGCCGGCAGCAAAGCCGAGCGCCAGTAATGTCTTGCACGCAGACATGGTCCCTCCCGATTGTCTGTCCGTATCTTGCCGACTGTTGATTATTCTTTTCAGTACTGCTGGTGTAATGGACAGCGCCCTGGCGGGCAATAGGGTTGCAGGCTAGCCTTCTCGCGATGCTCCCGCGCTCAGTTCTGCCCAATCCAGCTCCTCCTCGATGATATGGAAGGCGTCGTCACCGATCGCATAGCTACGCCGCAGTTCGATCGCGCGCACCCGCGCAGCCGCGATCGCCTTGCGCCGCAATGGTCCTGCCAGAGGCTCGACGTCCGAAGGGTCCTGTCCGGCTTCCTCGCACAGTTCGATGGCGTTGCCGTATTCCTTGCGCAGCAATTTGCCTTGCAGCGTATCGTCATCCTCGATTGCCTCCAGCGCAGCTCGATAGGCATGGGTCCGCGCAGTCCTCACTTCGCGGCCGACAGGATCGTCATCGGTGAGGCCTATCCACTTGATCAACGGCTTCAACGTCAGCCCCTGAATCACCAGCGTACCGAACACGACCGCAAAGGCGGTGAGCAGAATGAGATCACGGTAGGGAAACGGCTGACCGCCCGGCAATGTTTCAGGAATGGCGAACGCCGCCGCGAGAGTCACGATGCCGCGCATCCCGGCCCAGGAGACGACGATGCCGCTGCCGAACGTCGGCTTGCCCATGTTGCGCGGCGGCTTGACGCCGGTACGCTGGAGATACATGCGCATGAGCTTATTGTAACTCATGACCCAGGCAAACCGCGCCACAATCGTCACGATCAGCACGGCGGCCGCGGTGGCCGCATAGTCGAATCGCAGGTTGCCGGTTCCCAACCGCTCCCAGATCGGGCGCAACTGCATGCCGATCAAAACGAAGGCAAAGGCATTGAGAATGAAAACCGCGCTTTCCCACACCGCGAAGGACGGCACACGCATCCGCGCCGGCATCTTCACGCCGCCGCGGCGGGCCACCGTCATGGCGTAGACGACGATAGTGAGAATACCAGATAGGCCGACGGCCTCCGCCGCGATCCAGATTCCGAACGTCATCGCGAATTGCATGATCAGTGCCGTCGCCACATGGCTGATGTCCCGCGTCAGCGGCGGAAGCACGAACGCACACATGGCCCCGGCCACGACACTGCCAAACACGGTGAGCAGCAGGACCGGCGCGAAACTCTCGAACGACAGGTTGCCGGCAACCACCGTCATGACCGCCAGCCGGTAAAGCAGTAGCGCGCTGGCGTCATTGAGCAGGCTTTCACCTTCGAGGATTTTCAGCAGCCGGTGCGGAAGTCTCACCTGCCGCATCACCGCCGTTGCCGCAGCGGCATCGGGCGGCGCGACAATCGCACCGAGCGCGACAGCCACCGGCCACGGCATGTCCGGCACCAGAAACCGCGCCGTCAGCGCCACGGCAACCGTTGTGGTGCCGACAGCCGCGATCACCAGACCCGCCACCGGAATCCAATTGTCGCGCAGATCGCGCAAAGAGGTATCGTAGGCTGCATCGACCAGGATTGGAGCGACGAACAACGTCAGCGCCAGGTGCGGATCAAGCTGCCATTGCGGTGCATGCGGCACGAAGGCGATCAGCACGCCGCCAATGGCCAGAAAGGTCGGATAAGGTGCACCGACCCGCCGCGCCAGATCCGTCAGCAGGGCCGCACCCAGCAGAAGGATAATGATCCATTCGAACGTTTCCATGAATGGATGCTAGCCGCTTCGCCCGCCGAGGCAAGATGGACCGCCTATCGCAACGACGTCTGGCATGTCGGTAACGGACGACGCTGCAATTCACTGCGCGGAAATCGGATACGGCCGCGAAGCACGGCCCCTACCGGCCGGAAGGGCTGCTGATCGACCGGCGGCAGGGGCTTGCAAATGAACTAACATCCATTCGCACCCGCTAACGTCGAGTCTGTTAACAGGTTCCCCGATGACCGAGTGATAACGGTCGCATCTCAGTCTGGTGACTGAGACATCAAAATATCGCGCGAGCGATCAGGGGCAGACGTAGCCGCCTGCATCCGGCGCGCAGCGCGCGCCCGTCGGCAGGATCAGTCCGCCGCTACGATCGCGGTCGACACGCGCGCCGTTCGGCAGCACGAAGCCGCCGGACGAATCGGGCGTCACTCTTGTTCCATCGGGAAGCACGAGCTGGGAGCCTTCACGAGTGATCCGCTTGGCCGGCCCGCCTGCTGTCGCCACGCGCGCCGCTCCTGGCGCCGCCACGAACTGCCCCGCCGGGCGGGAAGGAGCCTGAGAGCAACCGGCCAAAGCGATGGCGACGATGCTGGCAGAGATGCAAATCTTGATCATGGGCGGCAGTTTGGCGGATTCGCGAAATTTTGCAAGTGCGGACAACGACGTGATGCTGTCACATACCGGTGCCGCTCGCATGTTCTCTCGTCGAAGCCTGTTCATTCTCATCCTTCTAGACGCCTGGATTGGACGGCTGTCTGACAACATCAGCGATCTCAACTTCTTTCAATGTCTCGCCGGTCGGTCCATTGATCTCGACCGCGCGCCGGCCTTTGCTGACGATTTGCTTGGCAAATTCGAAGGCATCCGCCTTGGTTGCAAACACGTTCTTGTCGAGTTGGCCCTGATCCACCTGCAGCGGCGTACCGTGCAATACCCACCAATCCATGGTTGCCTCTCTGGAGGAAATTGCCGCGCGGCTGTGGCGGCCAAACTGGACGGCTTCGACACCATCCAAAGACCATAATGCTGCAAGCGCCATCGCGTTCCGCACCCCACATGCAGCGACATCCCCCGGCCTGCCACTGCATCACCAGCTTTCATCCCCGCACTCCGACGGAACCATTCATTTGGCTAGCGCTTAAGGTTCGCGAAGAGAACAGGAGAACATCTATGCGATATATCGTTCTTTCGACCACGGCTGCCGCGGCGCTTCTCGTATCGTCGCTAGCATTTGCGCAGAGCGGATCCGGCGGCGCTGGCAGTGCTGGCGGTGCGGCGCCCGCCGCGTCGGGCGGCTCCAGCGGCAACAGCCCATCAACGGGTGCCAGCACCACAGGAGGCTCCGCAGTTGGCCCTGTACCCGGCACATCCAATCCCGATTTAGGCAAGGCAGGAACGGGCACCAGCGCAACGTCACCTATGTCGGGCAGTCCAGCGAATCCGGAAAGCGGAATCATCCGCGAGCCGGGAACGGGCGCGGCCATCGGCGGTGCTGGAAGCGTTCCGGGAACGGTGGCACCGGGCGCACCCAACGGCGGCTCGGGTGGCCAGCCGGGCCCAGGATCGCGTTAGAAGTTGAGGTGATGGTCGCCGCCTTCAAGGCGGCCCCCCTAATCGCCGCACGTCGAAATCACAGAGCTGAATTTTACGAACTTTCACAGGATTTGCGAAACACGATCGGGAGCCGGCAATAAGCGCTACCTACGGGTATCGGCTAGGTTCGCAGACTTTTTGGAAATGGTCGGTTGGAAATCCCCAGCGGCTCAAAGCACTGCGTGAGCCAAAGCAAAAATGTATGCCCAGAAACCGACCGTCCCGAGAACGACGGCGATGATGCCCCATGGCGAGGTCTTTCTGACCGGCTCAGCCTCCGAACCCGCTCCTATCTCTTCGCGAGCGACAAAGTCATGGATCGTCATTTCTGATCTCCAGCGATGGCCCTGCCTGGATGCTCGATCAGCATCCCGATATGGCCAAAACGTGAAGAATCGAAAAGGGTTCCGGGGGCGCGTGAGGATCGAGGGGTCCTCCTCTCCACAGTGCCTGTCCTTGGGAAGCCTGCACCGGCTCCGCAAGCTGGGCAGGCGCCTACGGGCGGCAAACTGCCCGATGCAAATTATTATCAGTTAAATCAAAATGTTAAATGAAAATGGCAGGAGTGGAGGGAATCGAACCCGCAACCTCCGGTTTTGGAGACCGGCGCTCTAACCTAGTTGAGCTACACTCCTGTACGCCCGCAAACCCAGAGGTTCGCGAAGACGGCATCTCTTGCCGCATTCTTCGCCAGATTGCAACGGGGTTGCGACGCCCGCCAACGCTTAAGCGGTGCGCACCACCCGGGCGAACAGCGTATATCGTTTGTCGAACAGGAAATCGACGAAAAGCCGGGTCCAGGACGTATGGACCGGCAGGGTCTCGTAATATTCCGGCGCAATCAGCCGCAATTGCGGCAGGCGATTCCATGGAATGCGCGGAAAATCGTGATGCTCGTTGTGGAAGCCGATATTGAGCGCCACTTTGTTGATGGGCCCGTAATAGCTTGTCGTGTCGTGGCTGGGATCGAGCGTGTAATGCTCCGAAATCCAGCGCGCGCCCAGGGGATGCAGGCCGGTCGAAAACCAGAAGCAGGAGAACAGATAGACCGCGCCGTTGAGGCCGAAAAGCCATGAAATCGCGATCACATAGGTGGCGCACGCCAGATAGTTCGCAAAGGCCCAGCCGCTGAACAGATTGACCGGCGGCACCTTGTGGATGCGCGTCAACTGCAGAAACGGGAAGCAGAACAGCCAGATCGCCTTGCGCCACCAGATGTCGCGCACCAGCCGGGCTTCCCAGACATTGGGAATGTCGGGATCGACATCGTAACGGCTGCGGCCGGAATGATGCAGCAGGTGATAGCTGCGAAACCCGATGGCGCCAGGCACCACATTCGGCAGGTCGGCGAGCACCAGCACTGCCCGGTTCAGGAAGGGCGAACGGAACACGGTATCGTGGGTGGCGTCGTGGATCACCACATAAAGCGCGTGATTAGCGAAAACGCCGACGCTGAGGGCGACCAGCAGCGCCAGCCACCAATAGCTCAGTCCGAGGGCGCCCAGCCAGCAGGCGACGACCGCCTGGGCGGCGACAATCGCCAGGGTGATGGCGGCCGTCCACGGGTTGCGGCCGAAGAGTTGCCGCACCTCTGGATGCGCCTCCAGAATCGCGCGGGCGCGCGCCTTGTGCGGATCCTGTCCGGGCATCCGAAAGAAGTCAGTCTGCATCGATCCGCCGAAGTCGAGAATAAGGCCCATACACACCGAAACCGGCAATCCTGGCTTCAGCCCGAAGGCGCCGTCAGCTAACCTCGAAATCCGGCCTCGGTATGGCGTCAGACCGGCTCGACGAACACCGCCGTACCATACGCCAGCACTTCGGTGATTCCATCCATGATTTCGTTGGCGTCGTAGCGCATGCCGATGATGGCATTGGCGCCGCCCTGACCGGCATGCTCGACCATATGGTCGAAGGCCTCCTGCCGGGCCGTCTCGGCCAGGGTCACGTAGACGGACAGCTTGCCGCCGAACACCGATTGCAGCCCGCCGACAAAATTGCCCACGACCGAGCGCGAGCGCACGGTAATGCCGCGCACCACGCCGAGATGGCGGACGACCTTGTAGCCTGCAATATCATTTGTGGTGGAAACGATCATTTTGGGCACTCCCACGGCCAGCGAGGGCAGACCGCGTGAAAAGATAGCCGCGCTTCTGCCCGGCTTTCAACCATCAAAAGATGTCATGCACCCTACGGAGGGTCGGTGCTCCTGCGCACAAATAAAAAGGGAGCCCTGCGGCTCCCTTTCTACAAGTCTATGTGAGATCGATTACTCTACGATGGAGGCAACAACTCCGGCGCCCACCGTGCGACCGCCTTCGCGGATGGCGAAGCGCAGCTTCTCTTCCATCGCGATCGGAACGATCAGCGCCACGTCCATCGTCACGTTGTCGCCGGGCATCACCATTTCCGTGCCTTCCGGCAGGGTCACGATGCCCGTCACGTCCGTCGTGCGGAAGTAGAACTGCGGACGGTAGTTGGTGAAGAACGGCGTGTGACGGCCACCTTCATCCTTCGTCAGAATATACGCTTCCGCCTTGAACTTCGTGTGCGGCTTCACCGAACCCGGCTTGCAGAGCACCTGGCCGCGCTCCACGTCCTCGCGCTTCGTGCCGCGCAGCAGGCAGCCCACGTTGTCGCCGGCCTGCCCCGAGTCGAGCAGCTTGCGGAACATTTCGACGCCGGTCACGACCGTCTTCACCGTCGCCTTCAGGCCGACGATCTCGACTTCCTCGCCGACCTTGACGATGCCGCGCTCAATACGGCCCGTCACCACCGTGCCGCGGCCCGAGATCGAGAACACGTCTTCAACCGGCATCAGGAACGGCTGGTCGATCGGACGCTCCGGCTGCGGGATATATTCGTCAACCGTCTTCATCAGCTTCAGAATGGCGTCATGCCCGATTTCCGGGTTGGTGTTGTCGAGCGCGCACTTCGCCGAACCCTTGGTGATCGGAATGTCGTCGCCCGGGAAGTCGTACTTCGACAGAAGCTCGCGCACTTCCATCTCGACGAGGTCGATCAGTTCCGGATCGTCGACGAGATCGACCTTGTTCATGAACACCACAAGCGCCGGCACGCCGACCTGGCGGGCGAGCAGGATGTGCTCGCGCGTCTGCGGCATCGGACCGTCGGAGGCCGATACCACCAGGATCGCGCCGTCCATCTGCGCCGCGCCGGTGATCATGTTCTTCACATAGTCGGCGTGGCCGGGGCAGTCGACGTGGGCGTAGTGACGGTTCTGCGTCTCGTATTCCACGTGCGCCGTCGAGATCGTGATGCCGCGCGCCTTTTCTTCCGGCGCCTTGTCGATCTGGTCATAGGCCGTGAACGTCGCACCGCCCGTCTCCGCAAGGATCTTCGTGATCGCCGCCGTCAATGACGTCTTGCCATGGTCAACGTGACCAATCGTACCGATGTTGCAATGCGGCTTATTCCGTTCGAATTTTTCCTTCGCCATGGTCTCTTATCCGGCCTTCCAAGGTTTAAATCCGCCAAATCTTGCCAACAACGGCCATATGCGCGGGCGGAAAAGCCGCGGTTCGATAGAAAGTTTTCGCTCCCACCGCAAGCGAAAACGACGCGGCGAACGGGTCTTCCAAACCAGCGGTGGCGAAAACCATCGCAGAATCAGGCGACCGCAGCGATCATTCGGCGGTAATCGTCCAGGCTTGGCTTGTAGGACGCCGTCCGGTTGAAATGAGTCGCCAGCGCCGCCTGTGCCACCTCTTCGAGGTCGCGCACATTATATCCGGCGGCCCCCAGTCCCAGCGGCAGGCCGAGATCCGTGCTCAACGCGACCACAGCCGCCGTCGGTGAACCGCCGCGTGGCAGACCCATCGCGGCCGCGATGCGCTGAGCCCGCTCCGGCGCATGTCGCGCGACCAGATCCGTGCTGGCGATGACCCCGATATTGCTCAAAACGCCGTGATTGATGCCCTGATCGCCGCAAGCGATCGCGATGGCATGGGCGGGGCCCAGACCGCGCTGCAGGGCAATGCCGCCGATCAGCGCCGCGCTCATGATTTCATACCGGGCTTTGGGATCCCGTCCGTCGCTGACCGCCCTGTGCAGGTTGCGGAATACGCGGCCGATACCGTCATAGGCCATCGCCTCCGCCAGCGGATTGTCGGCGATGGCGAAAACGCTCTCGATGCAGTGGGAGAGTGCGTCCATGCCGGTCGCCGCAGTCAGTTTCGGCGGCAGGGTGTAGGTCAGTTCCGGATCGCAGATCGCCACCTTCGGCACGATGAAGGGCGAGGCCGCGCCACCGCCCCGCTCGCTGGCGGTCGAGTGAATGCTGGAAGCAGGCGAGGCCTCGCTGCCGGTGCCGGCCGTCGTCGGCACAGCGATGAGCGGCGCGACATCGGCCGAGACACTGCCCGGCTTGCCCATGTAATCCTCCGGCCGTCCGCCCTGATTGGCCAATATTGCCAGCATTTTTCCGCTGTCGATGACAGAACCGCCGCCCAGCGCCACCACGCCGTCGCACTTGTCCTCGCGATAGGCACGAAGCGCCAGCAGCACGCCCTCCGAGGTCGGATTCTCCGGTATGGCGTCGAACACCGCATAGGGCAGCGCCGGCCTCAGAATGTCCTCTATGTGCTGCAACACGCCGCAGGCCGCCAGATTGCGGTCGGTGACGACCAGTGGGCGCGTGACGCCCAGCGCCTTGAGTTCCTGCGGCAAAAGCCGGATCGCTCCGAAATCCAGGTGAATGCGCGGCAGTGTCAGCAATGGCGTCATCGAAAATTCCCTCCACTCCGCACCGTCTTAACGGCGCGATGACCGCTGGTCTATTTCCAAGGTACGACGACCATTTGGGATCCCAATTGACAAAACGGGAGCCCGTAAGGCAGGATCGACTCAGGGAGCGAGACATGAGCCAGCAATCTCAGGCGGTGATGCAGATCCGGGAGATGATCCTGCAAGGACGGCTGGCGCCGGGCGAGCGCCTGGCGGAAGCCGGTGTTGCCGACATGCTGGGCCTTTCGCGCACGCCGGTGCGCCAGGCCCTGCCAGTGCTGGCCGAGGAAGGCCTGCTGGTTCCTGCCGGCGCCCGTGGCTATTGCGTACGCGCCTTCACGACCCTGGAGATTCTCGAGGCCGTCGAGGTGCGCGGCGTGCTGGAAGGCATGGCGGCGCGTATTTTGGCCGAACGGGGCGCCTCGCGCGGGTTGTTGCGAATCCTGCGCGACAGCGTCGACCAGGGCGATGAAATCTTCGCCAAGCGCCATCTCGTCGAGGCGGACGAGGCGACCTACAGCATGATCAACCTGAAATTTCATCGCACCATCACCGATGGCGCCGAGCACGGCTTTTTGCGCGAGGCGCTCGAACGCGCCGATCGCGTGCCCTTCGCCTCCCCCGCCGCCATCGCCTTCGACCGCCGCAATCTCGAAGACATGTTCGACATGCTCTGGCACGCGCACCGGCAGCACCATGCCATTCTCGACGCCATCGCCGGCGGCGAAGGCAGCCGCGCCGAGGGCCTGTTTCGGGAGCATATTTTTTCCCAAAAACGCAGTATGAAGCTCTCGCGAGGCATCAGCCCGCATGACATCGACCAGCCTTCCCGCCAACGGGTGGAAAAGGGCTGACGAGGTAGACGAAGAGAGGGAGGATTTATGAAGTTCACGACGACAATGCTCGTGGCGAGTGCGTTGACGGGTTGCCTGCTGACAGCGGGCGCCGCCCAGGCACAGCAGACCGTCAAGATCGGCCTCATCGCGCCGATGACCGGCCCGCAGGCCGCCGCCGGACGCCAGATGGTCGCCGGCGCAAAACTCTATATGGCGCTCAACGGCAACAAGGCCGCCGGCAAGACGATCGAGCTGATCGTCAAGGATGACACAGGCGTGGCCGACATCACCCGGCGGCTGGCGCAGGAACTCATCGTCAACGACAAGGTTGCAGCCATCACCGGCTTCGGCCTGACGCCGCTGGCCCTGGCTGTCGGCCCCGTCATCACCCAGGCGAAAGTGCCGGCGGTGATCATGGTCGCCGGCACCGCCGCCATCACCGGCACCTCGCCCTATTTCGTGCGCATCAGCTTTACGCTGCCGCAGCAGACCATACCGATTGCCGAATGGGCGGCAGCGAATGGCATCAAGACCGCCGTCTCGCTGGTCGCCGACTACGGTCCAGGCCTCGATGCTCAGAACGCCTTCAAAGCGAGATTCGAAGCGAAAGGCGGCAAGGTACTCGATCAATTGCGCGCGCCGCTCGCCAACCCGGAATACGCGCCATTTCTGCAACGCGCCAAGGACCTAAAGCCCGATGCCCTGATGCTGTTTGTGCCCGCGCCCCAGGCCGGCGCGCTGATGCACCAGGTGCTCAACCGCGGCTTTCCTGAAGCGGGCATCAAGGTCATCGGCCCCGGCGACGCCTTCGACGACGAACAGCTCAACGCCATGGGCGATGGCGTGCTCGGCTCGATCACGTCCTACAATTATTCGGCGGCGCATGACTCGCCGGAGAATAAAAAGTTCGTCACCGAGTTCCGCAAGGCCAACGACAACATGCGCCCCAATGTGATCGGTCTTGGCGGTTACGACGGCATGCATGCCATCTACGCCGCGCTCGAAAAGAACAAGGGCGACACGGATGGACCGAAGCTGCTGGAAGCCTTCAAGGGCCTTACCTGGACGAGCCCGCGCGGCCCCCTCACCATCGACCCGAAGACCCGCGAGCCGATCCAGAACATCTATATCCGCAAGGTCGAACGCAAAGACGGCGAACTCTACAACGTCGAATTCGCCACCTATCCGAACCAGAAGACGCCCTGAACGGCAACCGTGCGGCGGACGCGATTGCTGCCGTCGCACGGCCCATGATCAGTTCACCCATAACCGAGGTAATCGCATGTCCAAAGGTCCATTCCGCGCCGATCAGGTCGGCAGTCTGCTGCGCCCGCCTGCTGTCAAGGAAGCGCGCGCCAAAAAGGCTGCCGGTGAGATCGGCGCTGACGAACTGCGCCAGGTCGAGGACGCGGCGATCCGCCATGTGGTGAAACTGCAGGAAGACGCCGGCATGAACGCCATCACCGACGGCGAAATCCGCCGCGCCATCTGGCACGTGGATTTCCTCACCGGTTTCGATGGTATCGAGGCGACCCAGGGCGATTATGCCGTGAGCTTCAAGGGCAAGGGCGGCGAGACCCAGTCCACCAGTTCGATGATCGCCGTCACCGGCAAGGTCGGCCGCTCGAAACCGATCATGATCGACCATTTCAAGTTCCTCAAATCGGTGACGACGAAGACGCCGAAGTTCTGCATCCCGTCGCCGACCTATATGCACATGCGCGGCGGCAAGAAAGTCGTGGCCGATAGCGCCTATCCCGATCAGGACGAATTCTGGGCCGATATGACCAGGGCCTATCGCGCCGAGGTTGCCGATCTGGTCGCCGCCGGCTGCACCTATCTGCAGCTCGATGACGTGTCCTTTGCCACTATGTGCGACGCCGGCGTGCGCAAGCAGATGTCAGCCGACGGTCTCGATCCCGTCAAACTGCCCGAAACCTATGCGCGGATCATCAACGGCCTCATCGCCGGGCGCGACGACAAGCTGACCGTGACCCTGCACACCTGCCGCGGCAATCACGACAGCATGTGGATGGCCGAAGGCGGCTATGAGGCCGTCGCCGACGCACTGTTCAATGTCACCGAAGTCGATGGCTTCTTCCTCGAATACGACACCGACCGCGCCGGCGGCTTCGCGCCCCTGCGCTTCTTTCCCAAGGGCAAGAAGAGACTCGTGCTCGGCCTCATCAGCTCGAAAGAAGCGGTACTTGAATCGAAGGACATGTTGAAGCAGCGCATCGACGAAGCCACCAAATACGTGGCGCTCGACCAGCTCTGCCTCAGCCCGCAATGCGGCTTCGCCTCCAGCGCTCCCGGCAATCGCATCACCGAAGACATCGAGAAGAAGAAGCTCGAACTCGTCGTGGAAGTCGCCAACGAGGTGTGGGGCACAGCGGCGTAAGGCATGCCCTCATCCGCCCCTTGCTGCGCAAGGCCCACCTTCTCCCGCAAGCGGGCGAAGGAAGAACGCGCTGAGGCCTTCTCCCGTTTACGGGAGAAGCAACTATCGTTTTATGGTCTCCCAAGGGGTGCCTCTGGCGAGGACAGTATTTGCGTAGATGACGAGTTTTCGGGCGCAGGCTACGACCGCCACGCAGTGGTGCTTTCCATTTGC
>Ga0182744_1001169_pt1 | contig 23421 bp, 20 predicted proteins | sample eDN3rd30CKraftMG_FD_128525 | JGI IMG/M metagenome (GOLD analysis project Ga0182744, IMG submission 128525) | Enriched Miracle-Growth compost microbial communities from Emeryville, California, USA - eDNA 3rd pass 30_C Kraft MG (version 2) (version 2) ...
CGCAATAAATTACTCATCATTTAAGCAAACGGTTGCATGATTTTTTTAATTTAAAATGTGGAATTATTTTATTAGCCTTGTACAGAGATTTTAAAAAAATTTATTAATTTCAATCGTTCTTATTTAAGAACTTAAACTAACTTTCGCATGAACCAACTCTCTGCTACTGGTGCCAATAAAGGCGCAATCAACCCAATTGTGATCATTGGTGCGCTATTCTTTATATTCGGGTTTGTTACTTGGCTCAATTCGGTGCTGATCCCTTATTTAAAGATTGCTTGTGAATTAAACCATTTTCAAGCCTATTTGGTAGCATTCGCGTTTTATATCGCTTATTTTGTCATGGCTCCCCTCTCAACGAGAACATTAAAAATCTTTGGCTTTAAAAATGGCATGTCGGTTGGGCTGATCATTGTAGCAGTGGGTGCCCTTATTTTTATTCCTGCAGCCATGACCCGCACGTATGCGTTATTCCTATTGGGATTGTTTGTCCAAGGAAGTGGATTGGCCATTTTACAAACAGCTTCTAATCCGTATATTACCATATTGGGCCCAGCAGAGAGTGCAGCAAAGCGGATTAGTATCATGGGAATTTGCAATAAATTAGCCGGTGGTTTGGCGCCGATCATTTTAGGCTCTGTTATGCTAAAAGATGCAGATAAGTTAACTGCAAGCATCGAATCCATGCCTGAATCTGAAAAGATACTGCAGTTAAATGAATTGGCCTCCCGGGTCATTGTTCCGTATATTGCCATCATTGCTGTATTGGCGCTATTGGCTATTTTAATTTATCGATCGGGTCTTCCTGAAGTTGATACGGATGCTGAAGATGAAAGTATAGCAGCGTCGAACGAGGGGAAGAAAAGTTTATTTGATTTTCCACATCTCATTTTGGGTGTTTTTACGCTCTTTCTATATGTTGGTGTTGAAGTAATGGCTGGAGATACGATTATCAGCTATGGATCTTCACAAGGTATTCCACTGGAAACTGCTAAATTTTTTACTGGCGCAACGATGATTAGTATGGTATTGGGATACATCATCGGCATTATTTGTATACCAAGGTACCTGAAGCAGGAGACTGCCATGAAACTCTGTTCCATGCTTGGTTTTTTTCTTTCTTTAGGTGCAATTTTTACCAGCGGTTATGTGTCCGTAGCGTGTGTTGCCTTGTTAGGCTTGGCGAATTCGTTGGTTTGGCCTTCCATCTGGCCTTTGGCATTGGCAGGATTGGGGCGCTTTACCAAAGCAGCTTCTTCCGTGCTGGTAATGGGGATCTGTGGCGGTGCATTAATTCCTTTGGGATATGGTGCTTTAGCCGATGCCTGGAACCCACAAACGGCGTATTGGATTATGGTTCCATGTTACCTGGTGATTTGGTACTATGCAGTAGCAGGACATAACTTAGGGCGAAAGTCCAAATCGGCCACTATAAATTAACTCCTATTTTCGCTCCCACGATAAACATGTGTTGTGCTGGTGTGGTATAGTTTATTTGTGGTTGCTTATATCTGAAAAGCAAATCATATTCGGTATAAGCGGAGCAGAATAGTCTTTCGTTTAATGAATAGGTTGCGTTTATGCCTCCCTTGGTCATGGTCTGTAATGGCTGTTTGATGTGCCCCATTGTTGAGATGTGATGCTGGCCAAAGTACTGACCAACACCCAATTTGGCCGAAAAGCGCATGGAAGCATGGATGTTGGTATGATATTCGGTACCTAACGTAAAGGTATATAGTTCAGAATGAAGTTGATTAGCCTGCGCATTATTGGTTGCTGTAGGTAATAGATAATTGCCATCTAGGTAAAGCCCCCAGGTATTGGCGATACTTCCAATGGTTAATCCCAGCGCAAGACCTTTCGCATCAGAAGAAAAGAGATAACCACTTTGCAGCGATATGCTATTGGTTGTTTCTTTAGAAAGCCCCTTTAAACTTCCATAATCATTTTTAACGTGATCCATCACAAAGTAAGCAAAGTGGGTAGATAAGATGCCGATGCCTGCACCCGCTAATATATCAGGTAGCCAATGTCGGTTATTCAACATTCTGCCCACACCCGTACATGTTGCGGCGGTATAGCCAATAATGGGGTACCAGATACTGATGTGGCCATACTCTTTTTGGAGCATGGCTGCGTTGGCAAACGCCATGGCCGTATGTCCTGAAGGAAAGGAATTATAAGAAGAACCATCTGGGCGAAGCACAGCTACGCTATTTTTGATGCTATTTACTACAAAGCCCATGGTTGCCAAACTAGTCAGATGGTGCGTTAATATGGAACCGGTATTGTTTTTTGCAGAAATACCCGACCAATTGAGGGCATATATGGCTGCTCCCGGCGTATATTGTAGATAATCATCAAAGCGGTGCCTGAAATCCGACCAATATAATTGGCGGATACCACGTACATCGCGCTTAAAATCCCATACCATTGTGCTGGTTAACAGCAATGAAGAGGGAAAAAGAAAGTGTTTGGGTTTTGCAAAAGAAGAAGGCTCATTGTCTGGTGGGCGAGCCTCTGGGTATGTCTTTATGGCTGTATCTATTTGCTCCAGAGGTAAATAAGATTGCGCTTGTATAGCAATATTGACGAACATTAAAAAGTAAATAGTAAAGCAAAGACCTTTCACGATGAGACAGGTTTAATTGGTTGAGAAAAAAGGGTAGCTTCACTCATTTGATTGAAGCCACCCTTTTTTATTAGGATAGTTAAAATAAAAAGCCAACTGTTACCGCGAAAACACGATTTTTTGTCTTATAGTCTGAAGATCCCGGATTGATATTGCTGAGGCCCAAACCATAGTTTACACCAATATTGATACCGCTGTTTAATTGATAGCCTGCTAAAATATTGATACCGAAATCGCCACGCTTATAATCCGCATCTTCACCGCTGCCAAAGGTTAGTTTTTCATCGCCCGATTCGCTTTCTCCCTCATACGATTCTGTCCATTTATCTTTCCCAGAGATGGCAAAAGCGGCATAAGGGCCCGCGCCAACATAGAAGCTACTGATTTTATAAACAGCATTGACGGGAATTTCCAGATACATGATGTTCGTTGTCCATTTGGCGTCATAATCCTCTTCACTGTAAGTAGCTTTAGAACCCTTGCCACTCAATGTCAACCCAGGTTGTACAGAAAATGCAGAGGAAACAGGTAGGTCAACAAGTGCCCCTATCTGGAATGAGGTAAGTGCCTTCAGACCTGCGTCTTCCTCTTCGTCACCTGATACGGCCATTTTAGCAAAATTAACACCTGCTTTTACTCCAAATTTAATACCGTCTTGGGCGGAAGCAGTTGAAATGGTAGCAAACAGTATTGCTACTGACATGATGATTGTAGATTTTTTCATATTTATAGTTGGTTAATGTGAAATAAAGATAAAAAATGAACTTTTCAAAATTATTTTTCTATTCTCTTAAAATATACTTCGTAATTTTCTTGGTAAGTATCCCCCTCTTCTGGATCTTGTTCTTTATATTCTGTATATAAGACAAGCGCAGATTTACTAAGTTGTTTGATGTCAAACACGGTCGTTCCATCTTCATTATTGAGCGTTATCTTCTTCTTGTCGCTTGATATTTGATACGTTCCTGTTAATTCACCATCTTGGTATACCCTGTTATCGCTGCGAAGCTCAATGATAAAATCCGGTGAATTATCAGTGCTTTCATCTACTTTTTTGCCATTTTCAAATTCGATTTTGATTTCTTTTGTTGCTTGCCAATAGCCCACGATAGAGGCATCGGCATCAATTTCTGGACCTTCATCTTTGTCGCAGGCGGTGAAGGTGGCCATTAAAATAAATAATCCAATTACTGTTTTAAGTGTTCTCATTTGCTTGATATTTGATGTGTGTAATGATGTATACTTAGAATTTAACGCCAACAGCTAAGCTGGTACGAATGCCGGCCCACGGACCTTTTATTTTCAATTTAGCACCATTCGCGTCAACGGATGTGGTCGTTTTTGCTAGTGGTATTTCAATGTCTTCTAATGCATCGCGCAACTCTTCTTGCTCTTGATCGTTTAATGAAGCTGTGCCTGTGAGTGTTCCATTGATACCGCCGTAGCTGGGGCCTAAGATGGTCCAATCCAAGTAAACCCATTTGCCAAAGCGCCATTGTGAACCGATGGAAAACCCTGCAGTGGTGGTATTTGCCTTTCCATTTAAAGGAATAGATTTCTCGCCAATATATTCACCATCCTCGGTATAAGCTTCGTATTCAAAATGGGGGTAGTCAATTTTGTAGCTGGCAAAGCGTACATAAGGCGCAATATAGAAGCCCAACGGTCCATCTTTTTTCCCGAAGTAAAAGCGTATTTCGGGAGTAATGGCCGTATTACTAAGTTTAAGATTCTTCAAATCTTCATAGGTTTCATCATCATCAATCAGGCTTTTGAAGGATGATAACATAGGGAAACTGCCTTTGGGCATAAACCGAAAGCCAATGTTAGCAGAGATTCTTCTTGTCAGCACGCGCTCGTACTGAAAGGAAAAATTGCGTAGAACGAGGCCCATTGCATTGAATTTGACAATGTTCTTATCGTAGGCCAATGAATCGTCTTGTGCTGCATGTACGCCAGTAAACGAACTTACGGTGAGCAGCATGGTGCAAAAAATACTATATATTTTGCAGTACGGTGATGAGATTAATTTCATAACAAATTAGCAAAAGATTGATAAGGCAATATTAATCCAGTTTTCGGCCTTTGCCTATACCCACTATGGGGTATTTTCTATGAAAATGGTTATCTTCGGGCAATTTAATTCACACGAGATATAAAGATTATAATATGAACATTTTAAAATTAGCCATGGCCAACTTCATGCTGTGGGGTATGGTCATCAGTGAGTCTACTGCTCAACTAAAACTACCTGCAGCGAGTAGCAAGCAAACGATTATCCAAGACTTGGGAATCAGTCAACTGACAATCAATTATTCACGACCAAATGTAAAAGGGCGGAAGATATTTGGTGGCTTGGAACCTTATGGCGAGGTTTGGCGGACAGGTGCCAATGCGGCAACGACTTTAACTTTTAGCGATGTAGTCGTCATTCAGGGGCAAACCATACCTGCAGGCACCTATGCTTTGTTTACTATTCCAAATAAAAATGAATGGACGGTTATTTTGAGTAAAAATAATGAGCAATGGGGTGCCTATACCTATAACCAAGGAGACGATGTCTTGCGGTTCAATGTGAAGGCGAGCAAAACAACTATTCCTGTAGAAACATTTAGCATTACACTTCCAGAAGTAACTGAAACAGCAGCTACCCTACAGCTGAGCTGGGAAAATACAAAGATCGCCTTCCCTATTCAGGTAAATCAAGATGCCAGGATCATGGCTTCTATTGATGAGGCGATGCAAGGAGAAAAGAAGCCCTACTTACCTGCGGCACAATACTACCTAAAGAATGGCAAGGATTTAGATCAGGCACTGCAATGGGCTGATGCGGCTGTAAAAGCCAATCCGGCTTTGCCTTATCCATATTATTGGAAAGCGCAGATACAACTCAAAAAAGGCGATAAGGTAGGTGCGAAAGCGACGGCCGAACGGGGTAAAGCAGCAGCGGAAAAAGCGAAAAGTGAAGAGTATATCCGACTGAATAACCAAGTTATCGAGAAGGCAAAATAATTCTGTATCTTTGTATGCTGCTGTTAAAGCGCTCTCTTCTTCATTTTACTGATTTTTCGGAGATGAACGAGTCTTGGTAAATGCAGAATTTTTAAATTTTTACTTTTGAATTTTTACTTCATCTATGTTCGATAATTTACAGGATAAGCTAGATCGGGCCTTTAAGGTTTTAAAAGGCCAAGGAAATATTACAGAAATTAACGTAGCGGAGACCATAAAGGAAATTCGCAAAGCGCTGTTAGATGCAGATGTTAACTATAAAACAGCGAAAGCTTTTACGGATGATGTAAAGCAAAAGGCGCTGGGCGAGAACGTATTGAACAGCATTTCGCCTGGTCAGTTGCTTACCAAGATCATGAACGATGAGTTAACTCAGCTTATGGGGGGGACTACATCGGACATTGAATTAAGTAAGAACCCCACGGTTATTTTAATTGCAGGGTTAAACGGTGCTGGAAAGACGACTTTTACTGGTAAACTAGCCAAATACCTCAAGGAGAAAAGAGGTAAGAAGCCTTTGCTGGTTGCAGGAGACGTTTATCGTCCTGCAGCCATTGATCAGTTAGAAGTACTAGCACAACAAGTTGACGTACCTGTTTATACGAACCGCGAATCAAAAGACCCCATTGCCATTGCGGAAGAAGGAGTCGCTGAAGCCAAAAGGAACGGTCAAAATGTAGTCATTGTGGATACTGCGGGACGTTTGGCGATTGATGAGGCGTTGATGAACGAAATTACGGCTGTTAAAGCAGCTACGCAGCCCCATGAAATCTTGTTCGTTGTGGATTCCATGACGGGACAAGATGCCGTCAATACAGCGAAAGCGTTTAATGATCGATTAGACTTTACGGGCGTTGTTTTGACCAAATTAGATGGCGATACTCGTGGTGGAGCTGCCTTGTCTATTAAGTCGGTTGTAAATAAACCCATTAAGTTTATTGGAACAGGTGAGAAAATGGATGCCCTGGATGTGTTCCACCCCGATCGGATGGCCTCACGTATATTGGGGATGGGCGATGTGGTATCTTTGGTTGAACGGGCACAACAACAATTTGATGAGAAGGAAGCGGCGGCATTGCAGAAGAAGATTCGTAAAAATAAATTCGACTTCAATGATTTCGTTAGCCAGATTCAGCAAATCAAAAAGATGGGAAATATGAAGGATTTGATGGGTATGATACCGGGTGTAGGTAAAGCAATAAAAGATGTTGATATTGATGATGATGCCTTTAAGCCGATCGAAGCGATTATTGGCTCGATGACACCCTATGAGCGGGAAAATCCGGATGCCATCGATCAAAAAAGAAGAATGCGTATTGCAAAGGGCTCGGGTACGGATATCAACGATGTGAATAAACTCATGAAGCAGTTTAATGATATGCGTAAAATGATGAAACAATTCTCTAATCCGGCAATGGCAGCAAAGATGATGCGCGGAATGCCTAAGACGCCGTTTGGTCGGTAGATACTTTATTCTTATGGAAAATGGGCGGTGACTTTTTGTGGAGTTACCGCCTTTTTTATTATCTTAGGGTTTTTAATAGCTCCAATTACCTATTTATTATGCTAATAAAAACCTATAGTAGTGCCGTTTATGGCATTAAAGCAACTACCATTACCATTGAGGTTAATATATCTGCTGGAACACAATATTTTATTGTCGGGTTACCAGATAGTGCGATTAAAGAAAGTACGTTTCGTGTGGAGAGTGCACTTCAATCTATTGGTTACCGGATGCCACGACAGAAAATTGTTGTTAATATGGCACCGGCAGATATTAAAAAAGAAGGCTCTTCCTATGATTTGGCCATGGCACTTGGCATATTGGCTGCCTCAGGTCAAATAGAAGCTACCCGTTTAGGTCATTATCTTATATTGGGGGAACTGTCATTGGACGGTGGTTTGCAGCGGGTGGCGGGTGTATTACCCATCGCGATGCAGGCAAGGAGTGAAGGCTTTAAAGGGATGATCTTACCACGTGCCAATGCACGGGAAGCAGCCATTGTGGATGGTTTGGAGGTATATGGTTTAGACTCCTTACAGGAAGCAGTGCAATTAATAAATGGTGAAACGAAACTTGATCCTATTCGGGTAGATACACGTGCAGAGTTCTTGCATAACATCAATAATTATGAATTTGATTTTTCAGATGTGCAGGGGCAAGAAAATATAAAAAGAGCTCTGGAAATCGCGGCTGCTGGAGGGCATAATGTCATATTAATCGGCCCTCCGGGAGCAGGAAAAACGATGTTGGCCAAAAGATTACCATCTATATTACCCCCCTTAAGTTTGCATGAATCATTGGAAACTACCAAAATTCATTCTGTAGCAGGGCGCATTGCAGCGGCTGGTTCACTGATGACGGTGCGGCCCTTCAGGTCACCTCATCATACAGTGAGCGATGTGGCTTTGGTAGGTGGTGGAGGAAATCCGCAGCCAGGCGAGATTTCGTTGGCGCATAATGGCGTATTATTTTTAGACGAATTACCAGAATTTAAACGATCCGTGCTGGAGGTATTAAGACAACCGTTAGAAGAGCGACAGATTACCATATCGCGCGCGAAGCGCACGGTAGACTATCCTGCAAGTTTCATGCTTATTGCGTCTATGAATCCCTGTCCTTGTGGCTATCACAATCATCCAGATAAGGATTGCGTATGTTCGCCAGCAATTGTTCAACGGTATTTAAGTAAGGTGTCAGGGCCGTTATTAGACCGTATCGATTTGCATGTAGAAGTAACTCCAGTTAGTTTTCAAGACCTGGGAGGGAAACGATCGGCTGAGCGAAGCGAAGCCATTCGTAAGCGTGTAGAACATGCCAGATCCATTCAGATAGATCGTTTTAAAGGAAATACACAGATACACTGCAATGCACAGATGGGATCAAATCAGGTTCGGGAAATTTGTCAGTTAACTGCCGCAGGCGAGGCGTTGTTAAGAAATGCGATGGAGCGAATCGGACTTTCCGCTAGGGCTTATGACCGTATTCTGAAAGTCTCAAGAACCATTGCCGACTTAGCCGATAGCCCAACGATTGAAGTAACGCACTTGGCCGAAGCTATCCACTACCGAAGTCTGGATAGAGCGGGGTGGGCAGGATAAGAAAGTTGCCAGTTGTGAGTTGCCAGTTGTGAGCCTGTCCGTCTACTGGCGGATTGCCAGTTGTGAGTCGCGAGGAGAAGTTAGCAAAGAAGAAATAGCGCATGTAAAAAAGCTTCCCAAATTTATGAGAAGCTTTTTATATAAAATGTTGTAGAGTTTAGATATACTCATAACGCACAACGCATAACTCGCAACTAAAATTAAGCGCCTAATTGTACACGTTTAAATGCAGTTACGGTCAATCCTTTGGCAACGCTGTCTAAGAATTGAGCGATATTTTTAGAGCTATCTTTCACAAATTCTTGATTCAATAAGGTAGAATCTTTATAGAATTTGTTCAGTTTGCCTTGAGCAATCTTTTCAACCATATTATCTGGCTTGCCTTCGGCGCGGATTTGTTCTTTGGCTATTTCCAATTCACGTTCGATGGTACGGGAGTCAACGCCATCTTTATCGATCGCTACCGGATTCATAGCTGCAATTTGCATGGCTACATCTTTACCAGCTTCTTCAGCGCCAGCAACGTCTGCACTCAAACCAACCAATACACCTAAGCGGTAATTTCCGTGAATATAGGGAATTACTTTATCTGCTGTGATTACTTCATATTTGGAAACTTCGATTTTCTCACCAATTTTACCTGTTTGGTCAATTAACAAGTCGGCAATTTTGGCACCATTGATTTCCAATGCTTTTAAATCTTCCAAATAAGCAGGTGCTTGAGCAATGGCTGCATCGGCTACGCTCTCTGCGAAGGCAATAAAATCAGCATTTTTAGCCACGAAATCTGTTTCGCAATTTACTTCAACCACCACACCGCGTTTGCCATCGGCCGTTGTTTTGGCAATAACGACTCCTTCGTTTGAATCCCGGTCTTGGCGGCTTGCAGCAACTTTAGCACCTTTTTTGCGCAGATAATCCACCGCAGCTTCGAAATCACCGTTCGCTTCTACTAATGCTTTTTTACAATCCATCATACCAGCACCGGTTTGTTGGCGCAATTTATTTACGTCTGATGCAGAAATTTGTACTGTAGACATGTTTTTTATTTATTTTAATATGCTTTATAACAAACTATGGGTTATGGATTCCAACCGATGAGTAGCCTTTCTGTACTACTCGCCTGAGGCAACCCCTAACCCATATTGAAAATTAATTATTCTCCGTCTTTAGCTTCAGTAGCTTCAGCTTTGCGTTCACGTTTAGGAGCAGCAGTTTCTTCTGTAGCCTCTTCGCCGCTGTCTATTTTTGCTTTGGCAGCAGCAGCTTCTTTCTCTGCTTCTTCTTCCTTATCGCGTTTACGTTCTTCCAAGCCTTCAATGATCGCTTGTTTGATTACATTCGTAATTAAGGTAATCGATTTAGTAGCGTCATCATTCGATGGAATGGGGAAGTCGATGTTTGTTGGATCAGAGTTGGTATCTACCATTGCAAAGGTAGGAATGTTCAACTTTAAAGCCTCACTTACAGCGATGTGTTCTTTCTTCACATCAATGATAAATAAAGCAGCTGGTAAGCGGTTTAAATCAGCGATACCTCCTAATAAGGTTTCTAATTTAATACGCTCCCGTTGAATCATTAACTTTTCTTTCTTAGACAATACGTCGTAAGTGCCATCTTTGGTCATTTTGTCTATGTTAGACATTTTTTTGATAGACTTACGTACGGTTGCAAAGTTGGTCAGCATACCACCCAACCAACGTTCAGTAACATAAGGCATATTGACCGCTTTTGCCTGGTCGGCAACGATATCTTTTGCCTGTTTCTTAGTAGCTACAAATAATACTTTACGACCTGATTTTACGATTTGTTTGATGGCAGAAGCTGCTTCTTCTAACTTCGCCAAGGTTTTGTTCAAATCGATGATATGGATGCCATTGCGCTCCATGAAAATGTACTTAGCCATTTTCGGATCCCATTTACGGGTAAGGTGACCAAAGTGTACACCTGCATCCAGTAATTCCTGATATGTTGTTCTTGCCATTGTTTGATCCTCCTTAAATTAACGTTTACTAAATTGAAATCTTCTACGTGCTTTACGACGTCCTGGTTTTTTACGTTCAACCATCCGATCATCGCGGGTCATTAATCCTTTAGCACGTAGTGCAGGTTTCACCTCTGGGTTGAGCTCAACCAAGGCTTTAGCAATTGCTAAACGAACGGCTTCTGCTTGACCTTTTACGCCTCCTCCAGCTACGTTAACTTTTACATCATAGTTGCCAGCTGCGCCGGCCACCTCTGTACTTTGGGTAACAATATATTGCAAGGGCAATGTAGGAAAATACTCCTTGTAATCTTTTCCGTTTACGGTAATATTGCCGCTACCAGCAGATAAATAAATACGGGCAACAGCTGTTTTTCTTCTTCCTGAAGTGTTTGTTGTTGACATTTCTTTTCTCCTTAGAATTTAACAGTTTTTGGATTCTGTGCAGCATGAGGATGCTCTGGGCCCGCATACACAAATAAGTTTTTAAACAAGGTGCGGCCCAAACGATTTTTAGGTAACATACCGCGTACTGCTTTTTCAACAACACGTGTTGGATGTTTGGCCATCAACTCTTTTGGAGAAATAAAACGCTGACCTCCTGGGTAACCAGTATAAGAAACATATTGCTTTTCGCCTAATTTGTTTCCGGTCAATTTAACCTTGTCTGCATTGATAACGATTACCTTATCGCCGCAGTCTACGTGTGGGGTGTACGAAGGCTTGTGTTTCCCCCGAATTACTTTCGCAATTTGAGATGACAAGCGCCCCAAGATCTCGCCTTCAGCGTCAACAACGATCCATTCTTTGTTAACGGTGCTTTTGTTGGCTGAGACAGTTTTGTAACTTAACGTATTCACTTGCTTGATTTTGAATTAATTAAACAATATACTTTTGTCCTTATTTTAAGGACTGCAAAGGTAGATGAAATTTTTGAATTTTAAAACTATTAACAGAAAAAATTATTGATAATGAGCACGTTTTCAATCAGTCATCTAGCCAATTAAATAGCATATTTTCGTAAACGAAGGAACCGCTTGGAAAGAAATAGGGATACCAAACTCAGGCCAATGATGAGTCCAGTCCAAATACCAGGAGCGCCCATATCCATGTTAAAGGCTAAAAAGTAGCCGATGGGAAGGCCTACGACCCAATAAGCAATGCCTACCAGCAAGGTAGGGACTTTGACGTCTTTAGCCCCTCTTAATAGACCAACGCTAACCGCCTGAGTGGCATCAGAAATTTGAAAGATCGCGGCAAAAACGAGTAAGTAGGCAGCCAATGCAACAACTTCGCTATTATTGTTGAAAATTTTTGGCAGATGTCCATTGAAACAAATGAATGCGATGAAACAAATGATACCATATAACAATGCCGTAAGCATACTGCTTTTTCCGATGGCCAATATATGTTTCCAATCATTGCGTCCGTAAGCATTACTTACTCGGATGGCTCCCCCTTGTGCCAAACCCATGGATACCATAAAGGTGAAAGCTGCACAATTCATGGCGATCTGATGGGCTGCTTGTTCTACAGCACCAATCGTTCCTACCAATATCGCCGATACGGCAAATACGCCTACTTCCATGCCTGCTTGCAGGCTGCTTGGGATACCTATTCTCAACAATTCTTTCATGGTATGCCAGCTAAATTGCCAATTGGTGCGAGCAGCAATGATGTAGCGTCTGAATGTTTTGTGCCTGAAAATGATGACTGCTAAGGCGATACAAATAAGGGTACGGGTAATGAGGGTACCCCATGCGGCACCCACTAATTCAAGTCTAGGTAAACCCCAATTGCCAAAAATAAGCAGCCAGTTTAAAAACGCATTTAAGGGGAGCGCTATGAGCGATAAGGTCATCGCTGTGCGGGTGTATTCCAAACCATCTGTAAACTGTTTTAGCGTCATGAACAAGATCATGGGGATAATAGAAATGCCAATGATTCTTAAAAAAGGGACGGCCATGGCCGCTACTTCTGGATCTTGCTTGAGATGGAATAGAATGTGCTTGCTGCATTCTAAGCCGATAGAAATCACAAAAGCGGTGGCCGTACATAATAGAAGACCGTTAAAGAAATAGTGTGAAACCTTCTGGGCATCGTTTCTGCCATGTGCCATGGCTACCAATTGGGATACAGACATGGTCATACCAATGCCCAATACAAAAGGAATGTTGACAACGCTCATGACCAGCGCAGCAGCAGCTAACTGTTTGTAACTAACCGAACCTACCATAGCGGTATCGATCAGCGCCAAGGCCATTTGTGCCAATTCGCCTAAAATAATGGGGCCAGCAAGCTTCAGCGTTTTGCCTGCTTCGTTGCGAAGTAATAGTAATCCCTGCATATACATAAAGCGCCTACCTGAGTAGGTCTATTAACTATCTTCACTTATCCAAAGATAAAAAGAATGCAAAGATACTGAATTCGCTACACTATTATATGGGTTTCCGATAATCGCGCTCGAATAGAAAAAAAGAAATTAATTTGCAGTGACTGATTGTTGAGTTCGCAACGATAAGATAAGCGTTAAATCTAAGTTGCCTTTTTTTGGGGTCTGGATAGGTAGCACCAAATCATATTCGTTGATTAGTCCATCACCATTTATATCTGCATATTTCGGGTCTCCTACCTTGTCGGTAGGGTTGGCTCTTGGGTAATTGTTAATTTCTTCATCACTCTTAAATACGCCAACTGAAATATAAGTGGTGCCCGGATTTTCTAAAAGACTATTATACCTTTCATTTCCTATTAAGTAAAGGTTGTACCTTCTATTAGGTTCTAATGAAAACGCAGCCATTCCATCTCCTGAAGTTGTGATACCATCTCTTGGGTGAGAAATTACTATGCCTTCATTTAGTAAGTTTAGACGTATATCGTCTATCGGCTCATTTTCTGGAGACACAACTTTGACCTTTAATATATGGGTGTTTTCCTTTTTGCAGGATATAGCGAACAATAGGACTGTCAAATAAAGAAATAGTTTAGGTTTTTTCTTCATGCGTATAAAAGTACGCCTATTTTCGTATAAACCAAAAATAATAATTGGCACTCAATTTTTTGCTGTAAACTGAGAGGTACGCTGTTCGAACCTTTTGATATATTTGGGAGTGAATTCCTTGTATAAGGGGCCCGTCAACGTTGCTCGGGATGATATAAACATAACAGGTCATAAACGTAAAAAGGGTACATTGCTGTACCCTTCTTGATTTCAGCGGTCCGGACGGGACTCGAACCCGCGACCCCATGCGTGACAGGCATGTATTCTAACCAGCTGAACTACCGGACCAATATTTTATCTTAAAAAAGAACGAGGAAAGCAATCATAAACTTTCTTTTCCAGCGGTCCGGACGGGACTCGAACCCGCGACCCCATGCGTGACAGGCATGTATTCTAACCAGCTGAACTACCGGACCTATTCCCCTCTTTTGAGGACTGCAAATATAGCGCGATTTTTTAAAATTAAAATCTTTTTATTAAAAATTTTATTCGAGCCCACCCTCTTTCATTTTTTCTGCATTTTCTGCAAATTGTAAGGCATCAATGATTTCTTGAATATCCCCATCCATGATGGCCGGTAAATTGTACATCGTTAGTCCGATACGATGTTCTGTTACACGACCTTGGGGATAATTGTATGTACGGATTTTCGCCGATCGATCACCTGTAGATACCATCGTTTTACGTTTAGCTGCGATATCGCCATGTTTTTTTTGTACTTCAAGCTCATAAAGCTTGGTACGAAGCATCTCCATGGCCAACTCACGGTTCGCTAATTGCGAACGCTCTACTTGGCATACAACGACAATACCAGAAGGTTTGTGTGTTAATTGTACTTTCGTTTCTACTTTATTGACGTTCTGCCCACCAGCACCACCGGATCGAGAGGTCTGCATTTCCACATCGGCTGGATTGACCTCCACATCCACTTCTTCGGCTTCGGGCAGCACGGCTACTGAGGCGGCCGAAGTGTGCACGCGTCCCTGTGTTTCGGTATCAGGTACCCGTTGTACCCGATGCACACCCGATTCGTACTTTAACTGGCCATATACATCTTCTCCGCTTACTTTTAAAATAACCTCTTTGTATCCTCCTGCTGTTCCTTCGGTTACGTCCATGGCTTCAACCCGCCAGCCTTTTTGATCAAAAAAGCGCGTATACATCCGATATAAATCTCCGGCAAATAAAGCTGCCTCATCACCTCCAGTGCCTCCCCTGATTTCGAAAATAGCATTTTTACTGTCTTCTGGATCTTTAGGTATCATCATTAGACGTACCTGCTCCTCTTTTTCTTCTTTCTGAATGAGTAGCAAATCCAGGTCTTCTTTGGCCATTTCACGCAATTCTTGATCCTTTTCATGGGCCAAGATATCTTTATTGGTTTCGATATTGCTGATGATATTTTTATAAATATGATATTCATCAACAATCTTACCCAAATCTTTATATTCTTTGTTCAACTTAGCAAAACGCTTCATATCGTTCACCGTATCCGGATTGCTCAGCTCGCGTTCTACTTCTTCCCAACGTAATTTGATGGCTTCTAACTTCTCTAACATAGTTTTTTGGTTTGCCTATATACCATATTTTGGCAAAAAGTTTACAAACTTAGATAAAATGCTTTTTATATGCAACGGATTCCCTACCCTTCGAAGGTTTGGAGGGTAAGCTGTTCGCCATCAAAAACAGCATATGTGTTGTAATTTACCCACTCGCCCAGATTGATATACCGGCTATGATGACCTAAGTCGATGTCTAAAGGGAGGTGACGGTGACCAAAGATAAAATAGTCAAAATGTTCTTTTTGGAGTATCTCTTTTGAATAAACGACCAGCCATTCTTGTTCAGCTTCTTTACGCCCCTCCTTTTTCCCATTTGCGATGCGGCTGTTGTGCGACCATTTAAGGGCAATGCCAATTCCTAGATTCGGATGGAGACGAGCAAAAAGCCATTGACAGAACTGGCTTCTGAAAAACTTTTTAAGAAATTTATATTTGGCGTCGCCCGGGCCTAAGCCGTCGCCATGGTGGAGATAAAAGCGTTTCCCATTTCGCTCGATAATCAATTCATCTGAAATGATTTTTGCGCCTAACTCTTGCTCGAAATAACCGAACATCCACATATCATGGTTGCCTTTAAAAAAAGTAATCTTCACCCCTAAGTCCGCTAACTCAGCCAACTTGCCCAGAAACCGTACGAAACCACGAGGTACGGCAGTGGTGTACTCAAACCAAAAATCAAAGATATCGCCCATTAAAAACAGTTCTCCAGCATCTGTTTTGATGTGCTCTAACCACCGCACCAAACGGGCTTCACGCGCGCGGCTTTTTTCGTAAGTGGGCACCCCTAAGTGAAAATCGGAGGCAAAATAGATTTTTTTGTTTTCAACCATCCATGCGAAGATAATGGTTTTGGTATTAATTTTTGAAGCTGTACCTGAAATCGTTTGATAAGACATAGCTACCTGCCGTCGGATTGAAAATTATAATTCGTATTATTGGTAAAAATTCACACACCATGACGACTAAATATACACACCTATTGCTGCTGGCTTGCTTGATGGCAGCCTGTAACGGCAATCAAAAAAACATAGAACCAGCAAAGAACATGACATTAAAACCGTACCCACAAACACCTGAAGGAGATGTGGTTGACCATTATTTTGGTACTGCCGTGAGTGATCCGTATCGTTGGTTAGAAAATGATACAGCGGCAGCGACTAAAGCTTGGGTGGCCGCTGAAAATGAAGTAACGAATGATTATTTAGCACAAATCCCGTTTCGTGATGCTATGAAAGCGCACTTAGAAAAACTGTGGAATTATGAAAAATTCTCTGCACCTTTTAAAGAAGGTGCATATACTTATTTTTCTAAAAATGACGGATTGCAGAACCAATCTGTCTTATATCGGGAGAAAGATGGAAAGACCGAAATGTTTCTAGATCCCAATCAATTTTCAGCGGACGGCACCACATCACTTGCGGGCTATAACTTTAGTAAAGATGGCAGCTTATTCGCTTTCCAAATTTCTGAAGGAGGATCCGACTGGCGTAAAGTAATTGTTTGGAATGCTACAGATAAATCGGTGGTGGGAGATACTTTGATGGATGTCAAGTTTTCTGGCCTAGCATGGAAAGGAAATGAGGGGTTTTATTATAGTAGTTATGATAAACCAAAGGAAGGTAGTGCATTGTCGGGCATGACAGCTGATCATAAATTGTATTTCCATCGATTGGGGACGCCACAAAGCGAAGATAAACTGATATTTGGAGGAGCGGTAATGCCGAGGCGTTATGTGGGAGCTTATCTCACCGAAGACGAACGTTTTTTAGTAATCTCAGCAGCAAACACGACGAGTGGGAATGAATTATATATCCAAGATTTAAGCAAGCCCGATTCCAAAATTGTACAACTGGTTGACAATTTTGAGAAAGACCACGGCGTCATTGATCATGAAGGAGGCAAACTGTTTATTTATACCAATCTGCATGCCCCCAATTATAAGGTCGTGACCGCCGATGTAGATCAGGCGACTCCTGAACATTGGAAAGACTTGATTCCAGAAACCGAGAACGTACTACAAATCGGTACAGGCGGAGGTAAACTTTTCGCCAATTATTTGAAAGATGCCACCTCTTTGGTCAAACAGTTTAGTCGGGAAGGAAAAGAAGAACGTGTGATCGAATTACCTGGATTAGGTACGGCCAGTGGTTTTAACGCAAAGAAGGAAGAGCAGACGCTTTATTATTCGTTTACTTCTTATATATACCCTTCTACTATTTTTAAATACGACATGGCTACCGGTCAATCTACTTTATATAAAAAACCCCATGTGCAATTTAATCCAGAAGATTACGAGTCGAAGCAAATTTTTTATACATCTAAAGATGGCACTAAAGTACCTATGATCATCACTTATAAAAAAGGATTGGTGCTAGATGGTCATAACCCGACCTTATTATATGGTTATGGTGGATTTAATATCAGCTTAACCCCTTCCTTCAGTACCTCCACGATCCTCTTATTAGAGCAAGGTGGTGTGTATGCCGTGCCTAATTTACGTGGCGGTGGCGAGTATGGAGAAAAATGGCACCTCGCGGGTACGAAGTTGCAGAAGCAGCATGTTTTTGACGATTTTATCGCCGCGGCGGAATACCTGGTCGCTGAAGGGTACACCTCTAAAGAAAAACTGGCTATTTCCGGTGGCTCAAATGGTGGCTTATTAGTAGGGGCAGCTATGACACAACGTCCAGACTTGTTTCAGGTTGCATTTCCGGCCGTTGGTGTCTTAGATATGTTAAGGTATCATCAATTTACTGCTGGGGCGGGCTGGGCATTTGATTACGGAACGGCCGATGATAGTAAGGAGATGTTTGATTATCTATATGCCTATTCACCTTATCATGCTTTGAAGAAAGGTACAGCCTATCCGGCAACCATGGTAACGACTGCCGATCACGACGATCGGGTTGTGCCAGCACATAGCTTTAAATTTGCCGCCCGTTTACAAGCCTATCAAACAGGCAGTAACCCCGTGTTAATTCGTGTGGAGACAAAGGCAGGTCATGGTGCTGGTAAACCAACAGCCATGATTATTCAAGAGCAGGCTGATAAATGGGCTTTTATGTTTCAGAATATGGGCTTAGCCTATAGAGAGAAATAATTTAATTCATGGGTTTGACGATATAACCTCTTTTTCTCAACAGGTTGATCATACCTTTATCGCTAGCTAAGTGTCCAGCACCAAATGCAAAAAAGGTGGTCTGGACTTTCATATTACGTTCAATGGTGGGAATCCAATTAGTATTTCTATTATATAGTATCAGATCTAGGTAATTGCGCATAAGCGGATCGGAGGTAGCGCGTTCGTTCATCTCGTTAATATTTTTTTCCTTATAAAGATTGATCATGTTGCTCGTTTCTCGTTTGGTACTGTCGAGATTAAATACCATTTCCTTTAATTGCTCCGCTTGCAGTTGATATGGAATCGTATCAAAGATAGCCAGCTGGCTTTCGAGGGTTTCTAAACCTGCAATGGTCATGCTGTCTTTTTTTGCTAGAGCAATCAATTGCAACTCCCAGCTTGCTGGCGGGCAGTCTAACACACCCATCATAACCACTGAAAACAAACCAAAGGGTTTTGTTTTATTGAACATTTCGAGCTTGATATGCGCGATTTTTTCTAAGCTATCACTGACTTGCTGATAGGTTAAGCTATCATATAAATCGTGCAATGTAGTATCCCGCATTTGGAGATTTTGCATCATCTTCATGCCCATATTAGGGTCAGACAAATCTACTTCAAGGTATAATTTTTTGCTTGCCTTGAACTTTTGCATGATCGTATCTGTTATCACCAAATCATCTGGGCACAACAGATGAAACGTGCCAAATAAATAAGATGGTTGAGAAAGGCCATTTCCACTGATTTCCCAAAGTGTAGCAGAAGCTAAAGGTACTTGTGCGCTTATTGTGTTCAGGAAACAAGTGTATAAAATAAGACCTAAAAGCACAAATTTCTTCATCTGCAATGGTTGTTTAGGTCGTTATTCATCTTCCTTTAGGTGCTCCTTATCTAGGTCTTCTAAGATTTTGTTAACATCTGCTTCTGTTTCGGTTAACTTACTTTTGCAGATTTTGATTAATAAAGCAGCGCGCTTCACTTTATCAGAGAGCTCATCCACGCTAATTTCTCCATCTTCGATTTCTCCTACGATCTTTTGAAGTTCTTCAAATGCTACTGTATAACTTAATTGATGGTCCATTTTAATTTCCTTATTTTTCTTTTACAAAAGTAACCTGACTTTCTATTTCTCCAAGGGCTAAAATCGTTTTTACACGATTACCTACTTGTATTGCATGTGCATGATTGACGGCCTTTCCATTCAAAAGGGTAATGCTATATCCTCTTTTGAGTACTTGCTGTGGATCGAGTATGGAAAGATGGCGCTCTTGGTGTTCGATGATCTTGGTGGCCGCTTGTAACGACCGTTTGGTGCCTGATGCGAGTTGTTGTTGTGTGCTGTTTAAGGTAAGTTGCTGCTTTCCGGCTACTTGATGGCTACGACGAATCAATTGTTCCCTCAGTTGTATGAGCATTAATTGCGCATGTTTATTTAAGTGGAGGTTTTCGCGCTTTAATTGCTGCCCTAAGAAAACGATAGATTGTCGTTCTTCCAATAAAACGCGGCTGGATTGCATGGATAATAAACTTTTAAGTTGTAGAAAGGAACGGTGTTCTTGGATGAGTTGATGCCTACTTTGTTGCAGCGTATGGCTGCGTAAATCGCTTAATCGATGCTTATTTTTGTTTAATGCGTTCAAGCTGGCCATCCTAAAATATCGGACGGAGTTGTTGAGTGATTGTTGCTGATTTTCAAAAAGCTGTTTTGTTTTCGATCGTATGACCTGCAAAGCAGAAATTATGGGACGAGCAAAACGATGAAAATGTTGTAAAAGATAATCTGCTAATGCGCTAGGTGTAATGGCATTTTTGTAGGCAACCATCTCTGAAATGGTTTCATTGGTGGCATGGCCTATACCGGTAATGACCGGAATGGGGAAGGTGGCAATGGCCGACGCTAGTTGTAAGTTGTTATACGCACTAAGCCCTACTTCGCCGCCACCGCCACGAATAATAGCGATCACATCGAAGTGATGGATTTTCTGTCGGATGATCTGCAATTGTGAGATAATAGAACTAATCGATTTGTCGCCTTGCAGCAAAGCAGGAAACAGCTGATATTCGAATAGGTAGCCGTCTGGGTTGTGTTCTATAATTTTTAAGAAATCGGCTAAACCTTTACTTGTTTCAACAGAAATGATGGCTATCCTTTTGGGTAGAAGGGGAAAAGGAAGTTGTTTATTGGCATCGAAAATACCCCGTTCCTTAAGTGCCTGAATATTGAATTGCTTTTCTCGTTCCAGTTCGCCCAATGAATATGCTGGATCGATATCAACGATATGCAGACTTAAACCATGTACCGGGTCAAAATGAATTGTGGCTTGCATTAAAACGGTAATTCCATTTTTCAATGGTTCGCCGGTAAGGGTTATAAATTGTTTATTGATGCGGTTATAGTCGCCTTTCCATAGTGTAGCACGCATTTCTGCAGTCACTTTTCCATCTTGTTTCTCCAATAATTCGGGATAGCAGTGACCAGAATGCACATAATGATTGAGCTTGTTCATTTCGGCCTTAATCCAATACGTGCGCTGATAACGGTCTGAAAGCGTTTTTTGTATACTTCGCGCCACTTCGCTTAGTGTAAAGACCGTTTTATCAGCTCTAACTTCAGGCATAATCAAACTTAGTAAAAAATACGTTCTTTTTTCCCAAACAGTAACAAATTAAAATAACTTTAACCCGATGCGAATGGTGTTTGTGCCGTCCAGCAAAGAGTTGCTGCTTTTCGAGCGTGTATAGATAACGCGCAGTACTTTCCATTGTAAACCCAAATGGAGTTCCCCATATTGTCGCAATTCGGGTGTATGTAAATAATGTAAACCAATTAATTCTTCCAATTTTAACTTTCGAAGCAGGGGTACTTTACTGGTTAAGAGGCCGCCCATATTGTATTCAGTATGTGCCTCCACAAAGTGGGTCTGCGTGCTGTATGGATAATAATCCAGGGCTAAAAAGGAACTCAACTGCTGGTCGACAAATAATATCTGATTTCCGTTGAAATGGTGAAAGTCGGGATAGAACAGTTGGTTATTTCGTAAGAATTTACCTGCTATAGCCGTGGCGGATAGGTGGCCATATAGACCCAAGGCAATAGCACTTTTATACAGACTTGCAGTTAAAAGATCATAATCCACGTCAGAGCCGAATATGTTTTTTAAACCCTTTGTATACTGCAAACCAAAAGTTGGATATTTAGATGGTAAATATCGTTTTCCTGATGGATACGTTTCATAACGGTTCGAAAAATCATATTGCATGCCGAAACTGATTTTGGTAGATTGATTATCTACAAATAGGGGAACATCCGTATTTGGTGAAAACGGATTGTTCGACGTCAGTTTGTGTTGGTTACGTTCCCAAAAGGTAAAGTCGGTGGCATTAGGTAACCAATGCCTATTGGCCCATTCTACTTGAACCCCCATCCTCATATTTCCTGGGAGCGTGTAACTCCATAGGCTGGAGGCAAAGGTTTTCTCATAAAGCTTCTGATAATTTTCGCCCACAAACAGGGTATAAAGACTGTTGAATAATACCGGTATTGACCCCCGATTGTTCAGATCAACTAGATCTCTCCCTCCTGAAATAATCAGGCTTTGATTTTTGAAGGGAATACTCGTGCTTATGACACCTTGAAGGCGTTTATTAGCAAAGCCATAACGAATACGGCCATTAATGCGTAAATAACGATGCTGACTACTATCCACTTGTTTCGAATAACCAAATCCGTAGTTCATGGCAAGGCCTTCCACGCTATTGAATAGCAACGATGTGATAGGGCTATTGAAGGAAACATCGGTTTTGCGGTAACGATTACGGTAACGATAGCCGCCCGTAAGGAATCCCAGGGGCTTAAATCGGTTATGCTGTTTGTCGATCGAATCTAGATACGGTTTTGATTCATGCCGCTGACGTAGGCTATCTTTGGTGATATAATCTTGTTGTTCTTCGTGTGTTAATGGAATAGGTCTATGGTTAGCCCAATAGGTGCTATCTTTTTTGTTGACATCTTTGCCTATCGCAAGTACTTCTTTAAAGATCTTGGATGATGGCGGTTGGATGAGCGCATAATCTTGATATATGGCAGTAAAATATCCACCTATGCGAAATCCGAGGAATCCCGCCTTAAAATCGAGCTGTACATTAGCGGGCAGCCAAAGGTCAGATTTTACCGGTACAAATAATTGTTTGATATGAAGGGTGTCGACAAAATTGATGCTCGATGTTTTATCTAACAACAGATCGACGCTGTGAATACGCCAATCGTCTTCAACAATGTAGATGTTTCCACTGTAAAGCGGTTCCGCTTTTCTACGAGGTATTACCTTGATTTTATTGATGATTAAACTACCCTCCTGGGTCGACCCTACATATTGATAGCGATAATAAGCCAGGGCTTGGTCGGCAATGGGTGAGAGAAAAGGTCGGCTACTTAAACCTTCGATAATATTTTGGTGATTTTCATAAAAGTTTAATTGTAAATCTGCTGCACGGTTAAAACTGAAGGCCCTGTTATTGCCTGACACCTTCGAGCTGATCATTTCTTCCTTAAAATCCTTTGGCGGGCGAACCGTTATTTTTGATTCTGATTCTGATAAATAAATAATACCTCTTCGGTTAGAATCTAAGCCCACTTCTTTGCCTGCTTCTTCTACATTCAAGCCAAAGAATTTCTTGGGGGCTTGCATCAGGCGCTGTAAACCTTTGATATAAACGTGAGCCGTATAAGGATCAGACTGAGAAAGATAGTGTGGGCGTTTTTTTATTGCCTGACGAATAATGGCGTATGCGGGATCTTCTTGACTACCGATGACGACTTCTTGTAGGGCATAAGTAGCCGGAATAAGTTGGATATATAGGCTGTCTTGCTGGGGCAAATCAATCGGTATAATAGCCGGTTGATAGCCAACAGCAGAAACCGTTAGTACATGCGAGGCCTTTGGCAGACTGAGGTGAAAAACCCCTTCACTGTTGGCCGATGTACCGGTAGTCGAATTTTTTATATAG
>Ga0182744_1001173_pt1 | contig 23368 bp, 19 predicted proteins | sample eDN3rd30CKraftMG_FD_128525 | JGI IMG/M metagenome (GOLD analysis project Ga0182744, IMG submission 128525) | Enriched Miracle-Growth compost microbial communities from Emeryville, California, USA - eDNA 3rd pass 30_C Kraft MG (version 2) (version 2) ...
CGTCTGGCTGAACGAGGGGTGGAGTTGATTTGTCGTCATCGGAGTAATCGAGTGAAACCGCCCACGCAAGATGGCCGGAAACTTCGCCGCATCAGGCATCGGTGGAAGATCGAACGGACCAACCCCTGGCTGCAAAACTATGGACGGGTTACGGTTCGTAAAGACCGTCTGGGTTCCATGTTCCTCGGCTGGGTTCAACTGGCTTGCCTATTTACTATCCTTAAAAGGTTTTGACGGAGACTCTGGGAACTCCCGGCGGGTGACACTGACTACTCGACACGTTGGCGCAGGGTGAAAGGGGTCTTCACTAAAGAGTGGCTGGCGAACGGAGGAGAAAACGGAATGGTTTCACAGAGCCGGGCGAAGCAAAGCGAGCAGGGAGTTTGGCAGAGGCGATTCTTTGAGCATACCTGTCGTGATGAGACGGACCTGAAACGATGCTTGGATTACATTCACATCAATCCTGTGAAGCATGGCCTCGTCGGTCATGCTGGTGACTGGCCATGGTCATCATTTCACCGCTATGTCAACCTCGGTGAATATCCGCCAGAGTGGGGAAGATCGGCAGAGTTCTATGGCGACGAGTTCCGGTGCACCGATTGAATCGGTGCGTCGAGACGCACCCTACGTGACTAGTGTGAATTGCGGGGGCGATACACCCCAAGACCTGCAATCGCAAATGGAATGCCTGAGGCGAGCTATGCGAAGCTATCCTCAGGGCAATTATGAATTGATTCAACATAATAGCAACACGTTTGCCGGCACGGTCGCAAGAAGCTGCTGTGATAACATTGATGTTCCAGGTGGAATTGAACATGCGTGGGGATGGGACAACGAACCGAATCCCGCTCCTCCGTACTTTCCATTCCCTATAGTGCAGGGACTGACGTCATAAGCTGCTGTTACCACCAGATTGGGGCTTCGGCTCCTCCCCAAAACAACACTAAATCATCATCACAGATATCTTTTTGAAATCGCATCCGAAAACGGGACAACGTTCATGCGGAGTTGCTTGCACATACTAGCATCGGTTTTTGTGATAGTCTTCTCGTATCCGGTTTTCGGAGGAGGCGAGCCAACGTTGATCTCTTACAAGTCGTCCACAGTATTGTCAGAATCCAATTGCGACATGAGCCATGCACCAACGAAGGCATTGATTAACAGCGCCAACCGGAGAGATCCTTCGTGGCATGTCTTACCTCTTTGCCGCCTGCCTTCATGTAGCGACGAATGTCGTTGGGTGATCGAAGACATTCCTCCTGGCAATACAATTCAATTGCAGGTGGGGAGCCTTGAATCGACTCCATCAGGTATCCGATGGCAGACCACTTCGTTCAAAGATGCCCATATCGTTGAACTGAGCTCTGAGTTGTATAACACTGAGGAAGCCACGATTGTTGGTAAAGGCCTCCCGGACGAGCGAGGCGGTTCACTATTCTATGAAACAACGAATCCAGGTGATCGCAATCGTTTCGACAGTGGCAGGTTTCCCTTTCTCGCTCCTCGCGATGGTCGAATCGCTTTATCAATTCGCTGCAGACCAGGATCCGCCCCAGAGCCTAGCACCCCAAAGGACTTGATCGTCCTATTTTTGCCAATCTTCCCCGGAGGCTCGCCAAATCCCACTAATGATTCAGAATTTCGAAAAGAAGTCGAACATGGAGCATTTCGGCAGCAGCGAACAAGAATCGACATACTGGAGAAGAACTCGCCTGAAAACGTTGGCTGGGCGAAGTTAGGCGAAATCACCGCTCAGGAAGGATTGCGGCATCGTTTTGTAGTCACGACTTCCTTGCCATATCCGCAAGTATTGGAAATAGGACTTACAAAAGAATGGTTATCTCAAATCCAAGCGGCCGAGGCGCAAGATCATCGCGGAAGTCTGCTTGGGATGCTTTGCGGAATCAAAAAACTTCACGTGTTTGTGACCAATGAGGCAGATGTCGTACTCATCAATGATACATTTTCTATCGACGAATGGAATGTCGTCGGTGCATACAATCAAACGCATCAAGGGATCGCTGGCTTCAGTAGACCCGATGGCGAAGGCCCGTGGTCACTTTTTCCAAATACGTCGTCAGGGACAGCATTTGTTCCTGAAACCGGTACTCATACGTATCGAATTGAGATCACGGTCGTTGATGGTGTGACTGAAAAAGATAGAATATCCGAAATTCGAGATATTCCAATTATTTTGCGTACGTGGTAGTAAATACAGGTTAGGACGGAGTCGCATGTTCAATGCAAACTCAAAAACGGGGGCGAGGTGGGATATTCAATAGAGATTCGATGCTGGGTGGCTGCATGGCATTATTGAGAGTATAGAAGTGGATGCCGTGCTGATGTTACATTGGCAGCATCAATATCTGAATGAAAGCGAGTGTGAATTCATAGGAATGATGGCCATCGCAGGTCCTCCATTCAAATAATGCTGGACATTAGACAAAACCGGCAACTGGCGCGGATTTCAACAGAGCAATAACGGCTAGGTGGTCGGGCTGAACCAGCGGGAATGCCCGCCAGAATGGGTAAACTGACTCGTGTCAACAACAGACAATGCTCAACCAGTTGGGGGTCGTTACTTTTGAGCCAGTTGCACGTCGAAGTCGATTAGTTCTGATGTTTTCCAATTGAGTGACGGCCTACAAGTTTTGATCTGCCCATGTCTCACATCTCTGACAACTCCACTCTCGACACCTTGCTGGACCATGCCCGGTCGCAGGTGTGGCGGGGGGGATTGTCCGGCGGGACGCATCGTTGTAAGGAGCGGAACCGAACCTGCGGAGACGAGATTGCGTTTGAACTGTTGCTCCGCGGGGACCGGATTGCAGACGTTCGCTTCACCGGGCGGGGCTGTTTTCTCAGCCAGGCAACGGCGTCTCTGCTCTGCGAACGGATCGTGCAGCACACACTTTCCGAGTTGCGGGGACTTTCGGCCGGGGAACTCCTCGGATTCGATCCCGCGACAGTCAGCCCGATGCGGCAGCGGTGCTGTCTGCTGGGGATCGAAGCGTTGCAGAACCTGCTGGCCGCACCCGAGCGGTGCCGCATCAGTTCCACGAACCAAAACGAAGGAGGGGTGAGTTGATCGACGCGATCGCCGTGATTGGTCATCCGAGCCGCGTGGGAGGGGCGGATACAGAACTGGATCATCAGATTCACTGCTGGCAAGCGATAGGACTGACCGTTCACATCTGCCCGACAGGGCCGGTGGATGCTGGCCTTAAGGGAATACGGCTGGAACAGCGGGGCTGTGTGTATCATGTTCCCAATGACTGGGCCTCGCTGGAAGGACTGCACTGCATTTCGTTCTACAACGGGGACTTTCTCAAGCAGCTGCCGCAGATCGCACAGCATGCCCGCTCGACCAGTTTCGTGAACTGCATGTCCTGGAACTTCGACAAGGAAGTGGAGATGCAGGAACGGGGCGTGCTGGACTTTCATCTGTACCAGACGCAGCATGCGTTCGAAAAAGTTAGCCAGAAGCTGCAGGGGAAGGGAACCTATCGCCCCTTGTTCTTCCAGCCCTATTTTCATGCGACCGAGTTTCCGTTGATCGACGATCGTCCGCAGGACAAGTTTCGTTTCGGCCGGATCTCCCGGGACGATGCCGACAAGTTCGGTGGCGAGCAGCTCTGGATCTACGAGACGATGACCGCCCCGGTCCTGAAGGAAGGGCTGATTCTCGGCTGGGGCGCGAAGGTCGAAGCGAAGTTCGGTCGCCGACCGGAAGGCTATATTCAGACCCTCCCGGCAGGCGGGCTCAGCCAGCGGGCGTTCTATGCCCAGTGTGAAGCGGTCATCATGACAACGGACACCTTCGAAAACCTGCCCCGGGTCGGGTTCGAAGCGATGGCCTCCGGTTCGATCCTGGTGGTCGACAACCGAGGAGGCTGGCCGCTGCAAGTGGAAGACGGCGTGACCGGTTGGCTCTGCCGGGACAACCGGGAGTTCGTCTACAAAGCCTCCCGCTGTGCCTATGAAGCCGAAGAACGGGCGGCGATGCGCATCGCCGCCCGCAAGCGACTGGAACAGCACTGGGGGCTGCAGGCTGGCATGGATTCCTGGGCGCAGGTCTTTGCGGAATGGGAGCGTTTTGACCGGCAAGGTTCACTCACCATTTCGGCAGCAGGATAAGAACTTCGCCTTCAAGGTCAGGGAGTCACCGATCACAATGAAGCTGGCCGCCCTCTGCTGTACCTACCTGCGTCCGCATACTCTCGGACAGCTGATCGAGAGCTTTCTGCGGCAGGACTACCCGTCACGGCATCGGGAACTGATCATCCTGGATGATGCCGGGCAGTACCGAAACCAGGAAGGGGACGGCTGGCGGCTGATTTCCATTGACCGGCGATTCCGCACGCTGGGCGAAAAACGCAATGCCTGCGCGGCACTGGCCTCCTCCGATGTGGAAGGGTTTCTGGTGGCGGATGATGATGACATCTATCTGCCGCACTGGTTTTCCACGCAGGCCCGGGCCTTGAAACAGGCAGAGTGGTCCCGTCCCAGTCTGGTGCTCTCCGAAACGGCCACGGGACTGCGAGAAAGTCCCACGGACGGACTGTATCATGCCAGCTGGGCCTTTCGCCGCAAGGCGTTCGACCGGGTCCGGGGGTATGGGGCAGTCAATAATGGAGAAGACCAGGAATTCGCGGCGCGACTGGTCCAGGCGGGTGTCAAAATCTGCGATCCCTGCCAGTTTGCTCCCCCGTTCTTTCTGGTCCGCTACCACAATCAATCTTATCACGTCAGTGACTTGGATGACCGGGGTTATCAACGCCTGCAGCAACAAGTGGGCACTCCCCAGGAGTCTGTCCATATCCACTGGCCGAAAGACTATGTCGAGTTGCCGGTGCAGCGCTGGTATGCGTTTGGGCCGGCTGCGACCTCGTCAGATGGACGGCGGCCGGTGGAACTGATCGGTCCGGTTCATGCGTCGGGCGCCAACGGTCCTCAGAACGGCATGTGTGCCCTGCAGTCGGCCTTGCAAGAACGGATGGAGGCGGGGCTCGACTGGCTGTCGATTCGATCACTGCCCGCCAGCCAAGGAGCGTTGCCTTGGTTCTGGAACTGGGGAGACCGCAGCTATGCCGCCTGGTGGGCACGGCAGGGAGAACCCTTCGTTCAAGGTCCGAACATGCTGTTCATGGATTCGCACTCTCCCCGGATTGATGCGGATGAATGCACGCTGCTGGATGCTCCCTCCTGCCGGGCGATGTTCTGCCACAGCGCCTGGTACCGGGACCATATCGCCGCCCATCGCCGGGAGACGAATGCCTCTCCGATTGAACTCTGGCCCTATCCGATTTCCCCCTGGCCGGGAGAGCCGCTGCCGGCGAAATACGACCTGCTGATCTACGCCAAGAACGGACATCGTCCGCAGCTTCTGGAACATCTGGCTGCCCTGTATCCCAACCATGTGCAGATCCATTATGGGCACTACCAGCGGGAACAGCTGTTTCAGGCCGCAAGACAATCCAAAGCCTGTGCCTACCTCGCGGATGATGACCACGGCCCCCTAGCCCTGCAGGAGATTTTGCTGGCCGGCTGCCCAACCGTGGGAGTGCCGACCGCCGCAGCCTTCGTGCAGCAAGGAGAAGACGGGTTCCTCGTCCGTCGGCTTCCTCCCGGAGAAACATGCGTGCAGACCGACGACGATGCTGCCGCTCTGGCGGACTACCTGCAAGCGATCACCCTGGCTCAGACCCTCGACCGCAGCCGGATTCGAGCCATGGCGGTGAACCGGTTTTCCACGGAGCGGATTGTCGACATGATTGTCGTGGCCCTTGAGGCTGCGAGAGTTGACGCCGTTTCTTCACCGACATGACCGGACGGGACTGATGAACTTCGTGGACGAGTTGCCGCACTCTCTGTCCGGGCCTGAGGCCGGTGAGGAGCATCCTCGACGGGTGTCTCCCCGGGCCGCTCCTCCTGACGGTCTTACAGAGCCCCCTGTCCTTCCGCCGGCATTCCCGCAACCTGTCCGAAACGGCCACGGTCGACTTTATCAACAGGAACAGCATGGTGCCTGGACTCCCAGACCAATCACCAGCCCGCCACTCCCGCAGCAGCCGGTCCAGGTCCCGGACAACCGGGCCCCGCAGTTGATGCCGATGGCACTGGCCTGCTTCGAAGGGGACCATCGTGCTGGTTGCCCGTGTGTCGCCTGCGCTGACACACGGCTGCGAAAGCTCCCTGTTTCAGCCCATCGTCCTCTCCCGCACCTGGCGATTCTGACCACGCATTTTAATGTCGCCGGATACCGCCGCCCGCTCCACAATTACTGGAGATGGCGCTACGGCCTGGGGTGTCTGGCGGAAAATCTGGTGACGGTCGAGCTCAGTTTCGATGGCCGGTTCCAGATCCCGGATGCGCTCCAGCTTCGGGGGACGGAGCGAAACATCCTCTGGCAGAAGGAGGCCCTACTGGCCATCGCGCTCCAGCGCCTGCCGCCGCACGTGGAGGTCGTGGTCTGGTGTGATGGCGATGTTCTCTTTGAAAACCCGAACTGGGCCCTGGAGACATGTCGGATGATCCAGTCCGGGGAATACGGGTTCGTGCAGCCGTTCCGCAACATCTACTATGAGAACGGAAAGGGCGAGATTGATTTTGCTATCCCGGGCTCGGTCCATGAATACCTGACACTCCCGCCTGGCGCCCCGTTCCGGCATCACGGCCCCGGGATGTGCGGGGCGGCGGCCCGCGACATTCTCGACGCCGTCGGCATCCCGCTGCACAATGTAGGAGGAGCCGGCGACCGCATCCTGCTGGATGGGCTGATGGGCATCCACGAACTCCCCCAGGGCTGTCTGCAGAAATGTTTCCGCTGTGATCAGGCCAGTGTGCGGGACTGGTGCACTCGTGCTCAAACCGCCATACAGGGACGAAAATCCGGGTGGCTGCCGGGAGACATCCGGCACCTGTTTCATGGCACGATTCAGAACCGTCAATACATTGAACGCAACCAAGTCCTGCTCAAGCACCATTACGAACCCGGCGACGTCATTGTGGATGCCCAAGGGCTGCTGTGCTGGAACAGCCAGAAACCTGAACTGCACCGGGAAATCGTCGATTACTTTATCAATCGCCATGAAGATGGCTGAGCCAGTTGCAAAGCGCCGTCACGAGGAACAGCCATGAGCGGAGCCTATCATGTCCGAAGAACGGAAGACTGGGGCCGGTTACAACCGGAACAGCATCTGGCCCGCTGCATGGCCAAAGGACAGGCTCTGGGAGAAAACATCCCTCTGCTCACTCAGAATCTGAGACTCTGGAACGAGGGGTTCCGGATCAGCTACCCGCGATACCGTCATGAACTGGCCCGGATCGCTGCGAAGTCCTGGCACGAAACGGGGCTGGGATGCTGCCGGGCCATTGAATCAGAGTCCGCAACCTACATCTGCCCGACGGATGATGATGATCTCTTCCGGGCGGACATCGCGATTCATCTGGACCGTGCCTTTTCCGATCCGGAGGTGCAGCTGGTGTATTGGAACTGCCATGCCTATTATCCAACGGCAGCGTCTGTCTACAAAAAACCGGGAACCGTTCACCCCTTCGGGCCTGCCGCCGGCGACCTCTACCTGGCCAGCAATGGTTACGCCGTCCGCCCTTCGGCCCCCATTGAGACTTTGAGAAATCATCTTTGTGCCAGCGATTTCCGGCAGCAGGTGAAATCCGTTTATGTTCCCGAGGTGCTGAGCCTGTGGGTCCGGCACCCCGCATCGCTTCACTATCTGCAGAATCGGGAACTGGATGAAAACCTGGTGCGGATGCTCTCGCCTGCCCCTGAGCTTCCCGAGCTTTCGGGGTTCCGGGAGTCTCTGTGCCAAATTTATGATCTGACTTCTGCCCTGGGTGTCTCTCATGAATCAACTGGTGGTCGTAGCGAATGACGATTATTTCTTCATGCTGAAATGGTGCCTGGCGTCGTTCTTTACTTATCACAGGAGAAATGACTGGAATGTGATCTTTCTGGACGTCGGCTGCAGCCCTTCCACACGGAGCATTCTGGAGCGGATCGGTCAGTGCGTCTCCTATCCTCCGCACAGGGCTGCGAATTCCCAGGGACTGGTGTTTCCGGCCGCGTTCGCGCGGCTGGCTTCACTCTCGGAGCATGTCCCGGACCAAGGCATCTATCTTTATGTCGATACGGACTCGCTGTTCTTCGCCAGTCTCGATCCCCTCATCCGCCAGTTTCGGCAGAGCGGCATCCCGTTGGCGATTGCCGTGGAAGATGACCCGGGCTTCCGGCTGGCCCCCATGTGGGAAAGCTGGATCGGAGAAATCCCCCGGGAGTTCATCGGTCAACATCGCTGGCGAGACCTTCCCATTCTGAACACGGGAATGCTGCTGGCCCAGGGGAGCCAACTCCGGCCCCTGGCAGACTTCGCGCAACGACTCTATGCGTTGTATCGCGACAGGCTGCAATACGCCGAACAGTCCCTGCTGGCCAGCCTGATCTACGAATGGGAGGTCCCATACCTGAACATTCCCCACCATGTGCATTGCTTTGCGCGGGAGCAATACGTCTCCCAGGACCGCCCCGGCCGCCGTTATGTCGATGCCGCTCCCGTCTACAACGGTCATCTGGTCACGATGCGGCACTTCTGCGCGAACTCAAAGGGGGTGCTCGGCCGGCTGAGACCACAGCTGGACGAAAAGTACGAACACCGGTTCAGCCGCCTCCAGGTGGAGTCTTTACCGAAACAGCACAAAAGAGATCACTGTCTGGTTCCGTCCGGCCATCAAGAATGAGCGGAGTTCCAGGTTTGAACCGAACATACGGAGCGTGGAGAGCACCGTTCACAAAACCTGTCACACCCGCTTCCAGCAAAATATCTTCACAAAATGGGCAATTCTGTTCGCGGCACCGAATCGACCGCCGGGAGTCGGCAAAAAAATTGCGGAATTAACCGACTGTTCCCTGCCCCCTGCCTTCCATTCAGCCGGACTTGGAACCGCTGAATGGCACCAAAGGCTTTCGCCCCGGAAGCCTTCCCATCCATAGAGGGCCAGCAGGCGGATTCCTGACGAGTCTCCCTGAGCAGCCGATCGAATCGTTTTCAATCATCACGACGAGCGACAACCAGCTGATGCGTTCCATTCACGACCGCATGCCGGCCATTCTGGAACCGGAGTTATTCAAAGCATGGCTCGACACACGGGCCGAACCGGAGTTCCTGAAGTCGATCGTACAGCCGTATGAATGGAACGGATTTGAAACACTTCCAGTCTCTGCGGTGGTCAACAATGAGAGGAATGAGACGCCGGAGTGTGTGGTGCCTGTTTCATTCGGAACGGATCCTCACCTTCATGGCTGAGCTGAAGAGTCTGTTCGAAAGGAGGCGATGCGACCACTTCTCGTACGGAAAGAGACACTCTTGAAGCGATCGCCCCTTCTCACCCTGATTCATCTCTGCTTCATTTCATGTATCTGGCGAGAAACGAAAGAGCCTTCTCGGGAGTCCGGCCGAACCAGTTGTAGCCGTCCTTGAAGCGGCGCGTGGTCCCCTCGATCCAGATCAATTCCTTCTCTTTGCTGCTCAGCAGGTCGAATGTCTTCTGGGCGTCTTCCGGGTTTTTCGTCCAGGCGTCTTCCAACACTTGCCACATCAGCACAGGCATTTTGACGCCGGGCGCCCAGAGTGCCCCGGCCATGTCGGCGGCGGGGAAGCCTCCCAGCTTGAGCAGTTCCAGATCGATCAACTCCTGATACTGGCTGACACCCTGCAATTCCGAGAACGCCTCGAATATGGCGGGCATGTTGGGAACCAGCGGACTGCACATGCACAACACGTTTTCAAACAGCTCTGGGTGCTTGGAAATGGCGGCATATTGCGAAACGCCTCCCAGGCACTGGCTGAAGAGTGCGACCTTCATCTTACCGAGCCGGGGATGCTGATCGACGTATTTCTTCACGCCGACGCAGTCCCGCCATTCCCACTGGCCAATGCCGCAGACACCGCCATTCGCCGCGCCGCTGTTGCCGTGATTACGGAAGTCGTATGTCAGCACGTTGTACCCGGCGTCGGTGAGGTGCTTGTACTGGATCACGAAGTCGATCTCGACGGCGTCGAAGTTGCTCCACGGCTCCCCGAAGTGCCCCGGAAACCCGGCGCGGCACATCGGCAGGGCATGGTTGAAGATCACCAGTTTGTCACTCTCGCCCCCCCTGGCCGGGATGTACCACGCTTCCAATGGTGTGCCGTCGTCGGATGGGATGGCCAGATCGTGCCATTCCGTCATGCCGTATTCATCCGGCGTCTTGAAAATGAAGCTCCTCGGAGACTTTACCATCCCGGCGATCGCTTTGATCTTCGCATGATCCGCTTTGGAAATCGCCTGTTCCTGCTCCAGGGCTTTCTGCATTCTCTCTTTGGAAATCCGACTCATAACGACTCCTCCGGGCTGGATGCTGGAACATGACAAACTGAGTTTCATCCTACCGGAGCTTTACTTCCGAGTCTCTACCCAATCCTCCCAGCCACTTGCCTATTCCTCCATGAACTGAAGGCTTCGGGTCGCATTCTCGTGCTTTCTGTTATCATTGCTCCAGAAAAGACTCATTGCTGATCTGACATGGAAAGTTCATCGAGACGTATGAAACCCCTCCGCGAACTGATCGACCTTGCGAAGCCGCTCATCACCCATGACGGCTTTACGGACACGCGGATCAGTCGGGTACGGCTCTTTCGTGCTTCGAGTCCCATCCCACGGCAGCCCATCCTGTACGACGCCTGGATCGTCGCCAATCTCCAGGGCCGAAAGACGCTCTACTACGCCGACCGGACTCTGCAATACGACACCGAGTCCATCCTCTGCACGACCTCCGGAAGTCCGGTGGAGTGTGAGGCCGATGCCTCGACTGCCAAACCGCTGATCGCGGTCGTACTTGACCTCCGCATGGACGAGCTGATAGGCATGGCTGCGCGGATGAAGACACCGCGCGGGGCGGGGCTCCGGCCGCCCCGTGTCGTCGATGTCTTTCCATTTACTCCGCAGCTTCAAGAAGTCTACGGACGGCTGTTGCGGGCGTTGCATGACCCGAGCGATGCGTCGATCCTCGGGGAAAGCCTCGTCACGGAAGTGGTCTATCGGGTGTTACAGCATGGTCTGGCGGACTCACTCGCTGCCCTCGCCTCCAATCGAAACTCCACGGCGATTCTCCACGCCCTGCGCATTCTGCACGAGTCCTACGCCATGCCGATCACCATCGAGGAACTGGCCTCGTCCGTCGCGATGAGTGAGTCGGCGTTTCACTTGCACTTCCGGAAGATCACGTCGGATTCGCCCCTGCAATACCTCAAAGGGGTGCGACTCAACAAAGCCCGGCAGTCGATTCAGGCGGGGAGCACCACACTCACGGAGGTCGCGCAGGCGGTCGGCTACGAAAGTGCGTCGCAGTTCAGTCGAGAGTACAAACGGTACTTCGGCTGCACCCCATCGGATGATCTGCAGGATTGCCGCAAGACTCTTCAAGCTAAAGTCCCATCACGGTGAGGGGGGATGATCGTCGGACAGAGTGCCTGAGGTTCGCAGGTCGAATCGCATGTTGTGTGACCTGACAACTCCTGCCATCTCGCGTTCGACGTTGCTCCGCTGTTCCCAGAGGGAATTCAAAAGACAGGCCCCTCACAATGCGATACAGCATTAGCGGATGCTCTACTTCACCTTCACGATGACCTTGCCTTTGGCACGTCCTGTTTCGACGTAAGCCAAGGCTTCCCGGGTCGACTCGAAGGGAAAGACGCGATCGATCACGGGGTGGATGATCCCGGAATCGATGAGCGCAGCGATCTCACGTAACTGGTCGCCGCTATATCGCATGAACAGAAACGAATAGCTCACCTGCTGCTGTTTCGCCCTTGCCCGGATGCGCCAGCTCAGCAGTCGCATAGCGAATGCCAACATCCAGTTCGCCCCGATCTCTTTTGCAAAATCCGGGTCAGGCGGACCGGAAACCGAGATCAGTTTGCCGCCCGGCTTCAAAACACTCAAGGAGGTTTCCAGCGTTTTGTCACCCAAGGTATCCAGCACGACATCGTAATCGTGCAGAACCTGGGAGAAATCCTCGCGTTTGTAATCGATGACAAGATCAGCACCGAGACGCTTCACCCAATCGACATTGGCCGTGCCGGTCGTCGTGGCGACGGTGGCACCGAGATGCTTGGCCAGTTGAATCGCAAAGGTTCCGACACCTCCGGAACCGGCGTGGATGAGAACTTTTTGCCCGAACTTCAGGTTTGCTCTTTCCACCAGTGCCTGCCATGCGGTCAGGCCCACCAGTGGGATCGGGATCGAAGCCGCTTCTTCCATCGTCAGTGTTTCCGGCTTCTTCGCCACAGCGTCTTCCCGGATCGCAATCCGTTCCGCGAACGCTCCGATTCGATTTTTGGGAGGTCGTGCATAAACTTCGTCGCCGGGTTGAAAGTGTCGTACACCAGATCCGACTTGAAGGACGACGCCTGCCAGATCATTCCCCAAAATCAATGGGAAGTGAAAAGGCAAAATGAACTTGAGCAGTCCATTTCGGATCTTGAAGTCGACAGGGTTGATACTGGCCGCGTGAATCTGCACCAAGACGTCATCGTCCCCCAGTTCCGGTTCCGGCATTTCGGCAGCCTGGACAACATCATTGTTTCCATAACGATGGATGATGAACGCCTTCATGGTCTGTCCTCGCTCCTGAGTTCCATCGGGAAGAAGGAACGTCCCGGGTGCCGCTGATTCATTATGGAATCCATCCCCCCATTTTCGATATCAACCGGCGCGGATTCTCCTGTCGGCAATTCAACACTGAGAAATTTTCTTTCAGAAAAGTCACAAAATTCCACGAACCATTTCGGTGAGAACGAGGTCATAGTATAGGCGAGGCTGTTCACAACAACCTGAGCCGATTCCAAAACCATCAAGCAAGCAGTGAGTCATGTCTTTATATTGCCTAAGTCTGATTTCCGAACAGTTCGGCGAGCAACGATTGAGCGGGAAGCCCGCGAATCGGCTGCTTGGCCAACCTTTGCGCTTGTGACACCGTCTCCCGTTCGAGACAGGCTCTTCCAAAGCCCGGTGTCATCGCGCATCGGGCTTTTTTCATGCGCCTGATTCGGGGTCGTTAGCTGAGAAGCAAGGACCGACGCCGACCGATGAGGGAGGAAGAAGTCGGTCCGCGGTAGTAGATCACTGGGACTGAAAATCCGCAGAAGCAACTGAGGCCGCCGAGCGAATAGCGAGGATGAAGGGCGAAGGCGGTAGTTCATGATCGGCGCCTCACGACCCACTTGCGCACCTGGTGCGCGCATCACATGGCTCGTTCGTCTATCGGCACAGGATACCGCCCTTTCAAGGCGGAGAGGCGGGTTCAATTCCCGCACGAGCCACTCACACAACTTCGGGATGTAGGGGAGCGGCACCCCACGTGCCTTGGGAGCACGGAATCGTCGGTTCGAGTCCGGCCATCCCGACTGCCTCACAGGGGCCTTGTGCCTTCGGCGATTTGGATTGAAGTACTGAATGAATGTCTTCCTGCCGGAGGCACAAACCGACCGCGTCGGCTCGGTCGTTCAACGGTTGAGGACACCGCTCTGATAAGGCGGTAATGAAGGTTCGACTCCTTCCCGGGCTATTCACGAGGAGACCAAACTATGCGACAGCGATGGAAACGAGACCGCGACTACAACCGGGGTCGTGGTGTAACGGCAGCACGGCGAACTTTTAACTCGCACGGTGGGGGTTCAAATCCCTCCGGCCTCATCGACCGTCAGGCCCGTAGCTCAACGGTCAGAGCCGGCTCCTTATAAGGGCCAGACGACGGTTCGACTCCGTCCGGGCCTACTGTAGAGACAATACGGGATCGAGGTGTTAGCGGCAGCATACCCGGCTCTTAACCGGGTTGGTGACGGTTCAAGTCCGTCCGGTCCCACTTGAGAGGCTTGAGGAAAAGACTTCAATGCAATTCTTTCCTCAAGCCTCGGGTCTCACGCCTACAGCCTATTTCAGCACTGGTCGTCCAGCGGCAAGGACACCGCACCCGTAATGCGGCAACGTGGGTTCGAGTCCCACCTGGTGCTCTTTGATCTTTGACAATTCGGTCAGTCATTCAGCGCTCATGATATAACGGTAACGTACCGTCTTGCCATGACGGAAATGCAGGTTCAATTCCTGCTGGGCGCTCTTGAAATCATCATTCATCGTGCGGCACCATGGCAAATCACCTAGCACCTAATGACGTGAGATATGCAACAATCTTTACTCGCTTTTTCTGGCGTGCATAATCGAGCGCTGTTCTATCCGTGGTGTCTGTCGCATTCAGGTCTGAACCTGCCTCAAGGAGCATCCGAGCGACCGACGTCGACATGTTCCTCTCGGCGCAGACGTGAAGTGGTGTTCGCCCTAATTCATCTAATCCATTCGGATCTGCGCCGTTCTGAAGGAGCCATCGCACTGCGTTAATTGTTCCTCGATTGGCCGCACCGTGAAGAAGAGTTCGACCGTGGCTGCTCCTGCTATTCAGGTCAAAGCCATGCTCGATGATGAGTTTGGCAATGTGATAGAAAGGCTCTCCGCTTCGCTGGTGTGGCTCCAGAGAATGTTCCAGCGTTTGGTGGAACCGCTCAAGCCGAATGCCTCCGTGATCGAGTAACAGCTTCATGACTTCCACATTCCCGCCAAAGGAAGCGCAAAGAAACGCTGGAAAGATCGGTATGTCGACGCATATTTCTTCGACTGGGCTCACTCCTTGATCGAGCAAGAACTGACATACCTCAACGAGACGAGAGCGTACGTGATCATCGTTCAAACCGAGACCCGATGCAGCGCATGAAAACAGCAGATTGAAACCATTCGTATCACGCTGTTTGGACAATTCACATTGACAGGCCGCCCGGCTTAGGTAGCCAGAATCGCCAATCGCAGACCGGTCAAAGAGATCTTCCGGGAAATCATGATCTAAGAGGGAACTGATGATTGGATTGTTTCCAAAGCGGGCCGCAAGGCACACAAGTGATTCGTTCAGCCAGCCCATACGAGCCTTGTAGCTCAGCCCATTATCGAGGCACCATTGCAGAATTTTCTGGTGTCCGGGGTTGCGCTTCACTGTCCTGAAATCAGTCACAGCGAGTTCGAAAACACGGGAAAGATCCAATACGACGCCATCTTGAACTCTGCGACGAAGTTCTTCGAAATGACCGTACTTTGCCAATTGGTCTATCGAAAGGTCGCTGGGATCTGACGGCAAAGCGGGCCTCCAAAGCACACCAAAGGAGTACGGTTGGGCATTCTACTTGAATCAGTCGTCCCTTGCAGGGACGGAACAACGGAATATCAGCGTGTGGGAAAGTTTGACCCTTTCCATTTTGACATGGCGCGTGCCTCGGGCGCACGAAATCGTCGGTTCAAATCCGACCACGCTGACTGATGTGATGCGGTGGGTTCCGTGCTGGTACGGAAAGGCGACTGTTAATCGCCCTGGCGCAGGTTCGATTCCTGCCACCGCAGCTCCGCCACAGGCGGTTTGTGCCTGCGGCAGCATGAGCCTTGTAATTTTGGAAGTCATCCGGCTGGATGAGGAGCCTGCCTCGAAAGCAGGTGCGGATGAAAGACGTCCTTTGTGAGTTCGAGTCTCACGGCTTCCGCCTGAAGAATAAGACGTGCCCTTGGCCGAGTGGCAAATAGACCAACCAGCATCCCTGCTGGTCGGTGCCCCAGCCTTCCAAGCTGGACAGGCGGGTTCGATTCCCGCATAGGAGCAAGGACCGACGCCGAGCGATGAGCGAGGATGAAGTCGGTCCGCGGTAGTCTCTAATTTGCGGGGTAGTTTCTGCTGGTAGAAATTCGTGACTTTGAATCACGAGTCCGCAGGTTCGATTCCTGCCTCCGCAATTGGCGAACTTCGAGATAGAGTCGGTGTCTTCGACGAAGTCACACGATGCGGGATAGTTGCTGCTGGCAGAGCAACCGAGGCCGCCGACCGATGAGGGAGGAGGAAGGCCAAGGGCGGTAGCGATTCTGGGCTCTGACCCCGGAGGCGTTGGTTCGATTCCAACTCCCGCAACTTGATACCGAATTCATTCGATCCCGTGGTCCAGCGGTGACGACTTCTGGCCTACACTCAGACAACGATGGTTCGAGTCCATCCGGGATCATTCCGCAAGCACGTCCAAGTACGCCAACGGCTGAGCGGCTCCGCTTAAACCGGAGTGATTGCAGGTTCGAATCCTGCTCTGGGTATCACAGTGAACATGGCTCGGTAGGCAACTGGCAGACCACCTTGGCTCAGAACCAGGGATGCTGTGGGTTCGAATCCCACCTGAGCTATTACAAGGGGCAAAAGTCATGTTTCAAATGCACAGAAGATCGGCAATGCGTGTCAGAGACGGGAACGTGCAGCGGAAGAACCGCTGGACGCAAACTCCAAACTATTTCGATTCGGAAATGCCGGAACTGGTGATTGACCGACGGCGTCCCAGTCGAGGATTCAGACACTTAACCAGGAAGGACGAGGTCCGACGGTTCGTCGAATCGTTGCCGAATTGGGAGGAACTTCGTAAAGGGCTCAATGCCATTGTCCTCGATTGCGGCAGACAGGACTGCATGGGTTGGCATCGCAACGGTGTCGTGGCCATCTGTGCCTGGGAACGTGAGATCCAATGGCGAAACTGTGATCGTGATTTCCACAACGACCATGCCTCGATTTTCGAGAAATTGAATATCCCTGTTGAAGTTGACGGGAACCGAATCCGTGTGAGTTTTACGGAGTCCACAGCCAGAGCATTCCAAGTGATCCATGTTCTCGTCCACGAATTGGGACATCATCACGATCGGATGACGACACGGGCACGCCGCCAGGCATGTCGAGGAGAGAGTTATGCGGAAGCCTATGCCCGGCAATATGAAGACCAGGTCATCACCCTCTATCAAAGGCAATTTGGCCAATAGATGGCGTTGACAGGACCAATGCCTCGCCGGTCCTCGCGGAGCAGCCTGGAGTGCTCGCCACCCTGTCACGGTGGAGATCAGGGGTTCAAATCCCCTCGAGGACGCTTTCAATAATATCACGGCGCGGTACGCAATCTGGCAAAGCGGCGAAGCTCAAACCTTCGTGATTTTGTGGGTTCGACTCCCATCCGTGCCATTGATTTGGGTCGTGTTCCCCACGATGGCCTGTAACGCCGTTGTCAGAAAACAAGCGGGGTGGACGACGAGAGGTTCAATTCCTTCACGACCCATTTTTACATACGGCCCGTTCGTCTAGCGGTTCAGGATACTGGCCCCTCACGTCGGTGACGCGGGTTCGAATCTCGCACGGGCTACTAAAACGAATTCAGGAACAGGTCTTTGCAGGTGGGGCAGGTGCCCGACTGGCTTTCATACGGCCGGCATGCCCGGATCGATACCGGGGCCTGCAACTGACTGACGATTGACGCCGGTGGGCCAGCGCTCAGCGGAGTTTCATAAGCTCGGTCACGATGGACTACCGCCCTGCGCACGGCTGACTTCGGGTCAGCCGTGCTCGGTTGCTGGTTCGACACCTGGACCGGCTATTTGAGACTGAGTACGCAAACAGGAAAAGCGATCAGGTCGAGATGCCAGCAAGGCCCGGCCGCCGACTGATGAAGGAGGAATAAGGCTCGGGCCGCGGTAGTTGAATACAGGGGTTCGACTCCCACCTCGGTCACTTCAACACGATCCCGTGGTCCAACGGCAACGACGCTTGTGTGACATGCAGGAGACGATGGTTCGATTCCATCCGGGATCATTTGAGAAACGGTCTGGAGGTGTTCTGGCAGCACGCCGCGGTGGTAAGGCGGAAGACCGGGTTCAACTCCCGGACGGACCTGCAACTGAGGCCACCGACCGATCAGGGAGGATGAAGGCCGAAGGCGGTAGCGAAAGACAACACATGGGCGGCTCGTCCAATGGGAGGACGCTTGGCTTGCAACCAGGAAATCGGGGTTCGATCCCCCGGCAGTCCACTGACAGATGATCGGGCTCATGGTCCAACGGGAAGACATTGCCATGGCATGGCAAAGATCCGGGTTCAACTCCCGATGAGTCCACTGATACGGAAGGTAGCCGGATAAGGCTTGCCGGGCCGGTTTGCTAAACCGTGCGGCCTTCGGGTCGTGGGGGTTCGAATCCCCTGCCTTCCGCTCACAAGGGAATGACTGGCTTGATGGTGAAACGGAAGATCATATCCGGCTTCTAACCGGACGTTCCTGGTTCGAATCCAGGTCGGGCCACTGAATACATAAACAACTTTACGGAAGGGCCACCCGATTGGCGTCGGGAACCGGTTGGAAGCCGGTCGAGCGCGACAGCGCTTTGCGGGTTCGACTCCCGCTCCTTCCGCTGTGGCCGGATTCGGTGTTGGTGACCGGAGGCAGACTGTGAATCTGCTTGGCAGCGGTTCGATTCCGCTCGGCCACCCTCCAAACCGGGCGTTTGGATCGGGTGCCGTGGACAAGCGTCATCAGAAATGAGGGCGTCTCACGGCCAGTGTGTTTTTTGCGAGGAGTATTTTCGTGGTTTCCGCAGTCCTGAATCGACCGACCTTGGTCCTGAACCGCAACTGGCAGCCGGTGGGTGTCGCCACGGTTGCCAAGTCGCTGGTGAAGGTCTGGAACGAGACAGCTCGAATTGTCGATCCCCACGACTACCAACAGTATGACTGGCCCGACTGGGCGCGCCTGGTTCCAGACGAAAACGAACTGTTTATCCGCACTCGGTCCAACCGCCTGCGGGTGCCGGAGGTGATTGTCCTGACGTCATACGATCGGTTACCAGCCAGCACCGTGACGTTCAGCCGGCGGAACATCTTCAAACGAGACCGGTTCACCTGCCAGTATTGCGGCCGGCAACCGGGGAGCGAGGAGTTGACCGTCGACCACGTCATGCCACGGGCGCAGGGAGGAACGTCCTCCTGGCAGAACTGCGTCCTGGCGTGCATCGGCTGCAACGCCAAGAAAGCAGACCGGACGCCGGAACAGGCCCGGATGCCTCTTCGGCACAACCCGGTCCGACCGGTCTGGCAGCCGTTGTACGGCTCGCATGGAACGCGGATCGAGAGCTGGTCCAGATTCATCAGTGAAGCGTACTGGACAGTGCAACTGGATGAATAGGTTTAAGGTTGGGGGAACCGGGCCGACCCCTCCTTAAACCTTCAACCCCTCAACCTTCAACCATCACACGAGCGTGCTCCTGGGAGAGCAGCCAGCCTCCAAAACTGACGCATGGGGTTCGAATCCTCACGCTCGTGCTGCGGCTGCGGCCGCTGACTGCCGACGTGGCTCGACTGAGAAAGGCATCCGCCTTGTAAGCGGAATGATGCTGGTGCGAATCCAGTCGTCGGCTCTTTGAAAAACTTGACGTCCCGATGGTGTAGCGGATGGCATGGGACCCTCCGAAGGTCCAGGCCGTGGTTCGAGTCTAGGTCGGGATACTGAATGTTGATGCTCTGTGAGTGTGATGGAGGCACGGCGGTCTTCGGAACCGCAAGACGGGGTTCGATTCCTCGGCGGGGTACTGATTTGAACGTCCTTGGAGTGTGAGGGAGAGCACGCGACTTTGCGAAGGTCGTCGACGAGGTTCAACTCCTCGCAAGGACACTGTTTGTTTCTGACGCTGGAACCGGACGGTCAGGCGGCTGCCTGCAAAGCAGCTTTCTGTTCTGAACGTGAATTGGTTGATCGCGGCTGAATCACAGGTTCAGGATCGATGCGCCATGACGCAACCAGAGCAAAAAGTGGGTTCGACTCCCACCGGCGTCTTTTGTAAGCGAGGTTCCTTGATGTCGTTCGTCCAACGGCAGGCAGGCCACTCAGAAGAGTTTGGTTTTGCCTGTTCCGTGAATGGGTTCTGAAACGGCGACGTCAGAAACGGTTAGCTCAGAGGTGAGAGCACCAGACTCAGAATCTGGAAGTCACGGGTTCGACTCCCGTACCGACCACCAACCTGTCGGCTGGTAACCGACTCCACGGAAAGGTGACGAATCTTTCCGACCATGAAGCCTGAAGGAGGCAGATGTTTGTTGGATCAGCCGAGACGATGGACTTCCTGCGGATCGCTTGTGATTCAAAGGAGAGAAGTCGTTTCGGCAGCACGACGCGATGCTCTGTAGTGCGTGGATATCGCGTTCGTTGTTCAGCAGTTGAACGGCACGGAACCAATGAGGTTCACCTGACCGGAATTCCTCGGGAAACCGGAACTGAAACTTCGTTGTGGAAGCGCCCGGATACTATTGAAGACGTTCGCTCAAACGCACTCCGCGATTCGTCCGTGTGATCGGCGAACGCTCTGCCTTCGGAAGGTCATTCGATGTAGCTGACGTGTTCGCCACTGCGTACCCAACCATAGATTCGAAATCCCTCGGTGGTGTGTTTCCCGGGAAGATGAATTGCGACAAGTGCTTCAAGAACGGCATGCCTGTGCGATTCCGAACGAACTCGAAGATCGCACCATTCAATTTTTGAGTAGCTCTCCACAGGAAGCCGGAAGTGATGGTACCAGTCGCCATCCCATGCTGAGAGATGGCCACGCTCCACATCCATAACCTGAAATTGTGGGCTCTGGTCGGCAAGGCCATACATGGCCAGGCGGAGTTCTTCCCATTTGGTGTCGTTCATGACACCAAAAAGGTCGCCAGATGTTCGAAATCCTGCTTTCATGGGCCAATCCACCTTAACCGGACACTTCTTCCTACTCAGATTCTCGTACCAGTCCGATGGCAATCACAAGCCCTCCTCGTTTTCGGAGCTTCTCCGTTCGTTCCGTGTCATATCGGAGGGTTGTGATGACGGGAGCAAAGCCCTCTGCCGAGACCACAACCCATTGATTGAACAGAATGACAAAAGGCTCTGGAGATTTGTAGTTTGCTTCTGTCATGAATCTCTGATGAATCGTTGCCATTCCCTGAGCATTAGTCAGGTGCTCTGCTGATTCTTTGAGACTCTCAAAGTCGGCCGGGGAGACTTCGGGGAACACTCCATTTTGCAGATCCAGCGAGGATTTCAGTACGGCCACACGCGCATCCTTGATCGGCTGGCCCTGAGTGGCATTGAACACGACAACGCGGATCGGGACATCAATTAAGCCGCTCGCTCCCCATTTCGGGGGCGGAAGAAGGAGGGCAGCGAGAATGACAACGATCACTCCCACGATCAGCCATTCGATGAGTGTCAGACGAAGCCATTTCCTTGAAATACGTGCGGGTGCTTCTGTATTCATCGGCTCTCCCACAATTTTCATTCCCTTCAAATCTCTTCTTGTCATCAATTGCTTCAGCATGAAGTAAATCAGGTGAACTGCCTGAAGTGCAATGGTGTCACAAGTTCAATTCATTACGGTAATGATGCCGCAAACTGCCGCCTGTGCCCGGCATCACAACAACGGCACAATCCGGCTCTGCCGGGGAGGTGAAGGATGTTCATTTTCAAGCGTTACAAGATTCGCAGCTATGAAATGGGTCTGTTGTTCCGGGACGGTGAGTTCCGCGGACTGCGGGATGCCGGTACGTACTGGTTCTTCGATCCGCTGGGCAAGATCCGCATGGACGTTGTTTCAAAGCGTGATCCGTGGCTGTCTCGCGAAAAGCTGGACCTGATCGTCAAGTCGGGAGCGCTGAAGGATCGAGCGGTTGTTTTGGACCTGAAGGACCATGAACGGGCACTGATCTGGATCGAGAACCGGTTCAGCCAGATTCTCCCTGCCGGACTGTATGCCTACTGGACGGAGCAGAAGAACGTCCGGGTGGAAGTGGTTGATGCCCGGAACGTGCGATTCCAGCACGATGACTTGAAGGTCATTGTTCGTTCGCAAAGTTCTTCGCGCGTTCACGATGTCTGCACTGTTCAGCGGGACCACGTCGGCGTCCTGTTCATCGACGGTCGGTATATCGAGACGCTGGCTCCGGGTTTGTACGCCTTCTGGAAGGGACAGTCGGAAGCCAAAGTCGTTGAGATCGACTTGCGGGAGACGATGGTTGATGTCGGCGGTCAGGAGATCATGACGGCCGACAAGGTCACGCTCCGGCTGAATGCCGTGGTGACCTACAAGATCATCGATGCCCGCAAGTCGCTGAGCCAGACGGACGACGTTCGCCAGGCCCTGTATCGCGAAACACAGCTTGTGTTGCGAGGTGTGATCGGTGCCCGCGAACTCGATGCCTTCCTGACGGACAAGGATGCTGTCGCGCAGGAGATCGAGGAGAACGTCCGTCGTCGGGCCGGTGAATTGGGTCTGGAGATCGCTTCGGTCGGTATCCGGGATGTGATCCTGCCGGGAGACATGAAGGACCTGATGAACAAGGTCACGGAAGCCAAGAAGGCTGCCGAGGCCAACCTGATCTCGCGCCGCGAGGAAACGGCTGCCATGCGTTCTCAGGCCAACACGGCCAGGCTGCTGGCAGACAACCCGGTTCTCATGCGTCTGCGGGAACTGGAAGTCCTCGAAAAGATCGCCTCGAGCGGCAAGCTCAATATCGTCCTGGGTGAAAAATCACTCAGCGAAAAGGGGCTGGTCGACAAGGTGGTCAATCTGCTGTAACCCCGCGTCCCCGGTCTGAGCGATCAGACCGGGGACGCATTTCTTTGAAGGACAACGTATCATTCTCTGCAAACATTCCAACGAATCAGTTTTCAAGGCGATGTGACCAATGTTGCCCGTTGCGTGAATCAGAATGCTCCCCCTATTCATAATCATCCCTCCCGGCCTGATCGCGGGCATGCCCAACATCGAGCTGTCCGATATCGGCAAGCTACGATGGGACTCCATCTCCTTCTTCCTGCTGATCTTCCTTGTGTCTGCTGCCGGAGTCCGCTGGCTCTGGAATCGCCTGACGCTCGACTTCCCGCAGCTCCCAGAAATCACCTACAAGACGGCCGTGAGCGCGACATTTCTCTGGGGACTGCTGTTTCTGTTCGTCCTGACGATGATTTCCGGTGCTCGTGAACTCCTGACTCCCGGCGCGTGGAAGAAATCGGGGGTGACCTACACCTTGAACGATCCGCAAGCATCGTCCCCATCCGGCGCGATGCAGCATGAGCGTCGGTGGCAACTGGAAGTGCTACGATCGTTGCTCTGGACCTATGCTGCCTCTCATGACGGTCAGTTCCCGGAATCGATCGAAGCCAGCGGTATTGCGGTTGAACTCTGGAAACAACCGGGCAACGCGAATATCCGCTATGGATACCATGGCGGCCTGAAACTGGGCGATCCTCCGAGTCCCCTCGTCTTTGAGTACCAGATTGATGATGGAACCACTCCGCTGGTCCTCAGCACGGACGGCTCGATTCACCCCATCCCGATCACAACAGGCGAAGCAACGTCTGGCAGTGCTCCCCCATCAGAAGGGAACGCGCCATGACTGGGCGAC